>JAEEGH010021128.1_pt1 | contig 13470 bp, 10 predicted proteins | sample 9134181 | NCBI WGS metagenome assembly JAEEGH01 (sample SAMN16246544, study PRJNA631951) | gut metagenome | biome: gut microbiome; feature: rumen; material: DP-attached | host: Bos | place: Iran: Karaj | collected 2018-10
CAAACGTGCCTTCTTGGCTATCTTGTCCTCACCTTCATCGGCATCATGTTCGAGATGGCCTACGTCAGTAATATTGCGGACATAACGAACCTTGTAACCGAGATGTCTCAGGAGCTTGAACAGTACATCGTAAGTTACTCCTGGCCTGGCGTGGCCCAGATGGGCATCACCGTACACTGTCGGGCCGCAAACATACATCCCCACATGTCCTTCGTTAACCGGTTTGAACAGTTCCTTGTTCTTGGTCAGGGTGTTCGTCAGATATAGATTCCTCATCTCAAATGATTCTGATTTACAAAACTCTTATTCCGCAGGGGAGAAGTCTTCTTTTCCGACTCCACAAAGAGGGCAGACCCAATCCTCGGGGAGGTCTTCAAAGGCTGTTCCGGGAGCGATTCCGTTGTCCGGATCGCCGACTGCAGGGTCATATTCGTACCCGCAGACATCGCATGTGTACTTTTTCATCGCTTCTTATTTCTTAAAGTATTTGACTGCATTTTCAAACAATGGTTGCTCGAGGTCGGCCTCTATGTTCCTGAACAGGCCCTGCTCGTAACGCTCGCTGTGGCCCATCTTTCCAAGGATCTGACCGTTACGGCTGATGATACCTTCGATGGCGTAACTTGAGCCGTTGGGATTGTAGGGTGACTCCATGGTGGGCTCATCCGAAATCGGATCCACATACTGGAAAGCCACCTGTCCATTTGCAAAGAGTTCCCGGGCAAGTTCCTCGCTGACAACGAATTTGCCTTCACCATGGCTGACTGGAATTGTGTATTCGTCTCCGATCGCCATTCCGCGCAACCAGGGAGAGTTGGTGGTTGAAACCCTGGTGGTGACCATCTGGGATATATGCCTGTTGATGTCGTTGCGGAACAAGGTGGGGGAGTCCTTGGTGACTTTGCCCAGTTCTCCATAAGGCAGGAGGCCGGACTTGACCAGAGCCTGGAAACCGTTGCAGATTCCAAGGATCAGTCCTCCACGGGCGATTAGGCCTTCAATCGATGAGGCTATCTTTGCATTGTTGAGCACGTTGGCAATAAACTTTCCGCTTCCGTCAGGCTCGTCGCCGGCAGAGAAGCCTCCAGCCAGCATGAGTATCTGGCACTCATCGATATTCCTGGCCATCTCATCGATTGATTCGAAGACATCCTTGTCGGTCAGGTTGCGGAACACGCTGGTGCGTACCTCTGCTCCGGCTTTGCGGAATGCCTTGGCTGAATCATAGTCGCAGTTGGTTCCGGGGAACACGGGAATATATGCAATGACCTTGTCAACCGCAGGTCCCTTGTACTCGAGGTCCGCTTTCTTTGCCTTGTAAGTCTTGACACCTTCCATTCCGCGGGGCAGGAGCCTCCTGGAAGAAGGTTCGCTGACTGCAGGATAGACCTTTTCGAAGAGGGAACCATTGAAATCCATGAGTTCGAAAATGGAGATTGAAGTGCCGTTGACCCTGACATTCCCATCCTCTCCTGAAGTTACATCTCCAAGGAGAATTGCATTGTCGAAATCAACTTCACCATCAGTCTCGATAACAATCGATCCGTAAGACAGGTTGAATAGATCCTCTTCGTCAAGTTTGACATCGAAGCCGAATGCGTTTCCGAAGCTCATCTTGCAAAGGGCCTCCGCCACTCCGCCGAATCCAACCGCCCATGCGGCCACGATCGTCCCGTCTTCGATCTTTTTCCGAATATTGTCCCAGTTCTTCTTGAGCTGTTCCACATTCGGCATCCTGTTCTCGAGGGGAGTGTGCCTGACAAGGTACAGCCGGTCACCTTCCCACTTGAATTCAGGGGATATTACCTTGTCTGCCTTTACAGGGGTGATACCGAAAGCGATCAGGGTCGGAGGGACATGGATAGGGCCATGCTCCGTTTCGAACGATCCGCTCATGGAATCCTTACCGCCGATGGAAGGAAGACCGAAGGCTTCCTGCATCTTCAGTGCTCCGAGAAGGGCAGCAGCAGGCTTGCCCCAGGTGTGATGGTCGGAAGTCATCCTTTCAAAATATTCCTGGCAGGAGAATCTCATGGTCCGCCAGTCTCCGCCGGCTGCGACAACCTTGCTGCAAGCCTCTATGAATGAATATGCTGCACCGTGGTAGGGGCTCCATTCGCAGAGGTCCGGATTGAAGCCGAAAGCCATCATGCTGGCGGTGTTTGTGAAGCTATCGACGGGCAACTTCTGGACAGATACCTGTGTCTCGGTGGTCTGGAGTTCGCCTCCGAAAGGCATGAGCACCGTCGAGCGGCCGATGGTGGAATCGAACATCTCGATAAGGCCCTTCTGGCTGGTGACATTGGGATCCTGGAGGTTTGCAAACATCTTCTCCTTAAGGTTCTTCCCGGGAATGTCACGGTAGAAGGGATCGGTTCCGTCCACTGCACCTATTATGGCCTTTGAATAATGCTTCGCTCCTGCACTGTCGATGAAATCTCTCCTGAGGTCAACGACAAGCTTCCCACCGTTGTACATCCTCATCCTCTCGGTGTCGGTCACTTCAGCCACATGGGTCACCTCTATGTTTTCAGAATGGCAGTATTCTTTGAACTTCTCTTCATCCTTAGCCTCGATCACCACTGCCATCCTTTCCTGGGACTCGCTGATCGCCAGTTCGGTGGAGTTCATGCCGCTGTATTTTACGGGTACCCTGTCCAGATAGATGTCAAGTCCTGCGGTAAGCTCTCCGATGGCAACACTCACTCCGCCTGCTCCGAAATCGTTCGATTTCTTTATGAGACGGGTCACTTCTGGTCTGCGGAATAGTCTTTCAAGCTTCCTCTCCTCCGGCGGATTTCCTTTCTGGACCTCGCTTCCGCAGGTTTCGAGGGATTCTTCTGTGTGCTCTTTCGAGGAACCGGTTGCTCCTCCGATTCCATCCCGTCCGGTACGTCCTCCTAGCATCAGTACCACATCGCCAGGCTTCGGGCTTTCCCTTCTTACGTTAGAGGCCTTCACGGCACCGACGACAGCTCCAACCTCCATCCTCTTGGCGGTGTACCCGTCATGGAATATCTCCCTGACATGGGTGGTGGCGAGACCGATCTGGTTGCCGTAACTTGAATATCCTGCCGCGGCTTTCCTGGTGATTACCTTCTGAGGAAGTTTTCCGGGAATGGTTTCGGAGACTTTCTTGTAGATGTCACCTGCACCTGTGACACGCATGGCCTGATAGACATAAGAGCGGCCGGACAGGGGATCCCTGATGGCTCCGCCAAGGCAGGTCGCCGCACCTCCGAACGGTTCGATCTCCGTGGGATGATTATGAGTCTCATTTTTGAACATGAGAAGCCAACGCTCAACGGTCCCCTCTACATCCACATCAATGAATATGCTGCAGGCATTGTTCTCCTCGCTGACCTCCATGTCGTCCAACTTGCCTGCCTTCTTGAGATACCTGGCACCGATGGTAGCCATGTCCATGAGGTTGAGTCCCTTGTTTTCTCGACCTAGATCCTTCCTCATCTTCAGGTACAGGTTCATCGTACCCTCGATATCTTCCTTTATGAAAGAGTCCTCGATTGAGATGTCCTCGAGTTCTGTGGTGAAGGTGGTGTGACGGCAGTGGTCGCTCCAGTAGGTGTCCAGGATCCGGAGTTCCGTTTCGTTTGGATCACGTCCTTCTTCGGTGAAATACCTTATCACTTCTGCAAGGTCATCCTCGTTCATAGCAAGTCCCATCTTCTTGCAGAAATCCTTCAAGGCTCCACCCTCCATGTCCCTGAATCCTTCCAGTACAGGTACCGGTTTCACTGCGGCATGTTCTGTGTCCGAAAGTTTCCCAAGGTCCTTTTCCCTTGATTCAACGGGATTTATGACGTAGTGGCGGATCTTGTCCAGAACATCTTCACTTGCATCATTGTCGATTATGAGCAGCTTTGAACTCTTGATGCTGATTTCGGCCTTCGGATCGATGAGGTGGACACAGTCAACGGCCGATGCCGCCCTCTGGTCAAACTGACCCGGGAGGTATTCGACAGCGATGTATTTTGCCCCCTCCAAACCGATTTCGTCAGTCACCTTGTCAGTCACTATCTCACCGAACACGCTGTAGCGGCTCTTTTCCAGAAGTTCCGGGGTAAAGCCGAACAGGTCGTAGGCGTTGACCAGACGAAGGGTCTTGAGATTGAGCTGAAGGTTCTCATTGAGTTCCTGAAGAAGGCTGTTTGCTTCTACCTGGAACTCAGGGTACTTTTCAACAAAGATGCGGTAGTTCTTCATTTCTTGTTATGGATGATTGTTCTAGAAGTCCATTGTCAGTCCGAAGCCACCGGACTTTGTGGGCCCGAGGTTTAAGGTATATTCCCTCCTGACCGAGGGATCGGAATTATAGGTCTTCGCCAGGTTTCCGAGTTTTACCCAGCCGCCGAAATCCATTGCCCCTCCGATTAGGGCTAAAGCTCCTCCTACTATGAAAGAAGGATCTTTGATGAGATTGCCTGCCTGGTCGTAAATCAGATTGAAGACAAGGTCGCTGGCAACATAGGAAAGGCCGAGCGACCACATGTATCGTCCCCAGGTCTGAAGACTCTGGGCGCCATAGTATTTCTTCCAGAAAGAGTTGGACACATCGGCGGAAGACAGGAACCTGTTGCTTTCGGTGAACATCAGTCTTCCATGGAACCGCTCAAGTTTTCCATCGTTTTCCGGGGAGACAGTGGCGATCTTCGGAGAGTACAGGTCCTGATAATCCACGGAACCCTTGTTCTGGGCAAGGGTTCCGGTTAAAGAAACTGACAGGAGCGCAATGCAGAGCAGCAGTCTGTTCATGTCCCTGGATTAGAAATTGGGAACTTCAAATACCTGAGGCAGGATGGTTGCTCCTTCATTGAATTCTTTTGCCGTAGCCAATATCTTCATTCCTGCTATGTCGCTCTCCTGCTTGAGTCCGAGTCCCTTATAAACCCAGACCTTGATCTGTGCCTTCATTCCCTGGGCTTCATTCTCCATGGTGTAAACCGTGCAGTCTTTATCCAGGAATTTCTCTTTTCCGACTTCCTTGATCTTGTATTTCTTTATAGCATCTTCGGTAAGGTCGTTGAAGTTGGGCTGCTCAGTGTTGACTTCCTGGACAGACTTGAGGGCATAATTGACGGACCACATCTTGCCTTCTTTGGTGATAACTGCGGATTCGACATCACCCATTCCAGGGACACTCATCTTGGTCTTCTGGCATTCAAGGGCTCCGTAGTTGTCAATGTAGGTGGTGGATTCTACGTTCTGTCCCATTACGGAAGTGTTGTACTTTACCGTAGCTGACTTGAATCCATATCTCTTGCTGCCTTCTTCCTGGGCGAAGAGGCTGACTGTTGCAAGAAGCAGCAGGCTCGCGAAAATAAGTTTGGTTTTCATGACGGGATTAATTTGTTATTCGTTTTCTGTTTTTTCAACTGCTTTGAAATAGCGGTAGGAATTGACTTTCAGTTCTCCAGCGGCAGGTTCGTCAAGCACTACGATTCCGTTTTCGTGGAGTTGTAGGGCGGAGAGGGTCACGTAGTGTGATACAGGTCCTTCCACTGCCTGGGCGACAACCCTTGCCTTCTTGCTTCCGAATGCAAGGATCAGGACTTCGTTTGCGCTGCAGACTGTTTCCACACCCACTGTCATGGCTCTCTTCGGAACCTGGCTGGTGTCTCCTCCGAAGAAGCGGGAATTGACTTCGATGGTGTCCTGTGTCAGGGTGACCACCCTTGTCCTGGAATTGAGGGATGAGAAGGGTTCGTTGAAGGCAAGGTGGCCGTCTTCACCGACTCCTCCGAGGAAGAGGTCGATTCCGCCGGCATCGAGGATAGCCATCTCATAGTCTTCGCACTCTTTGTCAAGGTCGGGGGCGTTGCCGTTGAGGATGTGGATGTTGCCGGCAGGGATGTCTATCTTGTCGAACAGGTTCCTGTACATGAAGCTGTGATAGCTTTCAGGATGCTTCTCAGGAATCCCGACATATTCATCCATATTGAAGGTAATCACATTCTTGAACGAGACTTCTCCCGCTTCGCACATCCTGGCCAGTTCGGCATAGGTGTCCATAGGGGTGGATCCTGTCGGAAGTCCCAGGACGAAAGGAGCCTCGGTGACTTCTGCCTTGGCCTTGATTGCATTTGCGATATAATGGGCCGCCCAGATGGAGGCCTCCTTCTTCGAATCTCTGATAATTACTCTCATGATCTCCGTTTATTTTAGTCTTAAAAATACTTCGATGGCTTGATATTCAGCCATTCCAAGGTTGTCGTACAATTTGGCTGTGTTCTGAGTCCTCTCTTCGGCCCTCTGCCAGAACTCCCTGGGATCGTCACCGGGGAAAGGAACGATGTCCTTCTGGGAAAGGTGACGGAATATGGCATGACGTTTCTCGATCAACTCGTCGGGACTGAGTGGCACTGCCATGTCAACCCTCCAGAGCTCCCACTCCATCCATGCGCCCCTGTAGAGCCAGATGGTGGTGTTTTCGAGCCAGTCGTTACCTTCTTCTTTCAGTTGTTCGATGGCCTCTAGGGCGGCTTCCGTACAAACCCTATGGGTTCCGTGAGGATCCGCCAGGTCGCCTGCCATGTAGATCTGGTCAGGTCTCAGCCTGTAGATAAGGTCTTTTATGATGTTGAGGTCAGTCTGTGTTGCGGGAAGTTTTGTCACTCCTCCGGATTCATAGAATGGCAGGTTGAGGAAGTGGACGTTCGTTTCTGCATCCAGCCCGAAACTCCTCACGGCTCCGCGTGCTTCGCTCCTTCGGATTGCAGCCTTCAGGGCGAGCAGTTCCTTGGGCTCCGGTTCTCCTGGTTTCTTGGTGTTGATGATGTATTTTACCTCGTCAAACCTTTCGCCGAATCCGAGTTGGCTGGCTGCATCCATGTGCTGGAGGACCACGTCGTCGTGGACGGCAAGGTCACCAGAGGTCTCATAGGCCACATGGACGTCGTGTCCCTGGTGGACAAGGCGGATGAATGTGCCACCCATCGAGATAACGTCATCATCCGGGTGGGGTGAGAAGATCAACACCTTCTTAGGGAACGGGACTGACTTTACCGGCCTTGTAGTGTCGTCTGCATTGGGTTTCCCTCCTGGCCAGCCTGTTATGGTGTGCTGGAACTCATTGAAAACGTCTATATTGACCTTGTCATAAGGACCGTAAAGGTCCAGGAGCTCTCCGAGGGAATTCTCCAGGTAGTCTTTCTGGGTTAACTTCAGGATCGGCTTTCCAACCGTTTCACATAGCCAGGCTACTGCTTTCCTGACAAGTTTCGGAGTCCACTGGCATGGACCCACGAGCCAGGGAGCAACCTTCCTGGTCAGCATCGAGGCGGACATCTCGTCGGTGTAGAAAGAGATGTTGTCATGCTTTTGGAGGAAAGATGCAGGGCAGGAAGGATCTATTTCTTTTTCAACTATCCTGCTTACTATCCCAGCCTTGTCCTCACCCCAGGCCATGAGGATTATCCTCTTTGCACTCATTATGGTACCGATGCCCACTGTGATTGCAGACTTGGGTGTCACTGAGATGTCGCCATTGAAATTCCTGGCCTGGATCTTCCTGGACTGGTAAGAAAGGGGGACGGTACGGGTGGAGCTCTTCTCCGAAGCACCTGCATCGTTGAATCCAACCTGTCCTCCTTCTCCGACACCGATCACCAGAAGGTCTAATCCACGGGCGATCTTGTCGAACTCTATACAGTAGTCGGACACCTTTTCCTGGGGAACTGTGCCGTCAGGAATGTGGATGTTCTCAGGACGGATGTCCACGAGGTCGAGGAATTCCCTGTGAAGCCTGTTATTGCGGCTTTGAGCCGAGTCCTTGCTGCAGGGATAATATTCATCGATGGAGAACACTTCCACGTTGGAGAATGAAACTGCTCCCTCCTGGTACTTTGAAGCCAGCCACCTGTAAAGTGTTACGGGGGTCACACCGGTAGTGAGTCCAAGTTTGAATGGCTTGGAAGGAGAAGTATTATCATGGTCACGGATGGCCTTAATGACGATTTCCCCTACTTTTTCGCTGCCGGTTAAAGCGTCATCGAAAATTTCAGTGGTAATCCTTTCGTGGGAATGGAGGATGCCTCTCGGGAGTTTTTCCTCGATCAGGCCGCCGTCCTTTGGTAAAGAGAAATGCCTCATTTCCTAAAGTCTGTTGTAGTCGGGGGAGAAGGAGTCTCCGTGTTCGATGTCACCGTAGGTCATTCCCTTCTTCAACCAATTGTAGCGCTGCTGTGCCGTACCGTGTGTGAAGGAATCCGAAACGACATATCCCTGTGATTTCTTCTGGAGGTAGTCGTCACCGATCTTGGCGGCGCAGTTGAGGGCCTTCTCGATGTCTCCGGCCTCCAGGGAACGATACCTGGCGTTGTCGTTGTTGGCCCAGACTCCGGCGTAGTAGTCAGCCTGGAGTTCAAGCCTTACGCTGTACTGGTTGGCTATGGTCTTGCTGGACCTGTTCATGATCTGATGGGCCTTGTCCAGGGTCCCGAGAAGGTACTGGACATGGTGACCGACCTCATGTGCAATAACATATGCGTACGCAAGGTCACCGTCAGCGCCGATCTGCCGCTTCATGTTGGTGAAGAAACTGAGGTCGATGTAAACGGTCTGGTCTGCAGAGCAGTAGAAAGGACCTACCTGGGAATTTGCGGTTCCGCAACCAGAGGAAGTCACTCCGGTGTAGAGAACCATCTTTGGAGGCTGGTACTGGTAGCCGTACTTGGCGAACTGGGCGGTCCAGACGTCCTCTGTTCCGGCAAGGATCTTCTTGGCGAAGGATGCCAGTTCCTGTTCCTCCTGGCTGAATGTAACCTCTGAGTTCTGCGGGATTGTCTGTGTTCCTGCATTCTGTAATACCGATGTGGGGTCTCCTCCAAGGAGCATGACAATGAGTGCGATGATCAGGGCTCCACCGCCGATGCCACCGGCAATTGCTCCACCGCTCATTCCTCTGCGGTCTTCGACATTGGTGCTTTCGCGTCTTCCTTCTAGTCTCATGTTATTCGTTTTTTAGGATTATTCTAATTATGCTATCTATCTCACAAATATAAGTAGAATTTCTGTCAATTTTTTGCTTTTTGAAGGAAAGTGAATATCTTTGCAATCCCACGTTTTCCATGCCCGAATGGCGGAATTGGTAGACGCGTTGGACTCAAAATCCAATGTCCTTCAAAGACGTGCCGGTTCGAGCCCGGCTTTGGGCACAGAAAAAGCACCGCAGCCTGCGGTGCTTTTTTTTGTGCCCTTGGGCTCTTCCATTAACTGAGGGGCGTACCGCTCAGACTCCCTGAACTCGCTATGCTCGGAATGGAAATCAGGTCACCGAGACGGCAAGATAGATGATGCCAGCTGAAAGGATCAGCAAGACCGTTGCCGCGAGTAGGTAGTAGAGTCCGGTCTTTATCGTGAGCCTCAGGCTCTTTTTCCAGTTCAAGTCGAACAACTGGCTGTAGTCCAACATTAGCAGCAGTCCCATCAACCCGACGCCTATTTCTCCTTTATTCCCCGAAAGGAACAAGGAGAAAAACATGAAGAAACAGAATTGGCAAAGGACATAGGCTGCAGCGGCTGCACAGGCGGATATCCCCATTCCCTTCTTTCTCAAGGCAAGGCACATTGCTAACCAAAGGAACAGGAAATTGGTCAGGAACAAGTGGATTCCCTGGCTTCTCATGGAACTCTCGAATGCAGCCAGCGAGGCTTTGGCAGGGCTGTCCACCAGTTCCGGGTGCTTGTCCAATCTTAGCAGATTATAGAAATCAGCCACTTTTATAACCTTTCTAACTACCACTTCAGACTTGCTTGGCCCAAGCGAGTCGGATGGTTCTACCGTTTCTGAGTCTTCATCCAAATCTTCATCCGAGTCTTCAATTGTCTTTTCTATAGTAGTTTCATTACCAAGATTCCCTGATGTTTTATTGTACTTGGAAAAATCCGGATTGACTATTGATGAAACAAGGGCAAAGAAAGCATAGAAGATGATCAGGGAAGTCAAAGGAGCAAGATATCGTTCATGCTGGCCATTGATGTAATCCCTTATCATGTAGCCCGGGCGTAACAGCAGATGGACGAAAGTACGCTTGGCATCATCGTTAAGGAAAGGGATGCTGTCGAAAGCCCCCTTATAAAAGTCCCCTTTACGGGATTTTGATTTGCGTTTCGACCATGGCATGAAGCCGAGTTTCTGCCAGATTGTGAAAGCCCTCAGTCGGGCAAGGAGTCTCTTTTTGGACATCATGAACCAAAGGTACGAATTTTTGTTTTTTGTGTTATATTTGTAATATTCCAAAGTTGTTCTGACCCATGCGAAATACTTTTGCCTTCTTATTCTTGGCCACGGCATTATGCCTTATTCAGGCTTGCGGAGAAAAATATGTTTTCAGCCTTGACGAACACATCGGCATTTGTGGAACCGGCTGGGCCGAAGCCGCCCAGAAATGCGGCCTTGACTATCTCGAGGCAAACGTCAGTTCTTTCCTCTGCCCTGAGAGCGATGATTCGGTTTTCACTGCAAATCGTGAAGCCCTGGCAGGAGCCCTTCCCATCTATTCCGCCAATGGATATTTCCCCGGCTCCATCAAGGTGGTAGGACCTCAGGCGGAAACTGAGCGCGCTATCAAATATTCAGAGACGGCAATAAGAAGGGCCGCTGACATCGGGATAAAGGTTCTAGTCCTCGGGAGCAGCGGTTCGCGTTCAATCCCAGAAGGTTTTTCCAGGGAAGAGGCTGAAAAACAGTTTCTTGCCCTGTTGAAAGGAATAGCTCCCACCGCGGAGAAATATGGGGTTACAGTTGCGATTGAGCCTCTCCAGCATTCGGAGACCAATTTCATCAATACTGTCAGTGAGGGTGCCGTCATTGCCAGACAGGCGGGCAGTCCCAACATCTGTGTCATCGCCGACTTCTTCCACATGGCCAGGGTCGGAGAGGCTCCTGAATCGATAATAGAGAATGCCGACAAGTTGGTCCACTGCCATATTGCCGAAAAGGAGGAAAGGACGCCGCCGGGAGCAAAAGGAGATGATTTCACTCCTTACTACATGGCCCTGAAGGAAATCCATTACACCGGACGCATCTCTATCGAGTGCGGTTGGAAGGACATCGAGACCCAGCTGCCCGTAGCAGTGAAGACCATGAAAGAACAGATTAATTCAGTAAAATAAACACTAAAAAACCAATTACTTATGCAGACAAGGAGGGAATTCATCAAGACCAGCCTAATCGGCACCGGAGGCCTGATGCTGGGTGGCCTGGCCCTTGATTCCAAGATTTATGCAAGGGCGAAGAATGCCAACGACATCGTAAAGGTCGGAATCGTGGGATTCTCGGACCGTTGCCGCGGTTCGCTCATCCCTTCGTTCATGAACCATGCTAAGGAACTCGGCTTCGAGATCGTCGCCGTTTCCGACATCTGGAAACGCCGTCGCGAGGAAGCTGCACAGTTCTTCAAGAGCAAGTATGGCATGGATGTGAAACTCTTCCGCAACAATGAGGAACTCTACGCTGCTGGAATATGTGACGCTGTCATCATCTCTACCGCAGACTTCCAGCATGCCACCCATCTGGTTGAGGCCGTGGAGGCCGGTTGCGACGCCTATTGCGAGAAGCCCTTCGCGGAAACGATGGAAGACGCCCGCCGTGCTCTCAAGATCGCAAAGGCATCCAACAGGATCATCCAGATCGGTTCCCAACGCCGTTCAGCACCCAATTACCAGGCGGCTTATGAATATATCCGTTCTGGTAAGTTCGGACCGATAACCATGGTGGAGATGACCTGGAATGTCAACCAGCCCGGACGCTGGCGCCGTCCCGCCCTTGTGGCAGAATGCCGCGAAGAGGACACCGACTGGAAGCGCTTCCTGTGCAACCGTCCCTATGAACCGTGGGATCCAAGGAAGTATTTGGAATACAGGCTCTTCTGGCCTTACTCTTCAGGTATTCCGGGGCAGTGGATGTCCCATCAGATCGACACTGTCCACTGGTTCACCGGGCTTAACCATCCACGTAGCGTAGCTGCCAACGGAGGTATCTATCTCTGGAGGGACGGAAGGCGTAATTTCGACACCATGACCGCTGTCATGGATTATGGTCCGGAGGGGAGTGACGAGGGCTTCCAGGTCCTTTATACTTCACGTTTCACCAATTCTGCCGGCGGAGTCAAGGAACTCTATTTCTCCAACGGAGGTACCCTTAACCTGGACACCAATGAGGTGACTTCAGCCGGTGGCCTTTCCGCAAAAGATGCTGCCGACATGGGCATGGAGGCAAATCTTCTCGAAACCTTCAAGCTTCCTTCGGTAAAGGTTGACACGGCAGCTAACATGGGAGGTGATCCCATGACCAGCCTTCACATGCGTAACTGGATGGAATGTGTCCTGAGCCGCAAGGAGACCAATGCTCCTGTCCAGGCTGGTTACAACCATTCTATTGCCACTATGATGGCCAACGCCGCTGCAAGGACCGGAGAAAAGGTCACTTTCGACGAGGCCAAGCAGGAAATAATAGCGGGAGGGAAACCTTTCCGCCCGTTCAAGGGCTTATAGCCCGAACTGCCTGTCGGCAAAATCGAGCATCCAGACCCAGTCTATCATTGAAATGCCATGGTCCAGGTCCCTTCGGACATATCCGAGGACCGGACCTATGGCTTTTGTGTCATAGTCATCAGGCCATGAAACCTTGGGAAGGCCCGGTTTCCCCAGGAATTCCCAAACAGGACTGGCGGCCTGGACTGAAAGGAATTCACCCTTTGTGTCAAACCATGGTTGGTCGAAACCTTCAACCAGAAGGGCCCTGGGGGCAATGCAGGTCAGGAAGAGATGCTGGTCGAAGGGCATGATGTCCTCATGACCGGCATAGCGTGAATATGCCTTGCAGTACCAGTGGGTGAAACTCCTCATTTCGGTAGTGATGGTTTCACCGAAGTTGCGTTTTGCAAGTGGGACGCCTCCGCCTCCGGTCTGGTTCGGCACCACGACGGGGAATCTCTCGTCGAACGCTCCGGCTACGAGGGCTGCCTTGCCCAGTCTTGAATATCCTGTCAGAAGCACTTTCCCTTCGTCAAGGGCAGGGTCCCTTTCGATCATGTCCATTCCCCTCATCAAGCCCCAACCCCATGCCGCAAGGGCTGTGGTGTTGTCAGTCCTGGAAGGATCCCTGTCTCCCCAGAGTGAGAAAAGGCGTGTATAAGCGAATTCCTCCTGCAGGGGCCTTCCGTCAGGACCTTTGTCTCCCGACTCAGGATCCGGCGAGAGCTCGGCGTAACATGCGGTGACAAGGGCATAACCCCTGGCTACCAGCAGGTCGGCAGGGAGCCTTGTGATAGAACTTGGATCAGAGAGTATTCCACGTGCGTTCGGATCGGCCTTGAAACCATATTTAGCCCTCATCCATGCATCGGGAACGATAATCTCAGGATCCGGCAGTACCGTGTGGTTCCCTTCGGAATGGAGCAGGATTACAGTGGGAACGGGCCTTTTTGCGTGGGCGGGAGTGATGATGAG
>JAEEGH010021129.1_pt1 | contig 13468 bp, 13 predicted proteins | sample 9134181 | NCBI WGS metagenome assembly JAEEGH01 (sample SAMN16246544, study PRJNA631951) | gut metagenome | biome: gut microbiome; feature: rumen; material: DP-attached | host: Bos | place: Iran: Karaj | collected 2018-10
TGAAATGTATATTAATTAAATAGGGATTTTGTGTCAACTATCTTGGCAAAACTTTGATACAGCCCTGCATCCGTCAAAAAGTATCTTGTCGTGGTCAAAGGCAAGGAAACAGCCCCGGCTGTCCTTTTCTAACTTGTCTGCGTTGTTAGATATTGCCTCAAGCCCCTTGTCGGAGAAGGAGACAGCAAACCATTTTACATCAGAGGCATCATCTCCAGCCTTTACTTTAAGCTTGCTTCTGTCAACCACAGTGTAGTATGCGGCAGATACCACCCAGCCCCGTGGATCCCTTCCTGGCTTGCTGTAGATACCCAGAAGGGCAGAGCTTACACCTGTAAGGCCTGTCTCCTCCTGAAGCTCCCGGGCTGCAGTCTGGGCCAGGGTCTCCCCCTGGTCAGCAAATCCCCCAGGAAAAGCCCAACGGGTCATGAAAGGATGTCCTTTCCTCTGGATCAAAAGCACCTCAAGGCCGAACTCATGGCTTACAGAAAAAAGTACATTATCGGCGGTAAGTGATGGCTTGGGGTACTTGTCAGAATTATACTGACGGAGGAATTCCTCCTCCGTCAGTCCTTTCTTATCTCTTAATTCCATATCAGAAATCTACTTCTGTGTCGTAGTAGCAGCACTTGAGAAGCTTTTCCATCTCTGCCTGGTTCGGCTGTCTTGGGTTTGATCCTGTGCATGCATCCAGGAGAGCGTTCTTTGCAATCTCAGGAAGTCTCTTGAGGAATACATCCTCTGGAACAAAGCCCTGCTCAACAGGGTAGCTGTCTGCGCCGTAATTCTTGATGCAATGAGGGATGTTCAGCTTGTCATTGAAACCTCTGATGTATTTGATGAGAGCTGCTACCTTCTCATCGTCATTCTTTCCACCCAGCTTCATATAGTCTGCAATCACGCCATAGCGCTTCTTTGCCTCAGGGTTCTTTGCATTGTATGCAATAACCTTAGGAAGGTACATTGCGTTTGCAGCACCATGGATGATGTGTGCTCCCAGGTCTGCGAATACTGCTCCTGTCTTGTGTGCCATGGAGTGGACGATTCCAAGGAGTCCGGAGGAGAATGCGATTCCAGCCAGGCACTGTGCGCTGTGCATGTTGTCTCTTGCAGTCATACATCCATTGTAGGAATCCACCAGGTCCCGCTGGATCATCTCGATGGCATGGATAGCAGGTGCATCGGTAAAGTCGCTGTGTACTGTGGATACATAAGCCTCGATAGCATGAGTCAGGGCATCCATTCCTGTATGGGCAACCAGCTTCTTAGGCATAGTCTCTGCCAGGTCCGGATCCACAATTGCCACATCAGGGGTAATCTGGAAGTCAGCAATAGGATATTTGATACCTTTCTGATAGTCGGTGATGATTGAGAATGCTGTAACTTCTGTGGCTGTTCCGGAAGTGGAGGATACAGCACAGAATTTTGCCTTAGTCCGCAGCTTCGGCAGGCCGAATATCTTGCACATATCCTCGAAGGTTGTCTCTGGATACTCATATTTGATCCACATTGCCTTTGCTGCATCAATAGGGGATCCGCCACCGATTGCCACAATCCAGTCAGGCTTGAACTCCTGCATAATAGCAGCACCTTTCATTACTGTATCAACTGATGGATCTGGCTCTATACCCTCGAAAAGGGTAACTGCCATTCCTGCTTCTTCCAGATATTTCTGAGCCCGGTCCAGGAATCCGAACTTCTTCATGCTGCCGCCGCCGACACAGATGATAGCTCTCTTTCCTTCCAATGTCTTAAGTGCTTCAAGAGCTCCTTTTCCATGGTAAATGTCTCTTGGGTTAGTAAATCTCTGCATGGTAAAAACTCCTTTGTGTGAATAAATTCTCATTATTGAGAACAATTACTATTATAGCCTAAAAAGGGTAAAATGTCTATTGTTATTTCAATATGATTCTGTTTTTCTGCAGGCTATCCCTGAGGGCGGCGAAGCTTTTTTCTTCAACATCTATGTAGAGCTGCTTCTTGGCCACATCGTCCAAGTAGTGGGCATCGGAGTCGGATATAACCGGGTACTTTGCATAATCTTTGGCATTGACAGGGTTGAAAACCTCAATGGCAGTGTAGTCTGCATCGGGGAGGAACCCCAGCTGGGATACTATGGAAAATACTGGTTTATCAACATGGGCAGGAATAAAAAGGCCATTCCTGAAGAATACCTCTTCCCGAACATCATCTATGGAAAGGCCGCTGGCGTTGCCAAGATACTTCTCCACCTCGCCAAGAATCTCCTCGTTTTCGTCCACATAGACCTGGTCACCGAAGACTTCAGGCTTGTTCTCGACGTCAGGCATATATTTATAGACGAACTCGGAGAATTCCAGGGCTGTCTCCACATCCTCAAACAGGCACACCAGGTGTGCCTCCTCGCTGGAGGTAACCTCCATGCCATATAGGCTCCAGAGCCCCTGCTGGGCGCAGTTCACCTTGAAGGCAGGGCAGTTGAGGGCTGTGTTGTGGTCAGTGAGGGCCACCAGATCAAGCCCCTTCTCCTTGGCTTTTTCCGCAATGGCGGCGGGAGACATCTCCAGCGAGGCGCAGGGTGAGACACAGGAATGAATGTGTAAATCGGCCCGTACCAGCATCAGCCGTTCATTTTTGCGGCAACTTTTGCAGAAGCCTCAAACTGGGTCTCGGCTGTCTTGAAGATAGCAACGTCGTTGCCCTCTGCAGCTTCGATCATGTCGGATGGGATAGCCCGCTTGTTGCATACCAGGATTGCCCTTATTCCAGCCAGTGTAGCCACTGCAATGGTGTTCTTGTGGGCCTGGATTGTGATAAGGATGGAATCGGACGGGGCGTTAGCCATGACATCGCTCAAGAGGTCGCCAGTGTATCCGGCCTTGATTTCAAAATCCTCCATCTCTTTCTTTGTCTCTCTGGTGTAACCCAGTGCTTCTAAATCACTTACTTTCATCTTCTTCGTTCCCTAAATTTATTGTTAATTTAACTTCCGTACCTGTAACGTCGGAAGATATCTGGAAGTCATTGCTGACTCTCTTTACATTAGGAAGTCCCATTCCTGCGCCGAAGCCCTGGGACCGTATCCATTCGCTGGCGGTGGAGAATCCGTCGGTGAGGGCTTTCTCCAGGTCAGGGATACCAGGACCTCTGTCCTGGGTCTTTATCATTATTGCATCGGGCAACAGCTGGAATATAAGGACACCACCGTCTGAATGCACCACCAGGTTTATCTCCAGCTCGTAGGCTGCTATGGAGACACGGCGGATTATGCTCTGCTTTATTCCCCGCTCCTTGAGTATTTTCTTGATTTCGGAGGTCACCTTGCCTGCGTTCTCAAAGTCGTACTTGTGCACTATGAACTGACGGTAGATCACGGTGTCGGGCCTTATGTCGGCAGGGTCACTCAGGCGCATGTTGAGCTTGTCATACTTCTGCAGCTGCTCGCTTATGTTCTTAAGCATGGCTGCTGTAAGGTCACGGGCAGTGATCATGCCGGTAAGCTCTTTATTCTTGTTAATGACGGGGAACCGTCTGAACTTGAACTTGTTGAAGTAGTTGATGGCGAAGGATATAGGCATCTCCTCCTCAAGGAGGATCACATCCCTGGACATGTACTTGCTCACCTTGTCGTCCAGACTGCCGTTGTCGTAGCAGGCCATTATATCGTATACACTGAGGATGCCTGCCAGCCTGTTGCCGTCCACCACAGGGACTCCGGTAAGGCCGTTCTCCTTCATGAGGACCTTGGCATCGCGCATAGTATCATCGGGGGAGATCCGCATAGGGTTGGGGTTCATGGCCTCCTTGACCCTGACTGTATAGATACTCTCCAGGATTACTTCGTGGGAATCGTTTATGAAAAGGAGATTATTCACATTTCCCAAGCAATTTCCCCAATTCGATGCAGGTAGTAAACATATTGTTCTTGGTGGAAATGAGGGTAAGCCCAGATTCCTCTGCCAGTGTCTTCATAGAGGTCTGGGGACGCTTGCCGTTGATAAGGATCACACCGCGGGCTTCCACGATGTCTGCAGTCCGGACCACCTGGTCAGTTGTAAGGGCTGTAACCAGAATTCTGTTATCTTCATCTCCCACCAGAACCTCACTCATCATGTCTCCGGCAGAAACATTCTCAATAACAGCTGTATCAAAATCATTGCCTTTGTTAATTATCTCGCAGCTGATATGCTCAACAATCTCTTTGAAAGTCATAATCCTTATTGCCTCTTATAGCGTTTGGACTTATTGTAATTGCTTTATACGGAAAAAACAAGTATTTAAATAAAAATATTTATTTTGCGCTCCGGGCCAGCTCGGCGATGACAACTCCGCTCAGGATGAGCACCGCACCCAGCACTGCGTAGATGCTGAAGGGCTCTCCCAGGATGATGGAGGACTCTATCAGGGTGAAGAGGGGGATAAGATAGATGAAGTTGTTGGTCTTGGCTGCTCCCAGCACTGGTGTGGCTTTTCCCCAGATATAATAGGCCATGACTGATGCGAAGAATGCCAGCATTATAAGGTTGAAGGCGTTCTCCGGCTTGAGGAACAGAGCAGGCTCGAAGGGTGCCTTGGTCAGGAAGTAAAGGGGGAGTATGGTCACCACTGCCCAGAAGAATGTCTTCCGTGTCATATAGACGGTTGGGTATTTGCTGTCTATTACCTTGATGATGATGGAGTAGAAGCCCCAGGAGACTACCGATACCAGGGCCAGAAGACAGCTTACAGGCTGGATATAGGGCATTGCAATGCCGTTGTAGATTACCAGGAATACTCCAGCCAGAGCGATGAGGCCGCCCAGTGTCACCTGACGTGTTATCCGCTCGCTCTTGAGGAACCGGCTTGCCAGGAAGATTGTGGCCAGTGGTGCTGTTGCCACGATGATTGCTACATTGGCAGGGGTTGAGTACTTGAGCGCATAGGATTCTCCCAGGAAGTAGAGGGAGCCTCCCGTGATTCCAGCCGCCACCTCTAAAAGCTCGGTCCTGAGCGACTCAGGTTTGTGGAAATGAGGGTAGAAAGGTATGGTCAGCAGGTATGCCAGAATAAATCGGTATACAAAGAGATCTATGGGCTTGAAGTCGTTCAGGAGTATTTTTGTGGAGACGAATGTGGAGCTCCAGAAGAGTATGGTGATCAGGATGAGGACATAGTAGATGAAATGGCTGTTTTTCCCGTTATTTCCCATAGTTTTTAATTAATTTGACAAAAACTCCGATAAATATATTATACATTAGTAAAAGGAATTAAGTCTATCAGAATGAACTATTTTGACCTGACAGAAACAGAAGCCTACAGCAAGCTGTGCACCTATTACAAGGGAAGACCTGAACTCAAAGCGCTCCTCACACCAGAGGCAGTGAGAAAGTATGTGGCACCTGCTGGCAAGAACCTCTCTTTCAGCTACGCAGGAAAGGGCATTGCACCAGAGCTCGTGGAGCTCTGCCAGAGCCTGGCCGATGAGCAGGAGTGCATACCAAAGTACCGCGCCCTCCTTGCCGGCGGCATTGCCAACAAGGGCGAGAATCGCGCAGTGATGCACCACCTTTGCCGTGGCACTGCCGGCCTGCCGCTTTCGGAGAAATCGGCATCCCACGCTGCTTTTTACCAGCAGGAGAAGGAGGCATTCTACGCTTTCGCGGATCAGGTCAGGTCTGGGGCTGTAAAAAGCAGCACCGGCAAGGTGTACGACACCCTGGTGCAGATCGGCATCGGCGGCTCTGGGCTGGGTCCCAAGGCTCTCTACCAGGGGCTTTTAACCTACTGCCGGGCAGAGCATGTTGCCCCGATCCTTAAGGCAGAGTTCATATCCAACATAGACCCGGACGAGCCTCTTTCTGTCCTTTCCCGGATTAACCCTGAGACCACTCTGTTCATCCTTGTGACCAAGAGCGGCACTACTCTGGAGACCCTTACAAATTACGCTTTCGTAAAAGAGTACATACAGAAAAACTGCCCGGCAGTGGTGCTGGAAAAGCAGACTGTGACTGTCACTGCCTCCGGCTCGCCGCTGGACGATAAAGAGCAGTTCCTTGCAGTGTTCCACATAGACGACTTTGTGGGCGGCCGGTTCTCATCCACCAGTGCCTGCGCCGGCGTGCTGGTTTCCACGGCTTTCGGCAAGGAGATCTTCAATCAGTTCCTCTCCGGTGCCCACTACAGCGACATCCTGGCATTAAATGAGAAAGCAGAGGAGAACGCAGCCTTAATGGATGCGCTCCTTGAGGTTATAGATGTGAATGTCCGGCATATACCGGTGGAGACTGTGATACCATACTCCGCGGCGCTGGCCTCCTTTGTTCAGCACCTGCAGCAGCTGTACATGGAAAGCAACGGAAAGCCGGCCCCTTATGCCACCTGTCCGGTCCTCTTTGTATCAGTTGGTACCGACTGCCAGCACTCCTTCTTCCAGCAGCTGCATCAGGGCAAGGTGGAGATGCCGGTGGAGTTCATTGGCTTCAAGCACAGCCAGCTGGGTACCGACGTGCAGTACAAGGGCTCAAGCTCCCAGGCCAAGCTTAATGCCAACCTGGCAGCCCAGATCACTGCATTCGCAGAAGGGCGGGACAGCAGCGACATAAACAAGTTCTTCCCTGGAAACCGCGCCACTTCACTGCTTTTTGGCGACAGTCTCACACCTGAAAATATGGGCGCACTCTTTGCCCATTTCGAGAACAAGGTGATGTTCCAGGGCTTCCTGTGGAATATCAACTCCTACGACCAGGAGGGAGTGCTCCTGGGCAAAGAGCTGGCTAAGGCCGCCCTGGATATGCAGAACAGCGGCAATCCGATTCTCAAGAGCTACTATTCTTTCTTCTGATTAACACAATCGCAAAAAAAATCCTGCCGGCTTTTTAGACGGGGAAATCGGGGCCGGCAGGATACACATAAAAGGAGGTTTATGAAAAGATTTCTCATCTTTCATAAACTAAACCATCCAGACGTTTTTAAGTTACATTTTTTTCTGATATTTTTTTTGATTATTTTTCAGACTTTTCAAGGCAAAAAGAAACCTGCTGGGAAAGGAGAGAACCAGCAGGTTTGAAAATGAATTATTAAAAGAAAACTTTTTAGTTTTTTTGCTTTTGCACTTAGTAAACAATTCTCCTTTCCCACAGTTACATAAAAAATTAATTTTTTTTCAGATTGTGCAGAGAGTCCATCGGATAGAGCTCTTTCACAGGTATCTCCACAGCCTTTCCATCCTTTCCGCAACATATAACCACAGCGTCGGAAGCAGCGAATTCTGTTATTACCTGACGGCAGGCTCCGCAGGGTGGCAGCGGATCTTCAGAGTCCGGCGAATAGATTGCCACAGCCTTTATCGCTTTCATGCCCATAGCCACGGCGTGGGCAATTGCATTCCGCTCAGCACAGATTGTGAGGCCGTAGGAGCGGTTCTCCACATTCGCCCCGGTATAAATCGCGCCGTCATCAGAGAGCACAGCGGCTCCCACATGGAAATTCGAGTAGGGGGCATAGGCCTTTGGCGCAGCCTCTTTTGCCTTTGATATCAGTTTCTCATTGTCCTTCATAGTTTCTTCCTTCATTGACAGTATAGTATCAGTATTATAAAATTGATATATGGAAAAGAAATATTTTCTTATAATTCCTCTCTTTTTTCTTGTCTTCTCATTTCTTTTCCCATTCAAAGGAGGGCCAGACCGCCATTTTGTTCCGGCAACTGAATCATCTGATAACGAAATCAATGCTTCCACCTCCTATGCAGACCCAGTTCCTGTCGGAATGATACGTACCTGCTATGCCTCAAAAGAAGGCATATCTGCATCAGGATTTCTGGACGGAACTGTTCTTGTGGACGGAAAACCTTTGGAAAACCGTTCTGAAGGCAAATATAAGACTGTCTACGCAATCGCGGTCTCGGATGATGGTAAATATCTCTCTGTGATAGCTGGCGTATCTCCCAGGATCCTTTTTGTTTATCAGAAGAAGCAGGATATCTGGACCCTGATCCGCATGACAAACCTTGAGGATGATGTGCGCCGTGTCCCATTTCTTGCTTTCTCGGGTAATATTCTTCTCTATGAGGATGCAGTAGGAATCTCTGTGCTCAATCTGACCACATTCAGACATTCCACCGTGGAATTCAGCGGGACACTCAAGGATGTGGGTTATGGACCTGAGCAGGATTATATCTGGGTTGTATCGGCCGATGATGCAGGGAAAGAGCAGATACATATGTTCCTTTATAACGGCAGCCTGGTTGCCTCTGCCCGGTATGATGGCAAGGAAAGCCTAAGCGCCCTTAAGGCGGTGGAGCAGTGATGCGCAGGTTTGTCTTACTTTTCTGCTTTGTTCTGTCTGTCTCAGCTCTTAGTGCCTACGATTTCCCGGCGCCCGGGGGTAAGATAACAGCATCCTTCGGTTCTATGGAGAAGGGACAGTTCAGCACAGGAATCGATATCCAGACCGAGAATGTGTTTGCATCGGAGGCAGGCGAGGTGCTCTATTATGGAGATGATTTTGTGGCATTGGCCCATGACGATTCAATCCTGACACTCTATTACAATCTGGAAATTGCCGATGCTCTTAGTAAGGAGATACACGTAAAGAAGGGGCAGAGCCTGGGGCGTACCAAGGATGGAGTGCTCCGTTTTGCAGTCTACGACCTGGAGATGAAGCAGTATATAAACCCTTTACTGATGACCGAAACTGTGAAGAAGTCGGAGCTGCCCAAAGTTAAGGGGCTTTCCTACGATGCAGAGCAGGGCATCTTGAGCGTCTATATGGCGGATAAAGGGCTTACAGGACTCTACCGGGTGCAGGTTTCTGTTGACGGCCATGTGCTGAGCACTCTGGGGTTCAGGACTATAAAGCGGAGTGGCGATACCTTGGTGCTGGATTCGCAGGGCTTTGAGTATGGCACGCTGTACGGCAGGCAGGGGGCTTTCTCCTTCCCTGGGATTGAGCTGAAGCCTGGCGAGAACAAAGTTGATATAATTGTTACAGATTTTTATGGAAAAAAAGTTGTATTCCATGGTAGGATAACAGTATGAGAGAGAAGAAAAACAGTCATTGCTATTTTAATGTAGGGTATCCAAGTAGCGGTATATTTTCAAAGTTTAATTTGAAAAAGTTCAATAATACTACACTTTTAAAAGATGAAGAAGTAAAAATCCTTGAAAAAAATAGTTGTTGGGCTGAGGATTGGGAACAGATTCATGTGAAGCGTCCTTTCGATCCAAGCCTGGTACATGACACAGGATTTTACGGAAATGTCTATATCGGCCGTCTGGAGAAAGGGTTCATCCAGTTCCACGGAGTCTCTCATCCTATCGGAATCTACGGCTGCCAGATAACCTCATCCTGCATCGACGACTACTCATCTCTCACCCGGAGCACAATCTCCGAGGCCCTTATAGGGCGCAATGTCATAATCCATGACTGCGCAGAGCTCTCTACCGACCCGGACGCCTTCCGGCAGCCTGTCGTGATAGGGGCCGGCAACGAGAAAGCAGGGCGGGAGGCTGTTCTTTTCAGCGGCATTACACTGCAGGAGATCTGGATGCAGACCCAGCTGAAAGATCATGAACTCCTGCAGCAGTTCCTGGCCCAGTTCACCGAGCAGAAGCTGGCCGCCGCCACACCATATACGGTTATAGAAGAGAACTGCGTCATAGAAAATACAAAAGCAGTGCGCAGTATAAAGCTGGGGCGGCGGGGCGTTATAGCAGGCGCCACCAGGGTGGAGGAATGCGTCATCGCATCCTCCGCCGCTGGCCGCACCGCAATCTGCGACAACGCCATAGTAAAGCGCTCCTACATCGGGAGCGGCGTCAATATCGAGTCGGGCGCCTTTGTGGAACAGTGCTTCCTGGATGCCCACGTCACCGTAAAGCAGTATGCAAGGGTAATCCAGAGCGCAGTGGGCGGCCATTCCACCATAGCCTGCGGCGAGGTGCAGAACTGCTTTATAGCGCCGCTCCACGAGCAGCACCACAACAGCTCGTTCCTGATTGCGGCCGGCGTAGGCGGGCAGAGCAACATAGCCTCGGGTGCCAACCTGGGCTCCAACCACAACAGCCGCGCAAACGACGGCGAGATGGTGGCAGGACGGGGCTTCTGGGCTGGCTTAAGCACATCAGTCAAGTACAATTCATACTTTGCGCCGTTCACCTTGCTGGCAAAGAGCAGCTTTGCCTACGAGCTTGATATAAAGCTGCCGTTTGCGCTGGTCTCCGACAACGTGAAGGATAGCACCCTGGACGTGATGCCCGCCTACTGGTGGCGCCACAATATGTACGCCCTGTTCCGCAATAACTGGAAGTTCCAGAAGCGGCTTGGAAAGGGCAGCGAGGGGATAGAGTGCCAGTTCATGGCTCCCGACACTGCCGAGGAGATTCAGAAAGCTCTGGAACTTTTTAAAGCATATAAAAAGAAGATTCCGACCCATGATCTTGAGAATTCATCCCGTAAGGTGCAGATTCTGGGCATAGACGAGGGAATCAAGGCCTATAAGGAGATGCTCCTGTGGTACGGTGTTTCCACTGTCTTGGCATGGCTTGGCAGGCCTGGCGTCAATGCAGGTAAATACAAGGATATTCCTGTGGATGCCTCCAAAAAAGTGTGGGGCTGGACCAATGTGTGCGGCCACCTGGTGTGCGACGTGGATATAAAGCAGCTGGTGCAGGACATAGAGAAGGGCGACTTTATCTCCTGGGACGATGTGGAGGAGCGTTTTATGCGCTTTGACATGGAGTATCCGAAGACAAGGTTTGCCCATGCCCTCCATATTTTGGCTCTCATTTATGGAAAGAAAACATTCGACCAGGATATGCTTGCGAAGATAAAGAAAGATTATGAGAAGCTCTCTGATAAGATAAAGAAGCAGATTATTGCCACCCGGACCAAGGATTTTGAGAACAAATTCCGTAAAAACGGGGTCAAAGAGGACGAAAATCTGGTGGAAATACTCTCCATTATTTGATTTATCTTTGAACATCATAAACAAAATGTATCACAAATAGAAATCATTACTATTTTTTTGACTTTCCCCCATTTTTTCTTGTAACTTGAAGTTAGGAAACAAGGAGGAAACTATGAATTTTAATTCTGGTGACTGGGAAAATACAATTGATGTAAGGGACTTCATACAAAAAAATTATACACCTTATGATGGAGACGGATCATTTCTGACAGGTCCTACAGAACGGACCAAAAAACTGTGGGAGGAACTCAGCGTTCTGCTGGAGAAAGAGCGCAACTCCCCGGGACGCGTGCTGGATGCCGATACCAAGGTCATTTCCGGTATCACATCTCATCCGGCAGGATATATCAACAAGGATCTGGAGGTCATTGTAGGACTTCAGACCGAAAAGCCGCTTAAGCGCGCTATCATGCCTTTCGGAGGCGTGCGGATGGTGGAGCAGGCTCTTGAGGAGCACGGCTATCACCTGGATCCAGAGGTCAAGAAAATCTTCAAATATAGAAGAACTCACAACGAGAGCGTATTCTCTGTATATACCGATGATATCAGGGCTGCACGCTCATCCAAGCTGCTGACAGGACTTCCAGATGCCTATGGACGTGGAAGAATTATCGGCGACTACCGACGCGTGGCACTCTATGGTATCGACTTCCTGCTGGCGAAAAAACTGAGGGCAAAGATTAAGTTCGACCGTATGACCATGAGCGATTTCATCGTCCGCAAGAGAGAAGAGATAAGCGTTCAGATGGAGGCTCTGGAGCAGCTCCGGGAGCTTGGAAAGATTTATGGTTTCGATATCTCCAAGCCAGCAAAGGATACTAAAGAGGCTATCCAGTGGCTCTATTTCGGATACCTGGCTGCTGTAAAGGAGCAGAACGGCGCTGCAATGAGCCTTGGAAGGACATCCACATTCCTCGATATCTATGCCGAGCGGGACCTGAAAGAGGGCAGATACACCGAGCAGGAGATCCAGGAGATGGTGGACCAGTTCATCATCAAGCTGCGTATTGTCCGCTTCCTCAGAACTCTGGACTACGACAACATCTTTGCAGGCGACCCAGTATGGGTTACCGAGTCTATCGGCGGTATGGGCTTGGACGGGCGGCATATGGTGACCAAGATGAGTTACCGCTTCCTCCACACCCTGGAGAACCTGGGACCGGCACCTGAGCCTAACCTGACCATCCTGTGGAGCACAAGGCTGCCTGAGAACTTCAAGCACTTTGCAACCAACATCTCTATCAAGACCAGCTCTATCCAGTACGAGAACGACGACCTGATGCGGGTTGACCTGGGCGATGACTACGGAATCGCATGCTGTGTATCCCCTATGAGAATAGGAAAGCAGATGCAGTTCTTCGGTGCACGGGCTAACTTGGCAAAGTGTCTGCTGTACGCTATCAACGGTGGAGTGGACGAGATCACCGGAAAGCAGGTTGCTCCTCCATACAAGCCAATCACCAGCGAATATCTGGACTACGACGAGGTTATGAACCGGTTCGAGTATATGTCAAACTACCTGGCAACCGTTTATACAAAGGCTCTCTACATGATCCACTATATGCATGACAAGTACAACTACGAGACCATCGAGATGGCCCTTATGGACGAGCGGATGAAACGTACCACAGCCTGCGGTATCGCTGGATTGAGCGTTGTTGCAGACTCCCTCTCCGCCATCAAATATGCCAAGGTAAAGGCTATAAGAAATGAGCAGGGCCTTGCAGTGGACTTCCAGGTTGAGGGCGATTATCCTAAGTATGGAAACAATGATGACCGCGTAGACCAGATTGCTGTCAAGGTCACAAAGATGTTCATGAACGATATCAGGAAGAAAAAGATGCACCGCGACAGTACACCGACCCAGTCTGTTCTTACCATCACATCCAACGTTGAGTATGGAAAGAATACTGGAAACACTCCTGATGGAAGAAAGAAAGGCGTTCCTCTGGCACCAGGTGCAAACCCGATGCATGGCCGCGATACAAACGGCGCTTTGGCATCGCTTTTAAGCGTTGCAAAGATTCCATGGGGAGATGCACAGGACGGTATCTCCTACACATTCTCCATGGCACCGTCAGCCCTGGGCAAGAGCGATGCAGAGCGCAGCGACAACCTTATCACGCTGCTGGACGGCTATATGACAGCCACAGGACAGCACCTGAACGTGAATGTGCTTAACAGGGAGACCCTGATTGACGCAATGGATCACCCGGAGAAGTATCCTCAGCTTACAATCCGTGTTTCTGGTTATGCTGTCAACTTCATCAAGCTTAGCCGCGAGCAGCAGCTGGATGTAATCTCCAGGACCTTCCACGAGAAGATGTGAGATCAGGCGAGATGGGTGTGACCGGGAGAATCCATTCCTTTGAGTCCTTCGGGGCAGTGGATGGTCCTGGAGTGCGCTATGTGGTGTTCCTCCAGGGCTGCCCCCTCCGCTGCATGTTCTGCCACAACCCCGATACCTGGGAAGCAGCGGCGGGGGAGGAGTACACAGCTTCGGATGTGGTCGGGAAGATTCTTCCATTCCGTAATTTTTAT
>JAEEGH010021137.1_pt1 | contig 13464 bp, 17 predicted proteins | sample 9134181 | NCBI WGS metagenome assembly JAEEGH01 (sample SAMN16246544, study PRJNA631951) | gut metagenome | biome: gut microbiome; feature: rumen; material: DP-attached | host: Bos | place: Iran: Karaj | collected 2018-10
CATGTAGAAGTCGAAGCCGAGGTATTTGCCCACTGTGCCGTTGGCGGAGTTAGCCGACGCCGAGAACGCAAACTGCTCTGCGTCGCTCAGTTCGTCAAGGAGTTCGTTGTAGGCCTCGGGGGTCAGCACGATGCACCTGCCGTTCTGCGGGATGTCCTTCTTGTCGAAGGCGAGCTTGATGGCAAGCACTGCCGCCTTGCCAAAGGTGGCTGCCACGGTCTTGTTTGCGGCTGCGCTGCACGCTGCCACCCAGCCAGTGAGTACGTCGGTGTGCACCTGCTCGGTGAGGGCGTTCCTCACGCCGGCAAGCACGCTGCTCCTCTTGTCGTAGGAGAGCTGCACGTCCTCGATGTCGCCCACGCGCACGGGTCCCACCTCGTATTTGTGGAGGTCGTAGTAGAGGTCTGTGTCGGTGCGCTCCGAGTGCGACACGGGGTAGGTTGTGTTGTCCACTGTTACCGACGGCAATGCGCCAGCGTTGGGTACGTGCACCCTCTTGCCGGAGGCAAATGCGCTGTGATTTGCTGCGCGGCTCGCAAATGTGTCGTCCGCAAAGAGCTTCTCCACAATGGAGGAGAGCCATATTTCTTTCTGTAATGCCATTTTAATATATGTTTAAGGGGTTTTTATTTGGTGGTTGTTTTCTGTTTCCCGTGGTCTCTGTGTCTCCGTGAGTGTTTTACGCTATTGGATCGCTGCCCCACTTCTCCCTGTAGAGCCTTTTGAACTCCTCGGGGTTGTCTGCCTTCAACGCCTTCAATGCGCCCGGTGTCCTGTCGAGTTCGTCCCACGTCTTGTTGGTTGTGCCTTTGCCGTTCTGCACCATCTGTGCAAGGCTCATCTGTTGCGCGTCCGCCTCGTCCGCCTTGCCCTTGATTGCGCCAAAGAGTTTCTCCGTCTCCTTTGGGAACGAGAGGTAGAACGAGATGGCCTCGCCTTTCACGTCCTCGGTTATCTTGCCGTCGGCAATGGCGGCGTCCGCAAACTTCTCAGCCTCCCTGTATTCGAGCTCGGCGAGGTCTTTCCTGAGTGTATCTACCGTGGCGTTGAGCTCCGCGATTTTTGCGTCCTTGTCCGCCACCTGTGCGCGGAGTGTTACAACCTCGGCACTCTCTGTGCGCTCCGTGTCCTCCGCGAGGGTCTTTTCTTTTGTTTCCATTTTGTAGTAGAGTGTGTTAAATTCGTTTATACTGAGTTGCTTTTTTCTGTCTTCGTCCTCATATACCACGAGGGCGTTTTCGTCTGCCGGGATGCTCACTATCGACGCTTCGAGCAGTACGCTCTTTGTCGCCACGTTCACGCCGTTCTCGTCGGTTGACATCGCTTGTATCATAATGCCCATAGAGCACCCTTTGATAAAACCGCCTTCCACCTTCCTTGCTATCTCGGCGGCAAAAGGATCGTCCATGTCAAACACCGGCTTGGCACTCAACCGTCCGTCCTCGATGTCCACATTCGTCCATTTGCCTATCACTCTTTCGGGGTCGTGGTTGTAAAGCATCACCGGGTTCTTCCTGAATCGCGAGAGGTCTATCCCCTCCAATGCAGTCCTGAATCCGTAGCTGTTTACCGTGCCACTATCGCATAATACTATTCTCATTTGTTGATTGGTTGATTTGTCGATTTGGAGATTTCTCTCTCCTCGTTCCTCTTTCCTAAAAAAACACGGCGCGGCTTTTCTTTTCTCCGTGCCCTCCGTGTCTCCGTGAGGGCTCGCGTCCAAGCCGCACCGTTCCCAGGCTTTTGTTTTGAACGCACTGCAAAATTACCCACCATCCCCGCCACACCGAAAATGTGTGTAAACCAATTACATACTTTTTCCAAAAACGCCCCACATACCCCAATTTTGCACCATATTTTAACATACTATAACCAGTTAACACGTCAACCCGTTAATCCGTTATAAAAAAAGCAACACCCAAATGACCAAACAAGAAATAGAACTCCGCAAGGGCTACGCCTTCCGCCTGTTTATGTCGGGCGAGCCGCAGAAGTCCATCGCCGCCACTGTCGGCATTTCGGAGACCACCGTCTCCAAGTGGGCTATCAAGGAAAACTGGCAGTCCCAGCGCGAGGCGCAGAACACTTCCACACAGGAACTATCCACCTCCCTCATGGCGGCAGCCAAGCGCATGACCGACCAGATTGTCAAGCTCACCACTAAGGACGACGTGGACATCAAGCTCCTCGCACAGTGCACCGACAATCTTTGCAAGATTATGGCGTCCGCAGAGCGCATCAACAAAAGCGTCACCAAGGCCACCATCATCGACGTCATCATCGCGCTCGATCGCTGGCTCGCCAACCGCAAACAATTTGACATGGATCTCACCGACGAGCAGTTCAAGTTCATCACCAACTACCACCAGAAGTACATCGAGGAACTTACAATCAATTCGTAATTCATAATTCGTAATTCATAATTGCATTAGCCATGAACGACGACAAGAAGGCGTTAGAAAAGTATTACGAGCATCTGAAATATTTGCAGAGCGTCACCACTGCCACCAAGGATTTCTGCCTCTCGATTGAAGACACCAACAAGCGCATCGAGCGGGCGCGGAAAGACTATGCCTTTTTTGTCGCGACCTACTTCCCGCACCTCGCCAAATCCAAGTGCGGCAAGTTCCAGATTGACGCCGCGAAGTACATCCGCGACAACCACCGCGCCCGCGCCGTATTCGAGTGGGCGCGAGGCCACGCCAAGTCTTCCCACTTGTCCCTGATGATTCCCCTTTGGCTCAAAATCCAGTCCGACGCAGAACCTCTTGTCATGATTCTCGTCTCCAAGTCGCAGGACTCCGCAAAGCGTCTCCTCTCCGACATGCAGGCGGAACTCGAAGCCAACGAGCTATACATCCACGACTTCGGCACTCAGAAGACCAACGGCTTGTGGACAGACGGCGAGTTCGTCACCGGCGACGGCTCTATGTTCGTCGCCCTCGGTCGCGGTCAGTCGCCCCGTGGTATCAAAAAGAAGGGCATCCGCGTCAATTACATCTCCATCGACGACATCGACGACGACGATATGGTGCGCAACCCCCGACGCATCGACGAGTGTGTCCGCTGGTGCATGTCCGCACTCCTCGGCACTATGGCTATGGGGCGCGGCAGGTTCGTGCTCGTCGGCAACCGCATCGGACAAAAATCCGTCCTCAGCGAGATTGCCGAAAAGCCACACTTCTACCATACCGTTGTCAATGCGTTAAACCGCAAGGGAGAGCCATCATGGCCCGAAAACTACACCGCAGCCGAGATACAGTCCCTCCGCGAGGAGATGGGAGAGCTGCTTTTCCAAAAGGAATACATGAACAACCCCGTCGTCGAGGGTGCGGTGTTCGAGAAGAAATACATCCGCTATGGCAAGATGCTCCCAATCCGGGATTACCGAGCCATAGTGTGCTATACCGACCCGTCTTTCAAAGACACGTCCAAAAACGACTACAAGGCGACTATGCTCGTCGCTCTCACCAAGACCGGCGAGTATCACGTCTTGAAGGCTTTCGCCGACCAGACCAAGGTGTCCTCTATGGTCGAATGGCACTACATCATCCGCGACTTCATCGGCAACGGTGCGTGTCGCTACTACATGGAGGCTAACTTCATCCAAGATTCTCTCCTCGACGAGTTCCGAAAGGAAGGCGACCGCCGTGGATTGCAGATACCCATCCTCGGCGACCGCCGCAAAAAGCCCGACAAGTTCGCACGCATCGAGGCGATGCAGCCGCTTTTCGAGCGCGGTCTCGTCATCCTCAATGAGAAGGACAAGGACTCCCAAGGATTCCAAGTCCTCGAAAACCAGCTCCTCGGATTCCAGCGTGGCTCGCGTATCAACGACGACGCTCCCGACGCCCTCGAAGGTGCCATCTGGCTACTTTCCAACGTCGAGCGCAAAAAGGCAAACCGCTACGTCGCCCAGCCCCGCAAATCCCGCCGCTGGTAGTCTGTCCTGTCCGCTGACATACTTGTCAGCGTCCCCACTTCCCCTTATCCCATTACCACGAAAAAAAACACACCACCATGTCATTCCTCTCAAAATCCGACTTCAACACGGCAATGTACGAGCACGTCATCGACGAGATTGCCGACAACGACGACACCGCACTCTCCCAGTGCATAGCCGTCGGCATAGAGCAGGTCAAATCATACCTCCGCAACCGCTACGACACCGACACCATCTTCGCAGCCGAGGGCAGCGCCCGCAACGCCCTCATCCTCGAATATTGCAAGGTTGTCGCCGTGTGGGAACTCCTCAAACTGTGCTCCGCCGAAACCCTCTACGAGACTTGGCGCGAGCGTTACGACCGTGTCATCGAATGGCTCGAAGGCGTCCGCGACGGCAAGAACACGCCCGACCTCCCAATCAAACCCGCATCCGATGGCAGCTCCACCGCCGGCAACATCTTCCACTTCGGCTCTAATCCAAAGTTCTCCCACTCCATATAATCACATTCCCAATGTCCCGTCCGCCGCCATTATTGGTGGCGTCCATCCAATAAAACACACACACCATGAACTCCCTTATCTCCTCCATAATCCGCCGCCAGCAGTCCATAGTCCGCAAGGACATCCAAGACTGGAAACAGGCGCAGCTCCTTGCAACATCCACCGCTGCACCCGCGCAGTACCTCTTGCAGTTCCTATACAAGGACGTGATGCAAGATGCCCTTATGTCATCGCAGATCGACACTCTCCGCATCGGCAAGACCAAGGGCGCAGATTTCGACATCATCTCCCCAGACGGCACCACCGACGAGAAGGCGACCGCACTCTTCAAGGACAGCGGCATCTACGAGACCCTTGCACAATACACCATAGAGTCTCTTTTCTACGGTTACTCCGTCGTCGAGTTGTCAAAGACCGGCGCACCTACCCTCATACCCCGTGAGAACATAGAGCCGTTATCAGGTTCTTTCCTGTCCGACTGTTACAACACCGCCAACACAATCCAATACCGCAACCTCCGCGAGTACAACAGGACCATTATCGAAATCATCCCCAAACCCGGCGACCTCGGCTTCATCAACAAGGCCGTCCCATACGTACTCATCAAGAAGTTTGCGCTCTCCTGTTGGTCGGAGTTCTGCGAAATCTTTGGTATGCCGCCCCGCGTGCTCAAAACCAACACACAGGATGGCGAGATGCTTGGTCGTGCCGAGGAGATGATGCGCGAGATTGGCAGCGCGGCTTACTTCATTATTGACACAAACGAGGAGCTCGACTTCGGGCAGTCCGTACAATCCAATGGCGACGTGTACGCCAACCTCATCCGCCGCTGCGACGACCAGATCTCTCTCGTCAACATCGCCGCAGTCATCGGTCAGGACACCGCCAATGGCAACTACTCCAAGGAGGAATCATCCGCACGTCTCCTCGAGTCCGTCGTAGCCTCCGACAAAAGGCTCGTGGAAGGCGTTTTCAATCGCCTTTTAATGCCAGCTTTGGCTCGCCTCGGCGTATGTCGTGACGGCCTCCGCCTCCAAATCTCCAAAGACCGCGACCTCGACTCCCTCTGGAACAAAACAATCCAGGCTCTCCCTTATTATGAGATAGCCCCCCAATGGATCAAGGACAACTTTGGCATCGAAGTTACTGCCCGCAAGACCGCCGCCCAGATGAAACTCGGCGATTCGTCCCTCAACATCCGTGGCGGCTCCCTCGAAGTACAAGATTTTTTCGCCTGAGGACGGCTCGCCCGTCCCCCTATCGCCACCTCGTCCCCCAGCTCTCCCACTACTTCCGCACACTCCACGTCGCCCTAAGGACTCTATACTCCTTACCCGACCCTATTGCTCCTCATTCCTCTCTCCTCGTTCCTCTTTCCTCCCCCTCCGACGATTTCTCCTTCGCCTTCGACGACTCCCTCTTCGATGCCGCCGCCAGTGAAATACTCGACGCCGGAGGCTACGACCCATCAATGCTCGCCACACCCACCGGCAGCGCACTCATCGGCGAGACTTTCCGCGCCTTCGACCAAGCCATCTCGCAAGGCCTCGGAGAATCCCCCGACCCCGCAGTTGCCGCCGCGCTCCGCGAAAACGCCTTTGTGTTCTCTGGATTCAAGACCCACGCGGAACTCGCACAAGTCGCCGCCGACGCCCTCGTGGACGAAAACGGAAACATCCGCCCATTCGACCAGTTCCGTCAAATTGTTAGCACGTTAAACCAAGAATACAACCACCTGTACCTGCGCACCGAGTACAACCAGGCAGTCCAATCGGCTCAGATGGCGTCCAAGTGGGCAGACTTCGAGCGTGACAAGGCTTTTATCAACCTGCAATACCGCACAGCCAACGACGAGCGCGTCCGTGCGTCCCACCGCGTACTCCACGGCGTCACGCTCCCCGTAGACGACAAGTTCTGGCAACAATACACCCCGCCAAACGGATGGGGATGCCGCTGCACAGTTGTCGCCGTGCCCAAAGACGACCCCGACTTCCCAGTCCGCGACGTCCAAGGCTCTACAATCAATGGCAAAGAGGTCTTCCCGACACCAGCCTACGAAATCTTCAAGACCAACACCGCCAAGGCAAAAAAGGTATTCCCGGACAAGCATCCCTACTTGCCCAAAGGCTGCGGCAACTGCAAGTACAAAGATGGTATAGGCTTGGCATGGCAACCTAACAGAATTTGGTGTCGGGCATGTGATGCAATCCGTGAATGTTTCCAAAAGATGGAAAAAGAAAACACTCCTACATTAAGAAGACCAACCGTTGCTGAAAAACAGGCATCATACAGCAAACCCTTAAACGAACAATTCACAAAAGAAGGCAATATCTTAATCCATGAACTAAGAGACAAAAACGCCATGGATTACGAAAGGGTGGCTAATGCAGCGAAATTGCTTGCTCCCGAGGGTCGAGTATTGGTAATGCCCGAAATTCACAGGTCGGAATCAGCCGTTAGACAACGGTTTGGATTGCCAGACAAATCCAATCCCGATTTGAAAGTAGGCAACGAATGGGTGGACGTAAAAAGTCCGTTTTCAATAGAAACATTATCGTCAAATGCTTGCGATGCTCAAAAACAAGGTGCAATAGCATGTATTACAGATGATATGTGTATATTGAAAGTGGCAGACCTTGACAAATATGCAAGATATGTATTTAGAAGTCAAGGGTATCATCAAGATAAAGTATACTTTATCATTGACGGAGTTCTATATAAATACAACAGGCAAGACTTGAAATAAGCCTTGCCTGAGGGTTCCCTACTTCGCGGGCAGGTTTCAGTGGTTAAACTCCACGGCACAAATATACAAACAATTTTCAAACCAACAAACAAAAAACGAAAAAAAAATGGAAGAATTGAAAAAATATTTGCAAAAAGAGTTCGATAGGTCAGTCCACAGGAAGTACCGCTATCTGTTTGAGCAATGGTTTGCCAAACTTACCGACAATCAGATAATGTATTACAAGGCCTACATGCAGGGCAAAAAAAGCCCATTCGTGTAACCCGTAGGGTCGTACCTCGTGTACGCTCCGTCCAACATCCATCCGCCCCCAATCCCGTCAACCCGTAATCCCGGCAATCCGTAACCCAACAAACAAAAATCCCAAAAAAATGCCCAGCCCAGCAAAAAAAATGTCCCGTCCGCCTGACACATCTTGTCAGGCGTCCCCGCTCCGGCTCTCCAAGGCTCAGAAAGCCGCGCTGCAAGCGGCTTTTGTGCCGTACTGCCGACATTCGCGCACCAACTACGACGGCGACGTCACCATCTGCGGGTTGAAAGAGCACCGGGAGCGTTGCGAATATTCGACGTGGGACACTTGGGCTGATTGCCCATCCGACTGTCCGCACCACATACTGCGCACCAAGGTAATGTGTACGCCCGACAAATGCGCAATTGCAGAACGTTTTGTACGGGAAATAAAAGAATGTCTAACCAAATAAAACCCAAAAAAATGGGCTCTCCTTCCGAAATAAAATCCCTTATCCGCTCCATCGCGGGCGGTTCCTCCGCCTCCACCTCCGCCACCCTCTTCGAGGCGGAGGTCGCATCCGTCGAAAAAGACACCTGCGCCGTCCGTTACCAAGGCATCACCCATACCGGCGTTCGCCTTGCTTGCGGCTTCATTGGTGGCGGTCAGACCGCCGTCACAACACCCAAAGTCGGCAGCACCGTCCTTGTCGCCGACCTCTCTGGTGGCAAGTTCCGCGACATGCTTGTGCTCCTTGCCTCGCAGATAGACACCATCGTCATCAACGGCGGAGAAAACGGTGGACTCATCAACATTACCCAGCTCACCGCCCATTTAAACACCATTGAGCAGGATTTAAACACCCTTAAACAGATATTTAACACCTGGCAAGCCGCCGGTTCTGTCGGCGACGCCGCAGCTCTCAAATCTGCCATCACTTCCGCCGCCTGGGACACCAACACCATCACCCTTTCCTCCGACTCCGACTACGAAGACCCAAACATCACCCATTGACCTTACAGACCCTACTGTCCTTACAGACCCTATAATCTCCTCCACCCATGTCCGCCCTCGAATCCCTATACCAGCAGCTCATCGTCGCCATCGCCACCAACGTCAACGCCATCTTCGACAAGTCTTTCGAGACCAAATCATTTGACGGACGTCCGTGGAAGCACCGCATACCCGGCAATGTCAAGTTCCCGGGCGCACTCCTGATGAATAGCGGCAACCTCCGCCGTTCCTTGAAGTACAACATCTCCGGCAACACCATCACATGGACATCCAACCTTCCATACGCCAAGATACACAATGACGGCGGCTACATCAAGATAACCCCAAAAATGCGCAAGTTCTTTTGGCACATGTACTACACTTGCACCAAAAAGATAAAGCGCGGCAAGAAGGGGCAGGTGCTCAAGGCGTCACTTGTACACAGCAAGGACGCCGAGTTCTGGAAGGCGATGGCACTCCTTGCCAACCGCAAGGTAGGCTCATACATAAAAATACCCCGCCGCCGTTTCATCGGAAACAGCCGCGAGGTGGACGCTAAGGTCAAGAAGATTATGGATGCCTTTATGAAAAAGCTCTCAGCCGCTATTGCGCGTCAGGCAAAAGCGAGGGCGAAATCCTGACAGTCCGCACCTCCTTTTTCTCGTAACGCTCCACAGGAGGCGTTATATACGCCGTGCGGTACATCACGCGGTACGTCGATACGCCAGGCTCCGTGTCTTCCTTGTAGAATCGTATGCGCAGTAGCGGCTGGTACTTGTCCGTGCCATACAGGTGCAGCGCGTTATGTATCTTTCCCAGTAGTTCAAGGTCGGCATACGAATCCACGCGCCGCTTGCTTGCGTTGCTGCTTGGCGTAAGCCTTTGCACGCTCACTTCTATGTTCACCACTACGCTCACCACCTGCTCGCCGCTGCCTAAATTCTCATAGTCAGCGTCGCCGATGTCCACCAATGCGCACGGGTACTTCACCGCCGGCGGGTCGCACATCAGCTGTCCCCAGTTCTTATCCACATATTTGATGTCGCCCACCTCTTGCAGACGATCCATCACATCATTGATGATTGCCTTTAATGTCTCCATCGTTCTATTTGTTGATTTATTGATTTGTTGATTTGTTGATTTCTCCCTCCTCTTTCCTCTCTCCTCTTTCCTCATTCCTCACTCCTCCCACAATCTCAGCTGCACCGCCTCTGGTTGCCTCAATTCCCTCGGCACTGGTGTGCTCACGTAGTTGAGCATCGTCCGGTAGCACATCGGATACTGCGGATATACATATTTTCTCCACACCTTGTAATAGGAGTTTGCGTAGCTGCCAGGCTCATAATGTTGCTCCACAATGTCACTTACCAACTTCACCCTCAGCAGATAATTCCTACGCCTGTTGTTTATTGTTTCCATAGTTCCCATTCCTCCCTTTAATTTTTTAGTAATCTCCGCCGCAAATATAACATAAAAAAAGGAACGCCCTTTACACTAATTTGTTAGGGCGTTCCCATGGAGTGCGGGCTTCCAGCCCACGTCATTTGGAGTGCGGGCGGCTCGCCCGCGTCCATCCAGGGTCAGGCCAAGACTTATGGAATGTGGACAAGATTACAGGTTAACTTTCCGGGCTTCCTGTGGTTCAATCTTTACTCTCTTCTCTTTCCTCTCTCCTCTTCAATCCAGGGTATTTCTTCCACACCATCTGCGCACGGCATATTGCGCGGTATTGGCGGTCAACCTCCGCCTGTTCCGCCTTCGCCTCTCTCTCCGCCGCTGCCATCTGGTTCTCCAACATCGCCTCCTGCATCGCCTCTGCGATATGGTCAACGTGTGGTATGTAGCCGTGTTTTTTCAATACCTCGTGCTCGTTTATCTGGCTGTCCACCACTGCCTGTGTCCGCTCTTCGCGGTAGGCGGCAAACAGTTGGTTGAGTTTCGCGCCGTTGATGGGAGTGGCAATGGCAACGTCGCCGTCTTTTACGCGGTTCAGCACAATGTTCAGGTCGGCGACGTTCAGGTAGTAGTTGTTCACATAGATGCGCAGTGCCGTCTCTTCGAGCTGGGCGTCCGTTAGTTCCTTGCCGCCAAGGTATTCTATCAAGTCTATTATCCACAGCTTGATAAAACCCACCATGAACGCCTCTCCATACTTCCCTTTTATCAACACAAGCGTCGGCAGTTCCTCATTCCTTGCAGCCTTCACCGGCGTATCTATGCCGCCGCACCGCCGCATCGCCGGCAGCGGTGCATATTCCTTTATGAACGCCGCCGGTATCATTTGGAGTGCAGGCGGCTCGCCTGCCTTTCGTTGGAGTGCGGGCATCTTGCCCGCCGTTTCCGTTACCACCGCCACCTCCGCTCCCGTTGTTTCCATTGTTCCCATCCTTCTCTAATGATAATCATTAATCGTACTCCCTTGCAGCATATCTTGCAAGATGTTGATCTTTAGCTGAGCCTTGCCAGCCTTTTCCTTTTCCTCTGCCAGACGTTTTTTCTCTGCGTGCCGCATCATCTGCGCCGTTATCGTGTTGTAGCTGCGGTGGATGGAGAATAGCGACGTGTAGTAGTAGCTGTTTTTCTCCGTCAGGTAGCCCAGCAGCCGCTGCCACATGCCGAGGATGATGTCGTCGTTGGGTATCGACTGTGGGTTCTTGGCGCGGAAGCTGCCCACGAGCATGTTGTAGATGCCCTTCATGGTGTTGTACTCTATCACGTAGGCGTTTTGGCTGCTGTATTGCAGCGGTACGCCAAACCGTGCTATGTACCATTGCCGGTAATACTCCACCATCCTCCGCATGATGTCCTTCTCGTTCTCTGTCTTTTTCATGGCTTTGTCGTTTTAGATTCTCCACATTTCGCGTCCGTAATGCTCAGCGGTATGCTCAGCCATTCGCCCTGCTCACCCTTTATCCACGCCCTCACAAACTGTTTGCTCGGTATCGGGTCGTAGGCGTCCATGATGATTTCCACGCCTTCCTTGAATTGTGCATTGCCGCTCTTGTCAGCCAATGCCCGAAGCTGCAATACACGGCTCGCTTTCAGGTTGCCCTTCTGGTCTTTGCTCAGGAGTTTCAGCACCATTTCCACGAGGCTCTGTGTCTCCTCGTCCTTTGCAAGGCCGCTGATGTACTCCTTGATCATCGCGATGCCGTCGTTTACTGTGTCCTTGTAGTTGTCGAGGTTGTAGCAGCCAAGCTCAATCCTCTTTGTGCCGTCGCTTGATGTGAAGGTGTGGCTACGTTGTCCGTCCTTGGGCATCTTCATCACGTCGCTCTTCATATCGAGCAATGCCTTGAAGTTGCCAAAAACCGCGTCCTTCACCGCCGCCAATTGCTCCGAGAGACTCCACAGTTCGGGGATTGTCATCTCCACCTGCTCGTCCACCATCTTGTTGTAGGTTTCGAGGTTCTGCTTGCGCTCCTCTTTTGCCCTTTTCTCTGCCTGAGCCTTCCTGAAAGCCTCAAACTCCGCCATCTCCTCGGCGGTCATTGTTACTGTGTTTGTCATTTTCATTGTGTTTTTATTGGTTTATTAATTATTCAATTACTTTCATCATTGTCTTTGTTTATAATTGACTTCACTGTCAAGACAATGAATAATACCGTCATTCCGCCGCAAAGGATGCAGACAAAGGCGTCGCGACCACCCTCTGCCAAGTGTCTCCACAGAATCCAGCCGAAAAACAACGCTCCGGCTATCAGTCCCAATATTTCCATAAGTTTTACCATAGTGTTTTGTTTTTATTGTTAATTATTCAATCACCTCTCCCTTATCACCATCCCCAGCCTCCGCGCCGTCGCTTCGCATTGTGCGCTCCGCTGCGTCGCCTCGGTGATATGCGCTGCCATTCCGCTCCGTCCGGGTATCTCGTACCCTTTTTGCCGCATATACCAGCGCAGATAGATAAGCTGTCGGTTCTTTTCTTTGTCGGGATGCCGCCGGTAGCGGAACTTTGTCTCTTGTGGATAGCCCCAGTTTAGCCGCACTTCGTCTGCCGCTCGCCGTTCCTTCCACGTCTTCAATCTCTTGCGCTGCATCTCTGCGAGTTCCGCCGCCGTCTTCCCAGCGTGGGGATTCACCCCGGGCTTAAACTTTACCGTAGCATTTTGCCGCGCCTGTTGTCGCCGGCGTTCCTTCTGCTCCTCCGTTTCGTTGGCTATCGCCACCTGTGCAGCTGCCGCAGCCGCCGCCTGTGTCGTCCGCATAAACTGTTTGGTCTTTTTCAGACCGTGCTCACGCGCCATCCTGTGCAACCAGCTCAACGAACATCCAAGCCTCTCGCAGATGGCGTCATTTTTCGTATGCTTGTAGTGCACCAGCAACCACCGCATTTGCCGCTCCGTAATCTCTATCTTTTCCGTCTTCTTTCCCATAATATGCCATCTTTAATCTTTCCTCTCTCCTCTTTCCTTACCACCTTTGCCACATCACACTCGGTGTCGTGTATTCGTCGTACCCGTAGCTTGTTGTGCTGGTTGCCTTGCGGCTCTCGGCTACGTAGATGTGTACGCTTGCCGCCGCCCTTTCGCTGCACAATCTAAGGAACTCCTCGCGGTCTTGCCTCGGGTCGAGTTCCAGCATACGGTCGGTGATTACCTTGTAGCAGTGCTCCCAGTTGATGGTCTGCTTGATGCCGTCCCAAAGGTCGCCAGGCTCGCACAGCAACAAGTCCGCAACGTGTCGCATCGTGCTATAATTGCTGGGGCGTGTGCCGCGCATCCATTTGGCTACTGCGCCGAGCGTTACGTTAAGCCGGTCGGCAAGCCATTGGTGCGTCTTGTTTTGCTTGTACAGCTGCGCTGTGATTGTTGTCTTTGCCATTTCGATTTGTTGATTTGTTGACTTGTTGATTTGTTGATTCCTCTCTCCTAAAACTCCGCCTGTGCAGCCGTTACAAACTCCTCGTCGATGATGTACGGCTCATAACTGCCACCAAGTCGGCTGTTGACGTATGCCTGGCGACCTGATACGTGTATCTTGACATCCGCGTAGGCGTAGAGTTCCTTGCCGAGTGCGCCGTCGGGCAGTTGGTTCTTGTCTTCGTGCG
>JAEEGH010021138.1_pt1 | contig 13464 bp, 10 predicted proteins | sample 9134181 | NCBI WGS metagenome assembly JAEEGH01 (sample SAMN16246544, study PRJNA631951) | gut metagenome | biome: gut microbiome; feature: rumen; material: DP-attached | host: Bos | place: Iran: Karaj | collected 2018-10
GTCGGAGAAACCAGCACGATGGTATCAACGTAGGGCTTGTGCAGGTCGATGTTGTTGTCGTAATTTTCCTGCGACATATCGCCCACTTTGAAGTTCTTATAAGGATTCTCTGTCATGAAACCAGCCTTGATGGACTTGTCGATTTCGGCCATCAGCTGCTCGATGGAGCCGATGCATATTTGCTCTTTCTTGTCCTCGGTAGTCCAGATAGGAAGCGGCACGCCCCAGAAGCGGGAGCGGGAGAGGTTCCAATCGACGAGGTTTTCGAGCCAGTTGCCGAAACGGCCAGAGCCTGTGGCGGCGGGTTTCCACTTGATAGTCTTGTTCAGCTCCATCATGCGCTCGCGGTAGGCAGTTGTCTTGATGAACCAGGAGTCGAGCGGGTAGTATAGCACGGGCTTGTCGGTGCGCCAGCAGTGCGGATAGTTGTGGGTGTGCTTCTCGCTCTTGAAAAGCTTGCCCTGCTCCTTCAGCATCACGACAATGTCAACGTCCAGCGACTTGTCCTTCTCCGTCTTGGTGGGGTCGTAGGCGTTCTTTACGAACTGGCCGGCGTAGGGGCGGTATGCCTCCACGTCCATGCAGTTTTTAACAAATTCGGGGTCGAGGTCCTCAATGCGGTAGAACTTGCCAGTGCGATCAACCATAGGTTGGCGGATGCCGTCCTTGTCGATCATCACGAGCGGCGGGATGCCTGCGGCGGCGGCCACGCGCTTATCGTCGGCACCGAAGGTCGGGGCTATGTGGACGATACCCGTACCATCTTCCGTGGTGACATAGTCGCCGGGGATGATGCGGAACGCGCCCTCACCAGGGTTCACCCAAGGGATGAGCTGTTCGTAAGAGATGCCCACAAGGTCTTTGCCCTTGAACTCCTTCACCACTTCCGGGGCTTCCTTGAACATTGTTTCCACTAATGCCTTAGCCATCAGGATGTGGCAAGGCTGCTCCGTATAAGGATGCACGGTCTTCAGCAGCACATAATCGATATTCGGGCCCACGCACAAAGCGGTGTTGCTCGGGAGTGTCCACGGAGTTGTGGTCCATGCAATTGCATAATTCGGCAATTCCTCGTCAGCACCCAACTCCTTGCTGCTCACTTTCAACTTGAACAATGCCACGCAGGTTAAATCCTTCACATCGCGGTAGCAGCCAGGCAGGTTGAGCTCGTGGGAGCTGAGGCCAGTACCAGCGGCGGGAGAGTAAGGTTGGATGGAGTAGCCCTTATAAAGCAAACCTTTCTTATAAAGTTCTGAAAGCAAATACCATACAGTTTCGATGTACTTATTATCGAAGGTGATATAGGGATGTTCGAGATCGACCCAGTAACCCATCTCACGGGTAAGCTCGTCCCATTTATCCTTGAATTTCATCACCTCGCGGCGGCAGGCCTTGTTGTAATCCTCCACAGAGATTTTCTTGCCGATGTCCTCCTTGGTGATGCCGAGGGTCTTCTCTACGCCGAGTTCCACAGGCAGGCCGTGTGTGTCCCAGCCGCCCTTTCTGCCGACATGCTTGCCGGTGAGGGTCTGGTAGCGGCAGACGATGTCCTTGATGGTGCGGGCCATCACATGGTGGATGCCTGGCATACCGTTAGCAGATGGCGGTCCCTCAAAGAAGACAAACCGTTCGTGCCCTTCGCGGGTGGATAAACTTTTGGCGAAGATGTCGTTGTCTGCCCAATATTTTCCTATCTCTTTTCCAATTTCAGACAACTTAAGTCCCTTATACTCATTATATTTCGTCATTTTTTCTAATTTTAGAATGAACGGGCAAAGATAAAAAAATATCTCGTTATTTTCAATCGCTAAAATGATGTATCTTTGCATGTTCAATTTAAATAACGGCATGCGCGGCAACACCTTATTCTCTTTAGGAAAAAAACTTGTCAAGAAGATGGGCATTGCTCCGTCGTGGGTTATCTTCCTCATCGACACGCTATGTGTCTGTGTTGCAGCCTTATTTGCCCTAATCTTGCGCGACAATTTCCATATACCCGCCAACTTCTACCGTTACGAATATTACATTATCCCCCTCTCACTCGTGCTGGTGAGGATTATTTCGTTCCTGATTTTCAAGACATATAGGATTGTTGTGCGCTACACCAACACCCGCGACACTTATACCATCTTTCTATGCTGCCTGACAGGCACACTATTCATCGCTGTGGTGAATATTATCCTGTTCTTCATTCAAAAACACTTCTTAGTACCTTTCTCCATCCTCTGTATGGAGTTTTTCATCACGCTGGTACTGATGATTTTATACCGTTTCACCTTTAAGATGATCTATCTCGAAACGGTCAACCCCGGCGTGCGCAAAAAGAACGTGGTTATCTATGGAGCCGGCGTATCGGGCATCACCACCAAACGCGCTTTGGACCGCGACATCGAGAGCCGCCTGCATGTCAGCGCCTTCTTTGATGAAGACCCGACCAAAATCGGCAAGAAACTGGAAGATGTGGAAGTGCTGGCTTACAATACCTTAGGCGACTATCTGCAAAAAAATGACATCTCCTTCCTTATCATATCCATTCAAGGACTGCCCAACGAAAAGAAGAACGAAGTGACCGAATGCGCCCTGCAGCATCGTGTCAAAGTGTTGGTGGTGCCACCCGTCAACAAATGGATTAATAATGAATTGAGTTTCAAGCAGATTAAGAAAGTTAAGATAGAAGAACTGCTCGAGCGCGATCCCATTGTCTTAGACAAAGAGAGCATCAATCAAGACATTTGCGGGCAGACCATTCTCATCACGGGGGCGGCAGGCTCGATTGGCAGTGAGATTGTACGTCAGTTGATGCAGTTTGACTATGAGCGGCTCATTCTGGTTGACAACGCCGAAACGCCTGTCTTCTTCCTCAAGAATGAATGCAAGGCTCTTAATGGGTTGAAAAATATTGACATAGAGATTGTTAGCATTACCGATGGGGTAAAGATGGAGGAACTCTTCGCCCAATACAGGCCGAGCATCGTCTATCATGCCGCTGCCTACAAGCATGTGCCGCTGATGGAGGAGAATGTCAATGCCGCCATCAAGACCAACGTGCGCGGCACCAAGATACTGGCCGACCTGGCTATCAAGTACGACGTGAAGAAGTTTGTGATGATATCGACCGACAAGGCTGTCAACCCGACCAATGTGATGGGTGCTTCGAAGCGTATTGCCGAGATTTACGTGCAGTCGCTCAGCAACCACCAACAGGGCACCAAGTTCATCACCACACGCTTCGGCAACGTGCTTGACTCGAACGGCTCGGTGATTCCCATCTTCCGCAAGCAGATTGCCGACGGCGGGCCTATCACCGTTACCCATCCCGACATCACGCGCTACTTTATGACCATCTCGGAGGCGTGCCAACTGGTGATCAATGCCGGCGCCATTGGCAACGGCGGCGAGATTTTCATCTTCGACATGGGCAAGTCGGTACGCATTTACGACCTGGCTGTCAAGATGATTAAGCTGTCGGGGTTGACTTTGGACAAAGACATCAAGATTGAGTTCACGGGCTTGCGGCCAGGCGAGAAGCTCTACGAGGAGCTGCTGGCCAATCAGGAGAACACCATCCGCACCGACTATCGCAAGATACTCATTGCCAAGGTGCGCACCTACGAATTCGAAAAAGTGGCCGCCGACATCGACACGCTCATCAGCTACCGCAATGACGACCCATACAAGATTGTAGCGAAGATGAAAGAGATTGTCCCAGAGTTCAAAAGCAACAACTCGGTGTTCGAAGTTTTGAACAAATGAGGTTTGATAAATCGCTCGCAGCTCCAATGATATTTTTTGTACCTTTGCTTTTTAAAATCTGAAAAAATGAGCAAGTACCCCGAGTCCATTGACAGGATTACCAAAGCGAGATTGAAATTCTCGGCTTTCGGCTCCATTGTCAGCATTGCCCTCACTATGTTCTTCATTGGCACCATGGCCTTCTTCGCCTTCTTCTCCACACAATACATCAACAACCTGTCGAAGAAGATTGAGATGGAAATCCTCTTTTACTCCGACGTGAAAGAGGCCAACATCATCGCCCTGGAACAAAAACTGAAGTTGGAACCGTTCATTTCGGCATCGCGTGTCTCCTCGCGCGCCGACAATACCCGCGAGGCCATCAAGACCATCGGCAACAACTACACCGAGATCATCGCCAACCCTATCAACGCCTCCATCATCGTGAGCGTGAGTCCCGAATATGCCAACTCCGACTCGCTGAAAGCGATTTCCAAACGCATCAAACAACACGACATCGTGCAAGATGTGCAATATCCCGACTTTATCGTCAAGTCTATCCATAACAACTTCATATCCATTCAGTTGGTCATCTTCGGCATCAGCTTTGTCTTCATGCTCATCTCGATGCTGCTGATTGCCAACTCCATCCGTTTGAATATTTACGCTAAGCGTTTCAATATCAGAAGCATGCTGTTGGTTGGCGCCACCCGTAGTTTTGTACGCCGTCCCTTCCTCTTCAAGGGCTTCGTACAGGGCGTGTGGGGCGGCTTTATTGCCATCCTGATGCTTGGTGCCCTGATTTACTTCGGCAACGGCCTCTTCCCCGAATTTGTCGATTTCTCGTACATCACCGCCATCACCATCATTCTGGCCAGCGTCTTCGTCTTCAGCATCCTCTTCACCATACTCACCAGTTTATATTCGGTTAACCGATACATCAAAATCAATAACGACAGACTTTATCTCTAAATAAAACATTATGGCACAAGTAATTCCCGTTGAGAACAAATCAACAAAACCGAATTTGAAAAATAAAACCTCCAAACGCCCTCCTCTTTTCCGCAAGGTTAACTACATTCTGATGATCGTCGGTGTGGTCATTTTAGCCATCGGCTACATCTGCCTGCGCGGCGGTGGTGCCGAATCGCCCAACGAGTTCAGCGATGCTATCTTCGACACCCGCCGTCTGGATGTGGCTCCCATCCTGATGCTCGCAGGACTGGTCATCGAGATCTTCGCCATTATGTGGCATCCACGGAAAAAGAAAGAAGAAACTGCTGAATAATAGCTAATTATGGAATGGTTTGAAGCTATTATTCTGGGATTGCTGCAAGGGCTGACCGAGTTTTTGCCCGTCAGCAGCAGTGGCCACTTGGCCATCGGGCAAGCCCTCTTCGGCTTAGATGACGGGGCCTCCAATCTGGCCTTCACCGTACTGCTCCATGTAGCTACCGTCTGCAGCACGTTGGTCATCCTCTGGAAGGAAATCGTTTGGATTTTCAAAGACTTGTTCGCCAAACAATCGTGGCGCACATATAGCGGCCTCAACGACGGCACCAAATTCGCCATCAACATCCTCATTTCAATGATACCCATTGCCATTGTGGGCTTCTGTTTCAAGGATAAAGTGGAAGAAGTGTTCGGCTCGGGACTACTCATTGTGGGCCTTATGCTTTTGGTAACCGCTGGTCTGCTGGCCTTCTCCTACTTCGCCAAACCGCGCCAAAAGGAGAGTTTAAGCGGTTGGCACGCTTTCATTATCGGCATCGCCCAAGCCTGCGCCGTCATGCCTGGCCTGTCGCGCTCGGGCAGCACCATCGCCACTGGTTTGCTCCTCGGCAATAAAAAAGAGATGTTGGCACAATTCTCCTTCCTTATGGTCATCCCGCCTATCTTAGGAGAGGCCTTGTTAGACATAAAAGATATCCTCGAAGTGGGCTTCAGTCAAGCCATGAGCGGCATCTCGCCCTTGACTGCCATCTTGGGTTTCCTGGCTGCCTTTATCACCGGCTGCTTTGCCTGCAAATGGATGATTAACATCGTGAAGAGAGGCAAGCTAATCTGGTTTGCCGTCTATTGCACCATTGTGGGCGCTGTTGCCATTATCTTCGGACTGATATAAAAGCCCTCTTCTGAAATATGGCCTATACAAAACAACGATTCTCATACAAGGAAGAAAATCCGCGGTACGAGTTCACCTTTCCTGTAGAAAAGATGAACATTGAGGGCGATGTGATTCTCATCGACAAGCCCTACCGTTGCACCTCCTTTGATGTGGTAGGCCAACTGCGCCGCCAGCTGCGCCAATACACACAGCTGAAAAAGATCAAGGTGGGCCACGCCGGCACCCTGGACCCGTTAGCCACGGGACTGCTGATTATCTGCATTGGCAGCTACACCAAGAAAATCGACCAGTACCAGAGCGGCGACAAGGAATACACGGGCACTTTTCGTGTTGGCGCCACCACACCGTCGTACGACCTGGAAAAAGATATCGACCAAGAGTATCCCTACGAGCATATTACCGAAGAGAAGGCCAAAGAGGCGGCTGCCAGCTTCGTGGGCACCTTTGAACAGACGCCGCCGCTATTTTCGGCTATCAAAATTGAAGGACGGCGGGCGTACGAACTGGCCCGTGAAGGTGTGGAACTGGAAATCAAGTCTAAACAGGTGGAAATCAAAGAGTTTGAAATCACCCGCTTCGACTTGCCCGACATCGACTTCCGCGTAGTCTGCTCCAAGGGAACCTACATCCGCTCGCTGGCCCGCGACTACGGCGAAGCCCTGCAGAGTGGCGCCCACCTGACAGCGCTACGACGCACCCGCATCGGCGACTTCTCGGTTGAAAACGCTATCTCTATTCTCCCTAATGTATAATTGATGTTCGCATGTCTGTCCTGACCATTAACGATTTCTCGCTTGAACTTAAAAACGACACCGAATGGAAGCCCATCCTGCACCATATCTCCTTGTCGTTAGAGAAAGGCCGTACTCTCGGCATCGTGGGCGAGTCGGGCTCCGGCAAGTCGGTCACCGCCCTGTCGGTCATGCGACTGATCAACAGCAAGTTATCGAACATCACTTCTGGCAATATCATCTTCCATGATGAAAAAGAAGACCGCGACATTGAGTTGACAAAGCTGAGCGAGAAAGAGTTACAGCATATCCGCGGCAACCGCATCGCTATGATTTTCCAGGAGCCGATGACCTCGCTGAATCCCGTCATCAAGTGCGGCGAGCAGATTACCGAAGCGTTACTACTACATACCAAGATGACCAAGAAGCAGGCAGAGGAAGAGGTTATCTCGCTGTTTAAGGAAGTGATGCTTCCCCGCCCCGAGAAAATCTTCGACTCTTACCCGCACGAACTCTCGGGCGGTCAGAAACAGCGTGTCATGATTGCCATGGCCATGAGCTGCCATCCCGACATACTCATTGCTGACGAGCCGACGACCGCCCTCGACGTGACAGTGCAGAAAGGCATTCTGGAACTCATCAAGAAACTGCAGCAGAAACACGGCATGAGCGTCATCTTCATCACCCACGACTTGGGTGTGGTGGCCGAAATTGCCGACGAAATCATCGTCCTCTACAAAGGCACCATTGTGGAACAGGGGAAGGTGGAGCCCATCTTCAAGGCACCACAACACCCTTATACCAAGGGACTTCTGGCCTGCCGCCCGCCACTCGATGTGCGACTGAAAGTGCTGCCCACTGTCGATGACTTTATGCGCTCGTACGAGCAAGGACTCAATCGTGACATACAAAGTACTCTGTCCGACCTGACCGTTTCGCCCGAGGAAAGAAAGCAGTTTCACATTCAACTGTATAAGCAAGAGCCGCTCATCCGAATCGAGCATCTTTACAAGACCTACCCTATCCGCAAGAAAAAACTCTTTGAGAAAAGAGAATATGTGCACGCCCTGCAGGACATCAACCTGGAAGTGTATGAAGGCGAAACGCTGGGATTGGTAGGCGAATCGGGCTGCGGCAAGACCACGCTGGGACGCACGATGATTCGGCTCATCGAGCCCAACCAGGGACGTGTCTTCTACAAAGGCACCGACCTCACCACCCTCTCCACCCGTGAGATGCGCAAACTGCGCAAAGACCTGCAAATCATCTTACAAGACCCCTACTCCTCTCTTAACCAATGGATTACCATTGGCTCGGCACTCATTGAGCCTATGCAGGTGCACCACCTCTTTGCCAATGACAAGGAGCGCAAGCACCACGCCATCGAATTGCTGGAGCGCGTAGGACTTAACGAGTCGCACTATTATCGCTACCCACACGAGTTTTCGGGTGGTCAGCGGCAGCGCATCTCTATCGCTCGAGCCTTGGCGGTCAACCCGCGCTTCATCATCTGCGACGAGTCCGTGTCGGCACTCGACGTGTCGGTACAAGCGCAAGTGCTCAACCTGCTCAACGAGCTGAAGCAGGAGTACCATTTCACCTACATCTTCATCTCGCACGACCTGTCGGTAGTTAAGTTCATGTCTGACCGCATGGCCGTCATGCAGGCGGGACGCATCGTGGAAATAAATGATGCGGATGAAGTCTATTTCCATCCGCAAACCGATTATACACAGAAACTTATCTCAGCCATTCCCAATCCATTCGGATCAGCATTATAACTGGCCAAAGATATCTTTAAATTCGTAAATACCCGGATTTTTCACCAGCCAGGCGGCTGCTTTCACCGCACCTTGGGCAAAGCCTAAGCGACTGTTGGCCGTGTGGGTGATTTCAATCTTGTCCTCATCGGAGGTGTAGGTAACGGTATGAATGCCGGCGGCATCGCCCACGCGGTGAGCTCGAACGGCAATCTCGTCAGCCGGCGCCTCACCCAACTTCCAGCCATGTTTACGTTGCAACTGCGCCAATATCAGCTGAGCCGTCGTGATGGCCGTGCCGCTGGGGGCATCCTTCTTGGTAATGTGGTGGGTTTCATCAATCGACACTTCGTACTGCGACTGCTCGTTCATCATTTTAGCCATCAGCGAGTTGATGGCGAAAAACAAGTTGGCGCCAATGCTGAAGTTGGAACCATAAACAAGCGAGCCACCTTGCGCCTTGCAACGGGCAATCACCGCCTCACGCTGGTCCTGCCAGCCTGTGGTTCCCGAAACGACAGGAATATGATGCTCGAAGCAGCGATTCAGGTTGCCGATGACCGTCTGGGGCGTTGAAAACTCTATGGCCACATCGCTCTGCAAGAACTTATCCATGCGCTCGGCCCACTCCTGGTCATTGTCGATGGTAGCAAGCACTTCATGGCCTGCCCGGAGGAGAATCTTCTCAATCTCCTTGCCCATCTTGCCGTAACCGATGATTGTTACCTTCATAGCTATATTTATTGTTTCATTTTCTTAAAAGTTAAGAAGTTAAGAAACTAAGGAAATAATGTATCCTTAACTCCTTAACTTCTTAGTTTTTTTAACACTTGTGTTTTATCTCGTTCTTCCCGGATAAACCTTCAGGGCTTCTTCGAGACATTTAACGGCTTGCTTCAGATCTTCGATGCAGAGACAGTAGGTAATACGTGCCTGATGACGGCCGCGTTCGGGATCTTCGTAGAAACCGGTGGCGGGAGCCAACATGACAGTTGCGCCGTTGTAAGAGAAGTCGGTGAGCAGCCATTGGCAGAACTTGTCACTGTCGTCGATAGGTAATTCTATCACAGTGTAGAATGCGCCTTTCGGCATGGGGCAGAAGCAACCAGGGATATTGTTGATACCTGCCACGATGACGTTACGACGGGCCACATATTCTTTTTCTACAGCATCAAAATACTCTTGAGGTGTGTCAACGGCGGCCTCAGCGAAAATCTGACCGAAACTGGGCGGTGACAGACGGGCTTGAGCCAGACGCATAGCATACGAATAAACCTCGCTATTGCGGGTAATCATACAGCCGACGCGAGCACCACAAGCGCTGTATCTCTTTGATACAGAGTCAAAAAGAATAACATTATTCTCACAGCCAGGCAAATTGAGCACGCTAAAGTGTGTGTTGCCGTCATAGCAGAATTCGCGGTAAACCTCATCAGCAAACAAGAAAAGGTCGTACTTCTTCACCAGTGCGCCAACTGCCATCAGTTCCTCTTTCGAATAGAGATAACCAGTGGGGTTGTTAGGATTGCAAATCATGATGGCACGAGTGCGAGGAGAGATGGCCTTCTCAAAAGCCTCTACCTTCGGCAAGGCAAAACCTGAATGGATGTCGCTGGGAATAGTGACAATCTTGGCATCGCACAATTTGGCGAAGGTGTTGTAATTTGTATAATAAGGTTCTGGAATGATGATTTCATCACCTGGGTTGAGACATACGGTAAATGCCATTTGCAAAGCCTCACTACCGCCTGTGGTGACCAGAATACGCTCTGGGGTCACATCAATACCATTACGTTTGTAATATTCGCAAAGTTTCTTACGATAACTCAAAATACCGGCCGAGTGACTGTATTCGAGCACTTTGATCTTGGTTTCAGCCAAGGCCTTTAAGGCTCCTTGAGGGGTCTCAATATCGGGCTGGCCAATGTTCAAATGATACACGTGAATGCCGCGAGCTTTGGCTGCATCAGCAAAGGGCACCAATTTACGGATAGCCGACTGGGGAAGTTCTGTTCCTTTTTTAGAAATTTGTGGCATAATATTTTGATTATTAGTTTATTAAATTATAAAATTATGATATTCTGTAAATAAGGGTATGATGATAGGTTTCGCCCGGACTAAGCAAATTGGAGGGGAAACTGGGGAGGTTGGCCGTATTGGGACTATACTGCGGCTCGATAGCCAAGCCAGCATACGCCTGATATTCACGACCTTGCTTGCCATTACGAACCCCGATATACTCGCCCGCATAGACAACCGCCGCAGGATAATCAGAGAGCAGAGCTACGCTGATTTTGCTGTCGGGATGGGAAATTTCAGCCATCAACTTCATCTGCCCGTCATCACCAAAAACATAGCAATCGTCCAGCGAATTACCCTCTTCTATCACGGCCCGCAAAGCCTTCGGCTCATCGTACAAGTACAAACCTTCGGCTTGCAGCACTTTGCCCGTCGAGATACCCTGCTCGGTAGCAAGATACTTGTCGGAATACAATCTCAAACATTGCCGTTTGATGTCGGGCTGCCCGGGACATAAGTTGAAATAGGGATGATGCGTCAGGCTGACAGGGCATTTCTTATCGGTAGTGGCGGTGTACGAGATTTTCAACTCCTTCTCTTCCAGCTGGAAAAGAATCGTCACATCCAAGTTACCAGGGTAGCCTTCTTCGCCGTCGGGACTGACATAATGCAGTTGCAGCGTATGGTCATCGTGCTTCTGCATAGTCCAGATTTTGCGGTCAAAGCCCGAAAAGCCGCCATGCAGATGATGCGGAGCCACGTTGGTCGACAGCGCATAGCGCGTGCCATCAATGGTGAACGAGGCGTTGCCAATACGACCGGCGCAACGACCCATCATCGCTCCAAAATAGGGATAATTGGAGAGGTAGTCAGCGCTGGCATACTGGTCGGCATCGTCAAAACCCAACACGATATCCACCGGTTGAGAGTCCACATCCTTCACCACCATCTTCATGATAGTGGCACCCAAGTCGGCAATGTGGACTTCCAGAAAACGATTGCTTAGAATAAACCTATTAACTTTCATTAAATCAAGATTTTGTAATCTTATTTAATTCCAAGTTTCTTCTTAATGTCTTTCGGAAGAGCGTCTTTATGAACGACAATGTTCATGGTTTTGTAACGAACAAAGGCCTTGCTGGCGTAGAGCATACCGTCATACTGGCCATATTTGCCCCATGAATTCTTAACCATATAGTACTCATTACCAAGTTGATCCTTAGCGGTACCATAAATCAACATACCATGGTCATCGGTGGTCTGCCAGTTGTCGAAAGCGGCTTGACGTTCCTCTTGGCTAACCCATTTTTGCGGGGTAGGTTTCGACATAGCTTCTTTCTTACGGTCGGCGGCTGACATGCCCAACCAGTGTGCCATATCGCTGCCTGTCAGATCGTTGTTTTCGGCTTTCAGGTCGGGAAGCACGGCAATGCCGGCCATCTTACCTCTCAGCCAACCCTCTTCGCTTACATCCGAACCCCAAGCAATGGTATAACCATTTTCGATGGCATTGTCGAACACCTGCATCAGTTCATCCAAAGGCAGATTGTAGCATTGAGCCCAGCGCCAGTTGTCTTGGATTTCGAGAACAAATTGTTCATAGAAAGGATGATGCGTATAAGAAGTGAGGGAAACATAGTCATCGGGGTTGAGACCTAATGATTCATAGAATGATTTCGGAGTGTATTTCTTGCCATTGTAGGTGAATTCTTCGGGGCATTTTCCCAAATATACATCGTGGATAGCCTCGATAGCTTTTACCCAAAGAGGATGATTGTCTTTCGTTTGCAGCGATTTCAGGTCGCCTTTAGCGATAGCGTTCACAACAGCATCCGAAACGGCCGACAACTCAGTATGGTTCGACAGTGTGTCGCCATACATGGCACCAGCGGGCATTTCCGAATCGGGCACCAGGCCATAATGTTTCATACCATAGAGAACATCATAGAACGAACCGCCTTGCGAGAAGGAAACATCACCGTGAGTACGCACGGCTGCTTTGGCGCGGTCGATGTAAGTATGGTGAACGATATACATCTCCGAGAAGTCATACTCGCCTTTGCCCATACGAAGCAATTCAGCCTCAATGAAGCCCAGACCTGAGTAGCACCAGCAAGTACCGGCACGGTTCTGGTTTTTGATGGAAGTAATGGGCAATTCTTTCACCGTCGTAAAGGTGAAGCCTTCGTCTTTCTTTTCATCTTGTGCCAACACGCCGTTCATGACGAACAGAAGAGCCAGCGCAATAATTAACGATAATTTTTTCATAAGTAATTGGTATTTAGATTAATATTATTTTTAATAGATAAAAGGAATAATTCGTTTCAAAGATTTGCCTTCCATCTCCTCTGCAAACTCCTGACGGTAGCGTTTGTAGATGGAGTTGGCGCGAGGCACCAGATTGGCGAACGTCCAGATGAAGAACACCAAACCCGACACCGACCAAGTGAGGATGGCAAAGCCGAGCCACTCGGTAAGTTCGCCAAAATAGTTGGCGCTGGTGACATATTCGAACATGCCGCCTTTGGGCAGATAGTGCTTCGTGTCGTTGTCATCCTTACGCAGATGGCGGATGATATAGTCGGAGCGCAGATTGATGATGAAGCCGATGATGAAGATGACCAGTCCGAGGATGAACGGCCACGAACAGAACCACTTGGCACCAGCCTGCACAAACTGGGCCGGCGGATTGACATTGTAGGCTTCGTAGAACAGCCAATAACCTTGCATCATGGCGTTGAGCACATTGAAGGCGATGCCCATAAACATCACCACCAGCGACATCTGGCTCTTTTTTCCTTTCATGAGCCAAGGGAAAATAAGCGACCGCTGGAAGTAGTGCGTTTCAAATATCAGGAGGAAAACAATGGAGGTGGCCTCCATGCGATGCGGAGAGAAATACCACAAGATTAGCATGGCGAGGAAGATGGGAAACTCCATCAGAAACCATGCAATTTTGTTGTTGATAGCCTTCCCCCACTTGGGCGAAATCATCATACCATAGCCCGCCTCAACAAAATAGAGGGCCACAAAGACCACCACGGCTATGGCAATCATCACCCATAAGTAGATATAAAAGGCGCTGGCGTACATT
>JAEEGH010021139.1_pt1 | contig 13463 bp, 12 predicted proteins | sample 9134181 | NCBI WGS metagenome assembly JAEEGH01 (sample SAMN16246544, study PRJNA631951) | gut metagenome | biome: gut microbiome; feature: rumen; material: DP-attached | host: Bos | place: Iran: Karaj | collected 2018-10
TGCATTGTAGAAATTGCAGACAAAATTGCTTATCTTGGCCGAGACATTGAAGATGCCCGTGCCTACCACATTCTTGATATGTCTTCTTACAGGCAACTGCGCGAAATTGTTGGTTCAACCCTTGGTTTTGAACGTAAAGGAGCCCATGCTCTGCGAAGCGGTAAGGCTGTAAACACAACCGTTCTAATAAATGATTTGATTATTGACCTTTGCGAACAGTCTACCCCGGAAAAAGGACTTTCATTTTCTGATGAATATTTCAGGTTTATTCTGGAGCTCAAAAAGTTCAATTTTGCCAATATTTACAATCACTGGAGACTTGGCGAGTTTGCAATTTATGCAGAAAATATCATAAATACACTGTTCAGAACACTGCAGAAAACCCAGGTTTACGCTAAAAATGGACGTGTACCGCAGGTTTTAAAGATCTACCCTAAGCTTTGCGCTACTTTTGAAGACTGGCTTATCCGCTACACAAATTATCATCCTTATTCGGTAGAAAAACACAGCTTTGTGGACAAAAAAGCAGTATTAAAATACAACATTCCGCAGGTTTTTGACGTAACAGATAATGAGTCGTTTACAAAATGTATAATTGAATACATTTCGGGCATGACCGACCAGTTTGCAATTCAGGTGTACGAAGAGATTATTACTTTTTAGAACAATTAATCCTGTGGAGCTGCAGTTACTGATATTGTAAAATCTGCACGGTGACGTTCTATTCGTTTTATTTTATTTACAACCTTTTCTATAGTTACTGTCTGAGTTCCCTGTCTGGTAAGCTGTTCGCCCGCTGCTGGAGTTGTAGTAAAATCAGTTGCAACATCACGCATTCCATCTTCATAAACATTGTTTACTGTAAGACCTGTAAGATCAAGATACTCTCCAACATAGTAAGAAGTTTTATAAGGCTTTGTTTTTAATTCTATTGCAACAATTCTTCTGGAGTTTTCCTGATTCATACAGCCTGCAAAAGAAGTAACCGTAACAATAATACCGAACACAACAACCAGTACCGATATAATTCGTCTAAAGGAGATAATATTTTTGTTTTTCATTATTTACTCCGGTATTTTAAATCTTCTTATTTACTAGAGTAATTTTAACAGTTCTTCCCTGCAAGAATCAAGCCTTGAATCTGAAAGGCCAAAGTTCATCTTTTTGTAAGACCAGGCAGCACGGCCAATTCCGTATTCATTGAAAACCTGAGAAACGGCTTTGTACCATTTTACTGTATCTTCAGGGCTGGCATTTTCAATTACACCGTATTCACCGCAATAAAGCATTACATTTCTTTCGGCTGCAACCTCAAGGGCATCCTTGAAAATTGTCTTGAAATATGAACTGTCCGGTGTTTTATCCTGTTCAAAACCGCCAAAATTAGCATTCTGCTCGGAAATATACTTAATTGTCCATTCTGTATACTGCGCATAAGTTGAATCAAAAGCCATTTTAAAGGCCCTGTCCATATTTGGTCCAAGCCAGCCTGCACCCTGATGTGTAAAAATAAACGGTTCGTAGCAGTGGAAATTATAGATTATGTTTTTATCTGCAGGAGGATCCAGATCCTTTATTGCAGAAACGCTGTTGTTCCAGTAGCTTCCTACAAGGATTTTTACTGTTGGAGAAACCTTTCGAATGCGGTTAATACACTCTTTTGCAATTGCATTCCATTTCTGGCAGTAGCTTTTATCTGTAACTTCGTTTAAAAGCTCAAAGCAGAGCATATCTTCGTATTTTGAATAACGTTTTGCAAACTCTGTCCAAAGCTCGTAGAACATTTTCTGTAAATCTGCACTGTCAAAAAAACCGATTTCGTTTTCACCCTTATCAAAAGAAAAGCCAGCTGTTTTGTGCAAATCAAGAATCATATTCAGGTTGTATTTTTTACACCAGTCTATACAGTTTTGAACATAAGTAAAGCCATTTTCAATAAAGCTGCCATCATCCTTTTGGAAAATATTATAGTCAACCGGTAAACGAATATGGTCAAGCTTCCAGCCCGAAATAGTTTTTATATCATCCTCAACTATAAAAGAATCAAGATGCTCTTTTTTGTAATTACACTGGGAAAGCCAGCCGCCAAGATTTACACCGTGCATATAACCGGAAAACTGTTTCATAATTAAACCTCAATTGTTTCTCAATATTCTTTCACAACTTTTGTTTTTATCACAACATTTGCTGCGTTTCATCATTCACTTTATTCTAGCATACTTTTTCCCTTTGCGTAATGAATTGTTATATAGTAAAATAGAACAATGTTATACGCAGTACTAATTCCAGCTCTTTTACCGGTAATTCTGGTATTCTGGTTTGTCAATAAAAAGGATAAGATTGAAAAAGAGCCGAAAAGTTTGATTTTTAAGGCTATGCTCTGGGGTGCCATTCTTTCCATACCGTGCGCCGGTATTGAATCTGTAATGGAACTGATTCTTAAAGCCTTTTTTGAAGAAGGAACCATTAAATATGCTGCAATGGAAAACATTGTAGGAGTTGCACTTATAGAAGAGCTTTCAAAATACATAGTTTTCATGAAAATTATCTGGAAGAATGATAATTTCGATTATAAGTATGACGGTATTGTTTATGCTGTTGCTGCTTCGTTAGGTTTTGCGGCTCTGGAAAACGTTCTCTACCTCATCAGCTTTGGAACAGATATTTCTTTGGGACGCGCACTTTTTGCAATTCCGGGGCATGCAACCTTTGGTATTTTTATGGGCTACTATTTAAGCCGCGCAAAGAAAAAGTTCTGCGAAAATAAGGATTTTGGCACAAGAAGACTCAAATTAAAGGCACTTATAGTCCCTACAATTATTCACGGATTATACGACTTTTTGCTGGATGATTTGCTCCAGGAAGAATATTTTTACCTCTTTTTCATTTTTGTTATTATACTTGATATAGTAGCGATTTGTACAATCGTTCGTGAGAGTAAAACTGATTGCCCTCTTGGGGTAGTAAAGGAAATAACAGATGAAGATTCTAATCCTGTCATGTAACACTGGTGGTGGTCATAACACTGCAGCCAGAGCAATTAAAGAAGTTTTTGATTTACAGGGAGATGAGTGTGAAGTAAAGGATGCCCTTTCTTTTGGCGGGCAGTTTGCTTCTGATTTGGTTTGCGATTCCTACATAGAAATGGTAAAAAAGACGCCAAAGCTGTTCGGCGAAATCTACAAAATGGGCAGTAAAATCGGGCAGATTAATAACGTAAACGAAAAGCTGCGTTCTCCGGTTTATCTTGTTAATAAGGTTTATGCAGATGCCTTGGAAGAATATATAATAGAAAACAAGTTCGAAGCTGTAATCTGCGTTCATATTTTCCCAACAGAAGCTATGACTCACTTAAAGCGCCGTCATAATCTTAAGATTCCGTTCTATTTTGTTTCTACCGATTATTACTGTTCTCCAATGCTTGAAGAAACTACACCAGATAAAATATTCGGGCCGCATAAAGACAGCCTGTTTACATTCAGGCAGCATGGTATTCCGGAGGATTTAGTTCTTCCAACAGGTATTCCTGTTTCGCAAAAGCTTGTAGAACATATGGATAAGGCTGAAGCACGTAAGCAGCTTGGTTTGGCTGATGATGATGAAGCCTATCTTTTAATGAGCGGCAGTATGGGCTTTGGCGATACAATTGATATTGCAAAATACATTTTTGAGCACGGTAACGAACATACACGTGTTGTTGCAATTACCGGTAACAACGAAGAAATGTACAGGGAGTTCGAAAAGGAGTTTGAAGGCGAAACAAGATTAAGGCTGCTGGGCTTTACTAAGGATGTTCCGCTTTATATGAGTGCCTGCGACCTTCTTCTTACAAAACCGGGCGGACTTTCCAGTACAGAAGCCCTTGTCCGCGGCATTCCAATTATTCATACTTCGCCAATTCCAGGCTGTGAAAGCGAAAACGTTCAGTTCTTTACCGAACATCATATTTCTTTGTGCGCAAACACTGCAGAAGATGCCGGAAGACTTGCCGTTACGCTTATGCACGACAACTTTTTGCGTAATCAGATAATTGAAGCTCAAAAACAATACCGCTGCGAAAACTCTGCAAAACAGATAGTTGATTATGTAAAAAATGCAAAAAACGTAGTATAATCTTTATATGATTTCTTACATTTTACTCTGTGTTTTGTGCATTTTAATTCAGATTATCTTTCTCATTGTAGAAAAAAAAGGGATGATTAAACTTTCGCTCATTTTTAAGGGGCTTGCATCCCTTGTGTTCATAATACTTGGTTTTTTATGTCTCCACGACGGGCAGAACCGCAGCTTTGGGCTGTTCATCATCACCGGACTCATTCTGGACGGAATTGGAGACGTTGTAATTAACTTCAGGTTTGCCTTTGAAAAGCACAAGCACCTTTATTTTCTTATGGGGACAGGCTTTTTCTTCTTAGGCCACATTTTCTACTTTATTGCACTTATAAAATATGCTCAAAAGCTTACACTTTGCCTTGTTTGCGGAGCTATTGCGGCATATATCGTGCTTTTTATTATGTACCAGTCTCTGCACGACTTAAAAATTATTTATAAGGCCTTTGGTTTAGTTTACATAACAATGCTCTTTTTAATGACAAGCATTGCTGTAGGAAATATGATTACTGCGCTTTTAGTTTACGGGGCTGATACTACTATTATCTCAAGCACCGGCAACTTAATCTCTACCGTAAGCCGTTCTGCACCCTGCCTTTACGGTTGTGGCGCCGTTCTGTTTGCCTGCAGCGACATTCTGCTTATTTATAACAACTTTGGACAGAAAAAACGCTACACAACCCGGGTATTGAACCTTGTTCTGTATTATCTGGGGCAGCTTTTGTTCGCAATGAGCCTTGCGTTTGTATAATTATTTGTAATAAATCTCAATTTATACTACTTTAACCTCTCTTTTTAATTAAATAATTTGTGTTATATTCATTTTGCGCTTATAATTATACTACTAACATACAATCATTTTAAAAGTACCCTATAAGTAATTAAAAAGTATTCGGAGAAAAACAGATTTTCAGGAGCTTTTATCATGTCTAAAGGAAAAAAGAAAACAAGTCTAATTGCTAACTTAATCATTATGATTGGTTTAGGAATTATGTTACTTTCAAGTCTTCAAGTTGCAGTTTTGTCTCAGATTGCAAAAAAGAACTCTCGACAAGATCACGTAGAAAACTATGTTATGCTTACAACTTCAATCAAGGAATCGCTTGAACGTACTATAGAAGGTTACTTTAAGCAGCTTAATCCATATGTTAATTCAGATATTATGAAGTCTGGCAATTTTGACCTTGTAGGAAAATGGCTTCAGCAGAATCCACAAATCCGAGCCAAGGAATATGATTACGTTATGATTGCCGATGCCCAGGGTTATTCTTACAATGACAATGGAACTCGTACAAATATTTCGGATCGCGATTATTTGCAGGCAATAATTAATAAGGGTGAAAAACAATTTCTTGATAATCCTGTAATTTCCAAGACAACTGGAAATAAGGTTGTGCACTTTGCGCGGGCTGTTAATAATGCCAGAGGACAAGTTTTTGCTATGGTTGCTGGTGTTATTAATGTTGATATTCTTATAGAACCAGTAAAATCTCTTCCTGTTCCAGATGGAATCTGGTTGTTTATAATTGATCATAACGGAAATGTTCTCTACCATCCTGTTCAAACTGAAGACGGAAACTTTATTACAAATCCTGGTGCAGGACACGAAGATCTTTCTGAAATTTCAAAAAGAATGGTTGAAGGCGAAAACGGCTATGCCTGGATTAATTCTTACACAGGAAGCAAAAAGGACTTACTTGTTTACTCCGGAATAGCTGGCACACCATGGGGAATGGGCTTTTTAGTTCCAGGCAATAAGGTAGATCAACTTGGTAACAAAATTGCCAATATTGCTGTTATTTTTGGAATTATAATTGTAGTTATAATTCTATTACTGGGCGTACTTGTTCTTACCATTTCGCTAAGACCTCTAAAAGTTGTTGAAAATGCAATTACAGGTATTTCTCAGGGAAATGCAGATCTTACTCAGCGAATTGAAGTAAAAACAAACAACGAAATTGGACAGGTTGTTCAGGGCTTTAATAACTTTACCGAAAAATTGCAGAATATTATTTCTGATGTAAAAACTTCTAAAAATGAGCTTGGGGTTGCCGGTGAGGATATGTCTTCTACAGCCCAGGATACAGCAAGTGCAATTACTCAGATTATTGCAAATATTGACAGCTTCCGCTCTCAACTTGAAAACCAGAAAAAGAGTGTTGACCAGACTGCCGGTGCGGTTGATGAGATTTCTTCTAATATTGAATCTCTTAATCATATGATTTCAAGCCAGTCTGCAGGTGTTTCTCAGGCTTCTACTGCTGTTGAAGAAATGATTGGTAACATTGGTTCTGTAAGTAATTCTGTATTAAAGATGAACCAGTCCTTTGGCGATTTACAGTCTCATTCTCAGGAAGGTTTTGATAAGCTTGATACTGTAAGTAAAAAGATTCAAACTATTGAAGACGAATCTGAAGTTCTTAAAAATGCCAACGTTGCAATTGCAAATATTGCCCGCCAAACTAACCTGCTTGCTATGAACGCCGCAATTGAAGCTGCTCATGCTGGTGAAGCCGGTAAAGGTTTTGCGGTTGTTGCAGACGAAATCAGAAAGCTTTCGGAAACTTCATCTCAGCAGACAACTCAGATTACAAATCAGCTTAACCAAATTATGGAATCTATTAAGGAAGTTGTTGGTGCTTCTACCGATGCAAGTAAGACCTTCTCTCTTGTTTCTAAAGAGCTTACCGATACCGACCAGCTTGTAATTCACATTAGGACAGCTATGGAAGAGCAGAATGAAGGTTCTAAGCAGATTCTTGAAGCCCTTAAGATGATGAACGACAGTACCGAAGAGGTTCGTAGTGCTTCTTTGGAAATGCAGGAAGGAAACAAACTTATTCTTTCTGAGGTTCAGCAGCTGCAGGATGTTACAATTTCTATGAAGTCCAGCATGGATGAAATGTCTGTTGGTGCACAGAAAATTAACGAAACTGGTGCCGTACTTACCGAAGTTTCTGACCGCATGAAGGATTCTATCATTAAGATTGGCCGCCAGATTGATGAGTTTAAAGTTTAGTTTTTCAATTAATTAAGAAAAATATAACTTGACAAGGATATATAATAATATAGAATTTAGAGTCGATTAAAAAATAAATATATTTAAAGGAGCGAAAAAAACTATGTTTAAAAACATCCCTGATGTAAAACTTGGTATTATTGCTGTTAGCCGCGACTGCTTTATCAGAACTCTTTCTGAATCAAGAAGAGAAGCTATCGTTAAGGCTTATGGAGCTGGACTTTATGAATGTAAAGTAACAGTAGAAAACGAACTTGATATGCTCAAGGCCGTTGAAGATGTAAAGAAAGCTGGTTGTAATGCACTTTGTGTATTCCTTGGAAACTTTGGTCCAGAAACACCAGAAACTTTGATTGCTAAGAACTTTGCTGGTCCAGTTATGTACGCTGCTGCAGCTGAAAGCTCTTACAAAGACGGTGGACTTATTGACGGTCGTGGTGATGCTTACTGCGGCGTTTTAAACTGTTCTTACAATATTGGTTTGCGCCATCTTAAGGCTGTTCTTCCTGAGTATCCTGTTGGAACTGCAGAAGATATCGTTAAGATGATGAAGGATTTTATTCCTGTAGCTCGCGCACTTATCGGTCTTGCTGGTCTTAAGATTATTACTTTCGGACCACGTCCTCAGGACTTCTTTGCTTGTAACGCACCTATTAAAGGTCTTTATGACATTGGTGTTGAAATTGAAGAGAACTCTGAGCTTGATCTTCTTGTTGCTTACAAAGCACACAAAGACGATGCTCGTATTGCTGCTGTTGTTAAAGAAATGGAAGCTGAACTTGGAGCTGGTGGAAACAATCACCCTGGTATTCTTCCAAGAATGGCACAGTTTGAAATTACATTGCTTGACTGGGCAGAAGCACACAAAGGTGCCCGCGATTACGTTGTATTCGCAGACAAATGTTGGCCTGCATTCCCAGAGGCATTCGGATTTGAACCTTGCTATGTAAACAGCCGCCTTGCTTCTAAGGGTATTCCGGTAGCTTGCGAAGTAGATATCTTTGGTGCTCTTTCTGAATACATTGGAACTTGTGTAACTGGCGAACCTGTTACATTGCTTGACATCAACAATACTGTTCCACAGGATTTGTATGATGACGAAATCAAGGGAAAAACAAAGTATCCATACAAGCTCAACGATACATTCATGGGCTTCCACTGTGGAAACACTCCATTCTGTCACCTGGACAAGAACCGCAAACCTGGCGTAAAATATCAGCTCATCCAGCACCGCTTGCTCGAACCAAAAGGAAGCGAACCAGATTTCACACGTGGAACTTTGGAAGGCGACATTGCAGCCGGCGAAATCACATTCTTCCGCTTGCAGACACGCCCAGATACAAAGCTCCAGGCTTATGTTGCTGAAGGTGAAGTTCTTGAAGCAGCTACACACTCATTTGGTGGTATTGGTGTATTCGGTATTCCAGAAATGGGTCGCTTCTACCGCCACGTACTCGTTGCAAAACAGTACCCACACCACGGCGCAGTTGCTTTCGGCCACGTTGGTAAAGCTTTGTGGACAGTATTCCAGTACCTCGGAATCGAAGACATCGCTTACAACCAGCCAGCTGGAACACTTTATGCAACAGAGAATCCGTTTGCATAATAGCGAATAGAAATATGTCATTTCCGTACTTGATACGGAAATAAGGTCGGGCATTACGGCATTAAATTGTTCGTGATGCCCGATTTTTTTAACAATAGCTTTTGTCGCCTGTTCGCTGTATACTAATCTTATGGAAAAAACTTTCAATACAAACAGCGTTTTTTTGTACGTTGTGGCTGCAATTACAATCATTTTTATTTTGGCACAATCGGTGTATTTTTTGGTAAGGGCTTCTAAAAGGGCTAAGGCAATCGGAATGGATAAGTCCGTGGTGTGGAAAACCATTTCGTCTACGGCGATTTTTACAATTGCACCGGCATTTTCTATTCTGCTGGGCGTTGTAACTTTGTCGCAGTTTTTGGGACTACCGTTGCCCTGGATCCGACTTAGTGTAATCGGGGCAATAACTTATGAGCTTCCGGCGGCGACCTCTACGGCAAAGGCGCTGGACATCTCCCTTTCAGAAATGATTACCGACCCTAAAACATATACAGCAATTGCCTGGGTTATGACGCTAGGAATCCTGCCAAGTATCCTGCTCACTCCAATTCTAATCAAAAAAATCCAGAAGGGTGTGATTAAGATTCAGTCAAAAGATTCTGCCTGGGGCAACATTTTTATGACTTCGCTTTTTATGGGAATGATTTCGGCCTTTAGCGGTATGGTTTTCAGCCATCTGCGCGAAGGCTTGAAGGGATTGCTGCCGGTTATAGTTCTGTTCATTTCGGCTGCGATTATGGCAATCTGCGGTCTTTTGATAAAGAAGGCAAAAATCACGTGGCTTGAAAACTTTGCCATGCCGTTTTCTATGATTTTGTCGATGGTGGCAGCAGTTTTACTGGCCCCACTCTTTGGTATTTAGGAGACAATTATGACATTTGAAGAATATACAGCGGATTCGCACAAAAAGGGACAGATTTGGATTTGGACGGCGCTCTGCATTATTTTGTTTGTGCCGGTTTCTATCTGCGTTTACTATAACGCCTGGCCAAGCTTTACGGCAGTCTTGAAAGGACTTTTGGGCGTTGCTCCGATTTACTGGACAGTTGGAATTATTGAAATAATCACTTTTACGCCAATGCTCGGCACCTCTGGAACATATTTAAGCTTTGTTACCGGAAACGTAACAGCTCTCAAGGTTCCTGCCGCCCTGAACGCCATGGAAAGTGCCGGAATCAAACCGAACACAGAAGAAGGCGAAATTGTTTCTACAATCGCAATTGCAACAGCATCAATCGTAACAACAATTATAATTGCAGTCGGTGTCTTCTGTTTTGTTCCGCTGCAGCCGTTACTCGCAAGTGAAAAGCTTAAGCCGGCCTTTGACAATATCCTTTCGTCACTGTTTGGTGCACTTGGCCTTGTTTACATCAGCAAAAACTGGAAGGTTTCTATTGCGCCTGTGACGTTTATGGTGATTCTGTTTATATGTGTGCCAAGCCTTGCAAGCTCTGTTGGCGTTCTGGTTCCGGTTGGAATATTGATTTCACTTGGTGCCGCAAGAATTATGTATAAAAAGGGATGGCTTGCGTAACATTGACTCGAAGGGCAAGAAACCTTGCAGAATACAGTGTTGACTATGAACAGAAAACGTGAGAATGATGTAATAAAATAGGATATTGTTATGTTTGATTTTTCTGAAGATGATAAAAACAAAATCGTGGCTGACATGTGCCACATGATTCAGTGCAAAACTGTTTCTAATCTTGATGAAAGCAAAATTGACAGACGCGAGTTTGATAAGTTTGCAAGTCTGCTGCGGGACGCGTTCCCAACAATTTATTCTACGTGCGAGTTCTTTAAGATTGGAAAGACAGGATTAGTTCATAAAATTAGCGGGAAAGCGACACAGGATTCCGGCGCATCACCAGATTCCGTGGCACAAAATCCTTCCCAAAAGCATGCAATCGTCCTTATGGCACATTACGACGTAGTTCCTGTAGTTGAATCAGACTGGGCGTTTAATCCTTTTGCGGGTGACCTTGTTGACGGTTCAATTCGCGGGCGTGGCACAATGGACACAAAAGGCACCCTGTGCGCCTGTATGGAAGCGGTTGAACTCAGCTTAAAAAAAGGCTGGCGGCCCGAGCAGGATTTGTACCTTTGTTTCAGCGGCGAAGAAGAAATAAACGGTCAGACTTGTGCAGATATTGTCAGCTGGTTTGAGCAGAATAAAATCACGGTGGATTTTGTACTTGATGAAGGCGGCGCAATTGTTGAAAATGCGTTCCCGGGCGTGAAAAAGCCGTGTGCTATGGTGGGCACTGAAGAAAAAGGCTCAACCTACCTGGATTTAGTTGTAAGCGGAACAACAGGACACGCTTCGGCACCGCCAAAACATTCTTCGGTTGGAATTGCCTCCCAGATTGTAGCTGAAATTGAAAAACGCGAACCTCAGGTAGAGTTTACGCCAACAGTTACCCAGCTTTTAAAAACAATGGGAAGAAATAACTCCAGCCTGCCAATGAAGATTATATTCTCAAACCTGTGGCTTACAAAACCTCTCGTCAATCTGATTTCCAAGCTTTTGCGCGGCGATCTTTTTGCCCTGCTCCACACAACCTGCGCAATCACAAAGTTTACCGGAAGCGAAAGCTATAACGTTCTGCCGCTGAAAACAACCGTTGGCATGAACTTCCGCCTGCTTGGAAAAGACACCGTTGAAAAAGCTGTTGCCAGAGTTGAAAAAATTGCTAAATGTGTTGCCGGAAAAAAAGCAGATATTCAGGTAAACGTTATCAGTTACGGAAATCCTTCGCGGGTTTCTTCTACAGATTGCGAGCAGTGGACAATGCTCAGCAAAGTTATAAACGAAACCTGGCCCGAAGTGATTATCAGCCCGTATCTGATGATGGCCTGCAGCGATTCCCGCCATTATTGCCGCATTACCGACAAGGTTTACCGTTTCAGCGCAATGTACATGTCAAAGGAAGACCGCGCAATGATTCACGGTATAAATGAGGCAATAAAAGTTGACGTACTGATTAAAACTGTTGAGTTTTACACACGATTGATTGCAGGGTTTTAGGGGAGCAACCCCTAGGAGAGGGGGTAGCGGAAAACCGCAGGTTTGAAGCGAGGGGGAGACTTCCCCCCCTCCTACACCACCTCAAAATCAAAAGAACTGCGGGATGCGGTATATGGACGAACCCTGGTCTGCGCAACTTCTACGTGGGTAGGATTTTTCAGATAACCTTGAAGTGCGTCTGCAGACTCAAAGGTGGAATCAAGCATTAAGTCGGCAGTGGAGCTGGCTATACGAACTTCTGTAATAACTTTGATGTCTACCAAGCCGGGAATCTTACCTTTGAGGCCTTCGAGTCCTTCTTTTATGCTGTTTTTTACCGCAAGCTTTTCGGCTTCCGGCATTTCTTTAAGTGTCCAGAGAATTATATGCTTTACCATTTTTTCTTTTACCCGTTTGCAAGCTTTTTGAGTTCTTCGAGCATTTTTGGCAGGTCGGCTTCCATGTTTTCATCGGTGAACTGGCAGGTTCCAACCTTTTCGTGACCACCGCCGCCGTATTTAAGCATAAGGCTGCCTACGTTTACCTTGCAGGTTTTGTTCAAAATACTGTAGCCAACTGCAGCCGAACAGCCTTTGCCACCCTTTCCGCTTACAATCCAGCAGGAAATGTTCTGATTTGGATAGAGGCAGTAAATTAAGAAGCGGTTTCCGGTATAGATTGGGTCTACGCCACGCAAATCAGAAATAATTACGTTGCCTTCTGTAACAGTGTGAGCCTGAACCATATCTATAAACTTTGTTGTCTGCTCGTTGTAAACTTCAATTCGTTCCTGAACATCAGGCAACGCAAGGATTTGCTCTGTTGTCATTGTACGGCAGGCTACCATAAGCTTTTCCATAAGTGCGTAGTTAGGAACAGTAAACTCGCGCCATCGTCCAAGACCTGTTCGAGGGTCCATTAAAAATCCAACAAGAATCCAGCCTGTAGGATGAAGAATCTCTTCTGAAGTAAGAGTACCGGAATCAACCTTATCAACTGCGGCCATAATATCATCAAAATTTGGGAAACGCTCCTTGCCGCCGTAATATTCATAAATAATTCTTGCACATGATGGAGTAAGCCGGCTTTCACCCTTGTATTTTCCTTTAAGGGCAAGTCTTTCGTGCTCGCTTGAATGATGGTCAAACCAAAGGCCACAGCCTTCTACAAACGGAACATTTGCCAGAACATCGTTTGAATCAACAGGTACCAGACCGTCCTGTAAATCCTTTGGATGAGCAAACTTCCAGCTGTCAATAATCCCTGCTTCCAAAAGCAACGCACCGCAAACCAAACCGTCAAAATCTGACCTTGTAACTAAACGCATTTTTAATTCGCCTCCATTTTTCTATTATACACCCAAAACGGCTTTATCGCAAAAAAAATCAATTACCTGGAGTCTTAAGCAGGGAAAGACTTTATGCTTACGGATTTTTTGCCGTAATTCTTGCAATTTATCCGTAACAATATAAATAATTCAGTGATAGAAAGAGGTAAATATTCCCTGACTACGGATTTTTTGCAGCAATCTTGTCAATTAATCCGTAGTAATTCACAAATAGTAAGTATGAAAATTAAAAATCTAATCTAAAAAAGGTCAAGTCCAAATTTCGGTGTAAATTCCAATCCTAATATAATGATATGTAACTAAGCAGCTTCAAGCGATTGCCTTTGTGTAATTGCTATAGATTGCATTTTTAATTTTACTTCAAGCGTAATCT
>JAEEGH010021141.1_pt1 | contig 13462 bp, 8 predicted proteins | sample 9134181 | NCBI WGS metagenome assembly JAEEGH01 (sample SAMN16246544, study PRJNA631951) | gut metagenome | biome: gut microbiome; feature: rumen; material: DP-attached | host: Bos | place: Iran: Karaj | collected 2018-10
TGCTTCTGAGTACTACTACCACAAGCAGGATCAGGATGAGAAGGAACAGTGCAACCGAAAGGACGGTTGTCCAGCTTACGCTTAAGCCCTCTTTGTCATAGAACAGAGGGGATTCATATGCAATGATGGTTATATTTTCAACAGGAACTCCCGTTGCATTTGCAACCATCTGATAAAACTCTTCGTCAACTTCAAGCTTGGTATCTTTGTTGTTTGCAAGCTTGTACTGCTCCCATGTCATACCATCGAGAAGTCCCATTGTCTTGGCATCCTTCTCGGATAGTTCCTTAAAAGTAATTGCCGCGATTGAGAGGGATGACTTGGTGTAGTCGATGGATCCCGGAGGGATGACAGCATATCTCGAATGTTCATTGGGGAGGTAATCGCTTACCGTCTCGTTAGAGGATGATGAGCTCTCGGAATTATCCTGATAAACGTAGGTGGTACCCTCTCCGTTTGAATCGGTTCCGGGAACACCTCCTGTTCCGCTGGTAGACTCAGACTCAAAAGTCTCCTGATGTGAGAGATAACCTTCGGTTCTGTCATCTGCAACAGAATATTCCTTGATGGTATCCTCGTAATTTGAGTAGTCCATATCAAGGTGGGTTGTTACTTCGATATTGTTGTACTGGTTGGTACCGTAAAGAACCTTTTTGGTCTGGTTTGATATATATGATTCAGCGGTGTTCTGAAGTTCCTGCATGGAATTTGCGATTCCCGCAGTAGTATAGTCGTCGCCGCCGACAAAGAGCATATTTCCATCATCATCAAGGATGGTGATGTTAGATGTGGTCTCGCTTCCAAGACAGGTAGCAACCGCCTTTGCGATTCCCATTGCACTGCCGTTGTTAAAGTTAACATCGGTAGTAAGCTGGATCCATGCTGAAGATTCCTGCTGCTGTGAAAGCAGGGTTCCTACATCATTGGGTACATGGATCTTGACCCTGGCATTCTTAACGCCTTCGATGGTCCTGATCATATTGACTATAGCGGTCTCATCATATTTCTGATAATTACGCTGTCTGTCCAGTGTGGTTGTTGAAAGTGAAGTGCTCTGATAGTCCGAAAGATTAAGTTCCTCGGGCTTGTATCCCGATGAAGCAAGAGCAAGCTGTGCTGAAGAAAAATCTTCATTCTTTACTGAGATCACAAGCGCATTTGTTGAAATCTGGTATTCAATGCCCGCATCTGACAGGATGCCCACGATCTGTGATGACTCTCCTGTTGTCTCGGCAATATAAAGTGTCTCGTACTGAGGTCTGGTGACCACCGTTAAAATGACAATAAAGACAACTATCGCCAGAACTCCAAGTCCGATGATGATCGCCTTTTGTCTTGTGGTGAACTTGAGCCACCACTCTTTTATTTTGTTCAAAGTATTCCGTAACCACTCAGGCATTGGAATGAACCTCCGCGTCTAAATATTTCTTTAAAGATTAAATCTGGATCTGCATTAATTCCTTATATGCTTCCAGAACTCTGTCCCTTATTGCGACTGTGTACTGAAGGGCGGTTGATGCCTTCTCCAGTGCTATCGTAAGGTCATGAGTCGAATCACTCTCTCCCAAAGCAAACAGGATTTCCTGATTCTCCGCATCGGACAGATAACTGTTGGTGCGTGTAATATTATTGATCGCTGAGTTTAAAGCGGCCTCAAACATTGTTCCGTCTGTGGACTCGCCGGTTTTCATTCCCAGCCCCTTAACATTCGTAAGCTTAGTAACGTCGTTTGTTGCGCCTGTCATAGCGCGTACCATAGCTGCGTTCATTATTTACCCTCGCCTTTATGAATTACCCGATCATCGGTTACCCTTTACTGACCTAACTCCAGTCCCCTCTGGGCCATTGATTTACTTGCCTGGAACGCTGTAGCGTTGGCTTCGTACGATCTGCTGGCATCGATCAGGTTAGTCATTTCGGTAATGATATTTACGTTGGGATATGTAACATATCCGTTCTCATCCGCGTCGGGATTGGAAGGGTCGTAAACCATGTTCATCTCGGTGGTATGATCCTCGAAGACCTTGGTTACTTTAACGCCCTTGCCTGCGTAATTCTTGGAAACAGATCCAAGCACATGGCTGAAAGTGTCGCTGTTCCTAACGCCCTTTTCCTCAAACACAACAACCTTTCTTCTGTAAGGCGTTCCGTCTTCGGTCCTTGTGGTGTTGGCGTTTGCAACGTTCTCCGCAATAACGTCCATGCGGTATCTCTGGGCTGTAAGGCCCGATGCACTTGTATCAAAAGATGTAAACATACTCATAGTCAAATACCTCCGTCTTAGTCAAAACTACTTTCTCATAGCAGTCTGGAGATTCTGGAACTCCTGGGTAATGCTCTTGATGAGACCTTCGTACTTAAGCTGGTTCTGAGCCAGATATACGTTCTCGGTCTCTACGTCTACATTGTTTCCGTCAAGTCTGTAGGAAAAACTTGAAGCATCTGTATATGTTCCAACACGAAGATGTGAAAGATTCGCTCTTGAAACCTTTGTATCTGTATCAACAAGGACATTGTTTCCAAGCTCTTTTGCAAGAACAGATTCAAAGTCAACGTCCTGTCTTTTGTAATTGGGAGTATCAACGTTTGCGATGTTGTTGGCGATGGCTTCGTTCCTAAGCCAGGAAGCGTCTGCCGCCTTTTCCATGATGTTGATGTAATCGAATGCGTTAGTTCTAATCATAATTCCCTTTCCGGCGCCATGAAACGCCTTTTGGATAGAATTATTCACTATGTATAATCATACTGAATAATATACCATAATTAATTAAAATTCACAACATTTAGAGTCCCAAAAAGAGTTGTTTGTATATTTTGAGGAAGCCACCTTCAAAGTATCAAAAAAGGTTCCTGAAAATGCACCCCAATCCGTTCGTGCAGGTTCAGAAACCTTTTAAATCCGTTTGAATATTTATTTGTTCACAAAGTTATTTCATTGTGTGGCGAAGCTGCTCTATCTCGTCAAATACCACATCGTTAAGAACCTTGATGTAAGTACCCTTCATACCGGAAGATCTTGACTCGATAACGCCGGCACTTTCAAACTTTCTCAGGGCATTAACGATAACAGATCTTGTGATACCAACCTTATCGGCGATCTTACTTGCAACAAGGACGCCTTCGGTTCCGCCAAGTTCATCGAAGATGTGAACGATAGCTTCAACCTCTGAATATGAAAGAGTGCTGATGGCTGATTTAACAACCGCTACCTTTCTGGACTCTTCTGCGTTCTCCTCGTTAACGGAGCGGAGCATCTCAAGTCCCACAACGGTGGTACCGTACTCGCAAAGGATGATATCGTCAATATCGTACTGTTTGTCTGTCTTGTAGATGAACAGAGTTCCCAGTCTCTCTCCTGCAATCTCGATAGGTGTGATGATAGCCTGGAACTTGTCGGTAGCAACCTTCTCAAATCCCAGAGTTGCAAGGTTAACATTCTCCTTGGTTGAAAGAATTCCCAAAAATCTCTCATTGAGCATGGGATCGATAAACTCGCCAACCTTGTTGGTAACAAGTTCTCCGATCACCTCAATCCCGTCACAGAATCCGGCTCCAAGAACTTTTCCCTTACGGCTTATAACAAGTATATCGGAAGAAAGGATTTCTTTCATTACATCGCAAATATCATTAAAAACTACTTTGCTGGTGTTGTTGTTATGGAGAAGTTTGCCAATTTTTCTTGTCTTATCTAACAGTGATACACTACTCATTTAAACCTCCATTGCACAAAAACGAATAATCGGCATACCAGTTGTTTATAGTATATCACATATTTTGCAAGTATACAATAAATTATCTGAAAATTTACTTCCTTGTTCTAAATTCTTGTTCAAAACCGCGTAACAAAGACAAAATTTCTAAATGTTTGCTAATTTTGAAACAACAAATTATTCTTTGTCTTTGTTTCTATTTTCAGAATATCCACATTCTTTATTGCTGCAAAGATTACGGCTTCCCTTTACCACCATCATGCCACCGCACTTGGGGCACTTTTTCTCGATAGGCTTATCCCATGAAACGAAATCACAATCGGGATAACCAAGGCATCCGTAGTATCTGCGTCCCTTCTGGGACATCTTCATAACAACATCCTTGCCGCACTTAGGGCAAGCTACGCCGATCCTCTCGAAGAAGGGCTTGGTGAAACGGCAATCAGGGAATCCGGGACAAGCAAAGAACTTACCGTGAGGACCATACTTGATGACCATTCTCTTCCCGCATTCTTCACAGATCTCATCAGAAAGCTCATCTTCGATCTTGATCTTTTCAAGCTCTTTTTCAGCGTTCTGAACCGCTGCGTCAAGATCGGGATAGAAATTACGCACGATGGTCTTCCACTTTACATCACCGTTCTCAACGCCGTCGAGAAGGGTTTCAAGATTAGCGGTAAAATTCTCGTCAACGATGGTGGGGAATGCTTCCTTCATGATATCGTCAACTGCATTACCAAGTTCTGTAGAGTAAAGATTCTTACCTTCTTTGGCAACATATCTTCTCTGCTGAATAGTTGTAATGGTAGGTGCATATGTGCTGGGACGTCCGATTCCCTTTTCCTCAAGCGCACGTACGAGAGAAGCCTCGGTAAAGTGTGCAGGGGGCTGGGTAAAGTGCTGCTTTGCATCAAAGTCTTTAAGCTTAAGCACACTGTCCTTGCCAATGGTTCCTTTAAGAGTGTTCTCTTCTTCCTTGTCATCTGAGCTTGTATAAACGCTCATAAAACCGTCAAATACACATGTTGAGGCCGAAAGTGTAAAGATATGCTCTCCTGCTCCAACCTTGACATTGGTTGTTGTATATTTTGCGGGAGCCATACGGCTTGCAAGGAAACGTTTCCAGATAAGAGTATAAAGTCTTAAATGATCTCTCTGAAGAACATCCTTAAGACTGTCGGGATTTCTGTTTATATCGGTAGGACGGATAGCTTCGTGTGCATCCTGTATCTTCTTTCCGGATTTGGCAGCTTCCTGCTTTGCTCCCTGATACTCATCAGAGTAATGCTTTTTGATATATTTGCTTGCCATCTTCTCAGCTTCATCAGAAACTCGGGTGGAGTCTGTACGAAGGTAAGAGATCAAACCAACGGTTCCCTCTTTTCCTATTTCAATTCCTTCATAAAGCTGCTGTGCGATACGCATAGTCTTGGAAGTTGAGAATCCAAGAACTTTGCTGGCTTCCTGCTGAAGAGTTGAGGTTGTAAAAGGAAGAGGTGCCTTACGGCTTCTCTCACCATTGGTTATATCAACTACTTTAAACTGTTTCTTACCGATATCGGCAATGATATCCTTAACCTGCTTTTCGCTTGTAAGTTCTACTTTACCCTTCTTGGTTCCATAGTACTTTGCACTGACAGGCTTCTTCTCTTTGTCGACACCCAATACGGCATCAAGAGACCAATACTCTTCGGGAATGAATTCATCGATCTCTCTTTCTCTGTCACAGATGATCTTAAGTGCGATGGACTGAACTCGTCCTGCTGAAAGACCTCTCTTAACCTTAGCCCAGAGTACGGGAGAAATCCTGTATCCCACCATTCTGTCCAACATACGTCTGGTCTGCTGGGCATCAACAAGATCCATATCGATCTCACGGGGATGCTTTAAAGATTCCTTAACAGCATTCTGAGTGATCTCATTAAAGGTAATTCTATATGTCTTTTTATTTTCAAGCTTAAGGGTATGATAGAGGTGCCAGGAAATGGCCTCTCCTTCACGGTCAGGGTCGGTTGCGAGATAAACATTATCAGCTTTCTTTACAAGCTTTCTAAGTTCGGCAACAAGATCTCCCTTACCACGAATAGTGATGTACTTAGGTTCATAATCATGCTCCACATCAATTCCCAAAGAACTCTTCGGTAGGTCACGTACATGTCCCTGACTGGCAGCAACTTCAAAATCGTCGCCAAGGAATTTCTTAATGGTTTTTACCTTTGCAGGGGACTCAACGATCACAAGATTTTTAGACATGATTTCCTCCTCTTTCCTTCTCAGAAATTTCTTTAAAAAGTTTTCCATGAAGTAAAAAATCTTGAGGTAGATCCTCAAGACTTCAAATAGGGTTGGGCTGTTCAATTTTTCATTGAATAAAGCAAGCAGCTGGTAGGGGAATCGAACCCCTGATTCCGCCGTGAGAGGGCGGCGTCTTAACCCCTTGACCAACCAGCCACAGTGGCGTTTCATTCACGCGACTTGCTTATATTACTATACAACAAAAAATAATGCAAGTGTTTTTTTCAAATTTTTTTATTTTTTTTTGTAAATGTTAGAAAAGCCCGTAATTACGTGGTTTTTGTTATTCTAGTGTCGGGGGCCTACTACATGTAATATGCTTCCGGCACCGCCTCTCGGCTTCAGGTCCTCGTGGCAGCGGAACTAAACTCATACTTCGTTTCACTCGTATTCGTTAAGTACCGGCCTCGGACATGCTGCCGTCATCATATCACATGCAGTCTCCCCCTCGATACTAAATAAAGAAGAAACACCCTCGCAGAGGGTGTTTCTTCTATAATAATAAAAAATTACATGAAGTCGAAAAGCGAAATCTGATTTGTCTCGGGTAAGTCGGTCAAGATTCCGAGTTTGACCAAATTGTCAGTAATAGTTGCCGAGGCGTGGGCGCGCTCTCTAAAGTCCTGCTTGGAAAGGAAGGGACCGTCCTTGGCAGCTTCCACGATGGAGTCGGCTACGGTTTCGCCGAGGCCTTCAATGCTGGTAAGGGAGGGCATTACGCGACCGTCGTCCATTACCTGGAAGAGTCTTGCTTTGACCTTGAAGATGTCGATGGGAGCAAAGTCGTAACCACGGGCGCACATCTCTTCTACTACTCTAAGGTCTGAGAGCTGACCCTCTTCTTTTGTGGAGAGTTTTTCTACGCCGGGTACTTTTGCATCCGCATCCGCTTTACGTTTTCTGAAATCCGCAAGGTATCTGTCTCTTACAGCTTTACCCATGCACATGATTTCATAAGAGAATGCCTTGGCTCTGATACTGAAGTATGCGCTGTAGTATGCCTGTGGTCTGTGGATCTTGCAATATGCGATTCTCCAGGCCATCATTACGTAAGCCGCAGCGTGAGCCTTGGGGAACATGTACTCGATCTTCTGGCATGATTCAATGTACCAGTCGGGTACGTTGTGAGCCTTCATGTCTTCCTTCCACTCAGGCCACTTATCGCTCTTACCCTTAGCTACGATTCCTTTACGAACCGCCTCCATGATCTTGAAGGATTTCTCCGATTCGATTCCCATGCTGATAAGATATGTCATGATATCGTCACGGGTACAGATAGCTGTTGAAATGGTTGCCTTTCCTTCTCTGATAAGATCCTGGGCGTTACCGAGCCAAACAGCGGTACCGTGGGAAAGTCCGGATATACGAACAAGGTCGGAGAAAGCCTGGGGCTTTGTCTCCATAAGCATGCCCATAGCGAAGTCTGTACCAAATTCGGGTATACCAAGAGCGCCCAGCTGGGTTCCGCCAAGGTCCTCAGGAGTTACACCAAGGGCATCAGTATTCTGGAAAAGGCTCATTACGTCCTTTCCGTCAAGAGGAATATCCTTAACGGGATCAAGACCTGTAAGGTCCTGGAGCATTCTGATCATGGTGGGATCATCGTGTCCAAGTATATCGAGTTTCAAAAGGTTATGGTCGATACTGTGGTAATCAAAGTGTGTGGTTATGGTAGGGATCGGCTTGTTCGCAGGGTGCTGCACCGGTGTGAAGGAACAAATGTCCTCACCAACGGGTAGTACAACGATTCCTCCGGGGTGCTGACCGGTTGATGTTCTAACGCCCATGCATCCCTGAACGATACGGTTGATCTCCGCACCGCGCTTTGTTATGCCGTGTTCCTCATAATATTTCTTAACGTATCCGTATGCAGTCTTATCCGCAAGACCGGAAATAGTTCCCGCACGGAAAGTCTGACCGGATCCGAAGATAACCTCTGTATATTTGTGAGCCTTTGCCTGATACTCACCGGAGAAGTTAAGGTCGATATCGGGCTCCTTATCTCCCTTGAATCCAAGGAAGGTCTCGAAAGGAATATCAAATCCCTCTTTGATAAGGGGCTCTCCGCAAACAGGGCAGTTTCTGTCGGGCATATCGATACCCGCTTTACCGCCGTACTTCTTTACTTCCTCGCTGTCAAAGTCTACGAAATGGCATTTAGGACAGATATAGTGAGGGCTTAAGGGATTAACCTCAGTTATTCCCGACATGGTAGCAACGAAGGAAGAACCAACGGATCCACGGGAACCAACAAGATAACCGTCTTCCACCGATTTCCAAACCAGTTTCTGGGCAATGATGTACATAACGGCGAAACCATTGGATATGATGGAATGAAGTTCTCTCTTAAGTCTCTCCTCTACGATGGGAGGAAGTTCCGGTCCGTAAATTTCATGTGCTCTGTTGTAGCAAATATCAGTCAGAGTCTTGTCACTGTCAGGAATGACAGGAGGACATTTATCGGGGCGAACAGGCGCAATGGTCTCGCACATATCCGCGATCATATTTGTGTTTGTAACGACAACTTCTTTTGCCTTCTCGGGTCCGAGATACTGGAATTCCTCAAGCATCTCTTCTGTTGTATGAAGATAAAGAGGAGGCTGACGGTCCGCATCATCAAATCCTTTTCCCGCCATGATTATACGGCGGTAAACTTCGTCCTGAGGATCAAGGAAATGGACATCACAAGTAGCCACAACGGGCTTGTGGAATATCTCACCGAGTTCAACAACCCTCTTGTTTATCTCTCTGATATCATCAAGGGAGTTGATGTTCTTGAATCTCTTTTCCATTATGACTTCGCCGTTTTCAAGTTTCTTTTTGTCAACGGCATCAACCATGTAAGCGTTGTTTCCAACCGGCTGGATTTCAAGATAATCATAGAAATCAACAAGCCTTGTTATCTGATCCTGAGTCTTTCCTTCAAGGAGCGCTCTGTAGAGTTCTCCTGCCTCGCAGGCACTTCCTATGATCAGTCCGTCCCTGTATTTCTGTACTCTACTCTTGGGAACGATGGGAAATCTTCCGCTAAAGTAATCAAGGTGGGACTCACTGATAAGGTGGTACAAATGCACTCTTCCAAGATCGTTCTTGGCAAGGATGATACAGTGATGGGATCTGATCTTGGAAATGGCTTCCTTGCTGGTTCCCATCTTGTCATTTATCTGAGAAAGATGGGTATAACCTTCGGATGAAAGCTGATTCATAAGCTTAATGAAGATCAGCGCAGTACACTCCGCATCATCCACCGCTCTGTGGTGATGAGCAAGAGAAACATTCAAAAGTTTTGCAACCGCATCAAGAGTATATTTTCCGTGACCGGGAAGCTGTACTCTTGAAAGGAGAAGGGTATCCATATATGTGAAAGTCTGAGGATAGCCCAGTCTCTCGCAGTTTGCTTTGATATAGTTAACGTCAAATTCTGCGTTATGGGCAACAAGAACACAGCCCTCACAGAAGTCCAAAAACTTCGGAAGGATAAGGTCTATTGTCTCCGCTGTTGCCACCTGTCCATCGGTTATTGAAGTCAGCTTTTCTATCTCATAAGGAATAGGTCTTTCAGGGTTTACAAAGGTTGAAAATCTGTCAACGATCTGACAGCCTGACACCTTTACCGCACCGATCTCGATGATGCGGTCGTTAACAGGTGAAAAGCCGGTAGTCTCAATATCAAAGACAACGAAATCGGAATTAAAATCTCTTCCGTCATCATCCATTACAACTTTCAAAAGGTCGTCTGCGAGATAACACTCAACGCCGTACAAAACCTTAAAGAAATCCTGTCTGTCGGGGTTCTTGTCTCCCGCTTCGGCACGTTTTCCTTTTTCTGCTTTCCAAAGATCATCCCATGCATGTCCCGCATCGGTAAATCCCTGAACAACACCGTGATCGGTTATGGCGATGGCTCTGTGTCCCCACTTGTATGCACGTTTTACGATATCCTTTGGTTCGGATACCGCATCCATATCGCTCATCTTTGTATGGCAGTGGAGCTCTACTCTCTTGCGGAGTGCAAGGTCCTCTCTGCTCTTAACGAAACTGGGTATCTTTATCATGGAAGATACATTGCCAATGGTTATTTCGTGAGCAAATTTATCGTATGAAGCAATACCTTTTAATTTTACAAATCCACCGACTTTAAGATCCTTTTCAAGCTCGTTTATCTTCTCCGAAGGAATGAAAAGTTTTACTGAAATCGAGTCGGTATAATCGGTGATCTCGAAGGTATAAATTGCCTTCTCAGGTCTGTTACGAAGTACCGTCGCTTCAGCGGTCATAACCTGTCCCTGAACAGTAACTTCGCCTATCTCTCCGATGATCTCTTCTATCTTTGTAAGGTCGGCTGTCTGGTCCATTTCCCTACCATAAATAACATCGGGATCATCCGACCATTTAAGCTCTGTAAAGCGGTTTCCTCCACCGTAGGAACTTCTCTGTCCGCCCTTGAAATTGTTTCTATTAAATGCAGGTTTTTCGCCTGATCTTTCCTGGGGCTTTTTATCTCCCGGATCCTTCTGGAACTTCTTGACAAGTTCACTGTTTCCGCCTGTTTTTGCGGCTTCTTTTGAGCTTTCCTTATTCTCTCCGGCGCCCTTGTTTTCAGCCTTTGCACTGTCCTTTTTGGAAGCCTCTTCGCCCTCTTTCTTAGGCACATTTCCGATGTAGATCTCTTCTTTTTCCACACCGATTCCAAGTTTCTTTTCTATCTCTTTTATGCGAAGCTGAATCTTGAAATCAGTCTCTTTTTCATAATCATTTTCGGGAACATCACCATAGGAAACAGATATATTGGCATGCAAAGCAAACCTGTCGGTAAGCACATCCGAAAGGTACTGCGTTAGTTCTTTTTCTTTGTCTCTGTAAAGGAAAATATCCTGAATTTCCAGCGAGAAAGCATCCTCTGCAGTGATGTTAACCTTCGCTGAATGAAATGCATTATATAAAGTAAGAGATTTACTCTTTAATTCTATCTCAAGGCTGTCACGATAATCATTCAAAACATACTTAAGATCATAGCTGCTTGATAACTCAAACTTCTCATTGATCTTAATGGAAAAGTCCTCGGGACTGTCGGAACCGCAGGCTTTGGAATACTGCTTGCAGATCTCATCCTCCACCTCAAGAACGATTGCTTTTGGGATAACATGCTTACTTAAAAGATAAATCCTTAAAACATGTCTGTCCTTGCTGGCTGCCACTCGTTTAATTGTCGTGTCCTGAAAATAATCTGCCGCTTTAGTCTTTAACTGCAGTGAGGGAAACACCTCAAAAAAACTTTTGTCTACCAAAATGAATCACCTGTAACGTTTATTTTCCGCTTTCGCGAGGGTTATACCGTCCAATTATCAAGCTCATACTTAAGAGCATTTAAAAGCTCGGATTCGGGAAGTTTCTTAATGATCTCGCCCTTCTTGATAAGGAGACCTTCTCCGATTCCACCGGCAACTCCAAGATCAGCCTCTCTTGCTTCTCCGGGGCCGTTAACAACGCATCCCATGACCGCAACCTTGATATCCAATGGATAATCTGCCACAAGAGCTTCTACCTTTCCTGCAAGGCCTATAAGGTCTATCTGGGTCCTTCCGCAGGTGGGGCACGATACAACCTCGATGCCGCCCCTTCTAAGGCCCAGAGTCCTTAAAATAAGCTTTGCAGCCTTTATCTCTTCCACGGGATCTCCGGTAAGTGAAACACGAATTGTATCTCCGATTCCCTGATTAAGGATAAGTCCAAGTCCGATGGATGACTTAATGCTTCCGCTCATAACAGTTCCTGCCTCGGTAATTCCGACATGAAGGGGATAAACCGTCTTTCCGGCAAGAAGTTCATGGGCCTTAACGCACATCATTACATCAGATGACTTAATACTAATGACCATATTGTCATAGCCTAGGTCCTCGATGATATGAACCTTATCGAGGGCGCTTTCAACTATGCCTTCGGCAGTTACTCCGCCGTACTTTTCGATCAGGGGCTTCTCAAGGGAGCCTGAATTAACGCCGACTCTAATGGGAATATTTCTTTCCTTTGCGGTATCAACAACCGCTTTGATCTTTTCGGTGCTGCCGATGTTTCCGGGATTAATGCGGATCTTATCTGCGCCGTTTTCCATGGCTGCAATAGCCATCTTATAGTCAAAGTGGATATCTGCCACAAGAGGAATATGGATCTGCTTCTTAATCTCTTTAATGGCGTTTGCTGCCTCTATTGTAGGAACCGTGCATCTGATGATCTCGCAGCCCGCTTTTTCAAGGCGAAGGATCTGATCTACGGTGGCCTTTACATCCTCAGTTTTGGTATTTGTCATGGACTGGATCGCGATGGGCTCTCCGCCTCCGATTATCCTGCCGCCGATATTTATCTTCTTTGTATTATCTCTATATGTTGACATATTTATTACCTCAAAAATAATAAGCGATGGGAACATTCCCACTGCTTACTATAATACCATAAACCATGTACAAAAAACTTACCAAATATGCTCTTATTATTTCTAATATTTTTTTTGACATAATAAGGGAGTTCTTTCAGGAATCTTTTTTTGGCATTATAAAAGCCCCGTATTCACGGGGCTTTTATAAAAAAAAGGAGAGAGATTTATGAGAACCCACTTACGTGGGTTGGGGTTGGTTGTGTAATGTGTTGTATCTCTTATCTGAGAAGATAATAACACTTAATTATGTCTACTTTGTGTCCAAAATCCAAAACAAATATAAAATTTCTAAAAAAGAAATAAAGAAAATGTCCCCCTAACCCCGTCCCCGGGGGACAACTCAAAAAAAACAAGCCACCGCGAAATACGTGGTGGCTTGTAAAGTACATGATGATGATTGCTTCTAAGCGTTTACTATAGAACCAAAATCGGGCTTTAATGATGCGCCGCCGATGAGGCCGCCATCGATGTTGGGCTTTGAAAGAAGCTCAGCAGCGTTGGATGCGTTCATTGATCCGCCGTACTGAATACGAACTTCCTCAGCGGTAGCCTTGTCATAAAGCTTAGCGATAAGCTCACGGATGAATCCGCAAACTTCCTCAGCCTGGTCAGCGGTAGCGGTCTCGCCGGTACCGATAGCCCAGATAGGCTCGTAAGCGATAACAAGCTTCTTAACCTGATCAGCGGTTACGCCTGAGAGATCCCAGGTGATCTGTCTCTCGATCCACTCTTTGTAAGTACCGGCCTTACGAAGTGCAAGAGACTCGCCGCAGCAAAGGATGGGAGTAAGTCCGGCAGCAAATGCCTTCTTAACCTTTGCGTTGATAAGGATATCATTCTCGCCGAAGATGTCTCTTCTCTCGGAATGTCCCATGATAACATACTTAACGCCTGCATCTACAAGCATGGGTGCGGAGATCTCTCCGGTGAAAGCACCCTTATCCTCGATGTAGAAGTTCTCAGCACCAACTGCAACGTTGGTTCCCTTAACTGCTTCTACTACGGGAACGATATCGATTGCAGG
>JAEEGH010021142.1_pt1 | contig 13461 bp, 13 predicted proteins | sample 9134181 | NCBI WGS metagenome assembly JAEEGH01 (sample SAMN16246544, study PRJNA631951) | gut metagenome | biome: gut microbiome; feature: rumen; material: DP-attached | host: Bos | place: Iran: Karaj | collected 2018-10
CCATGCGAAAAGTAGTAACCCTTTCGGATCTTAAGAATGCCCTCGGCTTAAAAGGCTTCTTCGGCACTTGTATCGCAGGAGCGGCTTATGGATACCTCCGTCTTGGAAAAATCAACCGTTTGTTCGACGGAGCTGCTGATTATCAAGGTCGTGAGTTTGCCGACCATCTGCTCCAAAACATGAACATCACTATTGATGTCAGTCCCGAGCAGCTGGAGAACATTCCCAAAGAGGGCGGTTTTGTCGTGGTGAGCAACCATCCTTTTGGCGGCATCGAAGGCGTGATGCTGTTGAGCGTCATCGCCAAGGTGCGTCCCGATTTCAAGGTCATGGCCAACTTTATTCTTTCGCATATCCCCAACCTCAAGGTGTGTTTCTTCGCCGTCAACCCGTTCGAGAAAAACCCGGAATGGAAGAGCAGCGTGGGGGGCATCAAAGGAGCCATCTTGCATATCGCCGAAGGCAATGGCTTGGGTGTGTTCCCTGCGGGAGAGGTGTCGCGCTATCATGGACATGACTATCCCGAGGACCTGCCTTGGAGTACTTCCATCGCCCGTATCATCAAGAACGCCAACGTTCCAGTGATTCCCGTGTTTTGGGAAGGCCATAATTCGAAGCTGTTCTACATGGTCGACAAGATCCATCCTATGTTGGGCACAGCCCGCCTGACTAAGGAATTGATTAATAAGCACGACCAGCGTTTCAACCTTCAAATAGGCAAACCGATCCTGCCTGCTGAGGTCGCCCTCTACGAAAAACCTGCTGACTTGGCGGCCTATCTGCGTAGCCGTTCCTATGCGCTTGAGGCCAATATACCAGTCAAATCCGGTGAGAAGAAAGAAGTGAAACAGGATGAGATTGATGCTCCGACGGATTTGTCATTGATGGTAGCCGAATTGAATGCCATTCGTGAGAAGTCATTCTTGTATTCGACAGCTAACTATGATTGTTATTTGGCGGATTGTAAGGATATTCCGAATATCATGCATGAGATTGCGCGGCTGCGTGAGGAGACTTTCCGCGCCATCGGCGAAGGCACGGGCAAGCGTCTCGACCAAGATGAATTTGATGGGTATTTCAAGCAGATGTTTCTTTGGGATACGGTCAAGCAGAAGATCGCAGGTTGTTATCGTCTTGGCATCGGCAGCGAGATTATTCCCAAATATGGTATTAAGGGCTTCTATGTAAGCACTTTGGTGAATATCCAAGAGTCTTTTTCCGACAAATTGTTGCATACCATCGAGTTGGGGCGTTCTTTTGTCGCTCTTGATTACCAAAAGGAAGTTCTGCCGATGATGCTTTTGTTGCGCGGCCTGTCGGATGTGGTGGTGCGTTACCCCGAAATCAATCATTTCATTGGTCCAGTAAGCATCAGCGCATGGTATCCGAAGTTCTATCTCAGCTTGATTGCACGCTTTGTGTCGGAAAAACATGCTGTGGAGGATGAGTTGAAAGGCAAGGTCACACCAAAGACACCCTTTGTTCCCGATTATTTGAAGGTGGATTCCGATGTGTTACTGAAAAACAACATGAATGGTGTCGATAAGTTCGACAAGTTCCTGTTCCGTCTCAGCAATGGGGAGTATCGTCTGCCTACTTTGTATAAGAAATATCTGAAGCTTAATGCCAAGTTCCTCTGCTTCAACGTCGACCCCGACTTCAACGACACATTAGATAGCCTTTTGTTCCTTACTTTCACCGACTTCCCTGAAGACGAAGTGATGCCGCTCTTCCGCGACAGTAGCGATGAGGAGAAGGAAATCGTCAGGAAACGTTTCGGATATATTTGATGTTTCACGCAGGAACTGATTTTTGTTTCACGCAGAATACGCAGAATGCGCTGAACCTTCCGGACGAAAGGTTGGCATCGCTTTGCGCTTCATAAAGATCTGCGCGTTCTGCGTGCTACTAAATATCTTCCTCTGATTCTTCCTCAGATTCTTCCTCGATGGTTTGGGCAAAGAAGCTGAAGTTCACCTTGCCGTAGTGTCGTTGTTCCATGAAGTGAGGATGCTCCTCAAAATGCTGATACTTATCGTGTTCAAGGATAAACATGCCGCCCTCGCGTAAGAAGTTGTTGTCGAAAATCAGTTGCACCAGCGTGTCGTAGTGTTGGCAATCATAAGGTGGGTCGGCAAAGATGAGGTCGTATTGCATCTTGTGCTTTTCGAGGAAACGGAATACATCCGAACGGACGACGAGCAACTCTTTCATGTCGAGTTTGTTGGCGGTCTCGCGGATGAACTTCACACAGCCGAAGTCTTGGTCGACGGAAACGACTTTAGGACAGCCTCTTGAGACCAGTTCGTAAGAGATGTTGCCCGTTCCGGCAAACAAGTCCATGGCTTCGACCTCTTCAAAGTCGAAATGGTTTTCGATGATGTTGAACAGGCTTTCCTTGGCCATGTCTGTGGTGGGACGCACGGGCAGGTTGGCAGGAGCGGTGATTTGCCGGCGTTGGTATCTTCCTCTTATGATTCTCATCTTTTTTCTTTTTGACTCGGGACTTCGGGACTCGGGACTATTGGTCTCGTGTCTCGTGTCCTAGTGAATGGTAAAGTGTGTAATAATACTGGAACGGCACATCCTTCAACGCATCGCTGACTTGCAGGACATGAGGGTCGTCCACAAAAATGAGGTTCTTTACATAGTGTCTACACAGGTCAATGATTTCTGAAGAGGGTAGGATGAGTCCTGAGAATTGCACGGTGGTTTCTTGTCGCGAAAGGCCGTTTTGCTCCATGGCAAAGAGTAGAAAATAAGCGAAGTCTTCTTTTGTGTCGTATTTGAAGTTGTTGAAAAAAAGCAGATGGCCTTCTTTCAGGATGACCATGTCGAAATCGTGGCTGCGCACATTGACAAAGACTTGGGCTTCTTGTTTTGGGTCATGTGTCACACTGTTGATGAACAAGGTGCTTGAATGGGTGAAGGTAGCGTTTCCCCATCTGGCTAACACTTTTTCTTTCAGTGTGTTCGGCATGGCGAAGACATTGAAACAAGGTATGGAAGCCATTTTCTCGGAATGGATGGCATATCCATCAGGGATTTGGAAGGCAAATTCAAGGTATTTGTCTTTGTCGGCATCGTTGAAAATGGGTTCGGGTATCAAGGTGTTGATGCGTTCGTCATAAATGCAGGTTACCGACAGGAAAGCCTTGTTGTTCAACCCTTTTTGCTCTAAAGCTTGATCAAAGGTGCGGAACAGGACATGGCTGTCCTCTGAGTGATAGCATTCCAAGGCGATGAGGCGGGAGCTTTGGGTATCGAGAAGGGCATAAGAAAGACCATCCAATGCGCATTGGATGGTCAGTCTGTATTGCGATGACTTCCCGGCATCAAATACCTCGTCAAACTTGGAGATATTGGGGATTAACGATGCCGTCATTCATGCAGTGATTAGAGTTTCTCCCAGTTACCATCGGTGGTGGCTTCTTCCATGGAGCCAACCTTCAGACCGGCATAACGGTTGATGCTTTCCTTTTCAGCCTTGGCGTTGTCGCGGCGCTGATTCCATTCTTTTTCGCTGAAGGCATCACCTGGGGTGGCCAAGTAGACTTCATAAGGAGTGCGAGCCTCGAACACCGGGATTTTAATGCCGTTGCGTTCGATGGTGCCAGCTTCGAGTTCGTACTGATGCTGAGGTTGGCTGAATGGCACCCACTTGATGTCGTTGATGTTGAAGTTGTCGCGTTTGCCTCTGAGGGAATCCATCACTTTCACGAAACCGATGGTGTCGTTAATGGTGCGCGTGAATGTAGTGTCGGTCGGGTCGGGAACAATCTTCACGATCGGGATTTCGGCCGTCTGGCAGAATTTGATCAGCGTGTCGAAACTGTTCGTGTACTGGCTTGTGGCGTTCTTGTAAAGCACCTCGGCATTACGGATGTCGATGAGGCGCTCAACGACTTTGGTTTCACGGGCTTTCTGCTCGTTGTTGAATTTGATGGGAGCCTGGATGCTCTTCACGACTTGTAGTGCTAAGACCACAATAATGGCAAACAACAGAATGTTGATGACGATGGATAATCCTTTTTTCATTGTAGTATGATTTTCTAATTATTCACTCTTTCTGAATGGCGGCAAAGTTAGGATTTTTTCCGTTATGTAGGACAAAAAAAATCGTTTCATTTTAAAAATGGATTTTGTGGAAATTTAAATATTTGTCATCCAAATACTTGCGAATCTTATCGGCAAGAACGATAAAAACCTGAAGTTCGTTTTTTTCGAGCCAAACGATGGCATCGTCATCGCGATTAATGGCTCTTGCGAATGCCAAATTGATTTCAAAGTGGTTTTTGATGAGCCATTCCTCGGCTTTTTCTTCCTTGTCGATGACGCTGTCGATGGCGGCCAAGTGGGGGAAGCCGTGTTCCATGAGCCAGTCCTTGGCCTTGGTGTCACCTTGTATGGTCTGACTCAAGGCACCCAGTTCGGGATAGCCGTTACGCATTAGCCATTCGAAGAACTCGTCGCCCTCCGGCTCGAAGGTACAGCCGAAGGCCATTAGTATTTTTACAGGATAATGGGTCATTGAAACTAGATTTCATACCTTTTCATAATGCTCTATTATTATCTCATTTAGCAAGTCCTGGAACTCCACAAAAGAGAAGCATCCTTTCAAAGTTTTAGGATAGACCTTTTTCTTTGCGCGATAAGTGGTTGTGTCTGTTTTTCTTATTGTAGTTGCAGTAGTTTGCATCGGATATAATTTTACTCTGCAAAAATAGAGTATTTTTAAATAGGTCGCATTTATTACGGCCTATTCTTCTCTCCATTCCCTGCACTATCAGAAATGTTGTTCTTCCAGCCATTGCTCAATTGTTCAAATAGATATGGAATGTGGGCATAAGTATCATCCTTCAGCCCCAGCCTGACCATAATCAGTTTTTTGTAGGGATTCACAAAGAGAACCTGCCCCCTGATACCCATTGCATAGTAACCCGGATATTCGGGTTTGTCAGCCCCAACGCTGCTTGTATTATACCAACAGAAGTGGTAGCCTTCATTCTCTTCCGAATAGGTCGTTGATTGCTCAACCCAGGACTCACTGACAATCCTTTTGCCATCCCATACGCCCTCATTCAGATAAAGCCGACCAATCTTCGCCAAATCCAGCATTGTCAAGGCAAGCCCCCCGAAAGCGTGAGGCACATGATGCTTCTTGCTATCGAATGAAAGGAAGGCTGGAGACTCCATTCCGAGAGGCGTCCAAACTTTTTCTTCGAGGTAATCGGCATAACTGCGGCCTGTGGCTCTCTCAATGACAATTCCCAGAATCTCGGTGGTCATACTCTCGTAATTATACTCGGTGCCTGGTTCACAGTGAAACTTCAACTTTTTGACTTGGTACATGATGTTGCGCCCATAGTTCAACTTGGCCATTGCGTTCAGCCTCTTCAAATCCTTCAGCCTCAGCGAATAGGTGTCGTCGAAGTCAAGACCACTTCGCATATCAAGCAGATGCCGGATGGTAAGTTTTTGCCACATTGAATCTGCCTTCAGCAGTTCGGGCAGGTAATCAGTTACCGGATCATCAATGCTCTTGATGTATCCCTCATCCACCGCAATCCCGCAAAGCAGAGACGTGACGGACTTGGTAACAGAGAACACACCAGCAATCTTATCAACGGACATATCGCCAATGCATTTCTCATAAACAATGCTGTCGTTCTGGATAATCAGCACGCCCTGCGTCTCCGTCTTCGGGCCAATGGCTTCCCACATCGAATTATTCACGTAAAACTTGCCCTGGTTGAAGAAATGCAAAGTATCTATCCAGTCGCATTGATTCTCCGCACGATTGAAAGTGAAGACCTCGCTACGATTAGTAATAGTATCCTTCAACTGTTTCTCATAGCTGAAACTTGTTGGCCCATAAGCACCGTCAGACATATAGCCACGCACAATCGAGCAGGATGTAAGTAAAGTCAACGCAATGTAGAGCACGGGGATAAAAAGCAGTTTTTTCATTATGGTTGAAATTTGATGTTGAACACGGGTAATACGGATTTGGCTCGAAAAAGTTACACATTTACAGGCTGCAAAGGAAGCGAATAGTCCAGACCGCATTGTTACCCAAACGGGTAATAATGGTTTGAAGAGCGAAGAATTACCCTTTTGGGTAAGGAATGGCCATTTTTTGTAATTTTGCGAAACGAAAGCAACAATTATGACCCAAATTGAAGACTTTTTCAACGAGAAAAACCGCGTGGAAAGCATCACGGAGGCGGATTACCTGCGAATCAAGCCATATATCGAAACAGCTAAAGCCTTTGCGCAAACGACTTACCAGTCTATATACATCATCGATTACTTCAAGAAAAGATTTCTGTATGTATCTGACAATCCGATATTTCTTTGCGGGCATTCTGCCAAAGAGGTGATGGAGATGGGCTATGGTTTTTATCTGAACCACGTGCCTGAGGCCGAACTTCCGATGTTGACAGAGCTTAATCAGGCAGGATTTTCGGCCTTCAATGCCACGCCACGCGAAGAAAAAAAACATTGCTTGATGTCGTATGATTTCCATATCCTTTCAGGTGGGAAGAAATTGCTTATCAATCATAAAATCACGCCGCTGGTGCTGAATGATTTGGGACAAGTGTGGCTGGCACTTTGCACGGTGTCACTTTCCTCACGTAAGGAGGCTGGACACATTGAATTTCGTCATTGGGGAACCAGCCAATACAGCGTGTATACTTTGACCGAGCATCAATGGATAGATCAAGACGAAATCAAGTTGAAGCCCGAAGAGAAGGAAGTTTTGGTGCTTTCGGCTCAAGGTTATACGATGAAGGAAATCGCCGAAAAGGTATGCAAATCCATCGACACGGTAAAGTTTTATCGCAAGCAAGTGTTTGAGAAATTGGAGGTTGAGAATATTACTGAAGCATTGTCGTTTGCTATTAATTATGGGTTGTTATAGTTTTTTTCTTATTTTTGCACAAATATTCGAAAGCAAATGAAAACCAAGCAAGAAATAGTTGAAAACTGGCTGCCGCGCTATACGGGCCTGTCGCTGGATAAATTCGGGAAATACATCCTGCTGACCAATTTTCAGAATTATGTGGATCGTTTTGCCGAATGGCAAGGTGTGGAAGTCGTGGGGCGTGATCGCTCCATGCCTTGCGCCACTGATGGAGAAATCACCATTATCAACTTCAGTATGGGCAGCGCCAATGCCGCTACCATCATGGACCTGCTGAGTGCCATTCAACCCAAGGCGGTGTTGTTTCTCGGCAAATGTGGTGGCATCAAGAAAATCAACAAGGTCGGCGACTTGATCCTTCCTATCGCAGCCATTCGTGGCGAAGGTACCTCAAACGACTATTTCCCGCCCGAAGTGCCTGCGCTTCCGGCGTTCAGCCTCGAAAAAGCCATCTCCACAACCATCCGTGACTATGGCCGCGACTATTGGACGGGAACGGTCTATACCACCAACCGCCGCGTGTGGGAACACGATGACGATTTCAAGGACTATCTCCGCAAGATTCGCTGCATGGCTGTGGATATGGAAACGGCCACCATTTTCACAGTCGGGTTCCACAACGAAATTCCGACGGGAGCCTTGCTGCTCGTGTCCGACAACCCCATGGTGCCTGAAGGTGTCAAGACTGAGGAAAGCGACAAGGTGGTCAGCAAGAATTTCGTCGGCGAGCACCTTCGCATTGGCATCGACTCGCTGAGACAACTCATCAATAATGGTATCACTGTCAAGCACTTGAAGTTCTGATGACTTACGACCAAATTCTTTCCGACATCCATAAGAAAAACTTCGCGCCCATCTATTTCCTGACGGGTGAGGAGCCTTATTTCATCGACATGATTTCGGATACCATCGAGAACGAGGCTCTGGATGAGGCCGACCGCGCCTTCAACCAAATCGTGCTCTATGGCCGCGACGTGGATGTGGAGACCATTGCCAACCATGCCCGCAGCTTCCCTATGATGGGCGACCGTATGGTGGTTATCGTCAAGGAGGCCCAGGATGTAAAGGACTTGGAGAAATTTGAGGCTTATCTCGATACCATTCCCGAGACCACTCTCCTTGTTTTCGTTTATAAATACAAGAAGTTCGACAAGCGCAAGACCTTGGCCAAGAAGATTGACAAGAAGGGTGTTTGGTTTGAGTCGAAGAAACTGTACGACAGCAACATCCCAGGCTGGATTCAGAATTATTTGAAAGCTGATGGCTATTCCATCACGCCAAAGGCCACACAGATGCTGGCCGATTTCCTTGGTACCGATCTTCACAAAATTGCTAACGAACTGAAAAAACTCACCATTGCCTTGCCAAAAAACAAGAGCATCGATGATGCTGACGTGGAGCGCAACATCGGTATCTCGAAGGATTACAATGTCTTCGAATTACAGAATGCCATCGGTAGCCGCGATGTGCTGAAGGCCAACCGCATCGTGAATTATTTCGGCGACAATGGTAAGGATAATCCGCTGTTGGTCACAGCGATAACGTTGTATGGTTATTTTACCAAAATCCTGAAACTACACTTTGCCACCGACAAGTCGCAGGGCGCTTTGGCGAGTATGTTGGGCGTGAATCCTTATTTCGTCAAGGATTACCAGTTGGCTGCCCGCAACTATCCGCCTGGAGCCTGCATCCGCTGTATCTCTGTTTTACGAGAGTTCGACATGAAGTCGAAAGGCTACGAAAGCGGCGAAGTGAGCGAGAAGGATTTGTATAGAGAGATGATTTTTAAACTAATGCACTAAAGATTATGCGTATTGTTGCACAACGAGTAACCCACGCATCCGTCACAATTGACGGCAAAGTGAAATCGGAAATCGGTTTGGGAATGATGGTATTGCTCGGCATCGAGGAAGCCGACAACGAAGAAGATGTGGATTGGCTCTGCACCAAACTCACCAAACTTCGCATTTTCGACGATGGCAACGACTCGATGAACTTAGACATCAACCAAGTGGAAGGTTCATTCCTCGTGGTGAGCCAGTTCACGCTTCATGCCTTGACCAAAAAAGGCAATCGTCCAAGTTTCATTCGTGCCGCCCGTCCTGAGCAAGCGATACCTCTGTATGAGTTATTCCTGAAACGCCTCGCCGAAATCTCAGGCCGTGAAGTGCAAAGCGGTGAATTTGGTGCCATGATGGCCGTAGAGCTGCTTAATGATGGTCCAGTGACGATTTTGATGGACTCGAAGCGACGGGAATAGTTTTCTCACGCAGAAAACGCAGAAATCGCTGAACCTACCGGACATATGCCTGACATCGCTTTGCGCTTCATGTAATTCAGCGGATTCTGCGTGCGAATATTATTCCACCACAATCTTCTGCGTTTCGCCGCCCATTTTCACGAAATATAATCCTTGAGGCAATTCCATTTTTTCTTTTCCCTTGATTTCCTTGGTCATGATGGTTTGGCCGAGGGCATTCGTGACGGTCATATTGCCTGTGCCTTCAATGATAATATATCCCTTGGCAGGATTAGGATAGACTTTGAAGGTGCTTCTATGGTTCTCGCAAAGATGATCATAGGGCATCGTGCAGTATACCGCTTCAGGACTCACTGGCGAGGCATAATGCGATCTTGTTTCCTTCTTGCGTTGAGTGAAAATATAGGAGGTGCTTGGCATTAAGCCTTCAAATACTGGAGATGGTTGCCACTCGCTGCCATTGATGTTATATTCACCATCTTCTATAGCAACAAGAGTTATGCTTGTGTCGGTGTTGCTCTCCATTTGTGGAGCTTCGGGCATGGGCTGTTCCGCTTTTTTGATAGGGCCAAAAAGAGGTGAAGTTATCGCTCCTGTGCAGTTTTCGGCCGTGACTTGCACACAGACTTTCTCGAAAATGTCATCTTCGGTCAAAGTGTAGGTTGAATAGACAGCTCCTTCGATAGCTGTTGTGTCTCTTCGCCATTGGTAATGCAACTCTCCTAAATCAGGAATGGATGGCGTAGAACCCAAATTTGTTTCGGCGGTCAAGGTTTCTCCGAAGAAAGGTTCTCCAGAAATATTGACTTCGCCTGTTAAAGTGGGTATAATGCTGTCATATAAAACACTTTCGATTGCACCGTAGGCATTCAATCGCCTTCCTGAGGCAACCAAACCATCGAGCGAAGGCAAGTGGTCGGCACCGTTAAGAAGGTGATGCCTCACTGAAAGACAGAAATTTGCTGGGTCATTTTTGCATGCTATCATCATCTCCTCGGGCAAGGCAGCATACATCAGCGCAATGGTTCCAGAGACTTGTGGAGTGGCCATTGAGGTTCCAGTCATATTGCCGTAATTGTTGTTAGGAAGTGTAGAATAGATAGATGTGCCAGGTGCACCAATGTCAATGTTGTTGACACCATATCCAGCGCTTCCATATTTTTCGTCGGAAGAAGTGGTGTTGGTGATGCCTATGAGATAATTTCCAGGACAGGCGGATGGGACATCACCCACCACATCAACATTCACATTCATGTTGGGACTGGCGCCGCAACTCAAAATGCCGACATTGCCCATCTCGTCATACATCGAACACCAGATGGGATAATCGTCTGGATTCCCGTAATCGACCCCGAAAGAAGAATTAGTAGCTACGATAAAAGCACCTTCTTCTCCATCAGTTTCATTGTACCGCGCTCGCATCTCCAAAACATAGGAATAGGCTTCTACAACGATAGACTCGTTACTCGAACTGCCGCCGATGGGCATGATTTTTACATTCCAATTCACGCCGCAAACGCCTTTTCCATTGTTTCCGACAGCACCGATGATGCCCGAAACATGAGTGCCATGGTTGTTGCTGCCGACATAGCCGTTGTGGTTGTAAGCATTCCAACCGTGAAAGTCATCGATATAGCCGTTATCATCGTCATCGATGCCGTTATTTGGGATTTCGCGGGTGTTTATCCAGCAATTCAGGTCTTCGTGACCCCAATCGGCACCGCCATCGATGACGGCCACCACAATGGTGTCGCCCGTCGCCGTGATACCGCCCGTGGTGAACTCTTCCCAAGCCTGCGGCAGGCTCATAATGGCTGGTGCCCATTGTTGGCCGAAATAGGGGTCGTCGGGAATCGCCTCGCGCAGCGTGATGTTCGTATGGTTGTTCTGGATGACACGGACATCAGGATGCTTCCAAAGTCGCTCCATCTTCACTTCTCGTGATTCAGCCTTGTCAGTGATTTCGAAAAGCCAGATATTCAGCCTCTTGGACAATTGCCTTTTCGGCACAATTCCGACATTGGCAGCAAAGGTCAAGGCATCCACATCTTGTTCCAACCAAATGATGAATTCGTTTTCCACGTATGTGGTTGATTCTTGGCCTTCTTGCGGTTCCTGCGCGTATGAAAACATGGACAAAACCATTATGGTCAAGATGAATAAAGGTTTAATGCTTGATTTCATGGGATGTTATTTTTTTATGTTTTGGACGGCAAATATAAACATTTTCAGTTTAATCCGCACTTTTCAAAATGATTTCAAAAGAATTGCCTATTTTTGCATCCTCATAAATTTTTGAATCTTAAATCTTTAAATTTTGAATCTTTGAATTTGGAATCATGGACGGCAAAAGATTAGAAAAAGTAAACAGACTGATACAAAAGGAATTAGGCGATATATTCCAAAAGGAACTGAAACCAAAAGTCCCGATGCTGATGATTACCGTGACGCATGTCAATGTGACTTCAGACCTTTCTTACGCTCGCGTTTATTTGAGTGTCTTCGGCGTTGAGGACAAAAAAAAGGTCGTGGAAGAGGTGAATGAGAACGCCCGCGCCATTCGTGGTTTGCTCGGCAACCGTATCCGTCATCAGATGCGCGTGGTGCCTGAACTGCGTTTCTTCGAGGACGACTCGTTAGATTATATCGAAAACATTGACAACCTGTTGCATCCCGACAAGTGAGACTGCCGCTGTTCATAGCAAACCGTTACCTGTTGGCAAAGAAGAGCCACAATCTCATTAATATCATCACTTGGATTTCCATTTTGGGTATTAGCGTGGGCTCATTTGCGCTCATCGTGGTGTTGTCGGCTTTCAACGGATTGGAGAAGGTGATTTCCTCGATGAACAACCGCCTTACGCCTGACCTACAAATTGCGCCAGTGAAAGGCAAAACTATTGATTTGACGACTTTTCCTTTGGGGCAACTCAAAGATATCCAAGGCGTTGATTATGTGATTCCCACGATTACCGAAGATGCGCTTTTTCGAGCTAACGACAAACAGCATATCGGCCAAGTGAAAGGCGTCGGCTTGGAGTACCAAAACCTGAAGCGGTTGAATGAAATCATATATGGGAATGACAGATTGCAACTCTCTGATGGTGAACATGATTTTGCGGTTCCAGGTGCGGGAGTGGCGTGGTATCTCGGTATCAATGCTTACAACCCATACGCAATGGTGCGCGTCTATGTGCCCAAACGCGGCAATGCCTCATTGATGAGCCTCGAAAATAGTTTCAATTCCGATGTGCTGAATGTGCGTTGTGTGTTCTCCACTGAGCAGGAACAGGACGAAAAATTGGTGCTCGTGCCTTTCAATTGGCTCTCCGAACTCCTTGAATATGAGAATAAAGCCACCAATGTAGAACTTTTCACTACTCCGAATGCTGATATAAATAAGGTGAAAAAATCGGTCACGACCATAATAGGGGAGGACTTTATCGTGAAAAATCAACAAGAGCAACAAGAAACCCTTTACAAAATCATGCGTTCCGAAAAATGGGCGGTCTATGTCATTCTCACTTTCATCCTGATTTTGGCCACCTTCAATGTAGTCGGATCGCTCTCCATGCTGATGATTGACAAGCGTAAGGACACGGAAATTCTAAAGGCCATTGGCGCAGACAACCGATTGATACAAAAGATTTTCATGAATGAAGGTCTGCTGATTTCGGTGGCGGGTGGCATCATCGGCTTGCTGTTGGGCATTATTTTGGTACTTTTGCAGCAGCAGTTCGGTTTCGTGAAGTTTGGCACAGGCGGCAACTATGTCGTGGATGCTTATCCGGTGCTGTTGAAACTCAAGGATGTGCTGCTGATTTTCGGAACGATTCTAGTGGTGGGCTGCACTTCGGCCTTCCTTACAGTGCGTCACGCGATGCGGAAAGAGGTCAAAATATAGTGATTTTGTTTGCCTAAAGCAATACATTCCCTTTACTTAAATTGTAAAACGAATTATATATTCGTCTGATTCTCAATCAGTCAAAACTCTGCTTTGGAAAAATGTTTGTAAAAAGCGAAATGTGGGCTGTAAATTTGCCAACGGCCTTTTTCCATGCGCTACCTTTGCACCAAAATTCGATTTTATGCAACGAGCAAACACATTATTCCGTAATTTTGTCCCTATGAAAATAAGCCATTTGATTTTTGGTAGTCTGTTGCTGGTCTTGACCGCCTGCAACCCATCCCAGCGCGAGGCGAAGCAGTTGCTCCGCCAAGCCGAATCTGTTTTGGAAACCTATCCTGAAAGTGCCTTGCATCTCATTGATAG
>JAEEGH010021147.1_pt1 | contig 13459 bp, 12 predicted proteins | sample 9134181 | NCBI WGS metagenome assembly JAEEGH01 (sample SAMN16246544, study PRJNA631951) | gut metagenome | biome: gut microbiome; feature: rumen; material: DP-attached | host: Bos | place: Iran: Karaj | collected 2018-10
GGGCGGGGGTGAAGTTCATCTTGTCGGCATACTTGAGGTTGATGGCGCGCACGGCCTCCTCCTGTTCGGCGGAGAGGGTGTACTTCTCCACCATCTCCTGGGTGCGCTGGATGACCCAGACGCTGTCAGACACCGGTTCAGGGAAGGAGGGGCGCTCGCCGCGCTCCTGTCTTCCGCCCTGCGCGAACAGGGACACAGCGCACAGCACTCCCGCTGCCGCTGCAAGAATTCTCAGGGATTTCATATGGAAATGTGTTTTGAAACTGTCTTCATGGCCGTAAAACAGTTTCTTTGACACGGAAAGACCGCGCGGGTTTAACCGGGGATCAGTCTTTTATGACAAGAGCGGAGGCCCAGACCTCGCATCCTTCGCCGCGGCCCACGAAGCCGAGCCGTTCGGTGGTGGTCGCCTTCACGGAGACGGCATCGACGGAGACGCCGAGAATCGGAGCGAGGGTTTCCCGCATCGAGACGATGTGCGGGGCCAGTTTGGGACGCTGGAGGGCGATGGTCACATCGACATTCCCGACCCGGAAGCCGCGTTCCTGCAGGATGGCAACGACCTTGCCGAGAAGGATCTTGCTGTCGACGCCCTTCCATTCGTCGGACGTGTCCGGGAAGAGATGGCCGATGTCCCCGAGGGCGAGCGCCCCGAGGAGGGCGTCGCAGAGGGCGTGGATGGCCACGTCGCCGTCCGAGTGCGCCACGAAGCCGGTTTCGGAGGGTATCCGTACCCCGCCAAGCCACATCGGCAGCCCTTCCGCGAGGGCGTGCACGTCGTATCCGTTTCCAATTCTGAGTTCCATGTCCACAAAGGTAACGAAAAAAATGCTACATTTGTAAATTAAGATAAAACGGAACGGCCATGGCTATTTTCAATTTCGGTTTCTTCGGAAACCAGGAGCACAGGGTGTTCAATTACAAGCCCCGTTACTTCGATCCGGAGAAGGAGAAACGCAAGGCGATGTTCGGCGACGTGGACGGTACTGCGGACAAAGAGCGCGAGGAAGGGACCTATGTTCCCGGCGCCAGCATCCGCGGGGCGTTCCGCGACGGCAACTACAAGCGCACCCGCGGGTCGGGTACGAAGGTCCAGGCCGTCATCGGCATCGTGACGCTGCTCCTGATTGCCGTGGTGCTGGTGTATATTACGAAGTTTTACAGTTTGTTATAGATTCCGGGACAAGCCACAAGGGATAGATGGAATTAAGGATTTTACCGGGCAATATCGCCAATATGATCGCCGCGGGGGAGGTCGTGCAGCGGCCGGCCTCGGTGGTGAAAGAGCTGATGGAGAACGCCCTCGATGCGGGGGCGACCGAGGTGAGCGTCGCGCTGACCGATGCGGGCAGGACGCTGATCCGCGTCGTGGATGACGGCTGCGGGATGTCCCCGGACGATGCCGTCCTCTGCTTCGAGCGGCACGCCACCTCCAAGATCGCCACGGCCGAAGACCTCGGCAACATCCTCACGTTCGGCTTCCGCGGGGAGGCCCTGGCCTCCATCGCCGCCGTCGCCGAGGTGACACTCCGGACCCGCCGCGAGGAGGACGAAGTCGGCTGCGAAGTGCAGTTCGCCGCCTCCGAGCATCTTTCCACCAAAGAAGTCGCGGCGCCCAAGGGCTCCAGTTTCAGCGTCCGCAATCTTTTTTACAACATTCCCGCGCGGCGCAAATTCCTCAAGTCCGACAATGTCGAATTCAAGCACGTCGTCGAAGAATTCACCCGTGTCGCCCTCACCCGGGCGGACGTGCGCTTCACCCTCACGCACAACGGCCGCGACATCTTCGTCCTCAAGCAGGCCCAGTCGCTCAAATTCCGCATCCAGGACCTTGTCGGTGCGGGTGTCGTCGGAGAGATGGTGGACATTGCCGCCGACACTTCGACCGTCGACGTGAGGGGCTTCGTCGGCCGCCCCGAGAGCGCCCGCAAGACCCTCGGCAACCAGTTCTTCTTCGTCAACGGCCGCTACTTCCGGAGCCCGTATCTCCACAAGGCCGTGATGAAGGCCTACGAGAACCTCATTCCCGAAGGGGTCACGCCTTCCTACTTCCTCTACCTGCAGGTCGATCCGCATGCGATGGATGTCAACATCCACCCCACCAAGACCGAGATCAAGTTCGAGGACGACAGCGTCATCTTCCAGATCCTCTTCGCGGCGGTCCGGGAGGCGCTCGGCAAATTCTCCCAGGCAGGCAGCATCGATTTCGACAACCCCGAGGACCTCACGATGCCCGTCATCGGCAAGCGCTTCGAGGAATATACCCCGGCCCAGGCCCCGACGGTAGGCTTCGACCCGGGCTACGATCCGTTCGCGACCCCTTCCGCACCGGCGAATCCGCCGAAATTCCCCGAGACCCCGTCCTGGAGCGGCAAGACCTGGAAGGCGGAAGAGAAAGAAGAATACGGCAAACTTTTCGAGGGCGCCGCGATGCCGAGCGGCCAGCTGATGATCCTCGGCGGCAAATACATCCTCTCCAAATCCCGCTCGGGACTCCTGGTGACGCACATCCGCCGGGCGCGGGAGCGGGTGCTGTACGACCGTTTCCTCGGCGTCATCTCCCGCAACGGCCATTCCTCCCAGCGCGCGCTGTTCCCGGTGCAGGTCAATGTCGGGGTGGAGAACCGCCTGCTCTTCGACGCCAAGGCGGACCTTCTCACTTCGCTCGGATTCGATATCACGCCTTTCGGCACCGATACCGTCGTGGTGAATGCCGTCCCGGACGGTTTCTCCGCCGAGCCCGGAAAGGTCCAGACCCTCGTCGGAGACCTGGTCCTGATCCTATCGGACGACACGGTTTCCCTCCCCGAGATGATGGAGAGCGCCCTGGCGGAGAAATTCGCCGTGCTGGGGGCCTCCTCCTCCGCGCCGCTTGACTCCACCGCCGAGGCCCAGCGTCTGCTGGACGCGCTGATGGCCAGCCAGAATCCCGAATACACCTCCTCCGGCCGCAAGATTCTCCACGTGATCCCGCTGGAGGAGATGGAGAAACATTTTTAGAACCGATTATGCCTTATTATAACGAATCCCGGCCTTCCATTTGGAGGAATATCCCGCCCGCGACGCTGAACCTGCTGATTGTCAACGCGATCGTCTACCTGTTCTCGTTTATAGCGGAAATGCGCGGCTCGGATGTCGTGATCGAATATCTGGCGGTATTCTTTCCCAAATCCCCGTTCTTCCGTCCGTGGCAGGTGCTCACCTATATGTTCGTCCACGCCAATTTCGCCCACCTCTTCTTCAATATGTGGGCGCTCTTCCTCTTCGGAATGGCGCTGGAGAAGGCCATCGGCACCAAGAAATTCCTGATCCTGTATTTCGCCGGCGGCATCGGGGCCTATCTGCTGCATACCGGGGTGGAATGGATCCAGTACAGCCACTACCTTGCAGCCGGGATGGAGACGTCGGCCTTCAACCTGCTTCGCACTCCGACCCTCGGCGCCTCCGGTGCCGTCTACGCCATCGAAGTGGCTTTTGCCGTGGTCTATCCCAATATGGTGCTGATGCTGATCTTCCCGCCGGTCCGGCTCAAGGCCAAGTGGATGATCCTGATTTTCATCGGCATCGAACTCGTGACGGGCATTACCGGCACGCTGGACGGTGTCGCGCACTTCGCCCATCTCGGCGGCGCGCTGGTGGGCTTCGTCCTGATGTGGATCTGGAAAAAGCGTAACAGATGGTAAGGAAGCGGCAGAAAAAGGAGCGGAGCCTGTTCTCCCGGATCGCTTTCGGGGGAGCGGCGGTGCTGCTTGCCGCCCTGCTGCTGCTGAGCTATCTGTCGATGTGGATCAACCCGGCCTGGGCGTGGTATGTGACCATTTTCGCGCTGGCCTATCTGCCGGTGCTGTTCTGCTGCGGCGCCCTGATCGTCTGGGGATTTTTCCGCCGGGCCTGGGGGCCGGTGATCCTGCTGATGCTGGTGATGCTGCCGTCCATTATCCTGATCGGGCGGTATTTCCAGTTCAGCGGCCGTCCGGCGGATGGCAGCCGGGGCGATATCAAGGTGGTTTCCTACAACGTGGGCCGTTTCGCGAACGGGCAGGGTGAATACGCACGCCTTTCCCAGGTGGAATTGGCGGAGGAAGTGGCGAATTACCTTTCCGGAACGGACGCTGACGTGATCTGCCTGCAGGAATTCTATCTTCCGAATGTCGACCAACCCGGCGCGTGGCTCAAGCGTCATTTCCCGAAATATGCGTCGGAATACTATATTTATACCGGAAAGAAGGGCCGCTTCGGGAATGTGATCCTGTCGCGGTTCCCGATCGAGGGGAAGGGAAAAGTCACCTTTGAGGAGAGCACGAATATGGCCCTCTTTACCGATCTGGATGTACGAGGCACCCGGATCCGGGTATACAATTGTCACTTCGAGAGTTACAATATCTCGCTGTCGCACTTCGCCCGCTCCATCCGGGAGGACGGCGCCCGGGAGGACGGCCGCAAATTCCGCCGGGCCAACAAGATCCGCCCGAATCAGGTGGACAAGGTAATGGCCAACATCGACGCCTGCAGCGAACCTTCCATCGTCGTGGGGGATTTCAACGACACTCCGCTTTCCTATACCTATTCCCGTTTGAGCCGCGGCCGGAAAGATTCTTTCCTGGAGGTTGGAAAAGGATTCGGCGCCACTTACTGTTCCCTCTGGCCGATGCTCCGCATCGATTATATCCTCTATCCCGAGACCTTGAAGGCCCGCTGGTACGACCGCGGCGACGTGAAATATTCCGACCATTATCCCATCCTGTCCTCATTCCTGCAATGAAAGATATCCGAACCATCCTCGCCGAGGCGGTGCAGACGCTCCGCGACGGCGGCATCATCCTCTATCCGACCGACACCGTCTGGGGACTCGGCTGCGACGCGACCAACCCTTCCGCCGTCCGGAAAATCTTCGAGATCAAGCGCCGAGACGACAGCAAGTCGCTCGTCCTGCTGGCCTCCGATCTGGACATGGTGGCGAAATACGTCCGTCAGGTGCCCTCCATCGCGGTCGATCTCGTGGAAGTGAATGACGCCCCGATGACCCTCATCTACCCCGAAGGGCTGGTCTCCGAAGAAGGAAAACCGGACCGCTTCCACCTGGCGCCCGAAGTGGTCGCCGAGGACGGCTCCGTGGGAATCCGCATCCCCCTGATGGACTTCTGCCGCGACCTGGCCTACAAGCTGGGCCGTCCCCTGGTGTCGACCTCGGCCAACATTTCCGGCGAACCCACCCCGCACTCCTTCCGCGAAATCGCGGAAGAAATCCGCTCCGCCGTCGACTACACCGTTCCCGCCCCCCTGGAAAAAGGCTCCACCGGCAAGCCCTCCCAGATCATCAAAGTCGGCTGCGCCGGCGAAATCGAGATCATCCGGAAGTAGGCGGGCGGGGTTAAGTCGCATTTCAGCCCCGAAATGTCGCCATACCGCTTCTGCGGACGGGGTTAAGTCGCAATCGAGCCCCAAAATGCTTCCATACTATTCCTGCGGGTGGGGTTAAGCAGCATTTCAGCCCTGAAATGCTTCCATACTGTTCTTGCGGGAGGGGTTAAGTAGCGTTCACGGCCTTTTTTGATGCCATACCGCCCGGAGTCTCACGCCGGGAGCGCACGATTGGGGCGAAAATGCTGGGAAACGCCCGGAGTCTCACACCGGGAGCACAGGATTGGGGCGGAAACGCAGGGAAACGCTCGGAGTCTCACACCGGGAGCGCACGATTGGGGCGGAAATGCAAGAAAACGCCCGGAGTCTCACACCGGGAGCACAGGATTGGGGCGGAAACGCTGGAAAACGCCCGGAGTCTCACATGGCAGAAGGTGAAGTTGCTAGCAATATATACGGGTCGGTATTGGATAGTGTTTCGTGAGTCGTGCTACAGGCAATGTGCTCACAGGATGATTCTGAAGATGCGTTTGGTGAGTTGTGCTGCAGGCAATATGCTCACGGTCAAGTTCTTAGATGCACTTTGTGAGTCGTGCAACAGGCGATGTGCTCACGGGATGGTTCTGAAGATCCGTTTGGTGAGTCGTGCCGCAGGCAATATGCTCACGAACTGGGGAAAGTACGGCGTTAAGAGTTATCGGTGGCAACGAGACCGAGGCGAAAGCGGATGATTGCGGCTGTTTGCTACGGTTTGCTACTGGAGGTAGTGCAGATAGACTGCGGTGACGGCGGCGAGGGCTGCGGTTTCGGTGCGGAGGCGGGAGGGGCCGAGGTGGATGGGGAGGAAGCCGGCCTCCAGGGCGAGGGCGGCTTCTTCGGGGGAGAAGTCTCCTTCCGGCCCTATAAGGATTGTAATGTCCGGCAATGCGCCGTGTTCCTGCATAATGCCCGGAGTGCTGATCTCCGATGTGTCTTGCTGCACACTCGTCGTGACATCTGACCGCACGTCTATTGATGTGTCTTGCTGCATGCCCGTCGTGACGTCCGTCCGCCCGTCCGTTGATATGCTCTGTGTGTCCGCAGATGTACCTGGTAACGCACCCGGTGCGACGGGGGGCATGGCGGGCTGCGTGGTGGAGGAGAGGGCTTCTTTGACAGACAGGCGCGGGCGCTCGCCATCGAAGCAGTAGGCGATCATCCGAAGTCCGGATACGGCGCTGCCGTGAGTGGGGTCGTGTGAGGCGTCCGCAGTGCCGTGAGCAGGACCGTGTGAGGCGTCCGCAGTGCCGTGAGCGGGACCATGTGGGGCGTCCGCAGTGCCGTGGGCAGGACCATGTGGGGCGTCCGCGCCAGCGTGGCTCCGGATGAAGTCCCGGACGGAGACGGGCTCGGCGATGTCGGGGATGGCGGCCTTGAGGGATTGTTTGGCGGCGGAGAGGGCGATGCGCTTCGCTCGGTCGGTCTTGTAGATTTTGCGTTCGGAGTGGTCGCCGATGAGGGGGACGATGCGGTCGACGCCGAGTTCGACGGCCTTTTCGACGAACCATTCGAAGCGTTCATTGTTCTTGGTGGGGCAGACGGCAAGTGTCAAATTGTAAGAATGCGCCCCCCATCCGGGCGTCGCGTTGACAATTTCCGCTTTTGCCTCTCCGCGGGAAATTTCCGTCAAAACGCATTCGTACAGCGTTCCTTGGCCATCCATAATATAAATGGTATCTCCGATCTTGTGGCGGAGAACGCGGGTGCAGTGAAGGGCCTCATCCCCCTCGAGATAACAGTTATTCCCCTGAAAATGGGCGCTGTAGAACAATTCCATAGGTCAAAGATAATAAATTTTTTTCAAAAGTTTTGAAAATTCAAAAATAACACCTACATTTGCAGCCGCAAAATTAGTTTTGTTTAATTTAGTTAAATTTAACGTACAATGAAAAAGGTATTTATGTCTCTCGCAATCGTAGCCCTCATGGGTGCTGCTGTTGCTTGCAATTTCAACTCCAAGAAGGCCGCTGAGGAAGCCGAGGCCGCCGCTACGGAGCTTACTGAGGCTTGCGATTCCTGCACCGCTGCTTGCGATTCTTGCAAAGCTGCCTGCGATTCTTGCGCCGCCCAGCTCGCTGAGACCGCTCAGGTCGCCGAGTAATCGGAAAGCATCAGTTTCAATTGCAAAATTGATATTGTCCCGGGAGGAACAATATCTTTTTTTTGTATCTTTACGAAGAGATTCCGGGAATAAGCCCCGGGATGACAAGAGGTGACCCTGGAATGACGCGGCATCGTCATGGGCCGCCCCACCATCCATAAACAATACAAGATATGGCAACGAATAAAGTGAAAAGCGTCTGGTTCTGTACCAACTGCGGGAATGAAAGCCCGAAGTGGATGGGGAAATGCCCCGCCTGCGGGGAGTGGAATACCCTCGTGGAGAAGTCGGTGGCGGCCGGCCCGGCCAAGCGACAGCTGTCCGCGTCCGTTCCGGGGGCCAGCCATAAGCCGGTTCCGCTCCGGGACGTGGAACTCTCCGGCGAAGACCGCATCCCGCTCGGCAGCGCCGAGATGGACCGTCTCCTCGGCGGGGGCATCGTCAAGGGCTCCTTGGTGCTGATCGGCGGCGAGCCCGGCATCGGCAAGTCGACGCTGAGTCTGCAGATTCCGCTGATGCGCCCTTCGCTCAAGACGCTCTACGTCACGGGCGAAGAGAGCGTCCGTCAGGTCAAGATGCGGGCCGACCGGCTCGGCGGTGACCTTTCCAACTGCTATATCTACTCCGAGACCCTGATGGACAACGTCATTGCCGAGGCGCAGGAAGTCGCCCCCGACCTGATGGTCGTCGACTCGGTCCAGACGATGTACTGCCAGAGCGTCGAGTCCACGGCCGGCAGCGTCTCCCAGATTAAGGAGACTGCCGCCGTCCTGCTCCGCTTCGGCTCCACCTCCGAACTGGCGGTCTTCGAGATGACCGGCACCGGTCTCCGCGAGGTCGAAAACCCCTCCGAAATGCTCATCCCGATGCACGAGGACGGGCTCAGCGGCACGGCCATCAGCGCGATGCTCGACGGCACGCGCCCCTTCCTCTTCGAGGTGCAGGCGCTCGTGAGTTCCGCCGTCTACGGCACCGCGCAGCGCAGCGCCACGGGCTTCGATGTCCGTCGGCTCAATATGCTCCTCGCCGTGCTGGAGCGCCGTGCGGGCTTCAAACTCAGCCAGAAAGACGTCTTCCTCAATATGGCCGGCGGGCTCAAGGTCACCGACCCGTCCTGCGACCTCGCCGTCGTCGTGGCCGTCTTGTCGTCCAATTTCGATTATCCCATCCCGAAGGATGTCTGTTTTGCGGGAGAAGTGGGGCTCAGCGGAGAGATCCGTCCCGTCTCGCAGGCCGAGCGCCGCGTACGCGAGGCCGCCCGTCTGGGCTTCGGCCGCATCTTCCTCTCCTCCTACACCCGTCTCGACCAGAAAGTCGAGGGCATCGAAGTAGTCAAGGTCGCCGACATTCCGGCCCTTGTCCGCAGTCTTTTCAGAAGCTGATCACTCCGCCAGCAGCGCGATAATCTGTGTGATGACGGGCCGCATTTTCGATGCGGCTACGTCGGCGTTGTTGGTGAGAATGGAGAAGTAGATAGTCTCTTTCTGCCCTTCTTTCGGGGTGATATATCCGCTGTAGCAGAGGACACCGTTCATCGAGCCGCTCTTGAGGTGGATGCGGTCTTTGGTCTCCTGCGGGAGGGTGGGGAGGACGGTGCGCATCGTGCCGTTGGCCCCGGGAATGGGGAGCCCTGCCAGGTAGTCGTTCCAGGCGGGGGAGCGACGCATCGCGGAGAGGAAGCGCACGAGGAAGGCGGGGGACAGGCTGTTTTTCCGCGAAAGTCCGCTTCCGTCCAGGGCGAGGAGGCCGCTGAAATCCTCGATGCCGAGATCCTTGAGGACGGTGTTGAGCGCGACCCGGCAGGAGTCGTAGTTGTCGGTCGTGAAGGCGCGCCGCCCCAGGGTGCGGAGGAGGGTTTCCGCGTAGAAGTTGTCGCTGCGGTGGTTGGTCTCGCGGCAGATCCGTGCGAGGGAAGGTGAATAGGTGGAGCCGAGGCGCCTGAGACTGTCCTGCGGAACGGCCCGCTCGGAAGGCGGTGTCTCGAATCCGGCGCGGATGAGGCCGCGGGAGGTGATGTCCGCCGGTCCGCCCGTCGCCACGATGCCGCCCTTGACCAGGAATTTGAAGAAATGGTAGGCGCAGGTCAGCGCGCCGAATTTGTTGCTGAAATGCTCGGTCCGGGCCTTCCGGTCGATGGCGAAGGTGCCGCGGATCTCGCCGACGGGGGCGAGGTCGGAGGTGAACAGGTAGAGTTCGTCCCCCGTGCCGGGCGCCGCCGTGACGCCAGTCGAGGCGTATTTCATCCAGGGCGTTTCCGGGGTGCCTTCCCGCCAGTTGACGGGCTCTCCTTCCTTCCACCCGGCGCTGACCGCGAATTCTTTTTGATTCTCATAATAGCAGAGGCCGTTGCCGCCCGTTCCGTAGTCGGTGCCGAGGTCTTCCCAGTTCCAGCTCGGGTGCTCGAGGGGTCCGTCGAACCACCGGCCGTCGCCGATGATCCGCCCTTCGATCCGCTTGATGCCGGCCCGGAGGAGGAAATTTTTCCACCGCGAGAAGAGGGTGAATGAGGACAGGGCGATACTGTCGGGCGCCGCGATGGTCGGGTCGCCGCCGCCGATGATATAGAGGTCGCCTTTCAGCGTGCCCTCCCTGATCTCTCCGCTGTAGCCGAGGGCGGTCTCGAACTGGAAATCGCCGCCGAGCGCGTGCAGGGCCGCACCCGTGGTGATGAGTTTCATGTTGGACGCGGGCACCATCCGGATGCCGGGATTCCACCGGGCGAGGGTGTCGCCTTTGGAATTTACGGCGAGCACGCCCCAGACCGAGCCCTTGAGCGGCTCCTGCCGGGCCACGCGGTTGACATAAGCCTGCGCCCGGGTCTTCGGCCCCTGCGCCCCCGCCGTCAGCGTCAGGATCAGCAGCAGCCAGATTGAGAAGAATTGTTTCATATCGCAATGTAGTGATTTTCTCTCAGAATGCAAATACAAACGTCAGCAGCGTGGTCGGGAAATGTCACCCCACGGGCAAAAGTAGCCTAAATGTCGACTGCGTGGTCGGAAAATGTCACGCTACAGACACCTGCCGGGCGATATCTTCGGCCAAGATGATGATTTTGGAGAGCAACTACGCGAAATATCAGTGAAATGTGTTATTTTTGTATGATATTAAGAAAAATTTTTTCTGATTATGGCAAAATGTGTTTTGGTATCGGGCGGAGCGGGCTTCATCGGGAGCCATGTGACCGTCGAGCTCATTGAGGCCGGCTATGACGTGGTCGTGGCCGACAATATGTCCAATTGCGATATGACCTGCTTCGAAGGGGTCCAGAAGATCATTGGAAGGAAACTTCCGTTCGAGAAGGTGGACTTCTGCGACGCGGCGGCGACCGACAAGTTGTTCTCGGATTACAAGATCGACGCGGTCATCCACTTCGCCGCCTTCAAGGCCGTCGGCGAGTCTGTCGAGAAGCCCGTAATGTACTACAAGAATAATCTCGGCTCCTTCCTCAACGTGTTGGAAGCGGCTTCAGCCCACGGCTGCCACAATGTGCTGTTTTCCTCGTCGGCCACCGTCTACGGCGAGCCCGACAAAGTTCCGGTGACGGAAGAGACGCCCCGCAAGCCGGCCACATCGCCCTACGGCGCTACCAAGCAGATGTGCGAAGATATTCTCAATGATGTTGTCAAGGCAACGGCGGGCACTGAAGGCGAAATCCGCGGCATCCTGTTGCGCTACTTCAACCCCATCGGAGCCCATCCGAGCGCGCTCATCGGCGAACTTCCCCGCGGCGTTCCCAACAACCTCGTCCCGTTCATCACCCAGACCGCCATCGGCAAGCGCGCCTGCCTCAGCATCTTCGGCGACGACTATCCTACCCCCGACGGCACCTGCCAGCGCGACTATATCGACATCGTCGATCTCGCCCGGGCGCATGTCTACGCCGTCCGCCGTATGCTCGACGGCAAGATGGAAAAGGGCTGCGAGGTGTACAACATCGGCACCGGCCGCCCGGTCTCCGTCCTGGAACTGGTAAACGCCTTCGAGAAGGTCAACGGCCTCAAGCTCAACTATAAATTCGCCCCGCGCCGTGCCGGCGACGTCACCGCTATCTGGGCCGATCCCTCCCTGGCCAACAAAGTCCTCGGCTGGACGGCCAAACGCAGTGTGGAAGACACCCTCGCCTCCGCCTGGGCATGGGAGAAGCACATTGCCGGAAAGTAGAAAGTAAACAAGAAAAAAATAACAGAAATGAAAAAAGTATTTTCCTTCCTTTTTGCCGCGCTGATGGCGCTGACGGTTCTTTCCTGTAAAAAAGAGACCCCTGACGAACCCACTCCGCAGGACCCCATCCTCGGAACTCGCTGGGTATCGGAATTCAGCAGTCAAGTTGGAGCCTGGGATTGTTCATTCTGCTGCCTGAAGGATCATCGTACCGTATGGACACAGCTTACGCAGGGCCTGGTGAACGACGTTATTCCGGGAGGATACGTATTGGAAGGCACTTATACCCTCAGCAATCCTGCCGCAGACGGGACCTATACCGTTTCTTTGACCTATACCTATGCGATGAAGCTCGGTGAAGAACAGACCTATACAATCTCCGGGACGTTTGACCCCCAGAAAACCACAATGACTTTGACGGTGACGGACGGCGAGATTCCCGCCAGATTGGCGTCAGAGAAAGACAAACCCCTCCTCTTTAAGCGCTAACAGTGTCAGAGTTGGTTTAGAAAATATTTGTATATTTGTAGACTATTTTATAAAACAAAGTTTCTATGAACTTACGTGACATCAAGAAAGACATCGAATACGTTATCGGTGCGTTTGTGGACGATTGTACCCTTTTCCTGAATGTGCATCCCGGCAAGAATGCCGGCGAGATCACCGACCTCATCGACGAGGCCGTCGACCTGTTCAATGCGCTCAGGGACAAGATCGCCGTCCCCGAGGGAGACAAGAAGGCCTATTACGCCGCCATCCGCAAGGAACTGCTGGAGAAGGTGGACGGGCTGTACGACCGGCTCAGCGCCGCCGTCAAGAAGGGCATCGAAAATGCGTAGGCTCCTCGCCGCTGTACTTTTCGCCGGCTTGTCACTGATCGCTTCCGCCCAGAAATACGGCGGGGGCGTGATCGACAAGACGGTCGCCGTTGTCGGAAACGAAGTCATCATGATTTCCGACATCGAGCAGGAAGTGCAGATGATGCGGGCCCAGGGAATGTCTTCCGACCGCAATCTCCGCTGCGAGATCCTCGAGCAGATGATGGCCTCGAAGATTTTCCTGATGCAGGCGCGGCTGGATTCGCTTTCGGTCAACCAGGATATGGTCGAGGGAGAACTTTCCCAGCGTTTCGACCAGATCCGGACCCAGCTCGGCGGCGATGCCGAGATGGAAAAATACTTCGGCAAGCCGCTCTACAAACTGCGCGAGGAATGGAAACAGGCCCTCCAGGACCAGAGTCTGACGCAGCAGGAGCAGAGTCAGGTGGCTTCCAACATCAACGAGGTCACGCCCTACGACGTGAAGCAGTGGATGGATACCGTCAAGACCGAAGACCTGCCCGAAGTGCCCGTCAAGTACCTGCTGAGTCAGATCTGCATCTATCCCGACCGCGAGGCGGCCAACAACGCCGTCAAGGAAAAGCTCCTCCAGATCCGCGAGCGCATCATCAACGGAGAGAAATTCTCCACCCTGGCACGCATCTATTCAGAGGATCCGGGCAGCGCCCGCAAGGGCGGCGAGCTGGGAATGGCTTCCAAGTCCATCTTCTGGCCGGCTTTCTCCGATGCGGCGATGTCGCTCCGGCCGGGCATCATCTCGCAGATCGTCGAGACCCCGGACGGCTTCCACATCATCGAGGTGCTGGAGAAGAAGGGCGACATGTTCAACGCCCGTCATATCCTGATCAAGCCGCAGTACACTTCCGTCGACCGGGCCAAGGCCTTCGAGAAACTCGATTCGCTCCGCACCGAAATCAATGCCGGAGCGGTCACCTTCCCCCTGGCCGCCCGCTTCTAT
>JAEEGH010021148.1_pt1 | contig 13458 bp, 9 predicted proteins | sample 9134181 | NCBI WGS metagenome assembly JAEEGH01 (sample SAMN16246544, study PRJNA631951) | gut metagenome | biome: gut microbiome; feature: rumen; material: DP-attached | host: Bos | place: Iran: Karaj | collected 2018-10
ATATTTTTCTGCCTGAGGGTATCTTTTCTGTTCCGCACAAATAAGGGCAAGAGAAAGCAGAGCTTTTCTGTTAGAGCCCTGGCGCTTTAGAGCCTCGCTATACTGTACTTCTGCACCAGAATACTTTCCGTCAAAAAGTTCAATTTCTGCAAGACCAAAGTGGGCATCAACATCGTTAGGATATTTTTTTAAGACTTCATAAAAAATCTGGCGGGCATCTTCAATTCTACCAAGGGCAAGCAGAATCATACCCTTCATATTCTGAATAGAAGAATTGGCCTTTTCATAACGTTCTGCATTTTCCAGATACTGAAATGCAAGATCATATTCTCCAAGTCTATAGCAGCAGTTTGCAAGGCGGAACCATGCATCGCTGTAAGCTGGATTTTCATTTACCACTTCCAGATAAAACTGAGAAGCTTCATACCAGTTTTCTTCTGCCTCAAAAGAAAAAGCCTGATTGTACAGCTCTTTTGGAGTTTTTTTATCAACTGCATGAATAGTAGAAATTGCAAATAGTAAAAAAATGGAAAATACAACCGTTTTTTTATTCATCAGACTCTTCTTCCTTAACGTTTTTTATTACCTTCACAAAATTGATTCGGTGACCTTCCATATCCTGAATAATAAAGTCAAAATTATTCCAGGTGGCCTTTTCATATTTTACAGGTACTTTACCAAATAAATCAAATACAAATCCGCCCAGACTGTCAAAATCTTCATCAGGGAATTTGGTTCCCAAAGATTCATTCAAATCTCCAAGATTAACGCGGGCATCACAAATCCATACGTTGTCGCTGATTTTAAGAATATCTTCCTGTTCCTTATCAAACTCGTCCTGAATGTCACCTACAATCTCTTCTATGATGTCTTCCATGGTAACGAGTCCTGAAATTCCACCATATTCATCAATTGCAATGGCAATATGCAGATGGCGCCGTTTAAACTCGCGTAAAAGAGTATCTATACGCTTAGTTTCCGGAACAAAATAAGCTTTTCTTACAATTTTCTGCAGGTCAATTTCTTTTTTTTCTGCCATGCACTTTATGATATCTTTTACATAAAGCACACCAATTACGTTATCGATAGAATCTGTATAAACAGGAAGGCGTGAATGTCCGCTGTTCAAAATATTTGCAAACAATTCTTCCTGACTGATATCAGATGGAATAAAGTCTATATCAATGCGGGGAACCATTACTTCTTTTACAGAAGTCTTAGAAAGGTCCTCTACGCCCTGAATCATATCCTTTTTTTCTTCATTAAGAATCTGCTCTTGGGCAATATCAATTTCTTCGGCAGAAGAAGTTTTCTTTTTTTTCTTAAATAAACTCATTTTATTATTTTTTCATCCTTAAGCTCTACAAGAATTTTTTCCTGAAGTTTCAGCATCTCACATTCCGGCTCCACGCCCTTTTCAATGTGCTCTTCTCCATGGTCATAGCCGTTCAGGTGCAGAATTCCATGAACTACAAGTCTTTTTAACTCGCTGTCTGCGTCAACTTCAAAATAATCAGCATTTACAGGCAGTGTATCAAGGCTGATTGCAATATCGCCCACACACTTCCACTTGCCTTCTTCATCTTCATATTCTTCATCATTTTCAAAAGAAAGCACGTCTGTTGCACTGTCAATCTGACGGTAAGCATTATTAAGTTCACGAATATAAGTGTCATTACAAAGCAGAATAGAAATCTCTTCTCCATCAAAGCCCAGAGCCTTTAAAGCAGTATTAACAAATGGTTCAAGGTTATCAAACCAGGCAGGAGCCGGCATTTCATCGTACATACTTATAAGGATTCTATTTGCCATCTTTTTTCTCCGAATCAGAAGCTTTTACATCAGAGGCTTTACCTTCTGTCTCTGCAGGCTTTGCATCGTTTTTATCTTCAGAAGGATCTTTCTGGTCTGGATATTCAATTCTTGTATGATAATATCCTGCAAGAACCTGAACAAAGGCTTCTTTTATTTTAGAAACATCGCGGAATGTAAGGCCGCAATTATCAAGCTGTTTGTGCTCAACCTTTCCGTTTACTAACTGGGTAATAAATTTTTCAAGACGAGGAACAGAAGGACTTTCCAAAGTATGGCAGGCAGCTTCTACAGTGTCGGCAAGCATTACAACAGCAGACTCTTTTGTAGTTGGAGCTGGTCCCGGGTAAGAAAAATCTTCCGGAGAAAGGCTTGGGTCTTTTTCCTTTGCTTCATTATAAAAATATGCAATTACACTGTTTCCGTGGTGCTCTCCAATTATATCAATAATAACCTGAGGCAGGTGCATCTGCCTTGCCTTTTCAACACCCTTTTTTACATGACTCTTCAAAACCGAAGCAGAAAGTGTCGGAGAAATTGAATCGTGTTTATTCTGCCCTTTCTGATTTTCTACAAAGTATTCAGGCTGTTCAATTTTTCCAATGTCATGATAATAAGCACCAACACGGGCAATAAGGGCATTTGCGCCGATTGCCCTGCAGGCATTTTCTGCAAGCTGAGCCACCATCATAGAATGATTATATGTTCCGCCGGCACTTACCAGCATTTTTCTCATAAGAGGAGTGTTCAGGTCGCTTAAATCCATAAGGCGGAAAACAGAAGCTGTATTTAATATAATTTCAAGCGGAGTTAAGAAACCAAGTGTAAGTATTCCAGAAAGGAAACCGTTAATAGCAATTCCTATAAGTAGTTTTGGCAAGTCTGTAAAGTTTTCATTAAAGACTACCATAATCAGGACAATCAGCACCATTTCCAAAAGTGCCAGAATTAAAGAAACAAAAACCAGATCCAGTCTGCGTTCAATTTTTCTAACCAGAACAGAAGAAAATAGGCTGATAAATAGAGTAAAAATAAAAGTTGGAATCTGCCAGCCGCTTGCGTTTAATACACCTAGAGCTAGTATAAAAGAAAAGAGCTCTGCAGAGAAATTGCCGTACAAAATAGTTACCAGCATAATTACCAGTGCAGAAGGAATTACAATACAAACCGAATAGGGACTAGAAAATGAACCGAATTTTCCCAAAAAGGCTGTCATAGCATAAACTAAGACAAAGAAAATTACATTAAGCAAATGCTCCCTAAAAAGCATATTCCGCTTTACAGGTACAAAGGTGTATAAAAGATACCAGACCAGGGCAATCAAAAGAATAAATAATTCACTGTTTGCAAAAGCCCTGTAGTCTATATATACAGGCGATGTTGCCATCTTCTTTAGTTTTGCATAGGCATCTTCTGTAATTGCAAAACCTTTCTTTATAATTTTTTCTCCTTTTTGAATTGAGACAGGATCAAAATCATCTGGAGAAAGAGTTCTGTCTGCAACAATAGTTCTGTCGGCAATCTGCCCTATTTCAAAATCAGAAATAGAAAAAGAGGCAATACTTTGAGCCGTACTAACCTTAATAAAACACAAAGCAGAAACAATCAAAATTCCTGTAAACATTAAAAGAAGAAAATGATACTTTTCTCTTACATATTTACCTAAAGATTCAAAACCAATTACAATTGCACTCTTCTGCGAATCTTTTCTAGAATTGTTCTTTTTCATTTTCATAAGCCCTTACTATTTTTTTAACCAAGCCGTTTCTTACAACGTCTTCCGAAGTAAGCTCCATAAAACCTATATCATCTATTTTATACAAAATTTCAATTGTCTGCATCAGTCCAGATGCAGATTTTTTTGGTAAATCTATCTGTGTAGGATCGCCAGTAACAAACATTTTTGTATTTTCGCCCATGCGGGTAAGGAACATTTTAATTTGAGAATAAGTTGCGTTCTGCGCTTCATCCAAAATTACAACACAATTGTTCAAAGTGCGTCCGCGCATATAGGCCAAAGGCGCTGCCTCTACAATGCCTGTTTCAAACAAACGTTTTACAGTTTCTACAGGCAAAACAGTTTCCATTGCATCTCGCAAAGGTCTTAAATATGGGTCAATTTTTTCTTCAAGATTTCCAGGTAAAAAGCCCAGGCTTTCTCCTGCTTCTACAACAGGTCGGGTAATAATAAGTTTATTTCTTTTGTGAGTTAAAAGTAAACGTAAGGCTTCTGCTACAGCAAGGAAGGTTTTTCCGCTACCAGCCGAACCGGTACAAAAAACCATATCTTTTTCCTGCAGCATGGAAATATATTCCGCCTGATTTTGCGTGCGGGGGTAAATTCTCTTTACAGAACCAGGAACCATAATAACAGTTTCATCTGCAGAAGCACGTCTGCGGGTATTAAGAACAGTGTGAATTACATCATCACCATCCCCGCCTCCGGCTTTTACTTCATCAATCATGCGGTCAACAATAAACTGAAACTTCTGACAAATTTCCGGATTACTGTTTTCTACTGAAATTTCATTTCCTCTTGTAAAAACAGGAACCCCAAGATGGTCTTCTATGAGCTGCAAATTTTTATCATTAGTTCCACATATACAGGATAAAACATCATTATCTGGAACTATTATTGTATATTCGTCCAAATGAGCCTCACATATATTATCTTTTATCAAAGTTTAATTGTCAATCATAGGATGCTTCTTATTTTCAATCCCAGGCCTACTCAAGCGACCATTCACCGTACTCATCAACAATACTTGTCTTCATACTTTCCATAGGGTTCCATACAATTCCAATTGTGATATATGGATTAAAGTCATATCTTTTTACATTGTTTTCTGTTACAAGACGAGGTTCAACTTTCATTGTAAAATTAAAGGTCCAGTCATGAAGATTATGAGAAATCTTCATATTCAAAGATTTAAGCTTAAAACCTGAGTTTTCGCGCTTTGTGGTATCATCAAATCTAAAAGAATCTATAAGGTCTTTTACGATGTTACCAGGGAAGCCTCCCCAATCACTGTAAAAGTCATCTGAACCATTCTTAAAATACCAGTACAAAACAGAGTTTCTTGATGTAGAAGAAAATGTTAAGTCCAAAAACTCTGCAATCTTAAAGGTAAGAGAGGGAGAAAACAAGAAATAGCTGTTTGTAGGTCGCAAAAGGTCTGCAGTAATGCTTGTGCTTAAACCAGGACTTACAGAAATTCTGTTTGACCATCTGTAAAAGGTTTTTGTAGAAGGACTATAAGAAGCAGAAAGAGAATAAGGCAAAAATTCTTTTTCTGTGCGAACTACCCAGCCTGTGTCCTTGGCAAAATCATAACCATAGGTATAAGACATAACATATGAAAGCTGGAAAGAAGACCAGGAAGCCGTAAACTTTAAGCTGTCCGGATTATCATCTTCCAGATTATATGTAAAAGCTTCCGTAAGTTTTATAGAAGAAGTATAGCTGCTCTTTATAGTAGAAAGAGGAAAAGAAAAACTTACAGACTGAGAAAGAGGAGATTTTTTCCACTTTTCTTCTATATCAACATCATCATGTGTAGTTTCCTGGTATCCCGAACTAAGTGAAGCAGTTATAAAAGGGAATGTAAGGTTCAGCGTTGCAGTATACTGTCTTAACTGAGGTGGCATTACAGTTGTAAAAGTAAGTGATTGTGCCAGTTTATTATCAAATTCAGATGAACTTAAAACGGCAGAAAGAGAGTTTACGGTAACTGAATCATCATCTTCCCAGTCTACCCCATAACTCTGCCAGGTTGGATTATCTGCATCACCAGTAAACTCTGTTCTATATAATTTGATTGTAGAGTTCCAGGAAACAGAAGAATTACTGAAATAAGAAAAATTAGACAGAGGCTTTAAGGTTACAGTATTTGTATTTACAATATCCTGACTTTCTGCCTTGTAGTCGGCCAACATAAGTGTTTTTGCAGCAGACTCAGTATAGCCGCCAATAGATTCATCCAGCGAAATATAAGGGTGCTTCTGATACACAGGACTATAAGAAAGTTTATTTACTAAAGAAAAGAAGGAACCGCCATAACTTAAATTGCTGGAAAGCGAAACAGGAGTTTTTAGCGTATACATTATAGAACGATAGTCATTCCAATCAAAATCATCAGAAGTTTTTAAGTGAGAAGAAGCATAGGCAATCTGGCTTGTATAATTTAAGGCCGCAGAATAAGTTAGGCTGTATGTAAGGCCGTCAGAAAGGCTTTCTTTTGAAGCAGTGTAATCAAGCGTTGGAATTTCAAACTTCAGTTTGTCTTCTTCTTTTTCCTGCTGATTGTCCCCCGCCTCTGAATCTTTAAGATTTTCTTTTTCCTGAGCCTGGTCTGGACCATCAGTTATTTGCCCCTCAGCTTTTGCTTCTGCAAGGGCAAGCTCTTCTGCCTTTTTCTGTCTGCCTCTAACTCTGCTTCAGTTTTAAGGGCATCCGGCTTTTCTGGATTTGCAAGATAAGAAACAGAATTCTTAGACTTAGCCTTTAGCGGCCAAGAAAAAAGAGTTCCGCTCATAGAAAGAGCAAGAGTTGCAGGAGTTACCAGAGACGGATAATAAAATTTTCGCCCCGGAGTATAAGAAGTCCAGTCACTTTCATAAGTTTCTGTGTCATAAGTATAAACTTTTTCGTTTGTAGAAGTGTCTGTATAAGAAAATGTTGTAGACATAGACGAAATATTTACAGAAGAATTAAGAGACGCAGAAATAGAAGAAATATAAGGATTTAAAACTGATGGTATAGACGGACTATAAGAAGAGCTCATCTGCCAGGTAAGGGACGAAACCTCTGTGATGGTAACATCGTCGTCATCATCAGTGGAATTATCCAGCAGATAAGAAATCCAGTCCATATATTCACTGCGGTTATTTTTAAAGTCATAGGCAAAAAATGGGTCTGAATAAATAGGAAGTGAAAGAGAAAAACGGAAAGGCTTAGACATTGTAAATTCCAGGCCCGCGCCGTATCTAAATGGAAGTGTCAGTCCCAAAAAAGTAGAAGAATCCTGGTAAATCTGCCCAGTAGAAGAAAATGGATAGTAATCGTTAGTTGTTGAATCCTTAAAAATTGTATTACTAAAACCAAGATAGGTATTAAAAGCAATTTTTGTTACATATGAAGAAGAAGGCTGAAAATTACCATCCAAACCGGCCATTAAGCCAAGATTAGAATACCAGTCTCCCATTACCTTTAAGTAATTAGAAGTATTTCCTGTATAGTCTTCATCAAGGTTATGCAGAACAATACCTTCCAGCTTCTGAGCCTTTAAGCTTGTAGGCTTCATAAAGTTATAAAGGGCCTTAAGAGATTCTGCAGAAGTAGAAGTATCTGTAGAAGACGAAGATGATGACGAGGAAGAAGAAGAATTCAATGGTTTTCTTCCGTAGGCATAAACTGTAGTCTGAATTGAATATCCTTCTCGCTTTCTATAAGAAAAAACAGGATTAAAAATAATTTCGTCTTTTGGGTAATAAAAGGCCGGAAAATACAAAATAGGAACAGCACCTACATACAAAAGTGCATTAAAAAAGGCAAACTCACCGCCAGGAAGCAGCCATGTTCGGCTTGCATCAATATGCCAGTGAGGATCTTCTTCATCATCACAGAAGGTCAGGCTGGAATCCTTAAAAGAAATTACATTATCGCTTCCCTTTCCAAAAATGTCAGAAAAAACAATCAGTGTAGAACCGCTTGGTAAGTTCAGGGCATCAGACTGAGTCTGCACAACTCTACCATCATCAAATACACCTTCAAGTGTAGAAGTATTAAGCAGCAAAGAAGTGGCAGTAGTTTTTTCACCACCTGAAGAAGAAGTTTTTGTTTCTATCTGAACATTACCTTCTGCATAAAGCATTTCGGTTTTTCGGTCATAAGTAATACTGTCTGCTTTAATATCAGAAGTTGTAGAACCTTTAGTAACAGAAAGTTCAACAGAACCTTTTAAGACGATTGTATCGTTGCCCGTTTCTTCAGATTTCTTATAGCTTGTTTCCCTCGCATTAGAAATGGTAATGGTCGTAATTTCCATTTCTTCTTCCTCTGCAGGAAGGCTAAAAGCGAGAATTAATAAACTGAAAATCAAAAGAAACTTTTTTTTCATCGGTATCAATTAAAAAAGCAAAACTTGCAAAAGTTACTTTTTCTTCATAGCCTCTAAAGTTGTTTTAACAAACTGGCCGGTATAGCTTTCCTTTACCTCAGCAAGCTCTTCTGGAGTGCCAGTTGCAATAATGTTTCCCCCGCGGAAGCCGCCCTCTTGCCCAAGATCAATCAGATAATCAGCCTGGCAGATAACATCCAGATTGTGTTCAATCATAACAACTGTATTACCCTGGTCTACAAGCCGCTGAATTACAGTCATAAGCTGTTTTACATCAGCAAAATGAAGACCTGTTGTAGGCTCGTCCATAATGTATAAAGTCTTACCTGTAGAAACACGGGCAAGCTCGTTTGCAAGTTTTACACGCTGAGCTTCACCACCACTCAAAGTAAGAGCGTTCTGTCCAAGCTGAATATAGCCCAGACCAACAGACTTCATAGTTTCAAGTTTTCTGGAAATATGAGGAATCGAAGCAAAGAAATCGCAGGCTTCGTCAATACTCATATTCAAAACGTCATTTATAGACTTGCCCTTAAACTGCACTTCCAGAGTTTCTCGGTTAAAGCGTTTTCCGCCGCAAACTTCACACTGAACGTAAACATCAGGCAAAAAGTTCATTTCAATTACGTTTTCGCCCGCACCCTGGCAGGCCTCGCAGCGGCCGCCCTTCACGTTAAAGCTAAAGCGTCCCTTCTGGTAACCGCGGGCCTTACTTTCAGGAAGGCTTGCAAACAAGTCGCGGATTGCATCAAAAACGCCAATATAAGTTGCCGGATTAGAACGTGGCGACCGCCCAATTGGCGACTGGTCAATATTAATTACCTTGTCTATATACTCAGCGCCTTCCACACTGTCACATTCGCCCACATCGTAGTTAGTGCGCATAACACGGTTGCTCAAGGCAGGGTAAAGCACATCACTCATAAGAGTAGACTTACCGCTACCACTAACACCAGTTATACAGGTAAAGGTTCCCAGAGGAATCTGAATACTTACGTTTTTAAGGTTATGTTCGCGCACCCCGCTAAGAGAAATAAACTTGCCGTTTCCCTGGCGGCGCTCAGCAGGAAGCTCCATTCGCAAAGTGCCCGCCAGATACTGACCTGTAAGGCTCTCTTTTACAGCCGCAACCTGGTCCGGAGTGCCAGCTGCCACAACACGGCCACCATTTACGCCAGACCCAGGGCCAATATCAATTAAAAAGTCTGCAGTGCGCAGAGTCTGTTCATCGTGTTCAACTACAATTACACTGTTTCCGTTATCTCGCAAGCTCAAAAGCGTATCAATCAATTTCTGATTGTCCCGTTGGTGCAATCCAATAGAAGGCTCGTCCAGAATATACATTACGCCGCACAAAGCAGACCCAATCTGCGTAGCAAGACGTATTCTCTGAGCCTCGCCGCCACTCAAAGTTTCAGCGGCACGCTCCATAGTAAGATAGTCCAGACCAACATCACGCAAAAAACGCAGACGGGCACGAATCTCTTTCATAACCTGCGAAGCAATTTTCTGTTCGTTTTCAGTCAGTTCAAGTGCATCAAAAAATTCAATGGAATCTGCAACAGAAAGACAGCAGAGTTCCCAGATATTCTTTCCGCCAACAGTTACGCCCAGAGCTTCACGTCTAAGTCTCTGTCCATTACAGCAGGAACAGTGACCTACCTTCATAAACTTTTCTTCTATATTGGAACGCATACTGTCACCCCAGGCTTCTGCATGGCGACGTTTCATTTCGTTCAAAACTCCAGGCCAAGGGCGGTTATACTCGCTGTAGCCCTCACCGCTCTGTTTTTTGTAAATCCAGTGAATCTTCTTTGCTTCATCACCAGACCACAAATAATCAAACTGCTCGGCAGTCAGACGCGCAATTGGAGTATCAAGAGTAAAACCTGCTGCTTCGGCAACAGCCTGGAACATAGAATGGTTCCATTCACTTTCAGGGTTAAAAAATGGAAAAGCCCTCTCATTAAAAGACAAAGAACGGTCAGGCAGAATCTTATTAAAATCCCACTCCATTTTTTCACCCAGACCAGTACATTCCGGGCAGGCACCAAAAGGATTATTAAAAGAAAAAAGACGAGGCTGCAAATCTGGAATAGAAATACCACAGTCCGGGCAGGCATTTTTCTGACTAAAGAAAACTTCTTCATCCTTGTCGCCCACACGGCGGGTAACAATTACAATGCCGTTTGCATTTTTCAAGGCAATTTCAATAGAGTCTGCAAGACGGCTTCTAACATCAGCGCTCAAAACAATGCGGTCTACAACAATTTCTATAGTATGTTTCTTCTGTTTATCAAGCTTTATGGAATCTTCCAGTTCAGCCATTACACCGTCAATACGGGCGCGAATAAAACCAGAGGCCTTGGCATCATCAATAATTTTCTGATGTTCACCCTTTTTTCCGCGAATTACAGGAGCCAGAATCTGAATTTTAGTTCCTTCTTCCCATGACATAACAGAATCAATAATCTGATCAACAGACTGCTCACGAATCTCGCGTCCACATTCAGGACAGTGAGCATGACCACAGCGGGCATATAAAAGACGGTAATAATCGTAAATTTCGGTGATTGTACCAACGGTCGAACGCGGATTTTTATTCGTAGACTTTTGCTCAATGGAAATAGCAGGAGAAAGGCCTTCAATCAAATCTACATCAGGCTTATCCATTCGGCCCAAAAACTGACGGGCATAGCTGGAAAGACTTTCCATGTAACGTCTCTGACCTTCCGCAAAAAGCGTATCAAAAGCCAGAGAAGACTTTCCCGAACCCGATAGTCCCGAAATCACCACCAGTTTGTTTCTTGGAAATGTTACATCTATATTTTTCAGGTTGTGCTCTCGCGCACCCCGAATTACAATCATCTCGTCATTCATATTCAAAAGATTATATCAAAAAAAAAGGGCCATGCCCATAGCACAGCCCTTGTAAAAAATGTATCAGATTCCTAGAAGAATAATACAGCACTAACAGCAAAAGAAAGATCGTTATCAATTGGTCCAAACCATTTTACACCAACATCCGTATCATTTCTTCCGTTACTCTGATGAACAGTATCAATTGTAACTTTCACAATCGAAAATGCATCAATATTAAAATTGAACATCAATTTAAGATTACTTCCCAAATTAACTGCAACATAAGAACCAGTTACAAAATCAAGAAAGAAAGTATTTTCATAAATCGAAAGCGGATTTCCAAAAGCAAGAGCTGCACTCTGATAAAGCAGATCGTATCCGCCTCTAAGACCGATTGTAGCACCGAATGAAAGCAAGAAGAGATTTAACTGTATACCAATATCATCCCGTGAATAAATTGATCCATATTTAGCATCAACATCTGCTGCAAAAGTATATCCGTCATAAGAAAAAGCAGCTGCACCATCAGTAAAAGCAGTACCAAATTTAACACCCAAGACATTGTCTGTAATAATATCAATTAAGCCGTCTTCATCAGAATTAAAGAAGCCAGCCTCAGCAGCAAAACCAAGGGTGTCAAAAGAGTTGTTAGAATAATTAAATGAATCAAGACGAACACTTGGATTACAGTATGTACTTGCAAGTGAAATAACTACACCAGAGTGCTCATCTTCATCATCATCTTCTTCTGCAAATACTGCAAAAGCCGATAGTACCATCAGAATAAATAACAGATAAACCTTCTTCATTTTATAAACTCCCAAAAATTAGTTAGCCTTAATGCTGTTCTTTACAATAACATCGTGAGCTGAACCTTCACGAATAGAAGCTGGAGAAAGCAAGGTAATCTTTGCCTTTTCCTGAAGTTCTGGAATTGTAAGCACACCACAGTTACACATTGTGTGAATAACCTTGCTTGTAGTTGTCTGAACGTTATCATGAAGACTACCAGCATATGGAACGTAAGAGTCAACGCCTTCTTCAAAAGCCATACCCTTCTTTCCACCAAGGTCGTAGCGCTGCCAGTTGCGGGCACGGTTAGAACCTTCACCCCAGTATTCCTTTACGTAAGAACCGTTTACGATAAGCTTGTTTGTAGGAGATTCATCAAAGCGGGCAAAGTAGCGGCCAAGCATTACAAAATCAGCACCCATAGCCAGTGCCAAAGTTACATGATGATCATGAACAATACCACCATCTGAACAAAGTGGAATATAAATACCAGTTTCCTTGTAATATTCATCACGAGCCTTAGCAACTTCAATTGTAGCAGTAGCCTGACCACGGCCAATACCCTTCTGTTCACGAGTGATACAGATAGAACCACCACCAATACCAATCTTTACAAAGTCTGCACCAGCGTCAGCCAGGAAGCGGAAACCTTCTGCATCAACAACGTTACCAGCACCTACCTTTGCGTTTGGCCACTTAGCGTGAATGTCCTGCAAAGCACGGCGCTGCCATTCTGTAAATCCTTCAGAAGAATCCAGTGTCATGATATCTACACCAGCCTTAAGAAGAGCTGGAACACGTTCCATATAGTCGCGAGTATTAATACCGGCACCTACAATATAGCGTTTTTTGCTGTCCAAAAGCTCAAGCGGGTGCTCTTCGTGGCTTGCAGCATCCTTTCTGAATACCATATAAAGAAGATTTCCCTTCTTATCTACAACAGGAAGCTGATTTACTTTATTTTCCCAGATAATGTCGTTAGCTTCATCAAGAGTAATTCCTTCATTAGCCATTACCAGAGATTTAAGCGGAGTCATATAAGCGCTTACTTTTTCTGTAAGTTCGCAGTGACCAATTCTAAAGTCTCTTTCAGTGATGATACCAACAAGCTTACCATTAGCAGAACCATCTTCTGTAACAGCTACAGTAGAATGCCCTGTTCTTTCAATTGCTTCAACAAGTTCACCAAGAGTCTGTTCTGGTTTAATGTTTGTATCAGAAGTTACAAAGCCTGCCTTATAAGCCTTTACTCTTGCTACCATGGCAGCCTGATTTTCAATTGTCTGTGAACCGAAAATAAATGAAATTCCACCTTCTTTAGCCAGTGCAACAGCAAGCTTGTCGTCCGAAACAGACTGCATTACAGCAGATGTCATTGGAATATTCATTGTGAGCGGACATTTTTCACCAGCTTTCTTGTTGTATCGAACTACAGGTGTCTGCAGTGAAACATTAGCAGGAATACAATCTGGTCCTGTGTATCCAGGAATCAACAGATATTCATCAAATGTGTGGGAAGGTTCTTCAAAAAAGTATGCCATAGTTTCCTCCAAATAAAAGGCAGGTATAAATATGACATCGTATTATAAATATTTCCTAAGAATATTTCAATGGGTTTTGAGAAAAAAAAAGAAGGGGAAAGTCTTCCCCTCGCGGCGCGAGTTTCCGAAGGAAACTCGGTAGTGAGCAACAGCGAACGGACTACCCCTTCTGCGGGGGACACCCCCGCAACGCCCCCAATTAAAAAAAAGCCTGGCAGCTTGCCCAAAATCGGAAATGCGTTAAAAAGCAAACCGCAGGGTTGCTTTAGCATTCTCCGATAAATCGGGCTCGGAACGGCTGCGCCGTTCCGCCGTAGGTAGCTGCCTTACGG
>JAEEGH010021149.1_pt1 | contig 13458 bp, 9 predicted proteins | sample 9134181 | NCBI WGS metagenome assembly JAEEGH01 (sample SAMN16246544, study PRJNA631951) | gut metagenome | biome: gut microbiome; feature: rumen; material: DP-attached | host: Bos | place: Iran: Karaj | collected 2018-10
ATTACGCTCTCTTTGAACGCGGGCAGGCCCTGGTATATCTTCACCGGCAGATCGAACTATGCCGCACTGTTTGCCGAAAATCTGAAAGCAGTCCGGGCGGACGCCATGATCATCTATGCGGAAACGAAAAATGATGATAAGACCTCAAAGGATGTATGTGTTTCCTGGTCGGTCAAGGAGCTTCTGGACCGCCGCGGGTCCCTTTATGACGCGCACATCATGTGCATGAAGGAAAACGAGATGGAGAACTTCCTGGATTCCGTGAGCCTTGCGGATACCACGGTTCCCATCATCTGTCTGGCGAATTTCACGCCGGCCCATCACCCCATGAACATCAACTTTTTCTCATTGACGGACTGTTCGGCCCGGGTTTTCTGGCAGCAATTTCCGATCAAAACACTCCGGGAAACGATCCTGATCATCGGTTTCGGCAAAGCGGGAACGGTGATGCTGGACCGGGCGCTGGAGCTGAATATCTTTTCCCCCGATCAAAGGATCGTCTACCATATTTTCGGGGATGAGAATGATTACTGCCGGAACAGAAAGCAGCTGGAAGACATCGTTTCCTTGAACAAATTGTCTGATTCCGGCGACAGCGTGATCTTCCATGACGACCGGTGGAATACCGACGAGGAACTTTTAGCGAACGCCGACCGGATCATCCTTTGTTCGGATTCAGAATGGGAGAATATCGAGATCCTTCATACGATCCAGAAATTCTTTGCGATCCGTGGTGAGCTTTATATCTACAACAGTAACGTACACGGCGTGGCGACCTCCTTCGGGCAGACCAGAGCCATGCTGACACCTGCGTTCGTGCTGCACAACAGACTGAGCGATATGGCGTTATGCCGGCATGAATTGTTCCGCTTCCAGTCCGGTTATGACATCCCCATGTGGGAGGGGCTGGGAAGCCTTGCAAAGGATATGAATTACGTGGCGATCGACCATATCAGCATCAAGGCGCGGATCGCGCTCAAAGACGAGGCGCCCTGCGTGCCCTTTGATGAAATCGCCGCCCCGGTGCTTCGAAAGGCTGCCGCCTTTTTTATGAACGGTGACGACGAAACGAAGGACAGGCTCCGAAGGCTCGAGCATGAAAGGATAATGCGATGCTATAAGCTCCACAATTTCCGTTACGCCGAGACCCATGATGATGAAATGCGCAGCTCGCCGCTGATCCGCTCTTATGACGAGCTTTCCGACAGCGAAAAACAGCTGCAGGACATCGGCTGGATGCTTTTGGATGAGCTGGCGGCGCATAAGGAGGCCAGGGCCGGGAAGTGATCTTTATGGAAGCAGGTGGCAGAGGCCGCCTGCTTTTGTTATAATAGAAACGTTTGTTGAAATAAAAGGAGGAAATGTATTATGAAAAACAGGAAAAGGATCATGACGGGAGCGTTGGCGCTGGTTTGCACCTTGGCGGCAGCGGGCTGCGGGAAACAGGCGGAGGCGCCGAAAGCGACGGAAGCGACTACAGCGGAAGCGGAAGTGAAGGCGGAAACAGAAGCAGTATCGGAAGCCCCGGAAACAGAAGCTGTTGTTGAAGAGACGGAGGAGGTCGCTGAAACAGAGGAGGCGGAAATCGAGGTTGATGGAAGCGCGCTCTTTGAGGCGTTTCTGGAGGGCAGCGGCACCGTCATAAACGATACGGAAACCGATATGCATCATACCATCGGGAAGGAAATCACACTGCAGGAATTCATTGATGAAATGAACCATAGCCTTCTGGAATACTGGGGCGAGGACATGGCGATGCAGGTGATCTCCGTGAAGGCGGGAGAGGTCGACTGCGGCAATGACGGGATCACGGACTTTGTTCTTTTTGCGGAAGCGGACAGAGAGGAACCGTATATCCCGCTGGATGATTATTTCGTGATCGTGGAAGAGGACGGGGCTCTTCATATCAAAGGGATGTTTGAGTCCTATTACCGCTCGTACGGAGAGCTGAATAAATACGGCGTTTTTGAGATGAGCGGGAGCGGCGGCGCCACGGTCAGTGGAATAGACTACACGAGAGTGAACGGGGATGGAGAGTATGAGTTTATCTATGGGATCGAACACAATGTGGCGCTTGCCGAGCCTGTGATCGACAGGTATTCGCTCCCTGAAGGATCGGTGCCGGATGATTATCCGGATCAGGAATGGGTAACAGACGGGAGCGATGGGATCGAGTGTGATATCTATACTTTTGAAGCCTATCCGCAATACGGGGAAGAAGGGTATGATGAGTATTTGAAGCATCGGACCTTTGTGTTCCAGAAGGACGGAGAGGATGTCATGCCGTCGCAGGAGCTCATGGACTTTTATAATTCCATCGGCATTACGGTGACGGATAAGGGCACCGCGGACGGGATGGTGGCGGAGCGCCTTGTGACGCTGGAGATCACGCAGGAAGAGCTGGAAACGCCGGACGTAAATCCGGATAATGCGATTGAGTGGAGAGACGTAGAATAATGCAGGTTGTGACCAGCAAATGGATTTTTACACCGTCGGGAGCAAACCCGGCGGTGTTTCTATACGCAGAGAAATTTCAAATAATTACATCCTTAAGTTTCATTTAAGGTTCAAAGGTTACAATGCATTTGTAAACAACAGAGAACCACAGAAAGGAACCTATGGATATGAAAAAAAGAATGATGAAATTAATGGCGCTTGCCGCCGTAGCGACTCTTGCAACCGGTACGATCACTTCCTCCGTATATGCGGGGCTTACTGCTTCCGAAGCGCAGACCGCGGAGACAGGAACGGAAACGAACGAACCTCCTTCGGATGAAGGCGGTAATCCGCCGGAAAAGCCGGATGATGGCGAAAATCCGCCGGAAAAGCCGGATGATGGTGAAAATCCTCCGGAAAAGCCGGATGATGGCGGGGAGCCGGGAGAACCCGGAGGCCCGGGAGGGGGATCTGAACCCGCTACTTATGACGCAGTCAAGACGATCACAAGCGATACCGACGAGACGGCTGTAACCTATGAGTCAACAACCGCAGATCAGAACGCTTTGCTCGTATCCGGCGCCAAAGTAACGGAAAGCGATCTTACGGTCACGAAAACAGGGGATTCAAGCGGCGGAGACAGCTGCAATTTTTATGGCCTGAATGCAGCAGTTCTGGCGAAGGACGGAGCGGAACTCACTATCGACGGGGCAGTGATCACGACGGATGCGGAAGGCGCCAACGGCGTTTTCTCCTATGGAGGAAACGGGGCGCAAAATGATGCTGCCGGCGACGGAACAACCGTAAATATCTCGAACGCGATCATCACCACCAAAGGAAACGGAAGCGGCGGGATCATGACCACAGGCGGAGGGGTCACATATGCGAATAACCTCACGGTGGAGACATCGGGGCGGTCTTCCGCAGCCATCCGCACGGACCGCGGCGGCGGGACCGTGAATGCGACAGGCGGCATCTATACGACGAACGGGACCGGGTCTCCCGCGATCTATTCCACGGCGGATATTTCGGTGTCGGACGCGACCTTGACCTCAACGGCCTCCGAGGGCGTTGTGATCGAGGGAAAGAATACCGTCACGCTGACGGATACGACGCTTACGGCAAATAATACGCAGAAAAACGGAAACGCCACTCATTATGATTCAGTCTTTCTATATCAGTCCATGTCCGGAGATTCTTCGGAGGGCACTTCGGAATTTACCATGACGGGCGGAAAGCTGATCTCACAGAACGGCGAGGTTTTCCATGTGACCTCTACGGACGGTGTGATCGAGCTGGAAAACGTCACTATTATCAATGAAGATGCGGACCGGATCCTTCTCGACGTTTCCAACGACGGGTGGTCATCGAAGGGAAACAATGCTGTCTTTAATGCAAAAAACCAGATCTTATCCGGAGAGATCATCGTCAGCAATGCGGCAACAAGTACGGCTTCGGCGGAATCGACACTTACCATGAACCTTGCCGGCAGCGGCTTTAAGGGGACCGTCAACAGCACGGTGGCAGAAACGGAACAGGGGAGTGTAAGCCTATCCCTCGATGAAAACAGCCTGTGGGAGCTGACCGGGAATTCCTATGTCTCTTCTTTAAGCGGCTCCGGTAAGATCAACTATAACGGGTTTACATTATATGTAAACGGCACCGCCTACACAGCCGATTCTCCGTATACAGAGGACGGGATCACATCGACGGACGAAACCGTGGATGAGGAAGAGCCGGTGGTGGATGACGAAAAGGATGTGGTGTTCCAAAACGCGAAAAAGACGTTCAAAGCGAACGCCCTGGCGAAGAAAGCGAAGACCTATTCCATCATCAGCGAATCGGATGGCGGCGCTGTAACCGTTACAAAGTATTTGGGGAAAGCGAAAAAATATGTCAGCGTCAGCGCCGACGGAGAGGTGACGGTGAAAAAAGGCACGCCGAAGGGCGTCTATAAAGTCAGGATCGCTGTAGCGGCGGAAGGAAAGTATAAGGCCGCCGAAAAGACGATCCGGGTCGCAGTGAAGTAGGGGATAAAGGAAAAATCCTGTTGTTGGACAAGACGGTTGTTTCTGTTATAATAGAGAAGCGGTTACCTGCTTCCTGTCCGGCTGTATCCGGAGGGAGACGCGGTGCCGGGCAAAGGAGACAGCCGGAGCAGGATGGCGAATAAGAAAGAACTGGAACTGTATCTGCATATCCCGTTTTGCGTAAAAAAATGCGCGTATTGTGACTTTTTGTCGCAACCGGGGGATGATAAATTAATTGAAGATTATATTTCTCATCTGCTCCGAGAGATCGAGCAAGAGGCAGAGGATAAGTCAGACCGGGTGATCACGACGGTTTTCTTCGGCGGGGGAACGCCTTCCATCCTGCCGGCCGGGAAGATCGACGATCTGCTGGAAGCGCTGCGCAAGCATTTTACGTTTGCAGAGGATCCGGAGATCACGCTGGAATGCAATCCGGGGACGCTGACGAAGGAAAAGCTCGCGATCTATAAGAATGCGGGTGTAAACCGCTTATCCATGGGAGTGCAATCCGCGAACGATCGCGAACTGTCCATGCTGGGAAGGATCCATGTTTTTGCGGATGTGATCGAAAACTATGACGCGGCGCGGAATACCGGGTTTAAGAATATCGGCATGGATCTGATCTTCGGGCTGCCTCAGCAGAGGAAGGATACGTTTTTACAGTCGGTGAAAAAGGTCGTGCAGTTCAGGCCGGATCACTTGTCCCTATATAGCCTTCAGATCGAAGAGGGAACGAAATTTTTTGCTCTTTACGGCGTGGATGAGGAGACCAGGCGGCAGGGCGGGCTGCCGATGCTTCTTCCTACGGAGGAGGCGGAGCGCTCCATGTATCATGGGGCTATGGAGTTTCTGCAAAGCAAGGGGTATGAGCGCTATGAGATCTCCAATTTCTGCAGAAAAGGCTTTGCCTGCCGGCACAATCTCGGGTATTGGAAAAGAAAGGACTATCTGGGGCTCGGCCTTGGCGCAGCGTCTCTGATGGGGAGAAAGCGGTTCCATAAGACCAACGACCTTTCTTCTTATCTGAAAGGGGACTTTTCAGTGCAGGAGGAGACGGCGCTGACCAGAAGAGATGAGATGGCGGAGATGATGTTCCTCGGGCTCAGGCTCACGGAAGGCGTTTCGTTTGCCGAATTCCATGACGCGTTCGGGGTTTCGCTCAAACGAACCTATGAGGAGCCGATCGCGCGGCTCACCGATCAGGGGCTTTTGATCGTGAACAGTGAACGGATATATCTGAGTGAAAAGGGGTTTGACCTCGCCAACCAGGCAATGAGTGAATTTATCCTATAACTCTCTGAAATTTTTCAGGGAGTTTATTTTTTTGTTGACAAGGGGAGAACAGAGTGCTATTTTTATTTCATGGATGTTAGCACTCCAATCGAATGAGTGCTAACAAACCAGAGGAAAGGCAAACCGAGGACAGAGAAGTGGAAGAACTGGACGGAAGAAAAGTAATCATACTCAACGCCATCATCAAAAACTATCTGGAAACCGGTGAACCGGTGGGATCGAGGACCATATCAAAATACACGGACCTAAATCTTTCCTCGGCAACGATCCGAAACGAGATGCAGGACCTGGAGGAACTGGGCTATATCATTTCACCCCATACCTCGGCGGGACGGATCCCTTCGGACAAGGGCTATCGGTTTTATGTGGATCATCTGATCAAAGAGAAGGACTCCGAGATCGACGAGATGAAGGCGCTGGTCATTGAGAATACGGAAAAGATGGATCAGGTGCTGCAGAAGGTGGCGAAGCTCCTTGCGACGGATACGAATTACGCCACGATGATCACGGCTCCGAAGCTCCACGGAACAAAGCTGAAGTTCATCCAGCTCTCGCATGTGGACGACCGGCATCTTTTATCCGTCATTGTTACGGAAGGAAATCTGGTCAGAAACCGGATGATCGATATTGAGGAGAAGCTTTCGGACGAGCAGATCCTGAAGCTGAACATCCTCCTGAATACGAGCCTGACGGGATTATCGATCCGGGAGATCAATCTCGGGACCATTGCGGCGCTGAAGGAACAGGCCGGGATCCATCAGGACATCATCGGAACGGTTTTGGACGCGGTGGCAGAGGTGATCAGTGAGGACGAAGATCTTACGGTCTACACCAGCGGAGCCACCAACATCCTAAAATACCCGGAACTCATGAGTTCGGGTTCCGCGACGGAGCTTTTGGGAGCACTGGAAGACAAGCAGGAGCTGAAGACGATCCTTTCCGAGAGTTTGGACGAAGAGGAACATGGCCTACGGGTCTACATCGGGGATGAGACGAAGGTGGACCGGATGCATGACTGCAGCGTGGTGACCGCGACCTATGATCTCGGAGACGGGGTCAGAGGAACCGTCGGGATCGTCGGACCGAAGCGCATGGATTATGAAAAAGTAATGAACAGCCTTCAGAACCTGAGGGAACAGTTCGGGGCCACTCTTGAAAAGGCGGAATTAAAAATAGAACAGAAGGAAGATGGTTAAATGGCAAAGAAAAAGAAAGAAGACGAAAACCTCGAAGAACAGAAAAAGAAGATAGAGATCGAGAGAGAAGAGGAAGAAACCGAAGAAGCAGCGGAAGAAACGGAAGAGCCCGCAGAAGAAGCGGAGGAAACGGCGGAAGAGGAAGAACCCGAAGAGGAAGAAGCCGAAGCAGCCGCCGAAGAAAAGCCTGAAAAAGGCGGGTTCTTTAAGAAGAAAAAGGACAAACGCGAAGAACTGATCGAGGAGCTGCAGGACCGGGTCAAACGCCAGATGGCGGAGTTCGAAAACTTCCGGAAACGGAACGAAAGAGAGAAGAGCCAGTCGTTTGAGCTTGGCGCGAAGAGCGTGATCGAAAAGATGCTGCCGGTGATCGATAATTTTGAACGGGGTCTGGCGGCCGTGCCGGAGGAACAAAAGGGAGATCCTTTTGTCGACGGAATGGATAAGATCTACAAACAGCTTCTGACGGAGCTGGAGAACCTCGGCGTGAAGCCCATCGAGGCGGTGGGTAAGGAATTTGATCCTGAGTTCCACAACGCGGTGATGCAGGTGGAAAGCGATGAATATGAATCCGGGATCGTGGCGCAGGAAATGCAGAAGGGATACCTTTTCAGGGATTCCGTGGTAAGGCACAGCATGGTGGCGGTGGTGAGTTAGTCACCTGCTCATGAATTAGTAAACAATAGACAATTTACGATAGGAGGAAAAGATTATGGGAAAAATCATCGGAATTGACCTTGGAACCACAAACAGCTGCGTGGCCGTTATGGAAGGCGGACAGCCGACGGTCATCGCAAACCAGGAAGGAAGCCGGACGACACCGTCGATCGTGGCGTTCACCAAAAACGGAGAGAGGCTGGTCGGTGAGCCGGCAAAGCGCCAGGCCGTGACCAATGCGGAAAAGACCATCAGCTCCATCAAGAGAGATATGGGTACCGACCGCGGCCGGACGATCGATGACAAGAAGTATTCACCGCAGCAGATCTCAGCCATGATCCTTCAGAAGCTGAAAGCAGACGCGGAAAGCTATCTGGGAGAAAAGGTTTCGGAAGCTGTTATCACAGTGCCCGCATACTTTAACGACGCACAGCGCCAGGCAACAAAGGACGCCGGCAAGATCGCGGGTCTGGATGTGAAGCGTATCATCAACGAGCCCACGGCGGCAGCGCTTGCCTACGGCCTTGACAACGAAAAAGAGCAGAAGATCATGGTCTATGACCTGGGCGGCGGTACGTTCGATGTTTCCATCATCGAGATCGGCGACGGCGTGATCGAAGTTCTGGCGACAAACGGCGATACCCACCTCGGCGGCGACGATTTTGACAACCGCGTCACCCAGTGGATGATCGATGAATTCAAGAAAGCGGAAGGCGTGGACCTTTCCGGCGACAAGATGGCGATGCAGAGGCTGAAGGAAGCTGCGGAAAAAGCCAAGAAAGAGCTTTCCTCCGCAACGACCACAAACATCAACCTTCCCTTCATCACAGCGACCAACGAAGGCCCGAAGCACTTTGACATGAACCTGTCCAGAGCGAAGTTTGATGAGCTTACTCATGACCTCGTGGAAAAGACGGCGATCCCGGTGCAGAACGCAATGAAAGACGCCGGCCTTACCAATTCGGATATCGGCCAGGTCCTTCTGGTGGGCGGTTCTACCCGTATCCCCGCCGTACAGGACAAGGTGAAACAGCTGACCGGGAAAGAGCCCAGCAAATCCTTAAATCCGGACGAATGTGTGGCTCTCGGCGCTTCGATCCAGGGCGGCAAGCTCGCGGGCGACGCGGGTGCCGGCGACATCCTTCTTCTGGATGTTACTCCGTTGTCTCTTTCGATTGAGACGCAGGGAGGCGTGGCAACAAGGCTGATCGAACGGAATACGACGATCCCGACCAAGCACAGCCAGGTGTTCTCCACCGCTGCGGACAACCAGACCGCTGTGGATATCAACGTGCTGCAGGGCGAGCGGCAGTTCGCCAGAGATAATAAGTCCCTCGGCCAGTTCCGTCTGGACGGCATTCCGCCGGCACCGAGAGGAATTCCGCAGATCGAGGTTACCTTCGACATCGACGCGAACGGTATCGTGAACGTCAGCGCCAAGGATCTCGGCACAGGCAAGGAACAGCACATCACGATCACGGCCGGCTCCAACATGTCCGATGCGGATATCGACAAGGCGATCAAGGAAGCCCAGGAATACGAGGCACAGGACAAGAAGCGGAAAGAAGCCGTGGATACCAGGAATGATGCAGATTCCTTCGCATTCCAGACAGAGAAGGCATTGAAGGATGTGGGCGACAAGCTCGATGCTGCCGACAAGGAAAAGGTGGAGGCTGATATCAAGGCTCTGCGCGAGCTCCTTGAGAAGCATCCGACACCGGAAGAGATGACGGACAGCGATATCTCCGAAATGAAGGCAGCGCAGGAGAAGCTGACAGAGAGCGCGCAGAAGGTGTTCTCCAAGATGTATGAGAGCATGCAGGGCGCACAGGGCGGCGCAGGTCCGCAGCCGGGACCGGATATGGGCGCGCAGAATGCAGGACCCGGACCGAATTCCGGAAGCGGAAACGGCGGAGACGATAATGTCGTGGATGCTGATTTCAAGGAAGTTTAATTTTGGCTGAACCGACCCTCGTCCGGGCAGAGTATTTTCGTGGGACGCGTTTTCACTTGGGGACGCTTGCGTACGCTACTAAATTCGTGCTGCGCTGGCAGCTTGCACTCATTAAGTAGCGCGCAGCGTCCACAGTCCCAGAAAACACTCTGCCGGACTCGGTCGGTTCTCTTTGCGCAGACAAACGGCGAAGTAAGCCGCGAAGTGAAAAATTTTTGTTATTAGGAAGAACAAATGGCGGATAAAAGAGATTATTATGAGGTCCTTGGGGTTCAGAAGAATGCCACGGATGATGAATTGAAAAAAGCGTTCCGGGGACTTGCGAAGAAGTACCATCCGGACATTAATCCGGGGGACAAGGAAGCGGAGGAGAAGTTCAAGGAGATCCAGGAGGCGTATGCCGTGCTTTCGGATCCGCAGAAGAGGAGCCAGTATGACCAGTTCGGCCATGCGGCCTTTGACAGCGGCGCCGGCGGGGCAGGAGGCTTCGACTTCTCGGGAATGGATTTCTCGGATATCTTTGGCGATATCTTCGGCGATCTTTTCGGCGGCGGCTTCGGCGGAAGAGGGTATCGGAGCGGAGGAAGCGGCCCGATGAAAGGCCAGAACCTGCGCGCCGTGATCAAGATCACCTTCCTGGAAGCAGCGTTCGGCTGCGAAAAGGAACTGGAGCTGACGCTGAAGGACGAGTGTACGCAATGCCACGGAACCGGCGCGAAACCGGGGACGCAGCCGCAAACCTGTACCCGCTGCGGCGGCAAGGGGAAGGTGATGTTTGCCCAGCAATCGCTTTTCGGAACGGTGCAGAACGTGCAGAGCTGCCCGGACTGCCGCGGGACTGGAAAGATGATCAAGGAGAAATGCCCGGTCTGCTCGGGAACGGGCTATACGTCTTCGAAAAAGAAGATCGCGGTGACGATCCCGGGCGGGATCGACGACGGGCAGAGCGTGCGGATCCGCGAAAAAGGGGAGCCCGGCTTCAATGGAGGCCCCAGAGGAGACCTTCTGGTCGAGGTGCATGTGCAGCCGCATCCGATCTTCCAGCGGGACGGTATGGATGTATATTCTACCGCGCCCATTTCCTATGCGCAGGCCGCTTTGGGCGGGGCGATCCGCATCAATACGATCGACGGCGAAGTGGAATACGAGGTGAAGGCCGGAACACAGACCGACACGAGGATCCGGCTCAGAGGAAAAGGGATCCCGTCGCTCAGAAACAAGAACTCCCGCGGGGATCATTACGTGAACCTTGTGGTGCAGGTGCCGACAGGGCTGAATTCGCAGGCCAAGGATCTGCTCAGGCAGTTTGACGCCCTGACCGGCGACAGCCTGACGAAACAGAACGGGGCGGCCGGGAATAATAAAAAGAGGAGTTTTTGGGATAAGAATAAGTAGAGATTGTTAATATGTACCAAAAAAGGGGCTGATGCTAATGCGTCAGCTCATTTGCTCACTATACGCGATTCGCGGGAAAACCGTGAGAAGAGGATTTTTTGGAAAAAAATAGGACGTACCAAAAAAGGGACTGATGCATTTGCATCAGCCCCTTCGGCCACTACGCACGGATCGCGGTAAAGCCGCGATCCGTGCGTGGTGGGCGCTATGAGAAAAAAGGCCCGCATAATTGAGCTAGCTCATTATGCGGGTCTCTTTTCTCATAGTTTTGGTACCAAAGTACCATTGAACCTAGATTTAATATAGGGTAACATACTTTGTGTAATTGAGGTTTAATTTCTACAACATTTTGTAGATGAGTAACAAAGGGGAGTTACCTTATGAAACCGGAAAACACAGTGGCGCAGGGCGCTGATGATGTTTTAAACCGAATGCTGTTCAACGATACCGTAGAGATCGAGCTGTCGTATCGCCAGAAGACGCTGGCGGCGGAACGGCGGCATGTTGAGGAAGAGCGGCAGGCGCTGCGTAGGGAACGCGCGGAATTTGACCGCTATCGTGAAAACGAGAATAAGCGGATGGAGCAGGATAAACGGCTCTTTGAGATGAAGTGGAAGATCCTGGAGGAAGAGACGAGGAGGCTCGCGGATGAGCGGCGGCGCGTAGAGAAACAGAGGAAATTCTACGAGCAGGTGAAGAGAGAACTGGAGATGGCCGATGAGCCGAATATCACGAGCGGCGACATGTTCTTCATCGGAGTGAATAATGAGGTGGCGTTGAAGCGCCGGTACAGAGAGCTCCTGAAGATCTACCATCCCGATAATCTGGGAGGCGATACGGATACCATTCAGGAGATCAATCGGGAATATGATTGCCTGAGACAGAGATTTGCCTGAGAGAATGAACAGAGCGGATGTGCGGGATGCATGTCCGCTTTCTTATGCGCAGGGCGGCGCAAGGTATGATTTTGCTTGCGCAAAACGCCGCCCGCGCATCGAGCAGGGCAGATCCCCTGCTCGATCACGCGGCTGCAAAAAAAGCACATGGCGCAGCCGCTTATCAAACATGGAGGAACGCATGCAAAAGAAGGTAAGCATCAAGACAACGACCGCTTATGAGGACATCATCTGCGCGGAGCTGATGGAGCTCGGCGCGCAGGGCGTGGAGATCGAAAACAACGTGCCGCTCACGAAGGAGGAGCAGGAGGGGATGTTCATTGACTTCCCGCCGGAGCTGCCGGAGGATAACGGAGAGAGCACGCTTTCTTTCTACATGGAAGAGCCGGCGGCAGAGGAGATGCTGCCGAAGATCAGGGAGATGCTGGATGGCCTCCGTGAGTTCGGCGATATCGGAACAGGAGAGATCGGCGTGGAAGATGTGGAGGATGGCTGGCAGGATAAATGGAAGGAATTTTTCCATGCGTTTTCGGTGGACGGGCTCTTTATCCGGCCGTCCTGGGAAAAGGATAAACAGCCGTCACTCGGACAGACCGTGCTGGAGATCGATCCGGGGATGTCGTTCGGGACGGGAAAGCATGAGACGACGTATATGGTGCTCTCACAGCTGCAGAAGTATCTGTTGCCGGGACAGAGGGTGCTGGATCTGGGGACAGGCAGCGGGATCCTTTCCATTGCCGCGAAAAAGCTTGGCTGCGGAGTGGTGAAGGGGATCGATATTGACGAACAGTGCATTACTTGCGCATATGAGAACTGGGAGCAGAATGGGCTTGCGCGCGAAGAGGGGGACTTTTCACAGGGCAATATTTTAGACGATCCGGCTCTTTTGGAGGAACTAAAAAAAGAGCCCTTTGACCTGATCCTTGCGAACATTCTGGCGGAGGTTCTGATCCCGATGGCGCCGCTTTTCAGGCCGCTTCTTAAAGAAGGTGGGTTCCTTATTACCTCCGGTATCATCAATACGAGGGAAGACGCCTGCGTCAAGGCATTTGCGGACGCGGGGCTCAATATTGTCGAGATCAATCATCAGGGAGAGTGGGTAAATATTACCCTGAATTAAGGATGTATCAGTTTTTTGCAAGGGAAGAGGATGTAACAAGAGAATATGTGACCATTACCGGGCAGGACGCGCACCATATCCGGGAAGTCGTGAGGCTGAAGGAGGGCGATGAGATCCGCGTCAGCGTAAGGGGAGGGGAAAGCTACCTCTGCCGGATCGCGGAGCTGGGGGAAAACTTTGTCCAGGCGGAACTTGTGTCCCGGGCGGCGGAAACGGAACTGAGCGTGCCGGTTACGTTGTTTCAGGCCATTCCGAAGGGCGACCGGATGGAGACCGTGATCGAAAAGGCGGTGGAGCTGGGAGTCAAAAGGATCGTTCCGGTGGAGATGCGTTATTGCGTCGTGAAGCTCCGGGGAGAGCGCGCAGAGAAAAAGAGAAGGAAATGGCAGGCGCTTTGCGAAACGGCCGCGAAACAGAGCAAACGGAGCCTGGTGCCGGAGGTGAGCGAGATCCTGTCCTTTGAAAAGGCACGGGAAGAAAT
>JAEEGH010021155.1_pt1 | contig 13457 bp, 8 predicted proteins | sample 9134181 | NCBI WGS metagenome assembly JAEEGH01 (sample SAMN16246544, study PRJNA631951) | gut metagenome | biome: gut microbiome; feature: rumen; material: DP-attached | host: Bos | place: Iran: Karaj | collected 2018-10
AGCGCCATCCAGTTCGGGGTGCTGCACCCGCCCCGGGGGTCGATTCGCTGAAGAGTGAGTAGGGGGGGGGCCGCCAGGCCCCCGCGCAGGGCCCCCGCGCCGCGCCGCGGCCCCTACTCGCTCTTCAGCGAGTCGACGGGGTTTGCGTGGGCGATGCGGAGGCTGTTGAGCACGACGACGGCAAGGACGATCAGCAGCACGGCCAGGACGGCGATAAAGAAGATAGCCGGGCTCAACGCCACTTTTTCTGCAAACTGCTCCAGCCACTTGCGGGCCAGGAAGAAAGCAGCCACGCAGGCAAGCAACGCCATAGCCGCACCAAGCTTCAGAATATCCGAAGCGAAGATCGTCAGCACATCCCTTGTGACGGCACCGTTGATCTTGCGTATGGCCATCTCCTTGCTGCGGCGCAGACTCTCGTCGGAGATGAAACCTATCAGCCCCAGCAGAGCTATCAGCAAGCTGAACACCACGCCCAGCACCACGGTATTGCGCATCTTCTTGCAATCATCGTAATCCGCCCTCATCGCATCCTCGTAGGAAACGATATCCACGGAACCATCCTCCAGGGCCTCCTCCAGAGCCTTCTTCACCTTGGGCAGAGACTCTCCCGACGTGCGGAAAACGACCTTCCTCATCCAATAGCGGCGGTCGCCGGTGACGCCGAAGAACACGGCGCTGGGGCGCCTGTCCATATCTTGGAAATTCCCTATGACATAGGTCTTGTAAACACCGGCGATAGTAAAGACCGAAAGATTGTCATAATCGATGCTCGTTTCGTGACCGGTAACCCTCACCTGCTTGCCCACCACGCCGTCGGTCCAGCCGGCGAACTCTATGAGCTTGGCGGCGAAACGCTCATCCACCACCATCTCGGTGGAATCCGCCGGAGCGTGCCCCTCGGCGAACTCTATCCCCATCAATTCGAAATAGTTGGTGGTAGAAGAATACTGGTCGGCGAAGTTGAAAAGCTCCCTGTCGTCATTCATAAGATAGACATTGTCGCCGGGGCTCCCGTCGATGGGAATGTAGTTGGAAGCGGCCACGCCACTCACTTCGGGAAGGGCCTGCAGGGCCTGCATGGCCCTTTCCTGGGCTTGGAGGTCGCGGCGCTTCATAGTAATGTAGAAAAGATCCTTGCTGTCATATCCCGGATCGCTGCTCATCACCTTTTCGTACTGACGGCCTATGACGAGCATCATTGCCACCAGCAGGACGTTGATGAACACCTGCACTCCCAGCAGGCCGAGTTTCCAGCGGCGGGAATTCTCGGTATAGTTCTTAAGTGCGGCATAGACCGGTATCCTCTGGTAGAGTTCGGCAGGCACCACTATCGAAACCACCAGCACGCCCAGCAGCACCGCCACTATGGCGATGACGCTCTGCGGCACCAGCAGGGTGCTGAACGGCACGCCCAGCAGGTTCTCCACTATCCCCCGGCCGGCAAAGATTATGGCCGCAGCCAGGATGAGGGACAGCAGGAGATGCAGGGACGCTTCCTTGGCGAGCATACCGTAGATATGCTTGCTCTCGGCGCCATAGCACTTGCGCACGCCCACCTCCTTGGAACGCTTTACCATCGAGGAGATGACTATCAGTATATAGTTGAGAAGGGAGATGGCTATCAGCAGCACGGCCACTATGGAAAGCAGTACGACCTGCGCCCTGACCGCGGGGTCGGAGGTATGCATCTTCGACAGCGGGGAAAGATAGTATCTGAGTTCTACCCCGCTCTTCTTCAACATATCGAAAGGCTGATGGGCCTCCTGCATCTTGCGGATTGCGTCCTTCAGGCCGTGGGGATCCACCCCCTCGTATAGCTTGACGAAGCCCTTGTAGCGGTCGTTGCCCAGCCAGTTTTCGGTGCTGCTCTTGGGGTAGGAAACCATCGACAGAAGTATGTCAGCCCTCATCGAGCCATTCTTGGGGAAATCCTCGAAAACGCCCTCTATAGGGAGCATCAGCGAGGGCTCTTCCTCATTGGCGATGTGCTTGCCGACGGCATCCAGGACATTGCCCTTGGGACCGACCAGCTTCTCGGCGAAACTGCGGCTCACCATAACCGAGCCCCACTTGCCCAAGGTCTTCACCGGGTCGCCCACAAGCACCTTCTGGTCGAACACCTTGAAAAAGCAGGTATCCGCACAAAGGAGCATGGCTTCCAACTTGTTGTTATTCTCGTCCAGGAAAGTGTCGGAATTCCATACCTGAGTAACGCGGGTGCCGGTTTCCACACCGGGGACCTCGTTCATGAAGCCCACGGCGACAGCCCCGGACACCTGCCCATAATCCCCCTCTCCACCCGGCTGCGAAGCCCAGGTCCTGATTATGTAAGTCCTGTCGATATCCTTGTAGAACCTGTCGAAACTGAGTTCGAAGAATACCTTTGCAATCAGCACGATACCTATGGCCAGCCCCACTCCGAGGGACAGGACTTTTATCACTATGTCGTTTTTCCTTCTCATTTTTTTTCGTAATACCCGGCCCGGCCGGGCATCTTTATTCTTTTTTCAATTCGAGAGCCGGGTTGGTCCTGGCGGCCTTGAGGGTCTGCCAGAGCACGGTGGCGAAAGCGATTGCGACCGAAATCAGCAAAGCTGCGGCGAACACCCAGCCATAGCCTTCTATCCTGAAGGCGAAGCGCTGCAGATATACCCCGGCCGCCCATATTGCAAGCGGCAGGCCTATGGCGCAGGCCACCAAAACCATCAGCATATAGCTCTTGACGGCCCTTAGGGTCTCCTTTTCGACAGACGAGCCGAAGACCTTGCGTATGGCTATCTCCTTGGTATTCTCAGCCGCGAAATATGTGCTCATAGCCAGCAGGCCGAGCAGGGCGATCATTATGGAAAGCACGGCGAAGAGTTCCACCAGGCGCAGCGTCTTGCGCTCGGGATCCAGCTGCTTACGGATGAGCTCGCGCAGGAAACCCGAACTCCAGGGTTCATCCTCGAATCCGGAAGTCTCCCTCTTGTAGTCGCGGAAGGCCTGCAGTATCTGCCTGCCATAGGAAGGATCCTCGCCCACCGTACCTATCAGCAGGTTGTGCGCAAAGACCGTCTCGGTGGCAGGGGCCACGACCATCACCCCGTTGGGATTGGCGTTGTTGTCCGATGCCGCCTTCGTGGGGAAGTCTGCAAACACGCCGCCGATGTACTCCGGACGGGCGCCGTTCATCATTATCCTCCTGGGGAAGACGGTAGATGTGTCGGAGGATTCCGTGGCATTGAAGGCCGATTCCGACATCCATATGCTATTGTACAGAGGATGACCGAAATCCTGCTTGATCTCGAATCCGAGCAGCCTGAAATAGGTGGAATCGCCGACGATGACAGGCAGGTCGGTGCGCTGGTCCTCGTCGCCACCTACGCTCATAATCATCATTATCCTTCCGGGGATGCCGCGGCCGAGACCGACGCTCGTGACGAAGGGGAGCTGCCGGACCTTGTCTTCCAGCAGACGCATATCGTCATAGCGCATCGCCTGATAATCAAGATAATAGAGATTATCGACATTGGAGTGCATGGGGCGGTTCAGCATATGGCGCATCTGCATCTCCATAACCAGCGACATCGCGATCAGGAACACCGTCAGCACATTCTGGACTATGATGAACACCCGGCTGAGCACCATCTTGCTACGGCGGCGGAGGTCACCTTTGATGATGTCGATGGGCTGGTGCTGCGATGCGGCCAGGGCCGGCAGCAATCCGCAGATAACCCCCAGCAGGAGAATGGCGGCCACATATACCGCTATGTAGGCGGGACTCATCATAAGGGTGATGCGCACGCCCGTATATCCCGCGCCCATATACGAGAGGTTCTTGTCGCCGGAGAACACCAGGTCGTTGACCATAGGTTCGAAGAGATAGGCCAGCGCGATCGAGGCTGCGAAACAGACCGCCGTGAACGCCACCGACTCCCCTATGTATTTGAGGAGGATGCTGATGCGGTCGGCGCCCAGCAGGCGTCGGGTGGCCATCTCCTTGGCCCGCCTGCCGGTGAGGGCCAGGCTGAGATTGACATAGTTGAATATGGCGGATAGGAGAAGAAGAAGCACCACCACTATCAGCAGGCGCAGCATCTGGGCGTTGCCGGTGCGGGTAGCGCTGTTGCGGAAACCATCCGCGAAGAACAGCTTGTCCATGCGTATGCTTCCCCACCTGTCAACCTTCTCGGCCGACCAGTGCTCGTCGTAGTTCTTATGGAGGAGGGCCTTGATCTTGGCCTCGACGGCATCGCGGTCCGCGCCCTTGCAGAGGCGGTACCAGGTAGTATAGTTGCCAATGCTGTTGAAGGCCTTGGAATCCCGGGCGCCGAAGCTGTTGCTGATGTGGGTGATGATGTCGCAGTCGAGGAAGTAGTTCCGGTCGAAGTCGCGGAAAACTCCCTTAATGGTGCATATTTCGTCATCCACCGAAATCTGACTGCCGATAAGGTCCCGGCCGTCCTTGCCTATGCGCCTGGCCAGCGTTTCGCTTACCAGCACATCCGTCTTGGCCACGAAATCCTTCGCGCTGCCCTGCACTATGGCGTACTCCGGGAAGACATCGAAGAAGTCCGCATCCGTCTCCATCCCCTGCCCCGTATAGACCTCTTCGCCCGATTTGATGGCGGGCTTCCAGCGTATGGCCGTATGGGTTGCGGATGCGGCCTCGGGGATGTTCATCAGCACCTCTTCCTTATCCCAATAGGTCAGGCCTATGTAGTCGCCGCCGTGCAGGGCATACACATCCTCCCATTCCGGGGCCTCGTGCGCCACCTGATACTGCTGCACCACATAGCTGCCTATCAGGATGACGAACGCCAGGCTCACGGCAAGCCCCATCGCCTCGATGACGGTGTAGAGCTTGTTGCGGGACAGGAATTTAAGATAACTGCTCATCAGAGTTCATTCTTGACATCCGACACTATCTGGCCGTCGAAGAGGTCGATAGTCCTCTGGGCCTGGGCAGCATCCTTCTGGGAGTGGGTCACCATCACGATGGTGGTACCCTCCTGGTTGAGTTCGCGCAGCAGGTCCATCACCTCCTTGCCGTTCTTGGAATCGAGGTTACCGGTAGGCTCATCGGCGAGTATCAGCTTCGGGCCGGCTACCACCGCACGGGCGATGGCTACGCGCTGCTGCTGACCGCCGGAGAGTTGCTGGGGGAAATGCTGGGCGCGGTGGCTGATGGCCATGCGCTTCATTATTTCGGTAACCTTTGCCTTGCGTTCGCTGGCGCTGATGTTCAGGTAGCGGAGCGGCAGTTCGATATTCTCATAGACATTGAGTTCGTCGATGAGGTTGAAACTCTGGAACACGAATCCGATGTTACCCTTGCGGAAGGAGGTGCGTTCCTTCTCCTTGAGGCCGCCCACCTCGGTACCGAGGAGCTCATAGCTGCCGCTGGTAGGATTGTCCAGCAGGCCGAGGATGTTGAGAAGCGTTGACTTGCCGCATCCGGAGGGCCCCATTATGGCGACGAACTCGCCGTCTTTGATTTCGAAGGATACGCCGTTAAGGGCGGTGGTTTCAATCTCTTCCGTGCGGAAGATCTTGGTCAGGTTGGTAACTTTGATCATAATGCTATTTATTCTAATTTTAATGATTCGACGGGATTGGCGTTGGCGGCCGTCCAGCTCTGGATGCTCACCACCACTATGGAAACGAGGGATATCAGCACGAAGGCTGAGAGGAATATCCACACGGGCACCGGGGCCTGATAGGCGAAGCCGGCACGCCACGAAATAATCACATAGTATGCTATCGGGGCGGCGATGAGGAAGCTCACGGCGGCCACGGTCAGGTATTTCTTGTTTATCATACGGAGTATTCCTCCCACGGTGGCGCCGTTCACCCGGCGTACGGCTATCTCCTTGCGGAGGAACTGAGTCTCGAAGAACACCAGGCCGATGATACCTATTATGGCTATGAGGAGGGCCACCAGGGAGGCGAGGGTGACAAGACGTCCCAGGGCCTTTTCGTTGTTGTAGTATTCTTCTATATATCCTTTGAGGGGTTTGACCGATATGTAGGAAGGATCGGAGATAGGTATGTTCTCCGTTATGTAGGAAGTGACGGCTTGGATATCCGCCCCGGGGGCGAGCTTGACGTACATTACCCGGAAATAGCGCCAGGCCTGCTTTCCCCAGACCATGAACGCGAACGGGCCGACGGCGTGTTGCAAGGCCTTGAAATTGAAATCATCGACCACGCCTACAAGTTCTCCCTGTTCATTGGCGTGGGCCGGGAATTGCCCGCCTACGCGGTAATTGTCAGGATAGGCATCCATAAAAGTCTTGTTGACAACGAAGACGCCGCCCTCAGACTGATCATCGGATTTAGTGAAACCGCGCCCTTCGAGAATCTTGAAGCCGAAGAATTCCAGGAAATCCACATCCACGGGATATACCTCGAAAACTATCAATTCGCCCGCGTCGGTGTTTCCGCGGCTCCAGCTCATCCTGAGATCGGCTACCAGTTCGCAATCGGCGAAGGTGACATCCACTATGTCCGGATTCTTGAGCATGTTGCCCTCCACCACGTCCTGTTTCTTCCCCATCTCGGAAGTGCCCGTCACCTGCAGCACCCTTTCCATATTGAATCCCATATCCTTGTTTATCATATAGTCCGTCTGCACCCTCACATAGAAGGAGACGATTATGAAAAGGAAGGAAAGCACGAACTGCACCGAGACGAGCACGTTCCTTAGTACGCGGCCCCCGACGCTGGTGCCAAAACTCCCTTTGAGCACCAGGGCCGCGGGCTGGGAGGTGGAATATAAAGCCGGTGCCACGCCTGCGCCGACTGCTGTCAGGAGAGCGATCCCAAGCATCACCGACAGCAGGGGAATATTATCCGTCAGGCTAAGGCTTCCGGACACGAACGATGCCAGCGAAGTGCCTGAGAACAGATAGAACAACAGTAATGAAAGGGCGAAGCCCGCGAGGGCTACGGCGCAGGCGTGCATCAGCTGACGGAGCACCAGCGAGCGGCGTCTTTCTCCCAGGACCTTGCGCGTATTGATGGCCTTGATGCGGAAGGGGATCTCCGCGAAAGCGAAGTTTATGAAGTTAATGACGGAGATGGCTATGAGCATCAGGGCTATGGCTATCAGGGTATAGACCACTCCCCTGTTTGCGCAGACCACACCGGAGCGCGCATCGCGCTCGTAATGGGCCTCGTGCAATTGAGTGAGGCGGAACAGGAACTGGAACTTCGCCAGTTCCTCCTCCGAAGCCTCGGAGCCATATGCTTCTATCACCGCTTCGCGGACGAATGACCCATCAGGCTTGCCTGCTCCGTCCTTGACCTTGACGAAGCAGGAATAGGACCACTCGCCGGGGTTATCCATATCCTGATCGGCCAGGTTGCTGAAAATATCGCTGCAGAAAGTACAGTTCTTGGGCAGGTCACGATATACGCCCACGACGGTGAGGATGCCGCCATTGTCCGAGTTCACCATCTTTCCCACGGCGCTTTCGCTGCCGAAGAGCTTCTTGGCGGTGGACTCCGATATGATGGCATCGTGCCCGCTGACGAAGGACTTGGAAGATCCCTCGATGAATTCGAAGGGATAAATCCTGAACATTACCGTATCGATGGGCATGATGCTGGTCGAGATCTTGACCTCTTCCTTGCCTACAGGGAACACCTGGTTCGAAGCGCTCTGGCCAATCATTCCGACAGTGCCCATAGCCTCGATATCCGGGTTCTTGTAGCGTATCAGTTCGATAAGGGGGCGGGAGAGCATACTGGCGTACCTGCCGCGGTCGAACATATTATGTTCCAGGCGGTACACCTTTTCGCATCCCTTGAAATTGTCGTCGTAACGAACATCCCACAGGGCCTGCACCAGCAGTATGGATGCAGCCGCGAATGCAACTCCGAATCCCAGTATGTTGATAAGCGTAGAAACGCCTGTTTTCCTGAATAACTTCATATCTTTAGAATATTAGAACGTCGCTGTCACCGTAAGTATCGTAGCCGGAGATGATGACCTGTTCGCCGTCGGACAGCCCCTCCAGGACTTCGTAGTACTGAGGATTCTGGCGGCCTATGCGTATCTCGCGCCTGACGGCCTTGGTCCCCTCCTTGTTCACCACATATATCCACTTGCCGCCGGTCTTCTGGTAGAAGGTTCCGCGGGGGATGATGACGGCCTCTTCACTCTGCCCGAGCTGGAGATTCAGGTAGTAGGTCTGGCCGGCGCGGATGTTGTCCGGCTGCTCGCCGTCGAACTTGAACTCCGCCTTGAACTTGCCTTCGCGGACCTCGGGATAGACCTTGCGTATGACGGTGGAATAAGTTTCGCCCTGGCGCTCGAAGGTTGCCGACAGGCCGGACACCACGCGGTCGATGTAGTGCTCGTCGATCTGAGCCTCGACCTTGTAGGATCCCACGGAGTTAATCTGCCCTATCTTGGTGCCGCTGGCTATGCTCTGGCCCAGGACGACGTCCAGCAGGCCGAGTTCACCGTCGATGGGAGCCTTCACAATGAGGTTGCTCTTGCGCTTGCGTATCATCTGCATATTCAGCTGCATATTCTCCAGGCTCTCCTCCATACGGTCGATCTGGGTGCCGCGGTAGAGGCTGTCCTGCTTGGAACGCTCGGCCATCAGCTCGTATTTCTGCTTGGCGAGCAGGTAATCCTCTTCCGCCTTCAGATAATCCTCCTTGGCTATGAGTTTGTCGGCGTAGAGGGCCTTCTGCTGCTCATAGGCACGGCGCAGGCGCTCGACCTGGGTGCCGTACTCCAGCACGTTCTGGCGGACGTCCAGTTTCTGCTGCTCCATCTGGATCTGGGTGTTGCGGAGGATGTTCTCCTTCTCCGCCAGCTCCGCCTCCGAATTCAGGATGGAGAGGTCGAGATTGTCGTTCGCGAGCACGAGAATGGGCTCGCCGGCCTTGACCGCGGAGCCTTCCTCGACGAGGATGGTCTGCACTACGCCGCCCTCCTGGGGACTGAGCTGTATGGTGGTCATAGGCTGCACGCGGCCGCTGACGCGGATGTAGTCGTTGAACTCCCCGCGCACCGCATCGGCCACCATCAAGGTATCCTTATCGACCCTCAGGGTCTTGTTGTTCGGTCTGGCGATCAGGTATATCACGAACACTGCGAGTGCTGCTCCCAGCCACCAGGGCATGGCCTTCTTGTCAAATGCCGAGCGCCATCCGCTCTTCTTTTCGATTATCTTGTCCATAGTCCTTATGTAGGGCCCTCCCGGGCATTATTGATTTACGTAATCTATTCCATTGTAATATTTTACCACTGCCTCTTTGATGAGGTACTCGTAGAGGCTCTTCATCTCGTCGGCCTGCGAACGGAGATAGTTGCCGGTCGCTGTCTGGAATTCCAGCAGGGAGATGAGTCCCTGGTCCAGCTTCTTGAGGTTCAGCTGGTATGCCTCGGCCTGCACCTCTCCCTTGCGGAGGGCCTGCATATAGGCCCTGGCGCTGCCTTCGCAATCCTGGACGGCCCGGCGTACCTCGCTCTCGATGTCGCGGCGCTTCTGGTCGTATTCGGCGGATGCCTTCTCGAAGGCGGAGCGCTTCCTGGCTATCTGGGAGTGCCTGTTCAGGCGGTTCCATATGGGAATCTTGAGGGCCAGCTCGACATACTCGCCACCGTTGTTGCGGAATGCATCGCGGAAGGACTTGTTGCCGGAGGTTCCCTGATAAGTATAGTAGCTGGTCTGCCATCCGGCATAGACGCTGACCGTAGGGAGTATCTGCCACCTTGCGGTGCTGAGCTCCGTCTTGGCATTCTTCAAACGCAGCGAAGCTTCCATCAGTGCGGGATTGTGCCCGAGGGCGAAGTCTATGGTGGACTCCACATTGGTTTCGGAAGCCCCGGAGAAAGGCGAAGGAGTACTGGTAACAACAACTAAAGTTGAATCTGCCGGCCAGAACATCAAGTCTTCGAGAGTCATCCTCTGGCTCTCGTAGCTGTTCCTAGCATTGATAAGATCGTACTCCCTCTCCGCCATCTCAGCTTCCATCTGGATGACGTCCGCATGGCCTTTCTGTCCGAGTTCTTCCTGGCGGCGGGCCTTGGCGACCGCCTGCCTTGCGACATCTACCTGCTCCTCGTAGATATCGGCGAGGCGCTGGTAGTAAACCACGTTGTAGTAGGCTTCCATCACCGCGAGGCAAATCTCCGCCTCGGCCTGCTTCTGCTGGGAATCAGCTATCAGAAGGCTGGTGCGGGAGATGCGGTAGTTGTTCACGGCCTGGAATCCGTTGAAGAGGTCAAGTCCTGCATCCACTCCATAGTTGTTGTGGAAGGACGTAGTATTGAAATAAGTATTGGTCTGGGGATCGATGCTGCGGCCGAAGTTATAGTAGGCGTAGGTCTGTGCCTGCACCTGGGGGGTAAAGAGGGCGAGGACGGCATCGCGGCGTGCGATGCGGGCGTCGCTCTTGGCGGCCTGCTGTATGCGCATCTTGGTAGAGTTGGAGACTGCATACTTCATGCAGTCCTGCACGCTCATAGCAGTTTGAGCACTGGCGCACACACTCACTGCGGACGCCAGAGCTATAACTGCACATTTTATGGAAAGTGAAATCATATAGTTTATTGCTTAATCGCAACAAACTGTAACACCCCCCGTGCCAAAATATGCAACTATCTGATTATCTGCGTGTTGGGCTATTTACAATGCGGCTGTAAAGTGTAAAGTTTTACACTATTCTTTACACTTTAGGCTTTACACCTTTACACTTTACGCGGGGCGGGTGGGGATGGCACTAGCGGAAGCGCAGCTCGAAGACGGTGCTGGCGGCATCGCTGCGCAGCAGCTCTATGCTGCCGTTGTGGTTGCGCATAATCTGGCGGGAGATGCTCAGGCCGATGCCGGACCCTTCCTTCTTAGTGGTGAAGAAGGGGATGAAAATCTGCTCCTGGCTGCTGACGGGGATGGGTTCGCCATCGTTCTCGACATCGATGACGACATCCTCCTCCTTCCCCATACGGGCGCTGATGACTATGTGCTTCGCGCCAGCCTGCAGGGCGTTCTTTATGAGGTTGATCAGTATCTGGGATATCTGCCCTTCGTCGGCGTAGATCATCAGGTCGGGCTCGGCGGGCGTGTAGCTGCAGACGGCGCCGGAAGAGGCGATGAATTCGCTGTTCAGGGCTATGACTCCGTCCATCAGTTCCTGCAGGTCCAGGGCCCTGCGAATGGGCTTGGCCACGCCGGACAGCTCCCTGTAGGTCTGCACGAAACCGATGAGGTTCTTGGAGCTGTCGGAGATGGTTTCGAGGCCGGCCTTCAGGTCGAGGTCGCTGCGGCCGCTCTCATCTACCGACTTCGCAAGCGCGTCGGAGAGCGAGGCGATGGGCGATACCGTGTTCATTATTTCGTGCGTGAGCACGCGTATGAGCTTGGTCCAGGAGTCCTGTTCGTGGGCCTGGCGCTGCCTTTCGAATATGGTGCGGATGCGGTTCAGGGTCCGGTTGAACTTGTTGCTGTCCTTGAAACGGAAGTTCAGTTCCCCATCCTCCAGCGCATCCATCATATAGGCCACCTTCTTTATGTCCTGCCTGCGGATTCGGATGGACGCCAGTATCGCAGCTATGGCCGCGACGGCGATTACCAGGATTATGATTTGCAGCTGGGACATGGCTAGAGGCCGTATTTCTTGAGTTTGGCGTACATGGTAGGCCGGCTGACGCCGAGGATGGCGGCTGCGGCGGAGATGTTGCCGCCGGAGCGCCGCATCGCATCGCGGACCAGCTGTTCCTCATCGGCCTCGCGCGCGGCAGAGCCGGGAGCCCTCTGGGCGCCCCTGACGCCGCCGGTCGAAGGATCCAGCTGCAGGTCACCCGCACTCAGCACGCTTCCATCCGACAGAATCACCGCCTTCTCGATGCAGTTCTGCAGTTCTCGTATGTTTCCGCTCCAGCGGCAGCCTTCCAGGGCCCTGCGGGCGGAATCGTCCAGGCCTTCCAGCGGCCTGTGGTATTTCTGTGCGAAGCCCTTCAGGAAGATCTCCGCGAGCGGGGCGATATCCTCCTTGCGGTCCCTAAGCGCCGGCAGTGCGATGTGCACGGTGTTGATGCGGTAGTAGAGATCCTCGCGGAAGCGGCCTTCGCGGACCAGGGCCTCCAGGTCCATGTTGGTAGCGCAGATCAGGCGGATGTCCACGGGCTTGGCCTCGGTGCCGCCTACCCGGACGATGGCGCGGTTCTGTATGGCGCGCAGCAGCTTCGCCTGCAGATGCAGGGGGATGTTTCCTATTTCGTCGAGGAAGAGGGTGCCGCCGTCGGCCTGCTCGAACTTGCCGACATGGTCGGCGTGGGCGTCGGTGAAAGCGCCTTTCACGTGGCCGAAGAGCTCGCTCTCGAAGAGCGTTTCGGTGATGGCGCCGGCATCTACCGCAACCATCTGCCTGCCGCTGCGGAGGCTCCGGGCGTGGATTTCGCGGGCAAGTACGTCCTTCCCCGTGCCGTTTTCGCCGGTGATGAGCACCGTGGCGTCGGTGGGCGCGATCTTGGCGATGGTTTTCGCAATGGCCTTCATCGCGGCGGAACTCCCCCAGAACATGGTGCCAGGGCCGGGGGTGGTTTGGGTGGCCCGGTCGCCGAATGCGGCGCCCTGCCCGGGATCGGTCTGGCCAGGCCGGGCGTCCCGGCGCATAGCCTTGCGGGCCTTATCACGCGCGGCAATAAGCGTCGCCGTCAACTTTTCGTTGTCCCAAGGCTTCACGATAAAATCGAAAGCACCCCTCTTCATCCCCTCCACCGCAAGCTGGATATCAGCATAAGCAGTAAAAAGCACAACCTCCACATCCGGAAACATCTTCTTGATCTCCCCCGCCCAGTAAAGACCCTCATTGCCGGTATTGATCGAAGTATTGAAATTCATATCGAGCAACACCACATCCGGCCGGAAACCCTCCAGGGTATTGACAAGGGTGGCAGGGGACGGAATCGTCTCCACCTCCTCGAAATGCATCGGCAGCAGGATTTTCAGAGCGCTGCGGATTCCTGCATTATCATCCACAACCAGAATCTTACCTTTTTTCGTCGCCATGGTAAATTGTAGCTATTACAAAGATAGGATTTTTTTCAATATACCTTGCCCTTACGAGACTCGGTCCGCAGCACTTAAAACATTGAGTGTTAGGCAGATGCCGGAAAGAGAATCGGCAAAAATCTCCGATTCTCTTTACAGTAATCCCCTGTCTGTCAATCACTTGGCCGCTGCATATGTTTGACTGCAGCATACACTTGCGCCACATAAGCTTGCCCGCCACATGACAATTGCCATTTTTAGCACCGGCATAAGCTCCTAGGTGTTCCCGGTCTGCAAAAAAAATGCAGACCAGGAACAAAAACGCCCGAAATTGTTCCCGGTCTGCCAAAAACTTGCAGACCAGGAACACCCACCACCCATCCACCACGTTTCAATGGGCAAGGTCTAATTTCATGCCCGACACCTTGCCCGCATTTCGGCCTCCCATGCACTTCC
>JAEEGH010021157.1_pt1 | contig 13454 bp, 9 predicted proteins | sample 9134181 | NCBI WGS metagenome assembly JAEEGH01 (sample SAMN16246544, study PRJNA631951) | gut metagenome | biome: gut microbiome; feature: rumen; material: DP-attached | host: Bos | place: Iran: Karaj | collected 2018-10
CATGGGCCATGAGCAACAATATGAGTTTGACACTACCACATGCGGTTCTTTTGTATGGAATGGAGAATCTTACAATGCAACAGGAGATTACACACAATATTTTGAGACTTACGACCGCTGCGACAGCATAGTAATCTGCCACTTGACGACAAACGGAATTGTGCAAGGAGATACCCTTCGTAAAGACACATGCGATGTCTACAGCTGGTATGGCACTGACTATAAAGTTTCTGGCACTTATTCACACACCTTGCAATCGGTATTAGGTTGCGACAGTGTTGTTTCCCTTGACCTTAAGCTTTCTTACACTCCCGCTCCAAGAATCAGTTGTACCGACGACAATGCAGTCGTATCTGGCGATACCATTGCAGTAGTCACCAACACAGAGTTTTTCTCCTTCCAATACGAATTCTATGTTGAGGACACGCTTGGGCATTTCGATGGATGGACGTCACTCCCCGATTGGGAAATCTCTCATATTTCATGGCTAATTGAACCTTTCACCAAAGAAGATCAACCTTACCGAAGCTTTTGCCGAGTCTATGTCGCTGAACGCTGTGATTCTCTCATCGAACTTAGGGCAACAGCTAAAAGCACTTGTGACATAATAACTGCAGTGTTTTACCTCAAATCCTCTTTCTTGGACATTGAGGAGCAGAGCTGCACGCATCCCGACTTCAACATCGTGCCCAACCCCAACAACGGCGAAATGGAGTTCTACTTCGAACAACTGACTGGCAAAGTGACCGTCAAAGTGTATGACATGCGGGGTTCCGTCATCGACAACATCGAAACATACAATTACTTAAACTCCAACACCTTACATTACAACCTAACTCACGTTTCCCCTGGTATCTATTTCTTTGTCGCCACGGCCAAGGAAGGCACCATTGCGAAAAAAGTCATTATCGAATAACGACACCGACAATCATTAATACTTCATACTATGAGAACATCATTACCTAAAATGCTTGCCATTGCTGCATTGGCATTCATTGCCAACTTGACTATGGCACAAACTTTCGATTACCCCGTCAAAGGGAAACAAGGCTTCAACCTGACGGAAAAAACCCGCGGCGGGCTGCACATCAGCTACAACTTGGGCCAAATGTCGTTGAGTCAAATCGACTACCGTGGCGAAGCGATGTCGGAAATCAGCATCGCGTCCATCACCATTCCTGCTGATGCCGGTAGCCCGAACCTCCCGACGGACAGCCGCATGATGGCCATCCCACAAGGCGCTACGGCCAGTTTGCGCGTGGTCAGCGTTGAGAAAGAAACGCTCCACAACGTCAACATCGCCCCTGCCCTGCGCATCCAAGCGGAGAGCGAGGAACCCGACATGAACTATGTGAAAGACATGGCCATTTACGGCAAGAACGCCTTCTATCCCGCCGAGCCTTTCACCATGGGCAACTCCTACATCCGTGGTGTCGATGCCGTCACCGTGGCCATCACACCTTTCCAGTACAACCCTGTCACAAAGGACTTGATTGTCTACACCAACATCGAGCTTGCCGTCGAGTTTGAAGGCGGCACAGACCATTTCGGTGAAGACCGCCTGCGTTCGCCCTACTGGGACCCCATCCTCGCCGCCGAGCTGCTGAACTACGACCAGCTGCCCGTCATCGACTATGAGGCCCGTATGCAAGAGTGGCTGCGCGACGACAAGGACGGTGCCGAGTACCTCATCATCACGCCCAACAACGACGCTTGGGCCGAATACGCCAACCAACTGAAGGACTACCGCATCCGCCAGGGCATCATCACCAAAGTCTACCGCTTAGACCAAATGCCCGCCAATAACACCGCCCAAATGAAGAGTTGGTTCCACAATGCCTATCACACTTGGGACATCGCCCCCGTGGCCATCTGTCTGCTTGGCGACCATGGCACCGACATGGGCCAATACATTCCCGCAGAAACCACCTATCACGCTTACAGCGGCAGTTGCATCACAGACAACTTCTATGCCGATGCCCAAGGCAACGACAACCTGCCCGACATGGTCTTTTCGCGTCTTGTCGCGCAAAACGCCAGCGAATTGCCCATTTTTGTGAGCAAACAACTCGAATACGAATACACCAATCCTAACATGGACCCTGACTTCTACACCCGCCCCATCACTGCATTGGGCTGGCAGACAGAACGTTGGTTCCAGCTTTGTTCTGAAGTGTTTGGCGGCTACATGCGCAACCATGGCTACGACACCAACCGCATCAACTGCATCTACAGCGGCACACCCGGCAGCCAATGGTCAAGTGCCCAAAACACCAATCAGGTGGTCAACTATTTCGGTCCCAACGGATTAGGTTACATTCCTGCCACGCCGTCAGAACTCGGAGATTGGAACAACGGCTCGCCGCAATTGGTGGTGCAAGCCATCAACGACGGCGCATTCTGGCTGCAACACCGCGACCACGGCTTGGAAGAAGGCTGGGGAGAACCGGCTGTGCGCAACAACCATATCAATCAGATGAACAACGTGGGCAAGCTGCCCTTTGTGATGTCCATCAACTGCCAAACCGGCATGTTCAACTACTCAGGCTCAGGAGGCAACTGCTTCACAGAGAAATGGATGCGTCGCACCTATGACGGTCAGAATGCCGGTGCTGTCGGTGTGCTCAGTCCCACTGAGGTTTCCTACTCCTTCGTCAACGATGCCTTCGTTTGGGGCGTTTACGACCTCTTCGACGGCGACTTTATGCCTACCTATGGCCCCTACGCCGAAAACACCGGCAACTGGATGCCCGCTTTCGGCAACGTGGCTGGCAAGTATTTCTTGGCCCAAAGCTCTTGGCCTTACAACACTGACGACAAGGACATCACCTACACCATGTTCACCGCCCACTGCGACGCTTTCCTGCGCATCTACACGCAAGTGCCGCAAACGATGGAAGTCGTTCATCCCGAAGTGGTGTTGGCAGGTATTGGTGAGGTCAACATCACGGCACCTGAAGGTTGCGTAATCAGCCTTGTCATACCGAATGACGAAGGCAGTTGGGACATCCTCGCCGTAGCTGAAGCCACCGGAGAACCACAAACCATCGAGTTTGAACCTCAGTACCCCCCGACCGAAATCAACCTTGTCATCACGGGCCAAAACTACTTGCGTTATGAGGCCATCATGAGCGTCATTCCCGCCAATGGTCCTTATATCGTTTACGACAGCAAGGTCATCCACGACAGCAACGGCAACGGCAATCTCGACTTCGGCGAAACCATCAGCCTCGACGTCACCTTGAGGAATGTCGGCAGCGACGCGATGGAAGCTTTCGAGGCCGTGCTTGAGACTGATTCGGAATACATCACCATCACCAATGGCACTGCTTCATTCGAGGGCATGAGCCCCAACGCCTTGCAGACCGTTGAGGACGCCTTCACACTCACCGTGGCCGGCAACGTGCCCGACAACACGACCAACCGTTTCACCATCACCGTGACCAACGGCGACGATGCCTATATCAGCAACCTCACCATGAAAGCATACGCCCCCGTCTTCGAGCTCGGCGGCATGAGCATCACTGAAATCGAAGGCAATGGCAACGGCCGCCTCGAAGCAGGCGAGTCCGCCACGCTCAGCTTCCCCATTGGGAACACGGGTCATGCCGATGCTGCCGCCACTTTGGTCACACTCAACCTGCTTTCGCCTTACATCACCCTTGAGGAAAACACCGTCAGCAGCGACTTCCTGAACACCGGCGAAACCATGACAGCTTCCTACAACATCAGCGTGAGCGAAACGACACCTATGGGCTACATCTGCCCCTTGACGTTAGAAGTCATTTCGGGACAATACCTCACCCAACAAGACTATGAAGCCAAGGTCGGACTCGTCATCGAGGACTTTGAAACGGGCGAGTTTGGCGAAGGCTGGAACAACGATGCCACCCGTCCGTGGCGTTTCGTCACCGAAGACCCGTACGAAGGCCAGTATTGCCTGAGGTCGGGCTCCATCGGCAACAATGCCACCACCACCCTGACCTTGACCCATGAAGCTGGCTCGGCCGACACCATTTCCTTCTATTATAAAGTGTCGTCGGAAAACGGCTACGACAAGCTCCATTTCTACATCGACAACCAAGAGAAAGAGAACTGGTCGGGTTCTGTCAGCTGGACCAAAGCTGCTTACCGCGTCAACCAAGGCCGACACACCTACAAATGGACCTACACCAAAGACGCCTACCAAACTGGTGGCAGCGATTGCGCTTGGATTGACTTCGTAGGCCTGCCCGCCGACCGCATCATGGCTGGCACCGCCGGCAACGACGTGACCGTTTGCGAAGGCAACGATGCCCAGATTGTAGGTTATGCCATGCACTATGACAACCTGCAATGGACCACCTCAGGCGACGGCACCTTCGACGATGCCACCAGCTACATGCCGATTTACTCGCCTGGTGCTCAAGATATTGCCAATGGTTCAGCCACATTGACCATTACCATCAACGGCGAAGGTGAAACCATCACCGATGAGATGACGGTGTTCATCACGAAGAATGTGTACATTGACAACGCACTGTTTGATTATTACTACTGCGCCACTACCGAGCCACAAGAAGTTGCTGTTTTTGTCGAGGGTGACTATGTTTCCTTCCAATGGCTGACCGATGGCGACGGCGAATTTGAGGATGCCACAGCTTTGGCGACCACCTACACTCCTGGCCTCGGCGACATTGCCAATGGCGTTACCATTACTGCCTTTGCCGTTTCACCTGGCTGCGGCTCGTTCACCTACGAATATCCGTTTGATATGAACCCAATGCCTGAAATGACCTTGGCTACCGATGCCATCCAACTCTGCGATGGTGAGAATGTTTACATGAACTTCAATCTATATGGTATCGAAGACTATGGCTATGTCATCATCAACGGTGCAGAATACGGCCTGGATAGCAACAGCACTTCCATTGACCTTGGACATCTTCCGGTGGGCGAAAATGTCTTCAACATCACTGAAATCACCAGTGCGTGCAGCACTACATTCGAAGAAGGTGAGTTCACTTTCACCGTCAACATGAATGCAGCACCAACTTACACCGTCAGCGAAACAAATGTAATTTTCTGCGAAGGCGAAAGCATTGACATTGCGTTCAGCTTTAACGGCACGGCTCCCTTCACGGTAGAGGCTTACGGCATCGACGGGTTTATCTCTGAAAGCGAAAGCTTCACCATGACGTTTGATGCCCCCGCTACCTTTAGCATAACCAATATGACCGATGCGACAGGCTGCAGCACCATAACTCCAGCGCATCACATAACCATAGAAATGATATCTGCTGCCCCCATGCCCGAAATCAGTGGCGACACCGAACTGGATGTGCGCCTCGTGCCCACCAGCACCTATACTATCGACAATGATGTGATAGTCAGCTACACCCTCGAACCCGAAGAGGCCGGAACGCTGACGCCTGCCAACGACGGCAAGTCGGCAATGATCACCTGGAGCGACACCTACAAGGGCGAAGTCGTGCTGACTGCCACACCGTCCGCCGAATGTAACAACGGAGGCAACTCACTGACCATCAGCGTAAAGAACTCCACCGACATCGACGAGTTTGGCGTGAAGGCCAGCCTCTACCCCAACCCGACCAATGGCAACGTCACCATCGAAGCTGACGGTATGCAACGCCTCACCGTAGTGAACGAACTCGGTCAGGTGGTGTATGATGCCGAGGTGCGCAGCGACACCGTAACGCTCAACATGAGCCAGTTTGGTGCGGGCGTGTTCATGGTACGTATCTACACCAACGAAGGCATCGGTGTGAAGCGCGTCAGCGTTGTCAGATAGCCTGTTCAAGGTTCATAATAGAAAACGGCTGGCTCTATGGAGTCAGCCGTTTTTCATTACAAGGATATGAAAAAGAATTTACTACTGTTGGTGTCAATCGCCGAGGCGGGTCACGCTGCCGCTACCCAACTTTTCGCCTTCCAAGGTGGGATTGCCGTAGTAGCCGATGTCGCCTGAGCCGATGATGCCGTACTTGAGCTTGCCGCTGACTCGCGCCGCGATATCGCCCGAACCGGCTATGTTGGCTTCAAGGTTCTCAATGTCGCAGTAAAGGTTGAAATCGCCGGAACCTGCCACGCTGGCAGTGGCCTCACCCACCGTGCCGCTGACAATCTTCATGTCGCCTGAGCCAGCCACATTGCCATCCAATTTGTCGGCAACCAATGCGTTACATTCCACATTGCCCGAGCCGGCCACGTTCATTTCAATTTTCTTAACGGTGATCATTTTGTTGAAAAAGATGTCGCCAGAGCCGGCCACATTGACTTCCATTTCCTCGGCTTCCAATGGGCTGAGCACGTTGAACGTGCCACTGCCCGCAAGGTTGATGTTCTCCAAGCTCGGAGCCGTCACATCAATGACAAACTCAGTGGCTTTCAAGCTGATGTTCTTGTATTCCTGACGTTTGCCCATCTGTAGTTCATGGTTTTTCACCTTGATATCAAGGTATTCAATGAGGTTCTCGTCCACGCGGACAGTGCAGGTGTAATCATTTGATACGGTGAAGTTTACCGTTGCAGGAAGCGAGATGGAGATTTTAGTGAACGCGGTCATGTCGTATTTCTGCGTCACAATCTGACCGTTGCCTTTGATGGATTTGCCGCTGAAGGATTCACCATCCACATTGATGTTGCAGGCGTTGAGCGTCATGCTGATGATGACTGCTGCGATGATTAAGATGTTTCTTTTCATTGTATTAGATTTTTGTTGGTTTCTTATATGACGGAATTGAGGTGAAAAAGTTACAGTTCATTCAAACTTTTTATGTCATCGAGGCCGATGCCCAGAAGTTTCATCTTCTTGACCACTTCGGGCAACTCCTTGGTAATGAACTCCTCGCGCATTTGTTTGAGGACAATGTCCTTGGCTTCGGTGGAGATGAAATAGCCGATGCCGCGCTTGTTGTAGATGATGCCCGCCGCCGTCATGGTCTCATAAGAGCGCATGATGGTGTTGGGGTTCACCCCGAGTTGGATGCCGTAGTCGCGCACCGACAGGATGCGGTCGTCGGCCTTCAGTTCGCCGCGCAGGATTTGCTCATAGAGTTGCGAACAAATCTGCAAGTATATGGGTTTGTGTGCGTTGAATTCCATGGCTTAGTATTTTTGTGTCTTGATTTTACGATAGGTGAAGTAGAGCAGCACAGCGGTGACGACGATGCCGATGATCATGCCCCAGATGGTTCCATTGTGCCACAGGCGAACCACTTCTTCGGCGGGAAGATCTTCAAGGCTCTCTAACCATTGCTCAATTCGGTCACTCGAAACGACTAAGAGGCCAAAAAGCATTGAAAACAGGTAGGAAATGCCAAGGTAGCAAGCGATAGTCTTGCCAGCCTTGTGCTTCTTGAAGAGCATGTTGCCCAGCATAAAGATGGCCGCCCATTGGATAATGCCCACATAAAGCGAAGTGCGCATCACGCCGATGGGAAACACTTGCTCAATGGAAAGTTCAAAATCTCCTGCATTCACCACACCTTCAGTGTCATTGGCCATACGAATGATTTCATTCAGTGAGTAGAGCCTTATAGGTTTCTCAAAACCGCCAAAGGGGAAAACCGACAAGAAAGCGTCAATCAAATAACCACCAAAGAAAACCACTATGGGAGTAACGACGGCGCAATAGACGAACATACTGACGAACTTTTCCAAAGAAGAGGCAGGCATCATGGCGAAGCCCACGCCCTCACGCAAAAGATTGGCATTGCCATAAACCTTGGAAGGTACCATCATCATGGCCAATGCCGTCCATGTGCATAACATTCCGAACCGGATTGGTGGCATGGTTTCGGAACCGAAAAGCAGGTTGAAAATCCAAAAGATGGCGTTCAGGCAGCACCACACGATGAGCGAGGTGCCGAAATTACGGATATACATCTTGCCGTCTTTCAGCAAGAGGTTCTTGAAACGATTGAAACTAAAAGTGTTATTCATGACTTGTTCCTCCTATTAGCTAAAGATTTGTTTAATGGTTTCCTTGTTTTTCATGACGGTGTTGAATAGCACCTCGATGCTTACCTTGCTGTCGAGGCCTTCGGGGTTGCGGGTCACGTTGACGTAGCCGCCAGGGATCATCTCGCTGTAGAGCGCGCTGTCGTCCTTCTCCATGCCGTAGTCGAAATAGAGCTTGTCGGTGATGTCGCGGAACGAGGCCTTGAGCAGTACCTCATCATGGTCGAGGATGATGATGGGGTCGATGAGGTTTTCCACATCCTTCACTTGGTGGGTGGAAATGATGATGGTGCGGTTTTCCGTGGCGTGTTTGGTGATGACCTGACGGAAGAGCGTCTTCGAGGGGATGTCAAGACCATTGGTAGGCTCATCGAGGAGCAGATAGTCCGTGTTGAGGGCCAATGCCGTGGCGATGAGGCACTTCTTCTGTTGGCCAAACGACAATTCAGCGTACTTGCGCTGAGGATCAACATCCATCTCCCTGCAAAGCTCAAAGAAAAGCTTCTCGTCGTAGTTGGGATAGAACACGCCCAACTCCCTTACATTATTAATAGGTGTACCCTCCGGGATGGCGAAATCTTCCGAGATGAAGAAAATCTTTTGGAGGGTTTCGGGCAAGCGGTTGAAGGGCGCGATGCCGTCCACCTCGCAAGCGCCGTATGTGGGCTTCTGCAAGCCACTGATGAGTTTCAGCAGGGAGGTTTTCCCCACTCCATTTTCGCCCAACAGCCCGTAGATGTTACCCTTCTCGAAGCTGAGGCTGATGTTTTTGAAGACTGGCTGACTATTATAGCCGAAGTCTAAGTTGTTGATTGTAATCATATTGTTGTATTTTGTGTTAGTGTATTAGTCAAATAGAACACTGCAAAAGTACAACAATTTTCATTACTGTCAAGGAAAAAGTGGATTTTTTTTCGAGAAAAATAAAAAAAATCGGTATAATAGACAAAAATGGTTGGTAAAACCATGCATAAATTGCTGAAAACAAATAAAATGCGGACTTTTAGATGAAATCGCTTTCATCAAAAGGATAATTGTTTATCTTTGTCAAGCAAGAATGATAAAAAGAATGCTTGTATTACAACAGATTACGCTATTGGGGGTTTTGAGGCATAAGAAGATTATCCTGCATATCACCAACCACTTTTAGCAACATTACCGCTCATAATCACTCTTTTCAGTCAGCATATTGGCCAACTTCCCTTCATCGGTAATCGTGAAAGGACAGGAGTTTCACTCAGAAGACAGATCGATAGATGGTAAATGCGCCCCTAAAAAAGAGAAATTATGGAACATATGGATCATCGCCAGATTGCCAATCCTCATTTTTAAGACCCCAAAACTCCAAATCCTCCGAAGGCGTTGGATCCTCTTCTTTTTCTTCCTCTTCATAAGACGTTCCTTGCATTTCCTTCAACCTAAAAGGAGATCCACTGCAGGCCTGCATAGCAAACATCACTGATGCAAATACCAAAGCAGACAAAAACCATCTGAACACTTTATTTTTTTTCATAGCTACATAATTTATTTCTTTATACTCAAAATCACGCCCAACGCAACACCGAGGAAAGCGGCAAATAGCACCTGAAGAGTAGGTGGTAGTAGGAAAGTGAGGGTGTGCGCAGGATACCAGAACAAGGGAATCGTCTTGGCAAAAACAAAACCATACTGGATATCCCAGTTGATTTTTTTCGAAAGTGCCTCACCTATATTCAACGAACTACTGAAAAAACCTTTCAAGGTACCACCTGTCTCGGCGATATGGATATCTGTGACTTTATGGAAAGTCATGAACACTGGGGCAAACAGGGTGTTCATCAGCACACTGACGCAAAGCGCAACGAAGAATTTGCCCCAACTGAGGTCACCAGCAAACCATTCAGCGGCTTTTCCATTGAAATGGAAACCCCCATCAAGAAGCTTTACGGTACCCGTCTTAAAGATGGTCATGGCCGAGGCAATAACCACACCCAACACACCCCAAACCAGCATCTTAGGCAACAGGCCAAAGCCTTGCTTCAAATACACGCCTTCACGGATACGAAGGGCCAACATCTCTCCGAAAGTACCTAGAATAGCAAACTTGAAGAAACTCATCAACAGGCCGTGGTTTTTGGTGGTATCGTTGAACCAATCCCATGCGCCTGGGATGAAAGCGAAGCCACAAATCACAGCAGCCCAAATAACGATCGTGATGACATCAGATTTTTTCATTTCTTATTTCTTTTATCCAGTTCCTTGTTCTGCCAATAGCGTCCTAACAAGCACAGCAAACACAGGCCGCAAAGGATGCCACCAAGCACAAAGCCCGTCTGGTCCTCGCCTTTGACTATGTACAGATAAATGCCATAACCAAAGATGGCCAAATCCACAATGATGCTTAGGATATAGCCAATGGTGCGGTTGGTCTTGTCGGTCTTCTTCAGCAAAAGGTTATCGAGCAAAAAGGTGACGACGACTAAAGCTGCATAGACCAAGTAATAGGTTGCTTTTTCGGTAATCATAGTATTAATTTTGACTTCGTGACCGCGAGACTTCGAGACTTCGGCTTAAATCCTTCTCGTCTCGTAGTCCCGCAGTCTCGCAGTCTCGTGTCAATTACTTCTCAATTCGGATACGTGCATCCACTGCAACGACATTCTTCGGGTTGCCAAGCAACGGGTTGAGGTCCATCTCAGCAATCTCAGGTGCGGCCATCACCAAAGCAGCCACTCTCGCAATCTGTTCGGCATAGACATCAACATTGACAGGCTGCTGACCACGTACGCCTTGCAGAATCTTGTAACCGCGGAGCTTGGTGAGCATGTCTTTCGCTTCGGGTGCGCTGATTGGCACAAGCGAGCTCTGCACGTCTTTCAGCACCTCGATGAAAATGCCGCCCAAACCAAAGAACACCTGATGGCCGAACTTGGCATCACGGATGGCACCGATATAAACCTCCGTACCATCAAGCATTGGATACATTTCCACTGCATAGGTGTCCTTGATAGCCATCAAACGGTCAAACTCCTTGCCAACGGTCTCGATGTCGCGCACGTTCAAGGTCACACCACCGACGTCCGACTTGTGGACGGGACCCACGACCTTCATCACGAGCGGATAACCCACCTCGTTAGCGAAGTCCAATGCCTGCTGTTTCTTGTCAACGACACGGATTTGTTTCTGTGCGATGCCTGCAGCATCTAACAATTCGTATATCTTATCCGGACCGATGTAACCGTTTTCGCAGCTGTCAATACACTTGCGGATGCGAGCGGTATTAATCTTAGGCATCTCCACGTTCTCGGGCTGTGGCTTCGGGGTGTTATAGACTTTGCAGATAGCATTACCGAGCACACATTCTTCCGGGAAGTTGATGCGGCCCTTGGCGATAAAGTCCTCGATTTCGTCCTTCACGTTGATGATGGAAGGCAGCACTGGAAAGATAGGCTTTTTGCAGGTCTTCATCTTCTGGTCGAGCAGGTCATAGACCTCCTTGTTGCTGAACAATCCAGGCGAGCCGAAGATGACCACCGAGAAGTCGATGTCGGTGTACTCGTTTTCTACGGTGTCGATGATATATCCGAGTTGCTCAGCTGTACCAGTCGCCAGAAAATCGATGGGGTTACCCACGCTGGAGCCAGCGAAGAGCTTCTCCAACAAAGCAGGGCTAGCAGGATGTTCCTTCAATGAAGGCACTTCCATGCCGCCATTTGACAACACATCGGTGAGCATCACTGCAGGACCACCGGCATGGGTAATAACGGCGCAACGTTTGCCCTTGATTTCGGGATGCATGAACACACCACACACGGTGGTCAGTTCCTGACGATTCTGGCAGCGCACAATGCCCGCTTTGCGGAACAAAGCGTCAACCACGGCATCGTTGGTCGCCAAAGCGCCCGTATGCGACGAGGCGGCGCGGCTACCAGCTGCCGAGCCACCCGACTTGATGGCTGCAATATGACATCCTTTGTTGATGAGGCTGCGTGAATGTTTAAGTAGGCGTTGCGGGTCGCCGATCTTCTCCATGTAAAGCATAATGACATGGCTTGACTTCACGGGGTCGAAGGTCTCGTCCAAGTGTTCCAGCACGTCCTCGATGCCGAGCTGTGCACTGTTGCCCACTGCCCACACACTATTGAATTTCAAACCATTGCTCATGCCATATTCCTTGATGAACACCGCGGTGGCACCTGAACCAGTAATGAAGTCAACGCCCTTAGGGTCAAGGGTTGGGATAGGCGTATCGAAACAGCCGGCATAGTTCACATTGAGGAAGCCCGTGCAGTTAGGACCGATGAGCGATCCACCAACGCTATTGATGGTGTCGACGATATGCTTCTCGATGGCGGCGCCTTCGGCGTTCTCCTCCGAGAAACCAGCACTGATGATGATGAAGCCTTTGCAGCCTTTCTCTTTGGCAAGCACGTCAACGGTCTGCGCGCAGAACTTGGCGGCAATGCAAATGATGGCACATTCCACCTGTGGCAGGTCATCGACCTTGGCGTAGCATTTCACGCCTTGCACTTCAGTCTCTTTGGGGTTCACTGCATAAACCGGGCCTCTGAAAGGACTCTCAAGAAGGTTTTTCAAGGCTTTTCCACCGGGTTTGTGAATGTCTGACGATGCACCGCACACTACGATGCTTTGGGGATTTAATAATTCTTTTGCTATCATATTATTTAAGGTATTTGTTGCTTAAACATAATTTGCCGCAAAATTAGCCAATTTTGTTAAACGTACAAACAATCAATGGTTGTTTTGCATTCTTTCTTCACAATCAAGGAGCATTTGGTAATGGATTCTATTGAAAAGCCCCATCTTACAGAGCAGTTCAATGTCTTCATGGCTCATCCACATCACCGACTCTACCTCATCTTTTTGCACGCGTAGTATTTCGGCAGGCACATTGCTTTTTAACATGTAGAGAAACGTAAACTTATACTCGTAACGTCTGATTTTCACCAACTTGAGTTCGCTTTTGGCCGCAGATAGGCCAATTTCCTCTTTCATCTCGCGTAACATAGCCAAAGCGAAGTCATACTCACCGCTCTTCACATGGCCAGCGGTTGTGGAATAATAATTACCCTTCTTTGGCGAAACTTTTTGAATCAGGTACTGGCCCTTGTCGTTATAGACATACACTGCCACAATGGGGATCATAAAACCAGGAGGAATGCGCTTCCCCCGTTCTATGGTCTGTCCGGTCAGCCTCATTTCACTATCGTACAAATCCAGAATCTCCATGACACTACAATCAAAAAGGTGCTGCAAAGATACGGAAAAATACAAAAAAGAAAGGCAACCCTTTCGGATTGCCTTTCAATTTTTTGACCGATGGTCAATTATTGCATGACAGTGACGCGCTTGACGGTCACGCCGCTCTCAGTGTAGACACGCACCATGTACATGCCAGCGTTGAACTGGGCCATGTTCAAGATGTAGCTGTCGGCATTGAGCTCGGTGTCGAAGACCACCTGGCCGAGGACGCTCACCACAGTGATGCGGCT
>JAEEGH010021158.1_pt1 | contig 13454 bp, 14 predicted proteins | sample 9134181 | NCBI WGS metagenome assembly JAEEGH01 (sample SAMN16246544, study PRJNA631951) | gut metagenome | biome: gut microbiome; feature: rumen; material: DP-attached | host: Bos | place: Iran: Karaj | collected 2018-10
AAATAATGATTCCAATCATGGCAATAAGAATTGTTGAAAATAGTTATATATTGGAATATAATCATAGTGCATCTATAAAGGAGTAAAAAATGCTTACAATTATTTTTGTTATATTGAAACTTACAAAGGTCCTTAATTGTTCATGGTGGTGGATAGTATTAACATTGTTGTTGGATGGCGGTATTGTCCGTGTGTTTTAAGCAATTCAACCTACAAATACAAATACCCCGAATGGGGTATTTATATTGTTCGGGTAACACAATGCTCGTTATGTAATGGATATACATTGGCCTAGATAGGTTTGATACGTTAAAGGATTTAAAATGAGTAAATATTGTTCGGATATTAACAAATTTCAAGACTTGGTTTTGGGAGTTAAACGCGCAAGAGAGGCAAAACCTGGGGATAAATATTATAAAACACCAATGGAATGTTTGGGAGATTTGGAAGAAGCCGAAAAATTGCTAAATATAGACAACAAAGATTGCCCTCCATTTAAAATAATATTTATGGTACGTGATTTTTATGAATTAAAAAGCAAAGTGTATTTATCATTAAACAAACCAGTTGAATCTGTCGGATCTTTGCTATGTGCACTTGGAATTTCTAATAGAGATAAATTAGAAGGCAGGCTTGGTACATTAATTTTATGGTGTATCATAGTTCTAATTGCGTGGTACGGTTTCCTTCTTCCATTATTACGGTCAATGTTTTAAGCAAGATGTTTTTGCTAGAAATTTTCTTGCATTAATCGAGCAGAGAACAAACAACTACTCACTGAACTTATGCAACGGGTGAAAGAGTTTAAAGATAAATGGTTAATTTCACCAATGGGTGAAAATTAATTCACAAACAACACTCTCATTATGTTATCAAATCGTTCTTTTAATTCTTTCTGAGATTGTGGACTTAATTTATTATAATCACCAATCAGTTTATTTTTTACAAACTCTGTACCTTCTTCTAATGGCAATTTTCTTTTAGCATAAGCCAAATAAAACAATCCTGGGATTTTATCAAAATGGGCTATGGCATCTGCATCTGCAATAATTTTTTCTTCCATAGTATCTCTTGAACCATTCCAATCAGTACTATGATGTAATACACATTTTTCTACTAATTCCGTTTTTTCTTTTGGATAACCAAGTTCTGTTAATATAGAATGTGCCATTTGTGCACCATATTTTGGATGTTCTTCTTTTGGACCAAATTCTGCCACCATAGACATATCATGAAACAGGGCGGCTAATTCACATATTTCCATATCTGCGTTGCGTTTCATAGCCAGTTCTTGTGCATTTTGAAAAACGTATTTTATATGATTATTCCAACGGTCATATCCATCTTTTTTTGAATATTCCAATAATTTTTCTTTTATGATTTCAACTATAGTTTTCATACTGAATAACCTTTGTGCTTTCAGAAAAATTGTTCCACAGAAGTTGTTATATTACAAATAAAAAATTGGGAATCCGGATTGTTAGAAAGTTGATAAAAAACGTTGTTTTTTAGATTTGCTTTCTTCGAACCTTCAAAAGTATTAGAAATCTAAAAGAAAACCGCACTTTTGAAGTGCGGTGTATCTTTTGGTGGAAGTGGGTGGATTCGCTCGCACGGCACTATGTGCTGGCTGCGCGCAACCCGTAACGATTTCACTGTATTACATTTGTGAAATCTACTTGGTTTCGAACCGGCCAACTACGTTGGCATGGTCCAAATCCATAACCCACGACCAAAAACAAAAAACCGACCTAAAAGGTCGATTTTTGTTTCTGGTGGGAGTGGGTGGATTCGAACCACCTCAGGCTTAAGCCAACAGATTTACAGTCTGCCCCGGCTCTCCAACTCCGGCGCACGCCCAGAACTTATTTTTTGGTGCGGGCAGCGGGACTCGAACCCGCACATCAAGCTTGGAAGGCTTGCGTACTAGCCCTTGTACTATGCCCGCGATAAATCCAAGAGCCATGCTATTATAACTTATTTTTTTCTGAACGCAAGCACTTATTCGCCTAATGGTTATTGCCAATGCACTTTTTCATTTTCATAATGCGGTCATAGGACTCACGAATACGCGATTTTTCAATTTTACCGTCGCGAACCAATTTTACGATGGTTTTATGGACTTCTTCGCCTTTGTTTTCATCAAAATCCAGATTATTTCCAAATACCAGCATATCATTGCCGGCATTTATCGCCATTTCTATGGCCTTTTCACGACCATATTGACCAATAATTGCGCCCATGTCCATATCATCGGAAACAACAACGCCATCAAATCCCATATCTCGCGCCATTTGTATCGTTTTGGCCGACAAAGACGCGGGCAGGGTATCTATATTCTTATTCACAACATGCGCAACCATCAGCATTGTGCATGGCGATGCATTGACCAATAATTTTTTATACGGTATTAATTCATAAATTTTGAATGTGTCGGTGACATCGGTCATACCGTCATGTGTATCGCCGGTGGCGCTGCCATGACCGGGGAAGTGCTTAAACGAACCCAAAATACCCGCGTCTTTAAGTCCGCGCGCATACGCGTCGCCATGCATTGTTACGATATTGGGATCGGCGGAAAAACTGCGTTCAAGGCCACCAATCGCAGGGGATTCGGGGTTAACATCAACATCAACAACCGGTGCAAAATTAACATTTATTCCCAGTATAGCAAGGCGTTCACCCAAATCATACGCAGTTTTATATGTTGCGTCTGGGTCGCCGGCACCCAATTGTTTCGCCGATGGAATCGGACCAAACCCATGTTTATATTTCAAACGTTGAATATTGCCACCTTCTTGATCAACCGCAACCAACAACGGTATCGGTGCCAAAGATTTCAGGTGTGTGGTCAACTTCGCAACCTGTCCCATGGTTTTAATATTGGATGAAAAGACATGGTTTTTCGCTTCTGGGATGCTCAGGCCTTTGGCGACCAATCCAGATACATCAACATCAAACAATATAACCCCACCGACGTGACCATTTTTTATCTGATTGCTAATCGCGTTAAGACCTTCGACATCTGCACCAATTCCATCGCCATGAAATCCAGTCATTATCATTTGACCAACCATCTTATCTAAACTTGGGTTGGACATCCAATGTGCCAAAATAATGCCCACACAGAACAAAATAGATAAAACAATAACACGCGTTTTTGTATTGTCCATATAATATTCTCCTCTCTACAAAATACTTTGTATCAAATTTTATCATTTTTTTCAAGTTTTTTATCTGTTGATATTCTTGACTTTTTTTTATGGTTTTACTATTCTTTTTTGCAACAGGATAGGAAGTATAACACATGTTAACACAGTTGCTTATAAATACACTTATTATTGGTTCTGGTTATGCGATTGTGGCAATGGTTTTTCGGTTACTGTATTCTGTATCACCATTTTTTAATATGGCATTGGGGGCATCGGTTGCACTGGGGGCATATTTGGGGTACGGGCTGTTGCCAATGTTTGATGTCATCGCATATCCGATTATATTGGCGGGGGTGATTTTATTCACATGGGGTCAGGAAAGATTCATATATCGCCCAATGCGTAAAATGGGTGCAAGTCCGATGGTTCTGTTGGTGGTGTCGTTGGGTGTGTACACAATATTTGAATCAGTAATTCATTTGATATTTGGACCCCAATATCAAACACTTGGGGTGGCGATGGACTTTTCATCTGTGTCATTTGGGGCAATAAATATCCCCGTTGTTCAGGTGGCAATTATTGCATTAGTCCTGATAACACTGGGACTAATATCATGGGTTTTATACAGAACTTTTTTGGGCAAAGAAATTCGTGCCATCGCGGGTGCACCAGATTTGGCATATGTAACAGGCATAAATATCGGACGTGTTGTTGTAATTGTTTCTATTATTGTGGGTGCGGTATTGGGTGCATATGGTGTATGCGTTGGATTTGATACCGGCATGGAACCAACAATGGGATTTAACATTTTATTTAAGGGAATGATAGCGGCAATTATCGGTGGACCAACTATTATTGCAGCATACCTTGGGGCCATGGTTTTGGCATTGGCAGAAAACTTAGGCGTGTGGTTCTTTGCAAGTCAATGGCGAGATTTAATTGCATTTGTGATATTTATATTATTGTTGTGGGTGCGTCCAAATGGAATCTTTATGCGCAATCCAAAAAAAGTTTCGTGTGAAATTAAACTGACAAAAGCGAAAGGGATTAAAAAATGAAAAAATTGTTATCTGTGTTATGTATGGCATTATCGTTGGTTGCATGCGATGGTGGTAAATCTGATAAGTCGGTCGTAAAAATTGGTGTGGTTTCGTCGTTTTCGGGCAAGTTTGCCGAAAATGGTGAAAATGTAAAGGCCGCATTAGATTTGGCATTGCAAGATGTAGCACCAAAAAATGTAAAGATAAAATATATCTATGAAGATTTTGGGTATGATGCACCACGTGCCGCAACCGCGGTAAATAAATTGATAAATGTGGATAAGGTTGATGCGATTATTTCTTGGTCTGCGGTGGCGGGAAATGTTATTTCACCAATCGCGGATAAAGCCGGAATATTTCATTTCGGAATAAGCAATGATAAAAATATTGCGGTTGGAGATTATAATTTTATTCATTGGACACAATCAGAAGTTTTGGCCGACAAAATGGTTGATTTAATTGTGGCAAAGAAAGCAAAGAGCGTGGTTCTGTTTGCGGTATATCAACCCGGCCTGCAACAGACAACTGATTTTGTTGAATCAAAATTAAAAGCGCGTGGTATCAAAACAGAACGTGTCAATTTCGCAATTGATGACAAGGACTTTAATGTTATTGTTGACAAGATGAAGAAAAAGAATTTCGATGTTTGGTACACAACTGCATTGCCACCAAGTTTGGATATTTTACTTAAAACAATACTTGAAAAGAACGTGAACAAACCATTGGTTGCGATTGATTCATTCTTGTTTTCAAATATCCAAGATAAACTTAATGGGGCACAATATATCGTTACCCCCGAAGGCGATGAAAACTTACTGGCCCGTGTTACCGAAAAAACGGGTTCTAAAAATTATTTCTCGTTGGGGTACACATATGATGCGGGTTATATATTGGGAACGGTTTATTCGCAGTTATACGATGAATTAGGTCGCAAACCAACATCCGAAGAAGTTGCAAATGATATTTTGGCAACGAAAAACTTTAAAGGCTCGGTTGGAAATATATGGGTTGATGCGGACGGCGTATTTCAATCTGGGGCGGTGGTCATGGAAATCAAAGACGGCAAACCAGTTGCGATAGAAAAATAAATACAAAGGAGAAAAGAAATGAAAAAACTATTTATATCTTTATGTGCGGCATTGGCGATTGCCGGATGCGGTAAAGAAGATGAAAATACAATTAAAATTGGTGCGGTATTACCAATGACTGGATCAAATGCACAATTTGCGCAGGCAATGAAAGTTGGTATAGAAGCGGCAATTGCCGACAAAACAAATACAAAATATAAATATAAGGTTATATTTGAAGATGGCCAGCAACAGGCGGCAAAATCTGTTAGTGCCGCACAGAAATTAGTATCTGCGGATAAAGTAAAAGCATTATTCTCTCATTTGACGGCGATTGGTCGTGCAATCGCACCAATTGCAGAAGGTGTAAATATTTTGAATATAAATGCAACATTAGAAACGGAAAATGCCGAACCTATGGGAAAAACAACTTTCTTTCAGGGACCATCGGTGGAAAGTTATCACGCGACCACAATTCGTGCCATGAAGGCAAATAAAGTAAAAACCGCCGCAATCATTGCGCAAAATGTTGGGGTTGCATGTCCGGGGGCACACGTATTGGGTAACAAATTAAATGCCACTGGTATCAATGCGACGGTTGAATGTTTTAATCCCGGTGAACGTGATTTCAAAACAATCATAACAAAATATAATAATGTTGATGCGTATATGATTGCTGGATTTCCGCCGGAAACAGATATTTTGTTGCGTGCATTATATGCAACTGGGGTTGAACATAATCAAATCTATGGCCAAGGTATAGATAATGGTACAGATTTATCGTTGTACGAGGAAACAAATTGTGTCGCACCGACATCTGGGACACCGGAATTTATCACGCGTATAAGTAAAGATTATACACTTAGCAACATGAATTTAACATCTGCGGCATATGATTTATTTGTTCTAACAATTGATGCATTTGAAGCGGTTGGCCCAGACAATATGGATGCGGTTTATGACTATATTCGCCAACATGCCACACGCGAATGCATGTCGGGAACATGCAAATTGTTACCAAATGGATTTATCGTGAACGAAGCCGAATGGCGCACGTATAAAGATGGCAAACCAGTAGTGTTTGAGAAATAAAATGGAATATTTAATAAATCTTGGAATATTATTCTGTATCTATGGCGTGTTGGCACTATCACTAAACATGGTGGTGGGAATGACGGGGCTGCTGTCATTGGCGCATGCCGCTTTCTATGGAATTGGTGCATACGTAACCGCGGTCACAATGACCAGTTTAGGATTTAATTTTTTTGCGTCCGTTTTGTTGGGAATTGTAATAAATGTTTTGGTCGCAATATTTGTAGGCCAAATATTATCAAAATTCAAAACTGGTTATTACGCGATAGTGTCGGCGGGGCTTGCGATAATTGCGTATTCATTATTCTTGAACGCCAAAGGAATCACAAACGGTCCGTTGGGGATTTTTGGTGTTCCAAAGCCGACATTGTTAGGATATGCGATTGAATCAAATTCTGCATTTTTAATATTGTCGTTGGTTATTCTTGCCATAATTTTTGCAATCTATCGCTATATTGATAAATCTTCGTTTGGGCGCGGGTTAAAGGCAATTCGTGAAGATGAAGAATTAGCAACGGTTATGGGCTATTCGGTATGGAAAATGAAAAGTATTATATTTTCGTTGTCGGCGGCGATTGCCGGTATCGCGGGTGGAATGTTTGCATCATATATCGCGTTCATTGACCCCAGTACTTTTCAGGTCAAAGAAAGCATATTCCTGTTCACAATTATAATTATCGGTGGTCTTGCATCGGGTGTGGGCAGTATTGTTGGCGCGCTGATATTATTAAGTTTGCCAGAAATTTTGCGTTTTGTTGGGTTGCCATACGAAATTGCGGCACAATTACAGCAGATAATTTATGGACTAAGTTTAATTTTAATGATGGTCTATCGCCCACGTGGGTTCTTTGGAAAATACAGGATGTAAAGTGAACGGAATAAAAATAAATCATTTAACAAAAGTTTTCGGCGGTGTGCGCGCCGTTGATGATTTAAGTATATCAATCGCGGGGGGGGCGGCAACGGGGCTGATTGGGCCAAATGGTTCTGGAAAAACAACCCTGATGAATTTAATAACAGGCCTGCTTAAACCCGATTGCGGAACAATCGAAATAGATGGTGAAATTTTTGATAATATCAACCCACAAAAATTGCGCGACCTGCGAATTGCACGCACTTTCCAGGACGGTCGGTTGGTAGACCAATTATCTGTTGATGATAATTTGCTGTTGGCAATCGCAGAAAATGATACAAGAAAATCTTTGTTGCAAATAAATACTAGTTCAATGCAAGAACGTTTAGATAAAACATTAAAGAAAATTGGATTAACCGCGCATCGCGAAAAAATGGCGGAAGATTTATCATACGGTCAACGCAAATTGTTGGAAATGGGACGTGCGTTGATTCAAGATGCCGATATTTATTTGCTGGATGAACCGTTTTCTGGTCTGTTTGCACGCCAGATTGAAAATGTATTAAAACTAATTACCGATTTGAAAAAATCGGAAAAAACGATAGTTATTATTGAACATAATATGGGTTTGATAAAACAGGTCGCCGACAAATTAATTGTTTTGGATCATGGACAATTATTGGCATCAGGATCACCAAATGTAGTTTTAAAAAACAAATCTGTTCAACAAGCGTACTTAGGAGTATAACAGTGAAAAAAATATTATGTGTTTTGTGTGCAATATTAACGCTTGGGGCGTGTGATAAAAACGATTCAAATAAACAAGTAATTAAAATCGGAATGTTGTATCCGCTAAGTGGTAATGCAGCAGTTTTTGGTGATACAGCAAAGATGACGGCAAAAATGTTCTTTGAGGATTACGCAAACACAAAATATAAATACGAACTGGTGTGGGAAGATTCCCAAGCAAATCCTGCAACCGCGGTTAGTGCCGTGCGTAAATTGATAAATTATGACAATGTGGACATCGTTTTGGATATGTATTCTAGTGTTGGTTTGGCGGTATCACCAATTACAAACGAAAACAAAGTTCCACATCTAACATTTGCCCAAGACAGAAATATTTCTATCGGATTTTATAATTATCGTGTGGTTACTTCTGCAAAAAAGACTGGGGAAGGAATGTATAATGCATTGCGTCACAGAAATTTGAAAAATATAACCGCCGTTGTTGAAAATACACCAGGGACATTGTCTTTATACGATGGTTTCAAAAATATAGCCAATCAAGATAAAAACATGAAAATAACGGAAGTCATGGTCAACCCAGGTGAACGTGATTTTAATGTTATCTTGAACAAGATAAAGAAAAATTCGTCTGATATTATTGTAACTGTTTTACAGTCGCCAGAAATAGATGTATTTATGCGTCAAGCCAAGACAAACGATGTCAAAGTTCCGATTACTGGGTTGCAGTCGTTTACTATGTTAAAAGATAAATCTTTGGCGGATGGTGCCTGGTATGTAGATGTTACAATGGCGAATAAAGATTTCTTGGATAAGTATAATAAAATCAGTAAAAATGCACCGACCAATTTTGCCGAAAATTTCTATACATCATTATTGGTTGCGGTTACAAACTTTGAATCTTTTGATGCAAAACCAAGTGCCGAAGAATTTATAAATAATCTTGTGGTTGTAGATGGGGTTATATCACCAATTGGTAAATTGGTATATGATAAATCGGAACAAAATATCGATACCAATGCGAGTGTTCGCAAAGTTGAAAACGGAAACATTATCGAAATAGCCGAATAAAGGAAAATAAAATGAAAAAACTGTTTTTAGTTTTATGTATGGCTTTATCACTGGTTGCGTGCGATAAAAATGATAATCCACAAAACAAACCTGTTGTGAAAATCGGTATGATGTTGCCGTTGTCGGGTGATATGGCAAGTTATGGTGACGCGACCAAGCGTGCGATTGAAATGGTAAAAGAAGACATTAAAAACACAAAAAATCATTACGAATTTGTTCTAGAAGATTCTGGTACTGATACCGCCAAGGCGGCGACGATTATTCGTAAATTGGTGTTTACAGATAAAATAAATGCGGTTATGGGGTATATTTCGTCAACGGCTATGGTTGTGGCACCTATTGCAGAGGAAAATAAAATACCATCGTTTTGGTTTGTTTCCGCGCCAGAGGCCAGTGTAGGTGCATATAATTTCCGTTTGTATCCAGATCTTGTCACTGGGGCAGAAATGATTTCAAAAAAGATAAAATCTGAAAAGAAAAAGAGCATAGCGATTATTTATCAAAATATACCATCTATGAATTATATGGTGGCGGATATGTTGCCGGTTTATACCCAAGAATTAAAAATTGTTATGAATGAAAATTTTATACCTGATGAAAAAAATTTCTTTGCTTTGATACAAAAGATTAAATCTGCGAACCCAGATTACATAGTGTTCGAAGCAACACCGCCCGAAACAGATATATTCTTTAAACAACTGCGTGAAAACAAGGTAAATATTCCCGTTACCGGGTTCCAATTGTTGGGGATGACATCAAATCTTGAAATGTTGAACGGTATGTGGGATGTTGACACCGCCCAATCAAATCCCAGGTTTATAACAAGGTATAAACAAATGGGTGGAACGGACAATTTATTTTATGCTGATTATGTTTATACTATGTTGATGGCATTGATAAACGGGTTTGAAAATGCCAGTACTGATAATATGGACGAATTTATTGCCGCCGCCGCCGAAACAGAATCGCCGATTGGCAAACTGGAAGTCAGTGGCGATAAAGATCTAGTTATACACAATCATATTTATCAACACGTCGTGAACGGTAAAAAAGAAATTATGGAAAATAGGTGGTAAAAATGAAAAGAATCTTTCTGATTTTGTGTGCAGTATTGGCAATCGCGGGTTGTGACCGTGAAAAATCTGTGATGATTTCTAAATAAAAGGCAACAATAAATGTTGGAATTAAAAAACATCAAAGCGGGTTATGGTAAAAAGGCGGTTTTGGAAAATGTTTCTGTAAAACTGCGCGATAAATGTATAACTGTCATTATGGGGGCAAATGGCGCAGGTAAATCAACATTGTTAAAAACCGCATTTGGAATTATTCGGACAATGGACGGCAAGATATTGCTGGATGGTACTGAAATTCATCCAACACCACAAATGTTGGTTAAAAAAGGAATATATTTTGTTCCGCAACGCAATCGTGTGTTTCCAGATATGACCGTACGTGAAAATATAGAATTGGCGACTCATTCATGGGCGGATAAAAGTATTTTTGATTCGCGTCTGCGTGCCGTATTGGAATATTTCCCCGATTTGAAAGCACGTCTTGATACGCGCGCGGATACACTTTCTGGGGGGCAACAACAAATGGTTGCGCTGGCACGTGGGTTGGTTGGTAATCCAAGAATGATATTTATGGATGAACCTTCTATTGGATTGGCACCGAAACTAATAAACGATGTTTTTCACAAAATAAAAGATTTAAAAGAAAAAACAGGCACCGCATTTGTTATTGTTGAACACAATTTGAAAACTTTGCTGCCCCTGACCGACTGGGCATATATCTTGCAAGACGGTCATGTGGCATACGACGGTTCATCAAATGGTAAAACATTGGAAAAAATGACAACGGTTGTATTCAAATAAAAAAATCGCCATTTGGCGATTTTTTAATTTGCAGCCGTTACTGCGACTCTCTTACGACCGGTCGCGCGACGACGATTCAACACATCACGTCCACCCTTGGTTGCCATACGTGCACGAAACCCATGCGTACGAATACGGCGTGTTTTTGATGGTTGATAAGTTCTTTTTGTTGCCATGTCAAATCCTTTTGTGCGTATATTTAACCATAACTTTTATAAAAACGCAACTATTTTATTTACTTTTTACAATTCCCAATTTTTGCAAGGCAAGTGTGAATAAATGCCATGCCAACAACCATGCAAATATAACTCTGAATGCCGCGAACAGTGTCATTTTATATCCTTTTTATTATTTTTTATGCCCTTAAGTACTGAATATTATAGCACACAAGGAACCTTTGTCAAGTTTTTGTTGACCATAAAAAATATACGTTTTTTTGCTTTATTCCTTGACCGCGGGCGTAAAAATTTGCTATCTTTTATGTGTTAAAACACCAAGGAAAGAGTAAGGTTATGTCAGAAATAGAAACAACAAATGAAATAAACGAAATCAAGATACCACAATCTTCTATTGAACATGAAATGCGGACCAGTTTTTTGGACTATGCAATGTCCGTTATTGTGGACCGTGCGTTGCCCGATGTGCGTGATGGTTGCAAACCTGTACACCGCCGTATTTTATACGTTATGAACGATGTTGCGCCCGCAACCAAGGCAACGGTTAAATCGGCGCGTATTGTCGGTGATGTTATGGGTAAATATCACCCGCACGGGGACAGTTCTATTTACGAAGCAATGGTTCGTATGGGCCAAGATTTTTCTATGGGTGAAATGTTGGTCCAAGGTCAAGGTAACTTTGGTTCGCGCGACGGGGACAAGGCCGCGGCCATGCGTTATACCGAAGCGCGCTTGTCCAAACTTGGCGCGACCTTGATGGAAGATATGGACAAAGATACGGTTGATTGGCAACCAAACTTTGACGGCACACTGCAAGAACCGGTTGTTTTACCAACCAAGTTCCCAAATTTCTTGGTAAACGGTGGTTCTGGTATTGCGGTTGGTATGGCAACAAATGTTCCTACATACAATTTGGGTGAAATTTGTAATGGTATTTTGGCGGTTTTAGATAATCGTGAACTTTCAGATGACGAATTGTTCCAAATAATTCCGGGCCCTGATTTTCCAACGGGTGCAATAATTATGGGGCGCAGTGGCGCGTATAAAGCGCACACCACCGGTCGCGGATCTATTATTGTGCGTGCAAAGACACATAATGAAAAATTTCATGATCACGAGGCAATTGTTGTTGATGAAATTCCGTACCAGGTCAATAAAGCCCAGATGATTATCAAAATCGCGGAATTGGCCAAAGACAAAAAGATAGAAGGCATTGCCGAAATTCGCGATGAATCATCCAAGGAAGGTTTGCGTATCGTTATTGAATTGAAACGCGATGCGATACCTGATGTTGTGTTGAATCATTTGTTCCAATTTACCGAAATGCAGACGAATTTCCCGGTCAACATGATGGCGTTAAATCGTGGCCGTCCAATGTTGTTCAATGTTCGTGGCGTACTGGATGCATTTATTGAATTCCGCGAAGAAGTTATTCGTCGCAGAACTATATTTGATTTGAACAAGGCGCGTAATCGTGCGCACACATTATTAGGTTTGTCGGTTGCGGTTGGTAATTTGGACGAAGTTATTGAACTTATCAAATCTTCGGCCAGCCCCGAAGACGCGCGTGCGGCATTGGTTGCGCGTGGGTGGAAGGCATCTGATATTGAAAATTATATTCAATTAATTGATGATCCAAACACCGAATATAAAGATGGTATGTTCTATATGTCCGAAGACCAAGCCAAAGCAATTTTGGAATTGCAATTGCACAGATTGACTGGCTTGGAACGCGATAAAATTCATAATGATTTGACTGAATTGGGTGCAGTAATCAAAGATTTATTAGATATATTGGGCAGTCATGAACGCATAGTTCAAATTATACGTGATGAAACCGCTGCTGTGCGTGATAATTGGTCGCAACCACGTCGTACAGAAATTTCTGATGCTGAAATCGATATAGATATTGAAGATTTGATTGCACGTGAAGATATGGTCGTAACTGTATCTAATACAGGTTATATTAAACGTGTTTCTTTGGATACGTATCGCGCACAAAAACGTGGTGGCAAAGGGCGCAATGCTATGACGACCAAAGAAGATGATTATGTTGTAAATATGTTTGTTGCAAACACTCATACACCATTGTTGTTCTTTTCGTCTACTGGTTTGTGTTATAAATTAAAGACGTATAAATTGCCAGAGGCATCTGCCGCAGGTAAGGGGCGTCCATTGGTGAATCTATTACCTTTGGCAGATGGTGAAACCATTACGGCTATTTTACCTGTGTCAGAAGAAGATGTAAAACGTGTTCAGGAATCCGGTAAAGAACATTTCTTGATGTTTGCAACGGCATCTGGCACAGTGCGTCGTAATCGTATGTCTGATTTTGATTCAATCCGTAGCAACGGAAAGATCGCTATGAAATTAGATGAAGGC
>JAEEGH010021161.1_pt1 | contig 13453 bp, 10 predicted proteins | sample 9134181 | NCBI WGS metagenome assembly JAEEGH01 (sample SAMN16246544, study PRJNA631951) | gut metagenome | biome: gut microbiome; feature: rumen; material: DP-attached | host: Bos | place: Iran: Karaj | collected 2018-10
CGGGTTGTCTGTGCGGTGCATCCACACATCGGGACCGATGAAAATGTGGCGCCGGCCCAATTCGGACTGCAAATGAAGTGCTTTGGTGGCAATCACGGTATAAATACCGCCCACCTTATTGCACACTTCCCAACTAACTTCAAACAGGTAATCGGCCTGCAATAACTCGTTTTTCTTTGCCATCGACCTTATTTCTTCTTCGCTACAGTCTTACGCACGGCCTTCTTGGCAGGAGCCTTCTTCATCTCTTTGTGGGCGGTTTCCTTCACGTCCAGGGCGGCACGCTTCTCGTCCAGACGGATCTGGAAGTCGGAAATCACGTTCATGTAGTTGATGAAGGCCTCGTAGGGGGTATCATACGGGTTAAAGTACTTGTGCACCTCTCCGTCAGAGAAGAACTTGGTGCACATATAATAGAAGTGGTCGCTTTCCTGCAGATGGCCGAAGTCGTTCCAGAGGTCGAAATCGTTCACGATGGAGAGCTTCTCCGTCATGGCGTATACCTTCTTGTAGGCCTCGCTCTGGAGCTCGTTGCCCAGCCAGGCGGTGACGTCGCGCTCTTCATCGGCCCAGGAGATGGGATCATCCACGGCAATGTCGGAGACGGGTTTGTACTTCTTGGCTACCTCGGAAGGCGTGGCAAAGCCAAAGGTACCGTCCTTAAGAACGGCGGCCGGCAGGGCCTTCATAAACTCGAAGATGCCGGTATCCACGCTCTGGTGCTCTCCAAAGGTCTCGTAATCCATAAACAGGTTCACAATGTCTCCTTCCTTGGCGCTTTCCTTCATCCAGCCAACATACTGGTCTGCCGTTACCTTGTTCTGGTTAAAGCGGAAAGCTATATCGTCAGAGAGGGTGTAGTTGCGGAGCAGGAGCTTGAGCTTGGGCTGGGTCTCTCCGGTGTATACGTAGTTGGGGCTCTGCCAACCCATAATGTGGCGGGCGCCCTCGGTGAGCATAGTCTTGTAGCCCATATCGTATACCATTTCACCAATGCCGTTGGAGTAGATGAGCTCCGTGTTGCGGAAGGTGACGGGCTTGACGCCAAACAGCTCTTCAATAAGGGCCGAATGCTTCTCTACCTGGTGACGGAACTCCGACTCGGAGGCCAGGGAAGCCAGGGAGTGGTAGTAAGTCTCGGCCAGGAATTCCACCTTACCGGTGGCGGCGAGGGCCTTGAAGCTATCGATGACCTCCGGAGCAAAGCGCTGGAACTGCTCCAGGGCGCTGCCGGAGATGGAATAGGCAATCTTGAATTTACCCTTGTTCTTGGCGATGAGCTCCAGCATAAGCTGGTTCATCGGAAGGTAGCACTTCTGGGCTACGCGGCGCAGGATGGTCCGGTTGGCAAAGTCGTCGTAGTAGTGCGAATCTTTACCGATATCGAAGAATCTGTACAGGCGCAGACGGGTGGGCTGATGGACCTGGAAATACAGGCAGATACTCTTAGATGCCATAATATCTTATTTTACTACTGATTCATAAACTTGCTTGAGCTTGGCGCATGCCCCGTTCCATTTGAGGGCATTGACCTCGTCGTATCCCATGCGGGCGCTGAAGTCTGCGAGGGCCGGGTAAGAGAGGAGGGCGTAGATGTCGTCGGCCATGGCGTCCACGTCCCAGAAGTCCACCTTGAAGGCGTATTTGAGGATTTCTGCGGCGCCGGACTGCTTGGAAATGATGGACGGCACACCGGTACGCATAGCCTCCAGAGGAGAAATGCCGAAGGGCTCGGAAATGGACGGCATAATGTACACGTCCGAGAGGGCGAACATCTTCTGCACGTCTGCTCCGCGGAGGAAGCCGGTAAAGTGGAAACGGTCGCTGATACCCAGGCGGGCGGCGTGACGGATGGCGCGGTTCATCATATCACCGCTGCCGGCCATCACAAAGCGAACGTTCTTGGTGCGCTTGAGCACCTTGGCAGCCGCCTCAATGAAGTACTCGGGTCCTTTCTGGTAGGTGATTCGGCCCAGGAAGGTAACCACGGGTTCCTTGACTCCGCGCTCTACCACCAGGTTCTCCCGGCCGCTGAAGTCTACCGCGTTGTGCACGGTGACCACCTTGGCGGGATCTATTCCGTAACGGTTGATAACGGTGGAGCGGGTGAGGTCACTCACGGTGACCACGCGGTCTGCTATCTGCATACCCTTTTGCTCAATGGCAAAGACACGGGTGTCAATGTTGTCTACGCTGCCGCGGTCGAAGGACGTGGCGTGCACGTGGATCACCAGCGGCTTGCCGGTGAGTTCCTTGGCGGCGATACCGGCGTAGTAGGTTAGCCAGTCGTGGGCGTGGATGACGTCAAACTCATCCTTGCGCTGCATGGCGATGGTTCCGCCCACCATAGCGTAACGGGCCACCTCTTCCATCAGGTTGGCGCCGTACTTGCCGGAGAACTTATACTTCTGGCCGAAGCTTACGGAGAAGTCCTTTACCTGGCGCTTCTTGTCTTCTTCTACCAGTTTGCCAAACTCCTCGGGGTCTGCGTAGGGAACCAGGTTGGAACCAATGTGGATGAACTTGACCTTGTCCAGGTATTCTTCCACGGTTTCGGACACGTTGTCCACAGGCACATCCGAAGCGTTGATGATGGTGGTGGCACTCTGGTCTTCGTCACCGGAGGCCGAAGGCATCACAAACAGGGTTTCTACCCCGTTGTGGGCCAGACCTTTCACAATGCCTTCGCAGGCCGTACCCAGACCGCCTGCAATATGGGGAGGAAACTCCCAACCGAACATAAGTACACGCATAGCTTAATCCTCCCTGTATTTACTGATGAGCCAATTGATATTGAGGAGGGCCGAAGTGGTCATAGCCGAAGAGATGGCACCGTGGGGCTCGTGCGGCGGGTCTCCGTCGTAAAGCTCGGAGAAGCAGCCCACGCCGTGCTTGGAGAGGTCCTCGTAGAAACCTTCCGTGAGGTATTCGGCCTTCTTGATGAAGTTGGCCCCCATCATATTGAAGCCGGCATAGCAGAACTGGGCCAGCAGGAAAGGCCAGGCGCAGCCGTTCATATAGGCCTCGTCTCTCTGGTGCTGGTTGCCTTCGTAGACGCCCTTGTAGCGGACGTCGCGGGGGCTCAGCGTGCGGATACCGCGGCGGGTCACGAGTTCTGCGTTAACTACGCGCATTACCTCGCTCACTACCTCGTCGGATACGCAGCGGTGGTCCAGGGATACGGCCCAAAGCTGGTTGGGACGCAGTTCCAGGTGCTGACCGTTGTTGTCTACGTAGTCGGCCAGGAAGCCCAGGTCTGCGTTCCAGAACGTAGGCTCGAAGTTCTGCTCTATGAGAGCTTTCACCGGAGCCCACTTCTTGGCAAAGGCGCTGGTCTTCTTTTCGTTTTCCAGGGCAAAGCAGATGGCGTTGTACCAAAGGGCGTTGGTCTCTACCTGATAGCCGGCACGCTCCGTAACGGCGCGGCCGTTGATGTAGGCGTTCATCCAGGTAAGGGCTACGCCGTCCTTCTGGGCCCACAGGAGGCCGTTGGGCTGCATAGCTACCTCCTGGCGCTTGCCCGGAACATAACTTTCTATAATGGTTTTCATCACCGGGCCGTACTTGTCCCACACGGCCTTGGCGTGGCCGTTGAAGGCAATGTACTGCTGCAGGGTAACAGCCATAAAGAGCGGGGCTTCCACCTGCGTGGTGCGGGTGGTGAGACGCTCCTGGTTGGCGGCGATGAGGTTGTCCAGGATTTCTTCAAACTCCTTGGGATTGTGCTTTCCGTAGAGGGTGAGGCCAGGCAGGGAAACCAGGGTCTCTCTCAGAAGGCCCGTGTACAGCCAGCTGTAGCCGGCCACAATGCGCTTGACGCCGCCGTCCTCGCGGATGAGGGAATCGGCCTGGCGGACCAACTGGTCGTGGAAGGACGTAATGGGGCCAATCTTTTCCACCACGGTACTGAAGCGGCGCTTGAGGGAGCCGGCTTTCACGGGCTCACCGGCGGCGGCGCTCACCACCAGGGTATCTCCGCTGTGGAGTTCCACTTCAAAGCTGCCGGGGACCAGGAGGTCTTCCCTGCAGTCGAAGCCGCGGCGCATCTCGTCTGAATACGTGATGCCCTTGTACCACACGGGGTTGGCCTTGAAGGAGGTTGCGGTGCTAAGCTGGAGATTGAGCACCGGGAAGTTTTCATAGAGGCAGAAGGCGGCACCGTTCTGCACGGGGACAAAGCCCGTATTGGCGGTGGCGTTTTCTCCGGTGAGGCCGTGCACGCTGCGGAAGGCCAGGAAGGGCTTGAGCTCCAGCTTGACCTTGGCCGGAGCGTTGACCAGCTCATACTGGATGAGCACCTGGTTGCTGTCCGGCGAGAGGGCGATCCGCTTGCGGAAGACGATTTCACCGATTTTGTAGGTAACACAAGGGACAGGATCGGCATCAAAGTCCACAATGTACTTGTGGCCACGGGGCTCGTAGATGTCACCGTAGCAGTGGATGCCCAGATTGAAACGCTTGCCCCTGAGGGTCAGGCTCTCATCCAGGGAACTCAGCAGCAGGTGACGGAAGCCCTCGAACTTTTCTACCGGAACTGCCAGCAGGCCGTGATAGCGGCGCGTATTGCACGTTACGATGGACGTGCTGCAGAACGCGCCGGTCTTGTTGGCCAGGAGAATCTCTCGTTTGAGCGAGTACTCAAGATTCACCAGCTCCGACTTGTTGAATTTCAAAAAAGCCATAAATATGTGTTTATATTTGCTTCAGTACAATCGCCGTACGGGCAGGCAGGTACAACTTGAGGGTGTGGTCGTACGCCTGATTGCCGTTGGGGCATCTTTCCGGTAGGGTTACGTGGCGTTCTCCCTCCTTGAGACGGCCGAAGCCGTTGAAACGAGGTTCATCGGAGTCCAAAACAACTACGTACTCCCCCGCTGGCGCCGAGACCCCATAGTCTGCGAACGAACCCGCGGGCGAGAAATTCAGTGCAAAGATACAGTTTTTCCGTTTGAAAATCAAGATTTTCTTCTCCTCATCGGCTACCAGAAGCTCTGGATGGTCATTCAGAAGTTTCTCTTTTTTAAACAGATGGATCATTTCTGCATCGAAGCAGCGGAGGTCTCCGTAGCGGAGATCTTCGTTGTCTGCCAGGGACCACTGGCGGCGGGCATACTTGAACGACCAGCCGTTCCCTTCCCGGGGAAAGTCTATCCACTCGGGATGGCCGAATTCGTTGCCCATGAAGGTGAGGTAGCCGTCTCCGGCGGTACCGGCGGTCACCAGGCGGATGAGCTTGTGGAGGGCTATGCCACGGTCCACGATGCTGTTCTGGCTGTCTTTGCGCATGGCAAAGTACATTTCCTTGTCCATCAGGCGGAAGATGATGGTCTTGTCTCCCACCAGGGCCTGGTCGTGGCACTCCGCGTAGGAAATGGTCTTTTCGTCTACGCGCTTGCCGCTGAGCTCCCACCAGATTTCTCCCATGGACCACTGCTCGTCGCTTCTTTCCTTGATCCACTTGATCCAGTGGTCCGCTATGCCCATGGACATACGGAAGTCAAAGCCCACGCCAAAGGCCTCGAACGGGGCGGCCAGGCCGGCCATACCGGACATATCCTCTGCTATGGAGAAGCCGGCGGGGTTGATTTCCTTGACCAGGCGGGTGGCCAGGGCCAGGTAGATGACGGCATCCTCGTCCACTCCGCCGTCAAAGTACAGGCTGTAGTCTACGAAGTCCTTGCCCAGACCGTGGTCCCAGTACAGCATAGAAGTAACGCCGTCAAAGCGGAAGCCGTCTATGTGGTACTCCTCCATCCAGTACTTGACGTTGGACAGCAGGAAGTAGCGGGTTTCGTCTTTTCCGTAGTCGAAGCAGCGGGAGCCCCAGGCGGGATGGCGGCCGGCAGGACCCTGGTGGAAATACAGGTGGTCCGTTCCGTCAAACTCGCTCAGGCCTTCCAGCGTGTTCTCTACGCTGTGGCTGTGCACGATGTCCATAATCACAGCGATTCCCTTGCCGTGGGCGTCGTCTACCAGGGCCTTGAACTCTTCGGGCGTGCCGAAGCGGGAGCTCAGGGCAAAGAAGTTGGAGACCTGATAGCCGAAGGAGCCGTAGTACGGATGCTCCTGCAGGGCCATGATCTGGATGGTATCGTAACCCAGGGCCTTGACCTTGGGGAGGACGTCTTTGCGGAATTCTTCAAAGGTACCCACTTTTTCCTTCTCAGAGGCCATACCAATGTGGCACTCGTAGATGAGCGGATTGGGGCGCTTGCCGGCGTGGCCGTGCTTCCACTGGTAGGGCTTGGGGGCCCAGACCTGGGCGCTGAAGACCTTGGTTACCTCGTCCTGCACCACGCGCGTGGCGTAGGAAGGGAGACGCTCTCCGCCGCCGCCCGGCCATTCGATATAGAGTTTGTACAGCTGGCCGTGCTTAAGGAACATCTGGGGGATCTTGAGTTCCCAGTTGCCGTTGCCTAGGGGCTGGAGGGCATAGGCATCGGTGCGCTTCCAGTTGTTGCAGTCTCCAATGAGGAAAATCTTGGAGGCATTGGGGGCAAATTCACGGAACACCCAGCCATCCTTGAGTTTGTGCAGACCGTAGTAAAGATGGTTGTTCACAGCATCCTTGAGGAGGCCGTCTCCGGCAATGTGCTTAAGGGTTTGCCAGATGTGCTCGTGCCGGGCGTCAATGGCGCCTTTGTACGGCATAAGCCAGGGGTCTTGTTCGTAGATCTTTTTCATACCTTACTCCTTGTCCAGTGAATCAATCTTATCCTTCACGGTGCGCAGGTATTCCCGGCACTCTTTAAGAAGTTCCTTGCTTCGGCCAATCAGGGCGTCAATATCGTCCAGCTTGGTCTCGGGATTCTCCACCTTGGCTGCAATCTCTTCCAACTCGGCTATTGCCTTTGCGTAATCAAACTTCTGAGCCATATTATGCGGTTTTAACTTGGTTATTGTCTATCTTGTCCGTGTAAATCTCATCTACCTTGGCGGTGAGGGAACCGTCACTGAAGCGGACTCCAATGCGGTCTCCTTTGGACACCTTGTCCACGGTCTTGAGCACTTTGTTGTCTTTGCCGGTTACCAGCACGTAGCCCAGGGCCAGGATGCTGCGCGGGTCCGAAGCCTTGATGAGGGCCTCCTTGAGCGCCACCTTGGACACCTCTGCGCTCACGCGGGCCTGGGCGGCAAACTGTACGCGGTGCGCGGCGTTATCTTTCAAGCGGGCTACGTCTGCGTACTTTTGCAGAAGGCCCCTGGAGATGCGTGCAATGCATTTTTGCAGCGGCATTTCCAGCGAGCCCATACGGCGCTGGATGGCCGCAGAAACGCGCTGGGCCAGGCGGTCCAGGATGGCATCCTGCGCCTCGTACGCCTCCAGGAAGAGGTCTGCCAGGGCGGTAGGGGTTTTGACGCTGGCGTGGGCCACCATATCTGCAATATGGACGTCTTTGTCGTGGCCTATGGCCGTAACTACCGGCACGGGGCAGGTGGCAATGGTGACGGCCAGTTCGTAGTTGTCAAAGCAGGCAAGGTCCAGCTCTGAGCCGCCGCCCCGGAGAATGAGGATGGCGTCGTAGTTCTTCTCCCCTGCTTTTTCCAAGGCTTCCATAATGGAGGCCGGAGCCTGTTCTCCCTGCACCAGGGCTTCAAACAGGTCCAGCTGGAAGGCATAACCCTCCGGGTTGTCCAGCAAGTGATGACGGAAGTCCTGGTAGCCGGCGGCCGTTTTGGAAGTGATGACGGCCAGGCGGTACGGGAGGTCCGGCAGGGCCAGTTCCTTCTGCATTTCCATATATCCCTGGGCCGTGAGCTTCTCTATGGCTTTCTTGCGCTCCAGGGCCTGTTCTCCCAGCGTAAAGGCGGGGTCTATGTCTTCTATGAAAAGGCTTACGCCGTAAAGCTCACTGTAGCTCACGGTTACCTGCACCAATACGGTGAGGCCGGCCTGCAGGCGCTGGCCGGTGGCTTCTTCGAAGAACTGGGTGAGCTGGGGATACTTCCACTTCCAGATCATAGCACGGGCTTCCGCGATGGACTTGCCGGTACGGCTCTGGGAAAGGGTAAGGTAGCAGTGACCGTTGGCGCGGGGACTCCAGGAGGCTATTTCTGCCTTGACCCAGTATCTTCCGGGAAAGGCATCTGCAATGCTCTCCTTGATTCTGTTCTGGAGTTCCAGAAGCTCTATGTAGTTTTTACCCTCCATAGGTCACTCCTTATTTCTACAATTATAACAAAAAATCCGCGGAATTCCACGGATTTTTGAAAAAATCGTATTTAGCGCCAATGATATCCGGCCCGGATGGAAAACTGGTCGTCGGGCGAATCCGGCTGGAAACGGCTGTAAGGAGAAAGAAAGAAGTTGTGCACGTGCGCGCCCAGAAGGGCTGTCCACAGCGGAACCTTTACTTCCCGGGCCGATGCGCCCCATAGGAAATTCCCGTAATTGTAGTGATTATAGGCTACAGTGCCTTCCTTTTGCGTATCGGCTACATAATACGTATCCGAGGAGACCCCATATTCGGGCCGATTGGCAAAGTCCAGAACGACCCCGTATGCGCTGTTTTTCAAAAGAAAAATGCACCCCGGGAAGAAGCCTTTGGAAGGGGCCGTGGACGCTCCGCAAAAATCCATGGCTTGTGCAATTTCTTCTGTACTGACCAGATGGACCCGCTTGTCCGGTCCCATCTGGGAATCGTCGTAGCCGGGGTCCGAGAAGCGGGCCACAATGGGCTCCCGGCCTTCTCCCTGCCACAGAATCAGGGGGCCTTCTTCATAGCCGGACTGCACGCAGCTCAGGAACCTTCCATCGGCCCCAAAGAGGAAAGCTTTCCCGTCCAGGGGGTCCGGAGAAAGGAGCGCATCCAGCCCGCAAAGGCGGCTGGCTTCCAGGGCTCCCTGCCATTCGGCCAGCGGATCCGGTGCCTCCGGCATAGGCTTCCAGCGAGCACGTCCGGTGGTATCGGCCTCTTTCCAGGAGAGGGTATCCTTTCGGCCGAAAGGGCCATAGACGGCCATCGTAAGAACGCGATTCCCGGCATAGGTATAAGACTTCCGCTCCCAATGTTCGGGGTCCTTGAAGGCGGTTACGTGTGAAGGGTGGGCACTCCCCTCCCCATAGGCATAAGCCTTGAGGCTGAGGGTGTTACCCAGTGAATCCAGATGCTGGATAATAAGGGGTTTTCCCTGGTCCCAGATGACTTCCGTACGCTCTCCGCGGGCCCCCTGGACAGCCTGCCCGTACACGGGCAAAGTCAGCGCCAGGAACAGCGCAAAAGAAAAGATACGGCGCATCATCACTTAGAATTGGGGTTCGAAGTGAGGGATGGGCTTGAGCTTGAACAGGTTGGTGGCGTTCTTGTGATCAATGAGCGCCTTCACCTGGGGATCTTCGCACACGCCTGTGCGGATATACTTGTCCAGAACGGCGTAGGTGAAGCCCAGGTTGTCCTCGTCCGTCTTGCCCGTAAGGCCGTCGGAAGGGGCTTTCTCCACCAGCTCGATGGGCAGACCCAACACTTTGCCAATGGCCACCACTTCCTGCACGGTAAGGCCTCCCAGGGGCGAGAAATCGCCGGCGGCGTCTCCGTAACGGGTGCTGTAACCCACCCAGTCTTCGGAGAGGTTGCAGGTATTTACCACGCGGCCGTTGTTGCTCTGGGAAACGGCATAGAGGGTGGTCATACGCAGACGGGGAGCCATATTGATGTAGGTCTGGCGGCTGGCCTCGTGACCCAGCTGGGCCTCAACTTCGGCCATCAATGCCTTGAAGGCAGGACCCACGTTTACGTTGTAGCGTTTGATGCCCAGGTGGTTGATGAGCTTGACGGAATCGTCAATGTCCGGCTGGACGCCATTTGGCATAGTAACACCAATCACGCGGTCAACGCCCAGTGCCTCCACGCAAAGGGCCGCGCAAACACTGCTGTCCTTACCACCGGAAATTCCCAGCACAGCATTACAGCCGGGGCCGTTTTCTTCAAACCAGTCGCGAATCCACTGGACGCACTGGTCTTTGATTTTTACTGCATCAAACATACTTATTTGGCTCGTGTATATACCTGAATGGGGCAGCCCTCAAAGTCAAAGTGCTCGCGGAGCTTGTTCTCCAGGAAGCGTTTGTAAGGATCTTTGACCCACTGCGGCAGGTTGCAGAAGAAGGCAAACTGCGGGGTACGCGTGGGCAGCTGCGTCACGTATTTGATCTTGATATATTTGCCCTTCCAAGCCGGCGGCGGGTAGTTCTCAATCTCCGGCAGCATAGCATCGTTAAGGGCCGAAGTAGAGATTTTCCGGCGCATATTGTCGGCCACGCGGGCGGCGGCATCCAGCACGTCCAGGATGCGCTGCTTGTTGAGCACGGAGGTAAAGATGATGGGAATGTCGTTGAAGGGAGCCAGGCGGGCCTTGAGGCCTTCCGTGTAGTCCCTCATGGTGTTAACGTCTTTCTCAAAGAGATCCCACTTGTTCACCACAATCACGCAACCCTTGCGGTTTTTCTGGATTACGTTGAAGATGTTCATATCCTGGGCTTCCATACCCAGGTTGGCGTCTATCATAAGGATGCACACGTCGGAGTGCTCGATGGTTCTCATAGCACGCAGCACGGAGTAGAACTCCAGGTCTTCGGTGACCTTGCCGCGCTTGCGCATACCGGCCGTGTCCACAATCATAAACTCGTGGCCAAACTTGTTATAGTAGGTGGAGATGGAGTCGCGGGTGGTGCCGGCTACCGGCGTCACAATGTTGCGTTCCTCTCCCAGCAGGGCGTTGGTGAGGGAGCTCTTGCCCACGTTGGGGCGGCCCACTATGGCAATGTGGGGGATGTCGGCGTGGTCATCGGCCTGTACGTCGTCTTCGGGCAGGACCCTCAGAATCTCGTCCAGGAGGTCTCCGGTGCCGCTTCCGTTGGCGGCCGAAATGGTCCAGACCTCTCCCAGACCCAGGCTGTAGAAGTCAAAGGCGTCGTACATCTTTTCTCCGCTGTCCACCTTGTTCACGCAGAGGACCACCGGCTTCTTGGAGCGGCGCAGGAGGTCAGCAATCTCGGAGTCGTAGTCCGTGATGCCCGTGGCGGCCTCGCACATAAAGAGCACCACATCGGCCTCTTCAATGGCAATGCCCACCTGGCGGCGGATGGCGTCTTCAAAGACGTCATCGGAATTGGACGTGTAACCGCCCGTGTCCACTACGGAGAATTCGCGGCCGTTCCACTCGCACTTGCCGTAATGACGGTCACGGGTTACGCCCGCCGTCTCATCTACAATGGCCTGGCGCATTCCTACCAGGCGGTTAAAAAGCGTTGACTTTCCAACGTTCGGTCTCCCGACTATCGCAACTAAAGCCATAATTCTCTAATTTTTTGCAAAGATACACTTTTCTTCGTCAAAAGCGGGGCTTTCGATGCCGAAGAAGCGTAAAACACTGTGAAATACGTGATGTTGCCCCACCTTTTCCAGGGGTTTCACTTTCAGGTCCCGGGCGTCCGTCCACACCACAAACGGAATCTCCAGCTGCTCGCGCGGGGCCATCGAATAGGGCACGCCGTGCATATAGAGATTGTTTTCTCCCAGGGATTCTCCGTGGTCGGAGACAAAGAGCACACAGCCGCGGCGGTCCGGCAGGTTCTTCACCATTTCAATCACGGAGTGCATCAGGAAGTCCGTGTATACCAGGCTGTTGTCGTAGGCGTTATTGAGCTCCTCGGGGCTGGTCTTGGACATCTCCACGGTATTGCAGACGGGGGTGAATACCTCAAACTCCGGCGGATAATTGGTGTTGTAGGCCGGGCCGTGGTTGGTGTAGCCGTGAATGACCACAAAGATCTTTTCGGCCTTACTGTTCTTCAACTCTTCCTCCAGACCGGCCAGCAGGAGGCCATCGTAGCGGCTGTCGGCCTCCGGATACATCTCCTTGAGGTCCTGCATCCGGTAGTACTTTTCCGTATGCACCGGCGGTTCTCCCCAGTTGCTGGTGCGCCAGCTAACATCCACCCCTGCACGCTGCAGGTAGTTGGGCAGAATCTCGTGCAGTTCGCGGGTTTCCGTGGGCTCCAGGATGGCCCGTACGCCGGCGGCGGTGTAGGTGGCGGAAGCATCGGCCACCAGGGCCACAACACTGTCTTGGGAGGTATAGGGATTGGTTTCCTTGGGGTAGCCGTACAGGGAATAATGGTCCCGGCGGGCCGATTCCCCAATCATAAGCACGCACACATCCCGGGTCTCGGAGATGGCCGAAGGATCCGGCAGCGGAATCTCCTTGACGTTCTTCTTGCGCTCTCCGTCAAAGTAGCGGATGGTGTTGACGATATACGACCAGGGCATAAGGAGGCTGCCCAGTTCGGTGGAATTGCGGTCTATCCACGGCCAGTTTTTCATATTGCCGAAGATGACTGCCAGCACGGCGGCAACGGTAATGCCCGTCTGCCCCAGGAAGCGCTTGAAAGAGCCGTAATCCAGCTTTCTTTTGATCACATAGATGGACGGCAGCACGCCCAGCAGCAGCACGTAAAACACAAAGGCCCAGGAGAAGAAGCCCGAGGCCTCCGAGTACTGCGTGCGCCATACGTTGCCCATCATCTCGTCCGTTACCAGCACCTCGTAGTTGTTCACGAAGTACAGCATAATGGCGTCTCCCACCAGGGTGAAGGCCACAATGCAGCGGCCCACCATACGGAAGCAGTACACCAGCAGGTAATAGAACAGGTAATTGACTCCCACCAGCATCACCAGGCCCAGCAGAGTAAGCAGCACGCTGTTCCATCCCCCATCCAGGCAGGCGGCGGCGTGCCGGGCAAACGGCAGGTGGAAAGCCACCAGGGTATAGAGGCTCAGAAGCAGGCTGTACGTGCTCAGACGGGCTTTCTTGGGAGGCAGGGGTATCATTTTCTCTTATACAGGCTTACTAACAGGTAAAGGGTTCCGGCGATGCAGGCCAGCAGAAAAAGGTTCCACAGCACGGTGAGCACCCGGTTCAGGGGCTGGTGCTCGTTGTTGAAAGGACTGTCGGCCTGGGAAGCGTCGTACCGGGCGAAGGGGTTGGTGTAAATCACTTCCCCGCCCGGGAAATAGGCCGTGAGGCGGGCGTAGGGCTCTTCGGCCTGTAAAACATAGCTGATGCTGTCCGTGTTCTGAGCCAGCTTCAGTGTAGCGTGGTCCTGGCCGTTGATGCGGATGCTGTCGGCCCTTTCCGTGAGCGTCATCCGGATGGTATCTCCCTCCACGCCTATCCAGCTGATGGCCGGCAGGTCGTGGTTCTCTTTCCGCTTCACGTCCCAGTCTCCGTTGCCATAGTCCGGTACGCGCATAGCGTAGTAGCAGCCGGTGAGCAGGGTATGCTTGATATCTTCATAGCGGGCCGATGGGGTACAGAGGAAGTTGCACCGGATGGCAATCAGATGCGGATTGCGGGCGTGGTGCAGGTCATCGTTGGCCAGGCCGAAGCTGTAGTGGCCGGCGCTGAGGGCCTGGTCCCAGTACTCGTTCTGGGTGCTCACGTGGGTGTCCAG
>JAEEGH010021162.1_pt1 | contig 13453 bp, 9 predicted proteins | sample 9134181 | NCBI WGS metagenome assembly JAEEGH01 (sample SAMN16246544, study PRJNA631951) | gut metagenome | biome: gut microbiome; feature: rumen; material: DP-attached | host: Bos | place: Iran: Karaj | collected 2018-10
ATCGCCGGCCTCGGGATAGCCGGTCCACACGCTCTCATTGACCGCGTGGAAGGTCTCGGGACGGTACATCAGCGAGAAGCTGGGCACCTCAGTCAGGTAGATCTCGGTGGCCTCGGTGTACAGGGCCTTGAGTTCGGCCTCATCGGTGGTCAGGGGGATTTGGGAGATGATCTCGTCGATGCGGTCATTCTTGTAGTGGCCGAAGTTGCCGGACCAGTTGTTGTCCACGCCGACAAACTCGGAGCTCATCAGAGCGCGCACACGGCCCCAGGGAGAGGCGGGCTCGGCGCCGGCCGGGCTCCACATGAAGATGGCGTACTCGGTCTGGGAAGCCTTGGTGAACACGGTCTGGTAAATATCCCAGGTGGGATAGCTGGTGGTGATGTCAAGGCCGATGGCCTGGCCGGCCGCCGCCACGTCTTCCATGGAGGCCATCCAGTCGGTCCAGCCGTCGGGGCAGCAGGCGTTGAGCGTGATCTTCTCGCCGTTGAGCTCGCGGTAGCCGTCGCCGTCGGTGTCCTTGATGCCGGCGGAATCCAGCAGAGCCTTGGCGCCCTCGATGTCCTTGCCGACCCACTGCAGATCCTTCACGGCCTCGTGGTCGAACAGGGCCTGCTCACCGTCGGTGGGGTTCATAACCGAGCGCGGCACATCCGCGAAGGAGGGGCTCTGGTTGGTCATGGCGTTCTCGATGATGTCGTCATAGTCGATCGCCATGGCGATGGCCTTGCGGACCTCGGGGATCTGCAGGGCGGGGATCTCCATGTTGTACCACGCGGTGGGCATGGTGACGCAGATGCCGTAGGGAGCCTCGTCCATGTAGGTGGCGATGGGCAGGCCTTCCTGCTCCCACAGGTTCTGGACGTTGGCGATGAACTGCTGGTTGACGTCGATCTGGCCGGCCTTGAAGGCGATCAGAGTGGCGTCGTTATCCGCGTAAATGGCGTGGCCGATGTACTTGGGCACGGGCAGCTTGCCCCACATGGAGGCGTCCTGGCCCCAGTAGCTGTCGTTGCGGACGAAAGCCACCAGCTGATCGTTGGCGAAATACGGGCCGTAGGGGCCGGAGAAGGCGACGTCCTCGGCAGCATCCTCCAACATCTTGGTGGCGTCGCCGCCGCAGCGCTCGGTCAGGGTATCAATCCAGGCCTTCTGCACCACGTACACGCCACTCAGGAAGTTGAGCACCTGCAGGGGGTTGGTGGGCTTGCCGTCATCGGTGAGGGTGGTCTTGATGACGACCTTGCCGTCCACGGCCTCCACGGAGGCAATGTAAGGAGCATAACCGGTGGCGGTGGTGTTCTGGGTGGCCAGACCGGCTTCCCAAGTGGCGGCCACGTCCTCGGCGGTGACGGGGGTGCCGTCGTTCCACTTGGCCGCGGGCTTGATGGCGACGGTCATCTCGGTCAGATCATCGTTCCACACGTAGTCGCCGTCGGCCAGCAGGGGATAAAGCTTGCCGTCGAGAATGTTGAACATGTAGAGCGTCTCAAACATGATGGTGCGGGATCCACGGGGCGCCGCGGCGCTGGCCATGGAGTTGTTCATGTTGGGGCTCAGGGGGTTCCAGCCGTTGATGGGGCCCCACTGCTGACCGCCGAAGTACAGGGTCTCGTTGCGGGGCAGGTCGTCCGCCGCGGCGGCCGCGGGCCCGATGGCGGCCAGCAGGCCGACGAGCATCACGACAGACAGCAGCAGCGCCAGTGTTTTGCGTGTTTTCATGCGATTACCTCCTAAAAATATTAGCTTCCTTTTTATAGCAAACGGCTTTCGCCGTTTACTTACGTTATATCCCGCGCACGGTCTCGCCCGTGATCAGCTCTCCCGGGACCAGGATCCGCTTTGGGGAGCGCCGGTCGTCGGCGGAGATCAGCCGCGAAAGCTCCTCGGCCGCGGCGGCGCCCATTGTCTCGGCGTCCTGGCGCAGCGTGGTCAGCTTCGGCGAAAAGGCTTGACATACGGAGATGCCGTCATATCCGGCCATGCTGATTTTTCCGAAGAGCCCTCTGCGGACCAGTTCGTTGTATCCGCCCACGCAGGAAAAATCGTCGGGATAGAGGATGCAGGTGGGCGGCACGCGAAGCTCCAGAAGCGTGCGGGTGGCCGCCTGGGCCCCGGCCGTGTCGTGGTAGCGTCCCGACACCAGGTATTCGGGGGGGACATCCAGCCCGTGTTCCCGGCAGGTATCCAGAAAGCTGCGGATCCGTGTGCGGGTGACATAGCTGTCGTCTCCGTAGACATACGCTATGCGGCGGTGACCCATGGAGATCACATGCTCGGTGAGCTCCCGCATGCCGCGGATATTGTCCGAGCCCACGCAGCTGCATTTTTCCACGCCGAAATCGATGCACACGGTGGGGATGCCGATCTCGGCCACCTCCGAGGCGGCCGCCGCCTCCTCGTCGGTGCCCACGATGATGAGCACCCCGTCGCAGTTGCGGTAGCGGGCGTGCTCTCCCAGTCCCAGCGTTCTCCGCCCCAGCTTTCCGCCGATAAAGAAAATATCGAAGCCCAGGTCCTCGGAACGCTCCTTGAAGCTGTTGAGGATGCGGGCGAAGAACTCGTGCGTCAGGCCCTGAGCCCTGCCGGCGGAATAGAATATCCCCAGGCTGTAGCTGCGCCGGGTTTTCAGCGCTCGCGCCGCGGCGTTGGGGGTGTATCCCATCTCTTCGGCCACGGCGCGGATCCTCGCGGCGGTATCGCCGCTGACGTCCCAGGCGTCGTTGAGCGCTTTGCTCACGGTGGAGACGGACACTCCGCACTGCTCGGCGATCTGCCGTATGGTAACCACAGCGCTCCCTCCCCGTTTCCAGCGACGACTGTTCTCTAAAACGTTTTCGATTGTATTTTAGATTCATTCCCGCGGAATGTCAATTAGACGTAACTCATATAAATACCGGGTCTTTTTTTGTGATTCTGCATAGTTGACGTAACGCTTTTTGGGTTATCTTCCGCAAAATTGACGGCAGTCCGGCGTTCGCAGGGCTGTTTTTTGCTGTTGTAGCGGCCCCACTTGCGTGGTATACTTACATTAATTTACAACATCCGCGCCGCCGCGCCCGACAGGGCGTCCGGCGCCGAAGGAGGACACATTTCATGGCCGTAAGCTATGCTTCCCGGAAAGATGTTCCGGAGGAATTCACCTGGAACCTGGAGGACCTTTTCCCTTCCGTCTCCGCCTGGACGGCGGAGTACGAGTCCCTGAAAGCCCTGAGCGCCGAGATCCCGCAGTATAAGGGGACTCTGGGCCGCAGCGGAGAAGATCTTCTCCGCTGGCTTCGCGCGGAGGACGAAACGGGAGTGCGCGTGGAAAAGCTCTACGGATATGCCTCCTGCTATGCCGATACCGACGTGGGGGATTCCCTGGGCCAGGATCTGCGCGGGAAGGCCATGGGCGCGGCCGTCGCCCTGCAGAGTGCGGCCTCTTTCGCCGTGCCCGAGATCATGGCTATCCCCGACGAAACTCTCGACCGTTTTTATGCCGAGGTCCCCGAGCTGGAGGTCTACCGCCGCAGCCTGTACCAAATCCGCCGGCGCAGGGAACACATCCTCTCACCCGAGGAGGAGAAGCTTCTGGCGGCCGCCGGAGAGATGGCCGACGCGCCGGACACCATCGCGGGAGTTTTCCGCAACGCGGATTTGACGTTCCCTCCCGTTGCCGACTCCGCGGGTCGGGAGCACCCTCTCACCAACGGCACCTTCACGGTCCTGCTGGAAAGCCCGGACGCCGCTTTCCGCAAAAAGGTATTTGAAACCTATTATGATCGGATCGGCGAGTTCAGAAACACGGCTGCCGCCGCGCTGGACGCCCAGTTCAAGCAGCTGCGCTTCTTTGCCGACGCCCGCCGCTATCCCTCCACACGCGCGGCCGCACTGGACGCCACCGAGGTCCCCGAGGCCGTGTACGACAATCTGATCGACGCGGTCCACGGCAACATGGACAAAATGTACCGGTATGTCTCGCTGCGCAAACGGCTGCTGGGCGTCGGCGAGCTTCACATGTACGACGTGTATACCCCCATCGTGGCCGACGCGGCCGAGGAGATCACCTACGAAGAGGCAAAGGCCACCGTGCTGGAGGCCCTCTCCGTGCTGGGCAAAGACTACACGGATCTGCTGCGCGAGGGTTTTGACAACCGCTGGATCGATGTGTACGAAAACGCGGGCAAGCGCTCCGGAGCCTATTCCTCCGGGGCCGCCCGCCCGCATCCCTACGTGCTGCTCAACCACAAGGACAATCTCGACACCATGTTTACCCTGGCTCATGAAATGGGCCATGCCCTGCACAGCTGGCACAGCTGCCGATACCAGCCCGTGTGCACCTCCGATTACGTGATCTTTGTTGCCGAGGTGGCTTCCACCTGCAACGAGGTGCTCCTGATGCGTCATCTTCTGGGAAAGACCTCCGATAAAAAGCAGCGGGCCTACCTGATCAATCATTTTCTGGATCAGTTCAAGGGTACGCTGTACCGCCAGACCATGTTCGCCGAATTCGAGCGCGAGATGGGCCGCATGTCCGAGGCGGGCGAGGCGCTGACCGCCGACATCCTGTGCGAGAAATACCTGGAGCTCAACAGGCTGTATTTCGGCCCGGACATGATCTCCGACGACCGGATCGCCCTTGAGTGGGCGCGTATCCCCCATTTCTTCTACAACTACTATGTGTTCCAGTACGCCACCGGTTTCTCCGCCGCCGTCGCCATAGCCGACCGCATCCTCGCCGAGGGCGAGAGCGCCGTGCGGGACTACAAAAAGTTCCTCTCCTCCGGATCCAGCACCGATCCGATCGGCCTGCTGAAGATCGCGGGAGTGGATATGGGCTCCCCCGCTCCGGTCAACGACGCGCTGCGGCTCTTCGGCGAGCTCATTGACGAAATGGAGAAGCTCTGCTGATCATTTAAATGAGGACCCATGACGAACATAAGCGGAGCGGTTCGGCATGGGAGAGGAGGCACAGCGGAATGGACGGGCTTTGGAGCCTGCGACGAAGCGAGTGATATGGAGCTTGTGCCGACGAAGGGAGGGATGCCGATGTTCGGACCGATGCGAAAGGCTCTGGCGGCGCTGTGTACGGCGGCGCTGCTGTTCGGCGCGGGCGCACTCCCTGTCCGGGCAGAGGATTCAGGTCCCGCCATCGATTTTCTCTCCTACGAGGAGGCCCTGACATATTTCGACTTCGACCACGCCGCCAACAACTGGTGCGGCAAATTCGGGCTTGACCCGGTCACCCAGCTGGAAGAGGCGAAACGAGAGCTCCTCTCCGGCACGGATCCTCGGCTGATCATAGGGCTGGCCACTCTCGCGCGGGACACGGGACACGCCGGGGAGAAGCTTGTGGTCAACACGGCGTTCCGTCCCGCCTGCTATCAGGAGACGCTGGGCCTGCACGACGCGAACATAAACACCGGCCCCTACCGCAACTATATGAGCTGGAACGGGCGCAACGTGGTGAAGTTCTGGTGGACAGCCGAGCAGGCGCAGGGCTGGCCGGACGCATACTGCATCGATCTGAGCGCGTACGACATCCCCGCCATGGATGTGAGCGTTTTTTACCGCGCGGCCCTGCGCCTGTGGGACAACGGCTGGGTCAGCGGATATTATGCCCGTCCGGGCTGCAGCTCCCACAACTCCGGCACCGCGCTGGACGTGAGCAACTACTGGATCGGCGGCACCTTCGACACCGCCTTCACCCATAACGGAGTGACGTACCGCATGGAGGACTACGGGATCTACAAGCCTCTCCAGCCCTCCGAAGCCTCCCGCGGCGAGACCTGGCACATCACCAGCGACACGCCCGCTTTGGGACTGGGCAATTACGACCACGCCTTCCTTGAGGGGTTTGAGGTCGTGTACGGAATGTATTACAACCCCGCCCTGAAGGGCTGGAACATGGACGGCGGCTGGGGCATCTATGTGGGAGCCGGCGTGGCCGCCCTGCAGCTGAGACTGTGTCAGAAGGGGCTCCTCGGCGAGCGGTATATCACCGGATACTACTGCAGCCGCACCGAGGAAGCCGTACGCGCGTTTCAGAGCTCTGCCGGTCTGGAAGCCGACGGCATCTGCGGGCCCGGCACGATGTCGCTGCTGATGAAGGCCGGGGAGAGCGCCCCGGACGTCTCCGCTCCGAGTCTGGACACCGCGGAGGTGACCGCCCTGAGCTCCTCGGGCTTCCGGCTCCGTCTGGCCGGCGGGGACGACACCCGGCTCAGCGCTTACCGGGTGGAGACCCTCCTCGAGGGCGAGGGCTCCGGTACCGTGCGGTATTACAACGCCTTTGCCTCCGGCGAGGGCGAGGTGGATGTGGATATCTGGAAGGAAGGCCTGTATGAGATCCGCGCCTCGGCGCTGGACGCCGCGGGCAACGAGAGCGAGATCCTCTCCCCGGAGTCGGTGTTCGTGGACATGACGCCGCCGTCGCTTCGCCGGCTGACCGTCTTCGATATCGCAGAGGACGGATTCTCGCTGCTCTGCTCCGCCGCCGACAACGGGACCCTCCGGGATATACGCGTGTCCCTGATTTCCGACGGAGGGCAGCTTTGGGAGACGGTCCTTGACCCGGCCGGAGAGGACACCGCCGAGATCTCGGGACTGGGCGCGGGCGTATGGACGATCACGGTCACGGCCTCCGACGTGTGCGGCAACACGGCTTCCTATACCTTCTCCTGGCAGTATACCGCCGGAACGGCTCTGCCCGGAGCCACGATCTCCCATTTCGGGTGAACCCCCAAACGGACAAAACCGCCCGCGGCAGGAACGGTCCCTGCCGCGGGCGGTTTCTGTATGGGGTCCCCGGCTCAGCCGGAGGGAGTCGACGCGGGGAACACCGGGATCAGCTCCGGCTCGGGCGTACCGGCGTCCTCTCCCGGATACTCCGGAGTGGGCTCGGGCATGCTCAGATCCACGTCCGTGACGATCGCGCAGCCGGGCAGGGCCTCCTGCAGGCGGCGGATCTCATCCGGATCCAGCGCGCCGTTCCCCCCGATATCCAGCTGTTTGAGGTTTTTGCAGCTGTAGAGAGGGGTAAGATCCCGTACTCTGTTAAAGCGCAGGTCCAGTTCCTCCAGCGCCGTGCATCCGGACAGCGGGGAGATATCCTCCAAGCCGTTGCCGTAGAGAGACAGGCGGCGCAGCCGGGCGAATTTGTCCAGACCGTGAATGTCGGACAGGCCGCGGCCGGTCAGGTCCGCCTCGGTCATGTCGGAGGTCAGCCTCACGCCGCCCAGTTCCACGGTGAAAAACACGTCGTCGTGAATGATCTGGCAGTTTTTCAGCACCGCGGCAAGGCCGTCGAGCCCTTCCGCCGTCAGTTCCGGGTTGTGGCGCAGATCGAGATACGTCAGTCTGTGGAGAGTGGCGAGAAACAGCAGGTCCTCATCGCGCATCCCGGTGCCCTGCAGATTCAGTATGGTCAGTTTCGGAAGGCCCGAAAGGGTGGTCATCGACTCCAGCGGGTTCCCCGTCAGGTTCAGATCCCTGAGCTGAAGGCAGTACGACAGCTTGCTCAGGTCCGTGATATCCCGGTAGCTCAGATCCAGCGTCTCCACGTCCTCGGTGAACACGGTGCCGCCCAGGCTGATGGGCCGCGCGGCCTCCACCACGCTGTCGTAAAAGATCCGGCAGGCGGGCATGGCCTCGCGGAGGTCGGCCAGAACATAATCGTTGATGGCGACCCCCTGGATCGACAGCATGGACAGACGCGGCAGGTCGATCAGCGGAGTCAGATCTGTCAGCGGATTTTTGTCCAGGTACAGCGTCTTGAGCTCGCGCAGCCCGGACAGCGGCGTCAGATCATTGATCTTGTTGTCCGGAAGATACAGCGTGCGGAGCTTCGTAAGGGATTTTACGAACGACAGATCGGTAATGCCGCAGTTGGTAAGCGAGAGAGTGCGCAGATTGTACAGCGATGAGATCTCCGAAAGGTCCTGAGAGTTGAGCGTACGGCCGCTCAGATCGAAGCTGTCCGTCTCCGGATCGACGGTTTTGCCCGCGACCACCGTCGTGCGGCCTCCCTGGACAGGCGCGGCCGTGGCCACCAGCGTCGTCGGCGCGGGAGAAGGCTCCGCGGTCTCTGCCGGCATGAAGTAACGGCTCAGAAGGGCGTAGAGCATCCCCAGAGCCATCAGCACAAACACCGCCGCCCCGAGGATGAAGGATATCCGTTTTCTTTTTGTTCTTCTCCGGCGCATCGGTGCCACCTTCCCGCATATGGTTTACATATTATTGTTCATTATAATCTGTCGGAGGCCTTCCGTCAATCTTTCGCGGCAAAGAACCCCCGCAAAAGTTCCCGCCGGCGGCTTTTTCCGAACCGGCTCCCAGGGGCCTGCGTTCACAGTTTGTTTGCAGAAATATCATATTCTGTTTAGGATTCCGTTGATTAAGTGCGGTATATTGAAGACACTCCAAACAAGATTTTCTCTCCTTTTATTTCTTTCCCTCTCATTTCTCTCTTTGGCCTCCGTTGAGCCCGCGGCTGCGATCCGCAGCCCGCAAAGAAACGGAAAAAGCGGAACGGTTTTGCCGTTCCGCTTTTTTGTTTCGGAAGAGAGTCAGTCCTCCGTCTCTCCCACCAGGGCGATATGGAGCTCGTCGAGCTGCTTTTGTTCCACCGCGGAAGGAGCGCCCATCATCATGTCCTGGGCATTCTTGTTCATCGGGAAGGGGATGATCTCCCGGATGGAGCTCTCGCCGGCGAGAAGCATGACCATGCGGTCCACGCCCGGCGCGATCCCTGCGTGCGGGGGCGCTCCGTAGCAGAAGGCGTTGTACATGGCGGGGAACTTCGCCTTCACATCGTCCTCGCCCAGGCGCACCATCTCGAAGGCCTTGACCATGATCTCGGGGTCGTGGTTGCGCACGGCGCCGGAGGAGAGCTCCACGCCGTTGCACACCAGATCGTACTGATAGGCGTAGATATCCAGCGGGTCCACCTCGCCCCGCTCGGCCTTGAGCAGGATCTCCAGCCCGCCGTTGGGCATGGAAAACGGGTTGTGGCAGAACTCCAGCTCTCCGGATTCCTCGCCGATCTCGTACATCGGGAAATCCACGATCCAGCAGAACTCATATCGCTCGGCATCCATATGGCCCGGCACCAGGGCGCCGGCCATCTTGAGCATGACGCCCGCGGTTTTCTGCGCTTCGCCCTTCTTCCCCGCGGCGATGAGGACCAGCGTGTTGTCCTCCAGCGAAAGGGCCTCCCGCAGCTCCGCTTCCTTCCCGGAGAAGAATTTGGTCACCCCTCCGGCCATGGCGCCGTGCTCGTCGACGCGCAGCCAATAGGGCTTGCGTCCCGCCTGGACCTCCACATCCGCGCAGAGCTTGTCGATCTGCTTGCGGGTGAGCGTGCAGCCCGTTACCGCCACGGCTTTGACCGTACGGCCCTCGAAGGGCTCGAAGCCCAGCCCCTGAGAGAGCTCCGTGATGTCCTTCACCGTCAGGTCGATGCGCAGGTCGGGCTTGTCGGTTCCGTAGGTCTCCATCGCGTCGTTGTAGGCGATGCGGCGGAACGGAGCGTCCGAAGCTACGTCGTAGGTGCCGTACTTCGCGAAGATCGGCGGCAGCACGTCCTCCAGCACGGCAAACACGTCCTCCTGAGAGGCGAAGGCCATCTCCATATCCAGCTGATAGAACTCGCCGGGGGAACGGTCTCCCCGGGCGTCCTCGTCCCGGAAGCAGGGAGCGATCTGGAAATATTTGTCAAATCCGCTGGTCATCAGCAGCTGCTTGAACTGCTGCGGCGCCTGGGGCAGCGCGTAGAATTTGCCCGGGTGCTTGCGCGCGGGGACCAGGTAGTCGCGCGCGCCTTCCGGCGAGGACGCCGTCAGGATGGGCGTGGTGATCTCCATAAAGCCGTGGGCCGTCATGGCCGCGCGCAGGGCGGCGACGACATTGCAGCGCAGGATGATGTTGCTCTTCACGGCGGGGTTGCGCAGATCGAGATAACGATAGCGCAGGCGCGCCGTCTCGTCGGCGTCCCGGCTGCGGTTGATCTCAAAGGGGAGCTCATTGTAGCGGCAGCGGCCGAGCACCGTCACCTTATCGGGGACGATCTCCACCTCTCCCGTAGGCAGCTTCGCGTTGGGGCTCTCGCGAAGACGCACCGTTCCGGTGACGGCGACGGTGCTCTCCTTGTTGATGCCCTTGAAGGTCTTCATCATTTCGGCGGTCTCCACCACGACCTGGGTGGTGCCGTAGAAATCGCGCAGCACGACGAAGGCGAAATTGCTGCCCACCTCGCGGACATTCTCCATCCAGCCGGCCAGGGTGACGGTCTCCCCGGCGTTTTCGGCGCGCAGCTCGCCGCAGTTATGGGTACGATACATGGTCTTATCGGACATTTCGGTTTCTTCCTTTCCCGGTTTTTCCGGATACAACGAGATATTATACACATCACGGTCGGGCTTGGCAAGGCGCTTTCCCTGTCCCGGCGGCGGGTTTTTTCGGTCAGTCGGAGATGTCGAGGTGCGGAGCGAGCCTGAACCGGTATTCCGGGTATCTTTCCGTCAGTTCTTCGGTGATCTGTCTGAGCTGTGCCGTGATGTCCGTGCCGAATCGGAATACCACGTAAAAATGGATCTCTCCGGACTCGGGAGCGATGTTGAAGCCGTAGACCTGAAGCACGTCCTCCCTCTTCATGACATGGTCCGTGATCTCATTCCGGATACGCGCCGCCTCGTCGTCCCGGGTGTTGCGGGAATACACGCCGATCCCGGTGAGCGTTACGCCGGTCCCGTGGTAGACCCTGCCGCGGATATGGCGGGTCATCCTGTCGATCTCCACGGCCGTGGTATAGTCCGGGACTTCAATGTTCACCGAACCATAATTGCGGTCCGGCCCGTAGTTGTTCAGCGTGAGATCGTAAGCGCCTTCCACGCCCTCTTCCATGCAGACCAGCTCTTTGACTTTTCGAGTCAGTTCCGGGTCCGCGCGCCGGCCGAGGATCTCACTGACCGTGTCGCGGATCATCCCGATGCCGGCACGAATGATGAAAACCGCGATTACCGCGCCGAGATACGCCTCAAGCGACACCCCGGCAAACATACGCAGCACGGCGCAGAAGAGCACGGAGGCCGAGAGCACCGCGTCGGAGAGCGCGTCGGCTCCGGAGGCCTGCAGAGACGCGGAACCCACCGCCTCTCCCTTTTTTCCGACATATCGGCCCAGGATCAGCTTGGTTATGACCGCCAGAGCGATCAGCGCCAGCGCGATGAGGGAATACTCCGCCGGCCGGGGAGAGAACATCTTTTTTACGGACTCGGCCAGCGCCGTGACTCCCGCGTACAGCACCAGGAACGCCACCAGCGTAGCGCTCAGGTATTCTATCCTTCCGTATCCGAGCGGGTGCTTTTTGTCCGGCTCTTTTCCGGAAAGCTTTGCCCCGAGGATCGTGATGACTCCGGAGAGCGCATCGGTGAGGTTGTTGACGGCATCGAGCACGACAGCGATAGAGCCGGCACCAAGTCCGACGGCCGCCTTGACCGCCGCCAGGATGATGTTCACGGCGATGCCGATCACACTCGTCCGGACGATCACCGCGTCCCGCTCCGTCTTTACGGTATCGCTTCGGTTCCCCGGAGTATGTCTGATATCGTTTCCGTTTTGTTCATCCATGTTCGGTCCCCTCCCTCCGGACCATCTCCAGCTCAACGAGCGTTCCGCCCGTCACCGACTGCTCGAGCCGCCCGCCCGTGAACGCGAAGCCGTTCTTCTCATAAAAGCGGATCGCCTTTTCGTTCCCGCGCAGGACGAACAGCGCCGTGGGGAGCGGCGGCATCCGGGTAATGCACGCACGTATCAGCGCCGTTCCGATCCCCCGCCTCTGGTAAGCCTTCAGAACATAGAGCGCTCCTATCTCGGCGGCGGGCTTCACGCTCACGAAATCCCTGGCGCTCGGGTAATAACAGGCGAAGCCCACGACCTGCCCGTCCGCGATCGCCACGAGGGTGTTCCCGGGGTTTTCGTAGGTCCTTTGCCGCTGCCGTTCAAGACTGCGCCCGGCAAGATACTCCTCCGGCATCAGGCCGGTGTAGGTCTCTGTCCATGCCGTATAATGGACGAAGGCTTTCCCGTCCTTCTCCGCGTCGGTCTCCATCGGTTTCACGACAAAGGCCGCCATCCCCGACCGCCCGGTCATTTCTTTTCCGGCTCCCGGAGCACGATGTCGCGGTAAATCAGGTCCGGCCTGGTACGGAAGCCTATCTCTTCCCAGAAGGCGTTGCCGCCCTCGTTGGTCCCGAAGGCCACAAGGTTCACTTTGCTGACGCCCCTGCGCTTCAGGGCGTCCAGCGCCGTTTCCGTCAGTTTCCGCGCCACACCCCGGCGGCGGCGGTCCTCCGCGACGGCCAGATGGTTGATATGTCCGCGTCGGCCGTCGTCACATGCCAGGATCGTGCCGATGACGCGTCCGTCCTCCTCGGCGAGAAAGCAGGTATCCGGGTTGCGGCGCAGGTACCGCTCGAATCCCTCGGGGGAATCGTCGATGCTGTTGAGTCCCACGCCGGGACAGCCGCTCCACAGTGCGTACACGACGCCGTAATCTTCGATGCGCATCTTTCGGATCTCCATGGTGCTCCTCCTTTTATCTTTCCTTTCCGATCAGGTCCCGGACGATCTCCGAGGCCATGAGCAGCCCCGCCGCGGCAGGCACGAAAGCCGTGGAGCCGGGGATCGCGCGCCGGCCTTCCGGCGGCGCTTCCCCCTTCGGCGGCTCCGGAGCGATCGGCTCCTCCGGGGACCACACCACCTTCAGACGGTCTATCCCGCGTTTTCTCAGCTCCCTGCGCATGACCCGGGCCAGGGGGCATACGGAGGTTGCGGAGATATCCGACACCCGCAGCCGTGACGGGTCGAGCTTGTTGCCCGTACCCATGGCGCTGATGATCGGGATCCCCGCGGCAAGGGCGGTCTCCGCCAGGGCGAGCTTTGCCGTTACGGTGTCCACGGCATCCGCCACGTAATCACAGCCTGCAAAATCGTATCCGCCTTCTCCGGGCAGATAAAACAGCCTGTACGTACGAACGCGGCATTCCGGGTTGATCGAGGCCACTCTCGCGGCGGCGGCGGCGACCTTGTCCATGCCGACGGTTGCCTCCGTGGCGAGGATCTGCCGGTTCAGGTTGGAGAACGCGACGGAGTCGCTGTCGACCAGGTCCAGCGCTCCCACGCCGGAGCGGGCCAGCGCCTCGACGGTATAGCCTCCTACGCCTCCCAGCCCGAACACCGCCACCCGGCTCCGGGCAAGCCGGTCCATGGCGGCCTCTCCCAGGAGCATACGCGTTCTTTCAAACCGGTCGGGCACGGTGATCCCTCCTTTGAGAGTATCGAAAGGCGGCGGCTCGGAAGCCGCCGCCTGTGGTTTTGATCTGCTTATTTCGCGTAGTCGAACGCTTTGGTCTCGCGCAGCACATGGACCTTGATCTGACCGGGGTAAGTCAGCTCCGCGTCTGTCTTCTTG
>JAEEGH010021166.1_pt1 | contig 13451 bp, 8 predicted proteins | sample 9134181 | NCBI WGS metagenome assembly JAEEGH01 (sample SAMN16246544, study PRJNA631951) | gut metagenome | biome: gut microbiome; feature: rumen; material: DP-attached | host: Bos | place: Iran: Karaj | collected 2018-10
TCGTCGACCGCCTCGTCGGAGGGAAGGCCGCCCTTTCCGTCGTAGAGCGAGCGGATGGGGACGCCGGTCGGTTCGTCGACCGAGCTCTTCACGAGTTCGCCGGCGTCGGCCGTGCCGCGGAAGCCGTGTTCCGGCGAGAAGATCGACACCACGTTCACGCCCAGCGACAGCAGCGTGTCGAGCACGTGCCGCCCCGGCGCGACCAGACCGGTCTGGTTGGAGAGGATCGACACCCGCTTGCCTTCCAGGAGCGGGAGATAGGCTTCGAGATCCGTGGCGCCCGGCAGAATTTCGGGCGTGGGAGCATACACGGGGGCCTGGGGCTGAGGTTTTCCGCCGCAGGCGGCCAGCGATGCCAGCAGGATGGTCAGCAGGAGGAGTCGTTTCATAATATCGGTCAGAATAACAAGGTTCTCGTTTCGGCGTCTTCCACCAGGATCTGCACCTTGAGCGCGTCTTCCGGCAGCAGTTCCTCGATCATTTCGGGCCATTCCACCAGGCAGAGCGCCCCGCTGTCGAAGTACTCGAACAGCCCGATGTCCAGGGCCTCGGAGAGCCGGTTGATGCGGTAGAAGTCGAAGTGGTACACGGGGTTGCCCGCCCCGTCGCGGTATTCGTTGACGATGGTGAACGTGGGGCTGCACACGACGTCGCGCACGCCCAGCGCTTCGCAGAGCGCCGTGATGAACGTGGTCTTGCCCGCGCCCATCGATCCGTAGAAAGCCACCACGTTCGCCGGGCCCTTGTGGTCGAGGAAAGCCCGCGCCGCACGCGGCAGATCCTGCGTTCCGTTGATGATGATTTCCGTCATATCCGGTAAAGTTAGCAAAAAAACGGCGATAGTCATCACTATTAATTGGTATTGCTCCCCAAAGGCACAATGCCGATCTTTGCCTTGCAATTTGGAAATACTATGACACTGAATGAACTGCAGGTGGGGCATTGGGCCCGGATTCTCCGCGTCGGCGGGATCGGTCCGCTGCGCCAGCACTTCCTGGATATGGGTCTGATCCCAGGCACGGTGGTCGGATTGGTCAAGCTCGCACCCCTGGGCGACCCGATGGAACTTCGCGTGAGCGGCTATGCGCTTTCCCTGCGCAAGGCCGACGCGGCTGAGATTACGGTTGAACCGTGCGAAGCGCCTGCGCCGGTCGAACCGCCGGCAGAACCACACGAAGATGAACACCCGGGACTTGGCGAGGCAGGCCGCTATCACGACAAGGACCATGAAAACCCCCTTCCCAAAGGCAAAACTCTCTGTTTCGCACTGGCCGGCAACCAGAACTGCGGTAAGACCACTTTGTTCAACCTGTTGACGGGCTCCAACCAGCACGTCGGCAATTTCCCCGGCGTGACGGTCGACCGGAAAGACGGCGTTATCCGCCATTACCCCGAGACCCGCATCACTGACCTCCCCGGTATCTATTCGCTGGCCCCTTATACGGCCGAAGAAATCGTTTCACGCGACTTTATCTTGCAGGAAAAGCCGCAGGGAATCATCAATATCGTCGATGCGACCAATATCGAGCGGAATCTTTACCTGACCATGCAGCTGATGGAAATGGAGATTCCGATGGTTTTGGCCCTCAATATGATGGATGAAGTCCGCGGTAACGGCGGATCGATCCGGGTCAATGAACTCGAGCAGGCACTCGGCCTCCCGGTCGTGCCGATCTCCGCCGCCAAGAACGAAGGCGTCGAGGAACTGGTGGAACATGCTGTCCACGTGGCCCGCTATCAGGAAAAGCCTGCCCGCCAGGATTTCTGTGACAAGGATGACCACGGTGGCGCCGTGCATCGTTGTATGCATGGCATCATGCATCTGATCGAAGACCATGCGGCCCAGGCCGGCCTGCCGGTGCGCTATGCCGCCAGCCGGCTCATTGACGGTGATGCGGCCGTCGAGAATGCGTTGCGCCTCGATGCGAACGAGAAGGAGATGATTGAGCATATCATCCTGCAGATGGAAGAAGAACGCGGTCTCGACCGCAATGCGGCGATGGCCGACATGCGTTTCTCCTTCATCCGCAAACTCTGCGGCAAGACGGTCGTCAAGCCCCACGAAAGCCGGGAATACGTCCGGAGCCGCCACATCGACCGCATCCTGACCGGCCGCTGGACGGCCCTGCCGATTTTCGTGGCGGTCATGTCGCTGGTCATCTGGCTTTCCATCGACGTGCTGGGCGCACCGCTGCAGGATTGGCTGGAGCAGGGGATCGGTTGGCTTGCCGGCAAAACCGATGCGGGCATGACGAACTGGGGTGTAGCCCCGGCCGTCCGTTCGCTGGTTGTCGACGGCATCTTCGGCGGAGTCGGGACGGTGGTCAGTTTCGTGCCGATCATCATCATCCTGTTCTTCTTCCTTTCGATGCTCGAAGACAGCGGCTATATGGCGCGCGTGGCTTTTGTCAGCGACAAACTCCTGCGTCATCTGGGCCTGACCGGCCGGAGTATCGTGCCGTTGCTGGTGGGCTTCGGCTGCAGCGTCCCGGCTGTCATGGCTACCCGCACGCTGCCTTCCGCCCACGACCGCCGGCTGACGATCCTGCTCACGCCGTTCATGAGTTGTTCGGCGAAAATCCCGATCTACGCCTTTTTCACCGCCGCCTTTTTCCCGGGGCACGGCGGCCTGGTGCTGGTGATTCTCTATCTTTCCGCCATTATTCTCGGCATTGGCGTCGCGCTGGTGTCGAAACGGATCCATCCCGACAAACTTCCGGCGCCTTTTGTCATGGAACTGCCGAACTACCGGCTGCCCGGGGTGAAAAACGTGGCGCATCTGCTTTGGGACAAGACCAAGGACTTTTTGCAGCGGGCCTTCACGGTTATTTTCGTGGCTTCGATCGTCATCTGGTTCCTGCAGTCCTTCAGTTTCCGCCTGGAGATGGTGGAAGGAGGAGAAGGCAGCATGCTGGCACAGATCGCCGGCCTGATCGCTCCGCTCTTCAGCCCGATGGGCCTCGGCGACTGGCGCATCGTCACGTCGCTGGTCACGGGTTTCCTGGCCAAGGAAGCCGTGGTTTCCACGATGGAAGTCCTGGGAGTCACAGCTGCCCTCACCACTTGGACGGCCGTTCCGATGCTGGCGTTCTGCCTGATCTATACACCCTGCGTCGCCGCCATCGCTGCCGTCAAGCGCGAGCTCGGAGGCAGGATGGCGGTCTGGATGATCATTTTCCAATGTCTGCTCGCCTGGGTCGTAGCCTGGCTGGCCTATCTGGTGGCGGGACTGTTTTTAGGATAGCCTTATGAATCTGCCTACCTTCATTGTCCTGGCCTTCGTGGTGGCAGCCCTGGTATTGGTCATCCGCTTCTATATCCGGAGCGGGTGCAGGAAGCCTTCTAATTGCCGGAAAACTTGCCGGCAAAGAGGATCGTGCCCGTACTGTTCTCGGTAATCAGATAGAGGAACGGGTGGTCGCAGTGGAAGTCGATCACGCGCGGCGGCTCGGGAATTGCCGTGGCGCCTAGCATGCCGGCGCTGGTGATGGCGGCGGCTTCGGTACCTTCTTCATCGACCTTGATCACGGCGTCCTGCTGCACGAAGCTGAGCCAGAGCGCGTCGGGTGACATCGGCTTGAACTGGGCCGCCGGGCCGAACGAACGCGGCATGCCCATCGCGCAGAGAATGTCGTTGAGTTTGATGTGGTATTTCGTCTCAAAAGGCGGCAACCAGACATTGATGAGCGTACCGTAGCCCATTTGGGTGCGGAGTTCTTTCCAGTTTTCTCCGTTGAGCGCGGCGACCACGTCGGCGACCGTGTGCCCCTTTTTCGGCAGGAATACGTACATCGAATAGGCGCCGTTGCCGTAGGGGAGGACGAGCCGCTGGCAGATTTTGTTTTCGTTGTAGCCGAACTTCCGTTCTTTGGCCATCATCGGAATTTCTTTCTTCTGACCTGATTCCAGCGTGAAGGTCCGGTCCCGAGTATATCTCTTGTTGAACGGATCAGCCCAGGTCCCGTTGAAATAGAGAGCGTTGAGCAGATAGGCGAACATATCGGCTTCGACGTCTTTGAGCACGCCGGGGATCAGACCGTTCGTCTTCTTGTTGCACCAGCCGTTGATGACCTTCAGCGACCGCTGTCTCTGGGTAAAGTCGAGGCTCTCCACCTCGGCATCGTAGAATTTTTCCACGCGCTTCTTATAGGGAACCTTGATGGTCATCTTGTCGTTGAAGAAGATGGCGTTGGCCAGCGTCAGCTTGGTCTTCTTGTCAAGATTGGGAAGTTCGGAAAGCATCTTGCGGCAGTAGGCATCGACTGCCTCCGACTGGCCGGCCGGATAACCGAGGGTCTGGCAGATCTCGTCGGCGGTAGCGCCTTCGGCGCCGTCGAGGACCAGGCCGAGCAGGTACTGGAGGCTGACCGGCGACACGAACCAGTTGCCCGGTTCACCCGCGTCGATCTGTTTCAGGAAACGGAAGGCGAAATCGTTGCCGGCCTCCACATAGGTCCGTTGCGCTTCATCCAACTCGATCCGCTTGCGCTCGTTGTTCTGCGCAAGGCAGGATCCGAAAAAAGGGAAACTGATCATAAATGCAAGAAGAATTAACTTTTTCATCGTCGTGGCGAAAAGAGATACACGCGGATGGTTCGGCGAATATCGTGCCGCGTTGGCGGGCTAAATGACTGATTCCTCGTTTTTTTTTGCTAACTTTAACCAAAATTCCGAAACTATGCGACGTTTTCTAGCCACGCTCAGCCTGATGGCACTCCTGCTGGTGCAGGCCTGCCACCCCGAACCGTTCCTGAATGTCAGCCCGACCAGTCTGTCATTTAACCAGGACGGCGGTTCCCAGACCGTCCGCGTTTCCGCGAACTATGCCTGGACAGTCTCCGTCAGCGGGACTGGCCTGACCGTCTCTCCGCTTTCCGGCGAAGGCGAAGGCACCGTCACCGTGACGGCCGCGCCGGCCGGAACGGCATCCGAGACTACCGGCAGCATCACCTTCCAGAGCGAAGGCCTGTCTGCCTCCGTCGCGGTGAAGCAGGACGCCAAATCCACGATTTCGGTGGGGTCCGTGACGAAGATTCCTGCCGAAGGCGGAACCTTTGAGGTAGATATCTATTACAACACCGACTACTCCGTGGAGGTGGAAAGCGCCGCCAGTTCCTGGATCACCTTCAACGGCACAAAGGCCCTTTCGAGCGGCAAGCTGCAATTCACGTTCACCGAGAACAAGAACCCCGAGACCCGTACCGGCAAAGTGACGGTGAAGGACAAGGGCGGCAAGGTCGCTCCGATTACTTTGACCTTCGAACAGGAAGAGAAAAAGGTCATTCAGGTCGGCGACACGATGCTGATTCCGGCCGAAGGCGGAACCTTCGAGGTGGATATCCAGTACAATACCGAATTCATCGTCGAAGTCACATACCCCTGGATCACCTTTGTCCAGACCAAGGCGCTCAAGAGCGGAAAACTGGAATTCAACTTTGCGCCCAACGAGGATCCCGATCCGCGCACCGGAAAGGTCAAAGTGAAAGACAGGAGCGGAAAAGTCGACCCGATTACCCTGACCTTCACACAGGAAGAAAGGAAAATCATCCGGAACTTACAGGACGATGAATTCCAGATTCCGGAAAGAGGCGGCTTATTGGAAGTGACTATTGAATACAACACCGAATACACCGTTGAGATCGATCCCGACGCCCAATCGTGGGCCAGGTTCGTCGAGACGAAAGCACTCAGCTATGACTACCTGCAGTTTGTGTTCGAGGCCAACGAAGGCGAACAGCGCATCGGCCATGCGACGGTGAAGGACAAGGCCGGCAAGGCTGAGCCGGTGACGCTGACCTTTGTGCAGGAAGCGCAGAGCCGGGAGTGGAAAGCCCGCCGGATGATGGAACGGGTCTATGAAGCCTGGGGCGCACGGGAATGGAAGAATTATCCCTGGGTTCCGGGCGAGAACTGGCCGGGGTTCTATTTCGATTACGAAAAGCAAACCATGGGATTCCAGTCCTATGATTTCGGAATCAACCGGGAGATTCCGGAATGCATTGGAGAATTGGGCGATCTGCTTGGCGAAATGCATATTATGGAAGAACCCGGCCTGACGGGAACGCTGCCGGATTCGTTCCGCAAACTGACCGGCCTCAGGCGGATTTCCATCCAAAGCACCGGCATGACCTCGATTCCCGATGTTTTCGGAGATATGAAACAGTTGACGGATATCCATATCGCTGTCAACCGGTCCATGGCCGGTCCCTTGCCGAGGCATATCAATTCTCCTGTCCTGAATCACTTGCTGTTCGGAGAATGTAAGTTTTCCGGAGAGATTCCCGACACCTGGGCGCCCTATATCGGGATCGCAGAACTGTACAACAACTGCCTGAGCGGAAAGATTTCCCATCTGCTCCGCAATGCGGACGAAGTCAAAGCCTTTGTCAAACACAGCAATCTGTGGCAACAGACAGGCTATGGCTTCGACATTTCCGACCTGGATATTCCCGGCTGCGACTACTGGTTCGAAGACCGGTTGCTGGAAAACCTGGACGGCACTACCTTCTCCATCCCGGAAGTGGTCAGCCAGAACAAATACACGGTCTATATCTTCTGGGCACTCTGGTGTCCGTTCTCCAAGGAGCTGATGCCCGCCCTCAAGCGGTACTACGACCGCTACAGGCAGGACGGTCTGGAAGTCATTGCCACCATCCAGGTCGGCGATGACTTCGGTCTCTTCCGCGATTACGAAAGGCAGAAACAGGAATGCATCGACAAGGGCTACGACCAATGGTACAACTACTACTTTACCAAATACGCGGAAGCATACTTTATGTCCGTCCCGGTGGCCGAAGTTTACGACCAGCAAGGCAATGTCCTGTTCAGTTCCTGGAACACTTATCCGGATCCGGTCAGGAAGCGGTTCGGCAAGACGGCTTCCGTCGACCTGATCCCTTTCCTGGAGACCCTGCTGGGGCCTGCGGAAATCCCGGACACCTACGAATCCACCGACTACTCGAAGGACGGCGAAGTGATGACGCTGCAGAAGGCCAGCGTCGGCAAGGGCATCGACATCGTCTTCCTGGGCGACGCCTACACCGACCGCGATATGGGCAAAGGCGGCCTCTACGAAACCGTCATGAAGCAGTCGATGGAAGAGTTCTTCGCCATCGAACCGTACAAGTCGTTCCGCAACCGCTTCAACGTGTATGCCGTGAAGGCGGTCTCGAAGAACGCCCGGATCGGCGAGGGATGTGAAACCGCCCTCTCCACCTATTTCGGCAACGGATCCTACGTGGACGGCAACCACGAGAAGTGTTACGAATACGCGATGAAGGTGCCGGGCATCACGTCGCGCGACAATCTGCTGGTCGCCGTCGCCGTCAACTCGCGCCGCCACGCCGGTACGTCCTTCCTGTTCGCCGACCGCCAGACGAGCGTCGCTTACTTCTCGTCGATGGACAACGACCCCGAGGTCTTCGGCTCCACGCTCCGCCATGAGGCGGGCGGCCACGGCTTCGCCTTCCTGGCCGACGAGTACAGCCAGTACGAGGGTACGGCCCCGGCCGAACACATCGCGTACTACAACGAAGTGTACGACAAGTACGGCTGGTTCGCCAACGTGGACTTCACGAACGATCCGCAGAAGATCCGCTGGAGCGCCTTCCTCGCCGACGACCGTTACAAGAACGAGGTCGGCATCCACGAAGGCGGTGCCCTCTACACCAAGGGCGCCTACCGTCCGACGGTCAACAGCATGATGCGCGAAAACCTCGAGTACTTCAACGCTCCTTCCCGCTGGGCGATCTACCAGCAGATCCTGAAGCGCAGCGGAGAAAGCTACAATTTCGACTCGTTCCTGACCTACGATGCCGTGAACCGCTCGGCCTCGGTCAACACCGCCCGGCCGCCGATGAAGGCCGCCGCCAACGGCGCCCGCCGGCCGTTCGTTCCGACGGCTCCGCCGGTGATTGTCGACAAGTAAGGATTATCTTTAGAGCAAATTACCTGGCCATGAAACGATTTCTCAGCCTTCTTTCCTGTCTGGCACTCCTGCTGATGCAGGCCTGCCACCCCGAGCCGTTCCTGAATGTCAGCCCGACCAGTCTGTCATTTAACCAGGACGGCGGATCCCAGACCGTCCGCGTTTCCGCGAACTATGCCTGGACAGTCTCCGTCAGCGGGACTGGCCTGACCGTCTCCCCGCTTTCCGGCGAAGGCGAAGGCACCGTCACCGTGACGGCCGCGCCGGCCGGAACGGCATCCGAGACTACCGGCAGCATCACCTTCCAGAGCGAAGGCCTGTCTGCCTCCGTCGCGGTGAAGCAGGAAGCCAAATCCACAATCACGGTGGGTGACGTGACGAAGATTCCGGCCGAGGGCGGTAACTTCGAGGTAGACATCCAATACAACACCGACTACTCCGTCGAGGTGGAAAGCGCTGCCAGCTCCTGGATCACCTTCAACGGCACGAAGGCCCTTTCGAGCGGCAAGCTGCAATTCACGTTCGCCGAGAACAAGAACCCCGAGACCCGCACCGGCAAAGTGACGGTAAAGGACAAGGGCGGCAAGGTCGCTCCGATCACTTTAACCTTCGAGCAGGAAGAAAAAGCCACGCTGATCGTGGACACTTCGCTGGTCGAAGTTCCCGAAGAAGGCGGCCAGATCGAAATCCCCGTCCAATACAATACGGAATATACCGTCACCGTCGCACCCGCCGCAGCCAACTGGATTTCATATGTGGAGACGAAAGCGCTGACCAGCGGCAAACTGGTCTTCTCGGTTGCCGCGAACCTGGACGATATCCGTTCGGGCGAGATCATGATCCAAAGCGCAAATGGTACTTTCGAAACGCAGACAATTACCTTCCGGCAGCGCTCCAAAATCCGCCGCATCCTGATGGAAATCTACCAGAAAATGGACGGCCCGCACTGGAAGGGAGCCAACGGTTGGGGAACAGACGCCCCGTTGAGAGAATGGAAAGGCCTCTCGTTCGTAAACGAGGAATTAAGCTTGTTGTCCTTCTCCGAATTCGGTCTCAAGGGAGCATTCCCGGAAAGTATCGGAGAGCTTGTCAACCTGACTAGATTCTCTGTAAGTCAGGAACCCGGTGTAAGCGGAACGCTTCCTGAATCCTTCCGCAATCTTGTCCATTTGAGAGAACTTAACCTGGTGAACACATCGATGACTTCCCTTCCGGACTTGTTCGACGGAATGAAGGAGTTGGACTACGTGCTCGTTTTCTACAACAAACAAATGGGCGGCCCGCTCCCGGAGAGCCTGGGTAGTTCCGAGAAACTGCGCTCTTTCTCGATCTTGGACAATGGCTTCACCGGGACAATTCCCGCCTCTTGGGCCAGGCTGCTGGACCTGGAGGGAGCGAGTCTGCGGATGAACTGCCTGTCCGGAGAGATTCCCGCAACCATTCTCCAGGCAAAAGGAGAGCAGTTGGCATGGCGGCTTACCCGCATTCTGCAACAGGAAGAAGGCTACGGTTTCGACATCAGCGAAATCGACATTCCAGGATGCTGGCCGTATGGCACGATAACCGGTTTTGACGGGAAGACATTCACTTTCGCCGACGTGGTCAGCCAGAACGAATATACCGTCTATCTCAACTGGGCAACCTGGTGCCCTTATTCTGCTGTCCTGATGCCTTCCTTGAAAGAATACTATGAAAACTATCGGCAGGACGGCCTGGAAATCATCGCGACGGTCTGGCATCCGGAGAATCACGAATTCAGCGACAGCGAAAAGGCCCTGGAAGAAAAAACCATCTACGAGAAAGGATATGACCAATGGTATAATTTCTTCTACGAGCCCTACGACGGTTATATGTTTATCTGCCATTCTGTCCCCACCGCGGAAGTCTATGACAAGAACGGCAACATCCTCTTCAGTTCGGTCATCAATACTCCGGATCCGGTCCGCCACCGTTTTGGAACGCGCGAAGGTGACCTGTCTGCCTTTGACGACCTGATTCCATTCCTGGAGACCGTACTGGGCCCGGCCGACGCCCCGGTCTATGAATCCACCGATTTCTCGATGGACGGCCAGGTGCTGACCTTGCAGAAAGCCTCTGTGGGCAAAGGCATCAACATCGTTTTCCTGGGCGATGGCTATTCCGACAAGGATATGGTCAGCGGCGGCAGGTATGAGACCCTGATGAAACAGGCAATGGAGGAATTCTTCGCCATCGAGCCTTACAAGACCTTCCGCAACCGCTTTAACGTCTATGCGGTGAAAGCCGTTTCGAAGCACGACCGGATCGGTGAGGGTTATACTACCGCCTTCGGCGTCTCCTTCGGCAACGGATCGGCCGTCAACGGCAATCTGGACAAGTGCTATGAATACGCCCTGAAGGTCCCGGGCATCTCCGACACGAAGAATCTGCTGATTCCCGTGATGGTCAATACGCGGCGGAATGCCGGTACGGCCTATATGTCCGAATCGCTGCAGTCCGGCGTCGCCTTCTTCTCCAGCTTCGGCAACCATGCGGAGGCATTCAGCGCCATTCTCCAGCACGAGGCTGGCGGCCACGGCTTTGCTTTCCTGGCCGATGAGTACACTTCCTACGAAAGCGCCGTGCCGGCAGCAATCGTTGATGAATACAACCGCCTCTACAATGCCTACGGCTGGTACGCCAATGTCGATTTCACGAACGACCCGTCAAAGATCCGCTGGAACGCGTTCCTCTCTGACACGCGCTACAAGGACGAAGTCGGCATTTACGAGGGCGGTGCGCTCTATGCGACCGGCGTCTGGCGCCCTTCCGCGAACAGTATGATGAACGAAGACGCGCCTTTCTTCAACGTTCCTTCGCGCTGGGCCATCTACAAACGGATTATGGAACTCAGCGGCGAAAGCGCCAGCTTCGACGCCTTCCTCACCTACGACGCCGTGAACCGCTCGGCCTCGGTCAACACCGCCCGGCCGCCGATGAAGGCTGCCGCCAACAGCGCCCGCCGGCCATTCGTCCCGACGGCTCCGCCGGTGATCGTCGACAAGTAAGAGTTAATGACTGAAATGCAGATAGACGGCGGCCGCGGCAACGATGGCCGCCGTTTCTATGCGCAGGCGGCTGTCGCCCAGCGACACGGGCTGCCAGCCCCGCTCGATGGCCAGCGCCACTTCCGCCCGCGAGAAATCGCCCTCCGGACCGATCATGATCGTAATCTTCGACTGTGCGGGGACCTGGGATAAAACTTCCTTGATATCCGTCTTTCCCGTAGCTTCGTCGCAGTAGCAGATGAGTTTGAGGCCTTCCCGTTCCTGCTGCAGGAACTCCTTGACCGTCGTGGCGGGAGCGAGTTCGGGGATGGCGCCTTTGTGGGACTGCTTGGCGGCACTGACCAGGAGGCGCTCAATGCGCTCCGGCTTGAAGACTTTGCGTTCGGAATAGTCGCCGAAGAGGGGCGAGATGCGGTCGACACCGATTTCGGTGGCTTTTTCGGAGAACCACTCGAAACGGTCGATGTTCTTGGGCGGGCAGACCGCCATTTCCAGCCAGTAGTCGTGGCTGCCGTAATTCTCCACCCAGCGGTTGATCTCGAACGCCACAGCGCGGGGATCGGCATCGGTGATCGTGCAGTCGTAGAGCATGCCGTGGCCGTCCACCACGTGGATGGTGTCGCCGCGGCGGTGCCGCAGCACTTTCACGCAGTGGCCCGATTCCTCGGCATCGAGGACACGGCCGCCGTCGGAAACCGTTTTTGAATAGAAGAGTTCCATCGCAAGACAAAGATACAGTTTTTTAACGTATCTTTGTGTATTATGGCTAATACTACAACACAACGATATGTCGCCCTCGACGTCCTGCGCGGTATGACCGTCGCCGGGATGATCCTGGTCAACAACCCGGGCAGCTGGGCCCACATTTTCCCGCCGCTCAAACACGCGCCCTGGACGGGCTGCACACCGACCGACCTGGTGTTCCCGTTCTTCCTGTTCTGCGTCGGCGTGGCGATGGCCTTCTCCTTCGCCAAATACGGCGACAGCCTCAATAAGAAAAGCGCCTGGAAGCTGGTCAAGCGCGGCATCCTCATCTTCCTGGTAGGAACGCTGCTGAACCTGTTCCCCTTCTATCCCACTTCGCCGCACGACGCATCGTGGACCTTCGGGCAGAATTGGGTCTGGTGGATTCAGCACTACCGCGTGTTCGGCGTGCTGCAGCGCATCGCCATGTGCTACGTCCTGGGCGGCTTCCTCGCCCTGCTCCTGAAGAAGCCCAAACGCATTCTCTGGGGCATCGCCGCGGTCACCTGTCTCCACTGGCTGATCCTCTACGTTTTCGGTACGGAGCCGGGCTGGTCGACGCTGGAAGGCAACATCGCGGGCAAGATCGACCTCGCCCTGCTGGGCGACAACCATATGTACCACGGCTATCAGGGACATCCCTTTGATCCCGAAGGCCTGCTCGGCGCCCTCTCCGGCGCGGGCACGGTGCTGCTGGGCTATTTCATCGGGCAGACAATCCGGCACACGGAAAACAAGACGGAAGCCGTGGCCAAACTCTATACGACAGCCGTCATCTGCCTGGCGCTGGGCTGCATCTGGAGCATCTGGCTGCCCATCAGCAAGCCGCTGTGGACCGGTTCGTACGTGCTCTACGCCGGCGGCTGGGCCATCCTCTGCCTCGCCTTCTTCGTGTGGTTCATCGACGTCAAGGGCAAGCAGAAATTCTTCACGCCCTTCAGGGCTATGGGTATGAATCCGCTCTTTGCCTTCGTGATGGCGGGCCTCATCACCAAGACCCTGGGCCGCGTGATCCACTGGACCGGCGCCGACGGAAAGACTTACAACTGCCTGGGCTGGTTCTACCGCAACTGCTGCGTTCCCATCTTCGGCGACAACGAGTACGCCTCGCTGATGTTCGCCCTCTGCTACGTCGCCCTCTTCCTGGGAATGGCGATGATCCTCTACCGCAAGAAAATCATCATCAAACTCTAAGCCTATGGCCTATATCGGGCTGATATCGGATACGCACGGGTATTTCGACGAGAAAGTGCGACGGTTCCTGGAGCCGGTCGACGTGCTCTGGCATGCCGGAGACTTCGGCGACGGGCTGACCATGCAGGAACTGGCCGCGTTCAAGCCACTGCTCGGCGTGTACGGCAACTGCGACGGCTACGACGTGCGCGACTACCATCCCGTGATGCGTTTCTTCGAACAGGACGGCATGAGCGTGCTGATGACCCACATCGGCGGCTACCCCGGCCACTACGACTATCGCGCCCTGCGCCTGATTGAAGCCTACCGCCCGCAGATCTTCGTCTGCGGCCACTCCCACATCCTGAAGGTCGTCCGCGACAAGCACTACGACATGATGGTCCTCAACCCCGGCGCCGCCGGCATCCAAGGCTTCCACCTCGTCCGCACCGCTCTCCGCTTCCGCATTGAGGACGGCCAGCTCAAAGATATGGAAGTGGGCGAATGGCCCCGCAACAACTGACAACAAATCAAATACTTCTTATATGAAACGACTGCTCATATTCTGCTTCGCCGCCCTG
>JAEEGH010021167.1_pt1 | contig 13451 bp, 15 predicted proteins | sample 9134181 | NCBI WGS metagenome assembly JAEEGH01 (sample SAMN16246544, study PRJNA631951) | gut metagenome | biome: gut microbiome; feature: rumen; material: DP-attached | host: Bos | place: Iran: Karaj | collected 2018-10
CGTTTGATCAGGACGTCGATAGCTCTTTTGACCGTAGAAACGTGGATATTACATTGCTTAGCTATTGTCTTGTGTGAAGGGAAGCAGTCTTCGTGCTCTCCCTGGAACCGGCAGAGACAGTAATACACGAGCTTCTGCGTCGATGTGAGGTCATCGTCATTAAAGACGACCCACGACTGATGCATCGTAAATCACTCCTTCACTGTCAAATATGATCTCCTTCCGCTCCTTTGTGGTGAGATTTGATTCGGAAATTGCCTGACCGCCGCCATGCGGTTTGGACTTGTCTTTGACTTTGTTCTTACGCTTTTCCTGGGCCTGTCTGCGAATCGTTTTCTGCTCCGGTGGGAACTTTTCGCGTCGGCCTTCAAGCTCTTCCTCAGTCAGTTTCTCGCCGGCACTGCGTGAACCGGTTGCGTAGATCTTGACGATTTCCTGCTCCAGTATCTCCTGGCTGGCGTATGATACCTTACGATTGCCTTTATCAGGGACGGTATAGACCTTGTCTGGAAATACAATGCCCCACTTGAAGAACAGCTTGAGACGCACCTGCATCGGATAAAAGCCGGTTTTCATGACTACAAAAGTACCCTTCGGAAGCGACTTCAGTTCGTCCGGGGTGAGCAGCGCGCGTTCAATCATCTGTAGACTTTGCGAAGGATCGGTTTTACCACGGCTGACTGATCCTGACTGAACAGTTCTGTTGCCGAGAGCTTTGGAAAGTACTTCCGCAGACCCGCTATTCGGAGCAAAGCCGCCGAAGATAGTGAGCTGCGTGTTGTCTGTAATAATCTCGCAGCCTTCTTTTCCATAGTTTTTCTGAAGCTGGGCGAACGACTGGATAATGGCGACAATGGACATACGGCGTGATCTGGATGCCGAGAACATCATCTCGGCGGATTCAATCTTCGGTATGGTTCCAAACTCATCAAGGTACATCATCACACGGTTTTTCAACTGTCCGCCTTGTTCGTCTGCAACGGCGAGGATTTCACGGTACATCTGCTGTACAATCAGAGAGACCATGAAATGTTTGGAGGTATCTTCCTCAGGGAGCACGACAAAGATGGCAGACTTTTCGCTGCAGAATTTCTCTGCGTCGATAGCCGTATCGAAGCATAGGATCTGCTCAAGTTCTGAATCCAGAAAGGCATTCAACCGGGACAGAGCCGTAGACATGACCGAATTCATCGCCTGATCGCCGGCGTTCAGCGCGGCACCGGCAAACCATTTCGCCTTGTGTTCCTCCGGCAGACGTCTCATCAGGAACTGGAACTGCGTTGTCCCTGGAGAATTGGCCGGAGCCAACAGATCCTGAATGATTTTGAATACAGAGACAATATGTCTTGTTTCGGGAGGGCAAAACTCAGCGACAAGAAGAATGCTCGCACAGAGCAATCCTTCAGCTGCGTCATAGAAGAATGCGTTCTGGCCGAACGAAGCTCCGTCCATACCTGAAAGGATGATCGTCTTAGCAATGATCTTTGCATACTTTTCCGATTCCGCCTTGTACGCGAGATTCTCCGGGTTGGCTTTCCACAAATCCATATACTTGTTTACCAGATGCAAAAGGTTATTTCCATCCGATCGTGTCGGATTTCGAAGGTCAATTACTGAAACGTTGTAGCCGTAATAATCTTTTGCGATCTTTCCGTAGTGACGGTACAGATCGCCTTTGGTATCCGACGTGATGAACGACATTCCGGACGCACAGGCGTATTCCAGATTAGGGTACAGGAAGTACGCGGTCTTGCCGACGCCCGCTGCACCAATCATCAGCGCATGGACATCTGAAGTGTCAACAATAGCAGTTGTTCCAAGCTTGCCGGACTCGCAACCGACAACGATCCCTTGATCAGAAACCTCCGGCAGATTCTTTCCTTTTCGCCACAGTTCCGGTTCAAACGGAATGTGCTTATATGTCCTTCGTATTTCTTCTTTTCTTGCCCACCGTGCTGTTCCGTGCTGCCCATCGCCAACCGTCTTTGCCTTAATATTGTTCAGGTTGTAGATGTGGGCGAGCACAGTAATCGCGCCGAGCACGGCGAACATTATGACAGAGATAAGGACGAGCGTCCCGATTCCATCCATGGCATTTCCTCCTTCGGTTTAATTCCGGGCTTGATACCTCTTAACACCTGCAAGTCCTCGTCCCAATCCTTGTTGAGAGGAACCTCGACTTGCACGTCGGTATAACCCTTTTGAGATAGTGATTCCCTGATGCGCTGCACAGCTGACTGTCCGGCCACGTCATTATCCAGGCAGAGGACGATCTTTCTCAGATTTGAATGCGTTTCAAGTTGGTGCATCAGCGCCTTGTCCGATACGGAACAAAGCGCAACGTAAGAATGGTGTTTCCAGCCGTTCGGATGCATGCTGATATAAGCCAGCATATCTATCGGAGCTTCGAAGGCGTAGATCGTATCGTCGTATCCGTTGTAGTGGAACGCGTACTCTGATTTGCTGCCCTCGAGAGTCTGCTTGAATCCCGACAGTGTTGACCGTTTGTGGCAGTGGCCGATATGTCCGTTATCGTCCCTGCCGACAAAGATGCAGCAATGGTACTGATTGTCCTCGTAGAGGAGACCTGCCTTGACAAACGCGTTAATCACATCCGGAGCGATGCATCTGTTGTTCCGCAGATACATGAACATTCGGTAGGTGTTTTCGCTGCGTTTCGGCGGCTGCAGTTGCGGTGATTCCGCTGACTTATGCGGCGAGAAATCAATGCGGCTGTAGTCTCCGTTCAGTTCCTTGACGGCTTCCGGGAAAGTCCGTCCGAGATATTTCATAACGAAACCGACGGCATGACCGCCGGTCTGTTCATAGTGTGAATACCATTCGGAACCGTGTATCCACACGTTCTGATCTTCCCACACATACTGGTTCGACTGTTTTTTCAACTGAACCCCACGTGAAGAAAGAAACTCCGCGAGATCTGCGTGATTCGCGGAGTCGATTTGATCTTGTGATAGAGACATTTTTTTCCTTTCCGTTCACAGTTTTATCCTTGCTTTTTTCGGGCTTGCGCGATATAATGTACACAGATAGTGTACATATTACCAACTATAACTCAGATATACTCTTTTGGTGTACACAACAAAAGGATATCGGGAAAACCGTATGCTCGGTATAATAGAGTCGTATCAAGTCCAGAGGAGGAGAAAACAATGTTTAAACTTGAAAATGATACAGCCATCGGAGAATATCTCCGAACAGCCATTTTGAAAAAGTACGAATCGATCCGGAAGTTCTGCAGGGCGTACCTTGAACTAAAGGACGGCCAGACCGACGACGAGGAGATCAGGAAGCTTCTAAATCGTTTCTCGCAGATTCTAAAGGGCACAAAACGGATTCAGACTGATGACCTTCCATACGTTACCGAGCTTCTTGATGTATCGTGCGAAGAAGTCCTTTCGGCGGGAAAGACGCATGTTCCGGTCAGCAGCCACACAACCAACTACGACATTGCTTTTTCTAAAGACAGAGAGGTCTGGGAAAAGTATATGAAGCGTGAGGACAAGCTTTTCCTTAACTGCGATGAGTACTGCAAGTCGGTAATTGATTACGCACTTGAATTCAAAAATTATGCGTTCATCAAGTATCTTCTTGACGAGCATTTCATCTGGTTTGTTGATCTGTCGGATTGGAAAGCTTTTGGGTTCACCTTTGGTGCGGGAACTAGTGTCAAGCGCAGAGACGTCGGTTACATTGATACTCACACGCCGATTGAAATTCAGTCCCAAGATCGTCTTAGGACACAGACAATTGCTCTGGCAATCGAGAATAATGATATTGATGTGCTAGATGCTCTTCTTGCAAGAGAAATCCCCGAACTGCATTCGGTCAATTTCTTCTATTCCCATGCTGAGGCTCCAATGGAAAAGAATGATGATCTGCTCCGCGCTGTAGCACTTTCCGACAACGAAGCGATTATCAACTATTTTTCCGATGAGTTCCCCGTAAAGAACTTGAAATACACTAACAGATTTGTCTTTCCGCACTTGGGAGAACTGATCGACCTTATGCTTGAAAACGGGAGATATAGAAACGCCGAGATCTGCATTCGAAAAGCCATTCGTCACAACAAATCAGTTCTTAACGGGTTGAACACGTTGATAAAAGAGGCCTACGAATTTAATCGCTCCCATCTCGGCTTTAGCCCTGACGGAATGGACGAGTATCTCAAGAAGCAAACGATGTATGATCTTTGCTATGATGAGATGCACAATCTCGTGAAGTATTTCTACTGTCCGGAGAGGGATAAAAACGTAGGATTGGTTTCAAACTACATATGCGTAACAAGCGATAAATCGAATGCTCTGATCAAAGAGCTTGTTACCGAACTGAACGAATCATGCGATGCTATTCTTGCCTTGAAAGGAGATGCGGAATAATGCCAAAGTATTGTTTTAATTACGAATCCGGCGAATATGAATGGATTGACCGCAATGGCTTCAGTTGGGATACGGGCGAATATACTTATAACTGGGACGACAGCGCGTACAAGCGTGAAGAGGAAGAAGAACGTCGCCGTCGCGATGAAGAGGAAGAAGAGGAACGTCGTCACTGTAGCCTTTTCGACGACGATGACGACTGATCACATAACAAGATTCTGCCCATTCTTGACAGCCTGGATCTCACGTCGGAGCTGTTTGTCGATATCGTCTTCTTCGGGATCATACTTTTTATAGTGGTCCTCGAAGATGCGGGCGAGACTTCCGGCGAAACGAAGCGCGGTGCTTATCACTTTCAAGTTGTGGTATGCGCCGCCGTTTTTATTTTCGCTTTTATCTCTGATCCGTTCGCGAGGACTTGTCGTATCCGGATTCGACAACTCATACCCGAGCCGCGCCGCTTCGTATACAAGCGCGTTTCGAATTGCTTTAAATGCCTTCTCCTGCGACAGCGGAAGTTTCTCCGGAAGCTTATCTGTGTATGTTTCAAACACCGAGCACTTCGCACGATACCATAGTTCGTACAGACGGTCGATGGTTTTGTTGTTTGCGAGATCGTCAACCAGTTCGTCGACGAGCGCTTTAATACCTTTCGGAAGATATCCGTACTGCTTTTTCCCACTGCATCCGTTCAGCCGCCGCGCAAGTTCTTCGAGTTTCACAAGCAGCGTCTGATCAAACACATCACCAGCGATGACCTTGTCGATAAGTGATTTGAACTCAGAACGCATTTCTGCTGTGAGTTTATTCCGTACCTTAGTCTGCTGATCATAGATCTCATACAGATCGTCTTTAAATATCTCCGTCCCAAGTATGCGTCTGAGGTTATCCAGGCCTTTCTTTGAAAGATAAGAGTTGTCATTTTCCGCCGTCGAATACAAAAGCAAATGAATGTGGGGATGGTGGGATTCATTATGGAATGCTCCGTACCAGCGCATGGAAGTGAGCTGCATGTTGTGCTCCTTGGCTATTCGATCTATGTTCGCACCAATCATACATCTCCACCGTTCAGCGGTGTTGTATCCAAGACGTTCTGCATCCTCGCGCTTGATTGAAACGATGACTGAAAATACATTGCCCTGATGTTTTTCAAGTTCTGCCGCCGCTTTTTCCAGATCAACGTTGTCCTCAGAAGAGAAGAGTCCGTGATTCCCGGATAACTTTTCCACTCGTGGACGAAGAGCCATGTAGCGTAGATACTCTTCAGTGTTCAATAACTTTGGATTGTATTCGACCGCGACAGCAATCAGTTCCGACGCATTGCCTCGAGTCTTTGCTTTCATATACGTTTTGTATTCCGGAGTTGTTCGTACTGAATTGTTTCTGTTTACGATTTCCGTTATGAACTGCTTCTGATTGTCCGTTGCAGGAAGCGTTCGCTGTGCTATTGGAAGTTTCTCAACCCCTTCACGAGTTGCTATATACTTCATCAAACCTCCGAGGTTTCCTTCAGCAGCGTTTTTATAATATCTGCACTTTACAATGATCCTCGGCATCAGTTATCATCCTCTGATATTGCTTTCGCGTTATCGAGCGCATCTTCAAAATTAAAAACTCCATGACGTTTGCGGACGATGTCATAAGCATCATTACGGTATGCGCGCACCGCGTCTTTATCAAGTTCATCGACCAGCTGATCCGCAATAAGAAGATTCAGTGTTGCCTGTTCACCTGCAAGTTTGAACAGCGTTGCGGCAATATGGTTTTCGGAGTCCTTGATGGTGTATCTGATTGCGTTTGTCAGTTCGCGAGTGAGTATCTCTTTGTACGTTTCCGTTTCAAACGAACAACAGTAGTATCTGACCGCTGAATCTATAAACTGCGACAAGGACTGACGCAGATCTTTATCGCGATACTTTTCGATCAGATCCCATGTCTCCGGCGGCAGCCAGACTGCTTTTCTGTGTATATTGCTTGGCATATTTGCCTCCTTTTCTGCTGAAATTCACGACATCAAAACGACACGTTCTGAGCCGAAAACGACACACCGTATATTGTGCCTTAAAACGGGGAAATACCCCCAAACAGTCCGCTGTTGCGGGCTGATGTGAGCCGTGCGGGGGCGTCCGCGACCACGTGCGTTTAACCCGCTTAATAATCGGTCGGCCCGGAAATAAGCCATATTTCGGCTTAATTCCGGACACAGCCGACACGATTCACAGATTCCGTCACATTCCCTCACAAACGGCTTTTGCGGCGCATTCATTCTTCTCCCCTGGTCTCTGTTCCACCTTCTGTTGCCGGGCCGTAAACGGGCTTTCTGCGCGTCACACGGCGTGCGGCAGTCTGTTCCTGTTCATCAGCCTTTTCGATGAACTCGCGAACCGCCTGAGGAACGTATTTCTTGTAGAGCGTATCGACGTAGTCGGCGAGCTCCTGTTCGAAGTAGCCGCCCTTTCCGTTCATGCATATTCGGATCGCATTGACCTTTTCGAACTCTGTTTTGATTTGAATAGTTGTCTCTTTCATGCAAGTGCCTCCATCTTCATTGTGTTTTGAACTGCCGGAACAACCTCGCAATCGTATCCGACGAGCACCCCTTTGTTGTAGTCGGCGACCATCTTCTCAGCCTCCGTGATCGTATGCTCCTTATCGTACCACCGGCTTTCCATCTCCCAGAGCGTCGCATCTATGGTGCCGTGAACGTTGTTCGAATAGTTTTTAGCGAGCTCGAGAAACAAATCACGCCCCAGGGTTTTATACAAACCGTGGAGCGTTTTCATCTTACCGTGTCTCATGTTGCACCTCACATGGCCAGGACAGGTCCGGACTCTTTCATGGTCTGTGCGTCCGTTTCGTTCTGCATCTGCTTCTTTCTCGAGCCGGGACGGGAAGACCTCTCCGCCTTCTGATCGTTGACATGTGCGTCTTCTATCACGTCTTCTGGATTCTGAGACGCAACGAACTCACGCACCACCTCCGGTACCTGAGCGTCGTACATTTCGTCAATGTGATCGAGAAGCTCCCCTTCTATCGTCTTGCCTTCCTTCTCCAGGTAGTGAGACAGAGCTCTCGCCCTGGCAAGACTGTACTTCAAATTGATTGTCTGATTCTTCATCATCTTCCTCCTCCGCTTGTTTTTCTTGCCGGCGTTACGCCGTAGATTTCATCCATGTGGGCTTCATCCTCGTCGGAGATCTCAATTCCGAACGCTTCTTCAATCAGCATATAGACCGTCTTATCTTCAGTGGTCTCAAGAAAGCACGACGCAAGACGTTCGTAGGAATCCTCCTGCTCCTCCAGCCCGGCAAGCTTTCGGATCGACATGAACTGAGCTTTGTGGATGTCCCCGTCAGGCAAACCGTGATCGGAGAAAACCGTTTGAATGTTTTCGAACCGCTCCTGTATCGCAGGATCGTCGAGCATGTTGTGAACGGCTCCCGCCAGAGCGGCCTGCGGATCGAACTGCTCAGCCGTGGTCCCGCCTGTCCATCCGAACACGCAGAACACGACTATGATCGGTATGCAGAGAATAAAAACGGATATGCCGATGACATACCCGATGAACTTTCTGCCTTTTTTGTTTGACGCAAGGACTTCAACGACCTTCTTTGCGACTGTAGCAACTGTTACCGCAGCCATTACCGACCGCCTGCCTTTCCGAAGAGAGCCGCCTTGTATTCCGGCGCGATAACCTGAAGAAGGTATCTCTCGTTGCCGCATTTGAACAAGCATACGCCTCGCTCCGGATACTTGATCAGCTCGTACTCGCTTTCCTCGACCTGCAGAGCGTCCATAAACTCTTTCGGATTGATGTTGCCCGGGTTAAAAAGGAAATGATGAGTTGGGATGCTGAACAGCGGCTTTGTGAATTCGCGGATGCCGGGGATCAGAAAGTCTTCGATGTTCTGGCTCGCGAGAATGATAGCGGAGTCTTTCTTACGCACACGCTTGGCTGCGTTGCGGATATACTCGATCGCGGTCAGGTTCGTGAGGAACAGATACAGCTCGTCAATGGATGCCACGGTGTTGCCGTTGGTCAGCAGCTTGTGGTTCATATACGAGAGGATGTTGAACAGCATTGCGTCTTTCAGTTTCTTGTTCGAGTCCATAAGTCCCTTCACGCCGAAGCAGACGAACTTGTCGTCTGAGATATTCGTATGTCCGTTGAAGAACTTGCTCTCAGCGCCTTTGCACATCGAGTTGATGCCGAGGCAGATCTCACGAAGCAGTTCTTCAGTAAACAGCGACTTGGAACCGTGTTCGTACTTGAGGTATTCCTGTTCGACCAGATCGTACAGATCCGACATTACTGGGTAGTCAGTCGCCTTCAGTTTGCTGTAGTCAGTGTAATCTGTGATGCCGAAACTGGCGTACAGCCGTGAAAGCAGTATCTCGATGGCGTCGATATGCGCGTCGGTAAAATCTTTGTAGGACCGGAAAAAGTCTTTCAGATACGATATGTGCTGGCTCAGCCTGGTGGACTTTCTGAACGCTTCCGGCGCGTCTTCATCGACATCCGTATCGTCAGACCAAGCTTTGGGCTCCAGCGGGTTGATGATATACTTGCCGGACATCAGATCGATATAGCAGCCGCCAAGGTTGTCGGTCAGTTCCTCGTATTCCTGTTCCGCGTCAAGGGAAATAACCGACTTACCGGCTTCTCTCAGGCTGGTGAGCAGGAGTTTCATCAGGTATGACTTGCCCTGACCGGAGTTTCCGAGAATGAGTATGTTGCTGTTGGTCTTGTCGTCGTCTCTCCGGTCGAAGTCGACGAGAATGTTGGTTCCGTATCTGTCCTTTCCGATATAAAACCCGTTTGGATCGGTCTTGCCGGAGTAGTTGAACGGATAAAGATTCGCTACGGAAGACGCAGGGAGGACCCGTTCGAACTGCTTTTCAAAAGCGTTGTATCCGCAGGGGCTGATCGACATGAAGCCTTCCTTCTGGCGGAGGATAAGCCGATCGACGGAAATCTTCTCACGGGTCAGTTCCATCGACACCTCGGTCTGCAGTTCGGACAGCTTGTCCAGACTGTTCGCTGACAGTTCGATGAACACTGCACAGTGGAGCAACGGCTCCTTCGTCCGGCGCATTTCCGCAAGCAGTTCGATAACGTCGTTCATATTGCCTTCGCCTTTTATTGACTCCTGCAGATCCTCCGACGTGGACAGCATCTTGTTTTTTCTCTGAGCGTTCTGAATGATCTTTCTCTGTTCGGCTGCGTCAACGTACCGGCTGTAGATATGCAGCGTTACGTTTTCCTTGTCGCCGAAGCGCGAGAGAATGGCCTGATCCGAAGTGGTCGGAGGATACTCCCGGACTGCCCAGACGCATCTGTAGGTATCCCCGAAGATAAAGTGATCAGCCATGAATTTGACGGCGGAAGGCGCGACCATATCAAAGAAATCTTTGAGCTGCGCCTCCGCCTTGTCTACCTGGACGGGTAGTTGTTTTTTCTTTTTTGGCATATGCCACTCCTTTCACGAACGAAAAGCCGGGAAGTTATGTTCTCCCCGGCATTGTGCATTATTATCATAGGCTTAGAAATGGTTATAATAGTTCATCCGATGTATTTCTCTATGATTCCGTTTATTCTTACAAGCGCTTTTGTATAATCCGAATCCACGGTGTTTCCCCCGTTATTTTCCTCGCCTGATCGGAATGTCACGGAACATTTCCCACAGTAAATTGAAGGAAGTTCGTCCTCGATGAAGCTAATATATTCCTTCTGTATTTCGGTCCCGTGAAGGAAGAAATACTCTTTGTCGAGCAAAAGGTGTATAGCGTCAATCATTCGATCCGCCTCCTCCTCGTTTTTACTCTCCGCTTCTTCTTCGCTCCGGATACCATCTCGGCAGAGATAACAGAATCCGTACGTCTGATCAAATCTGTCGAGAAAATCAACCACTGCGTCGTAGATCTTTTTTGCGGACATCAGTTGAAGATCAGTCAGTTTTGCCATCTCGTTTTACCCCTTTTAGAAGAAACTGGAAAGGAACACGCAAGACTTCCGCGATTGAATAAACAATCCCGATGTCAGACGGCCCGTTTTGCCTAAATCTCCAACTGTGAACAGCGCTTTGAGAAACGTTGGCGTTTTCAGCTATCAGCTTCTCGACCTCAGTTACGGAGTAGTATAATATCTTCATCCGGAACGTTCGAAAGCTTTCATTAAACGCCTCGAAGTCAAAGAGATATTCTTCACCGTCGACAACGAAAACGGTACCTTCTTTACCTGCCATATTCCTTTTTCCTCCAGCTATGTGACAATATTATACCACCGAAAACGGCATCTTACACGAATGAATTTTACATCTAACGATTCTCTGCGCATATGGAAAATAACTGAGAAAATCACTTTCTCAATCGGGTATAATCCACTTTTCAGCCGCCTTGTCGCCGTCGTGATCTTCAATTGCCTCATCGACTGTTCTAACACCGAAATACCGGGCAATCACTCGTTTGGTGTCATCCTTGTCGGCGCGTCTGCAGTTGAATCCCTGCTCGTTGATGCATTTCTCTATGCGGTTCAGTCGGGAGAAGGACTCTTCATCAGACTCGTTTCTAAGTCTGACAAGGAACAGAAACTCTCGAGCCGTACTCATCTGAACCTGGATATCGTCAAGAAACGTCTTGTCTTTCAAAAGCAGTTCTCGGATCCTTCCGTTCGGTTCGTCATTGAAACGTTCATCGAGATACAGCTTGTTGTCGTCGAAATTCTCCCTGGCATCGATGCAGACGATCTCCAGATCCGGCTGCGCGGAAAGAAGCGTCATCAGATGCTTGACCTTCTGAGAAACAGCGACTCTCGAAAGCACCGAGATGTTCGTAGGAGATACCATATAGAACACGATCTCACCGTGTCCGTTGGTCTGGATACCGTTCCGGGAGAATCCCTTCACTCCAAGTAGTGCCTGCGTGGAGATGTTTCCTTTTTTCAGTTTCAATCGATTTCACCCCTTTCCGTGTGGCTGCCGATGTCTGCGTTCTGCCATTCGTAATACTGCTGTGTGGTCACAAAGTACCTGAATCCGCGCCTTATATAATCAAGCACGGTGTTGTCCTCCAGGCGTATCGTGAGAAACGCGTAGCCGAGAGTCAGTCCGAGCGGCAGCACCATTTTCAGCTGTGCGATTGCCAACACCGACACGAGAAGAGCCGTGCCTATGATGGCGAGATCCCGCAGGTTCCAGAGCCACAGCTTTGCCTGGGATTTCAAGTTCTGCGGGTAAAGATATTGTTCGTTCATTTTTCCTTTCCTCCATTATTTCTTTGCAACCGCTCTTATCGTGTTGACTGCCATCGATGTCGTATGCACTGCGGACATCATGTTTACCTTTACGCTTGTGTCGAGTCCGAACTGACTTGCGCCTCGGGTCGGGGACTGCGCGGTGTGCGGTGCAAAGTGTTTTACAAAAAAACAGGTGCCGGGATCATCTCTCGACACCTGAAGTGTTTTTTATAATGAATTACCTGAGTTTATCGTACAGCGGTCCGTTTCTTTCTGTACGCGATTGCAAGTACCGCACCGGAGACCGCCGTAAATGCCAGCCAGATAAAGATCGCGTCGCCGTCGCCGGTCGCGGGGTTCTCCTTCTTTGTTGCAGTGAATGTCGGCCTGTACGTCGTCGTTTTGCCGTCGACCGTACCCTCGTCCCATTTGTCGAAGGTATAGGTGTTGTCCGCGTCTTCGGCTTTGGTCGGCTTCTTGTCGGTGGACGGGACGTCTTCGCCCTCGACGTAGGTCTTCTTGTCAAGTTCGTTTCCTTCTGCGTCAAGCCAGATGAGGGTATAGACCGCTTTGATCTTCACGGTAACGGCCTCTCCGTCAAAGCTCTCGTGATTATCGTCTCCGACATAGCGGACCTGTACTGAATACTCTCCGGAATCTTTTCCGGTCGGAATATCTGTTGACCAGTTCTGCCCGTCCGTGCTGTATTCGACGGTATAACCCTCGGGTACGGTTTCGGGGACAGTGATGAGCGCCTGATCAGAGCCGTTCTCGGTCAGATCGTTCGCTTTCGGCTTGTTTGCGTCTGTAAGCACCGGAGCGCCTGCTTTTTTCACAGTCAGTTTTCCGAAGACCACGCTGACGGAGCTGTACTGATCAGAGTTCTCAAGAACGTACGTGAACTCGTTGTTGCCGTCGGCTGTGTCGGAAACTTCCTTAACCTTTGACGTATCGGTGACCGTCAGTTTATCGCCTGTCGGAAGTGTAAATGTGCCGTCCGCGCTTGCGTCGACCGTCTTATCGCCGTATTTGACGACGTATTCGGCCTTGTGGAATTCGCTGCCGCTGTAATCCTGCTCGCCGTCTGCCGAGGTTATCTTTATCTCCGTTGCGTTTGCCTTTACGGTAAGAGTTCCGCAAACGGTCCTGATGTCGTAGTTGGACGCTTTCGTTCCCTCGTTCAGCGTATAAGTGAAGGTGTTGTTGCCGTCCTCGCCTCCGACCTTTGTCTGCGATCCGGTGACGTTATAGGTCGCGCCTTCGCCCTTGGCAAAGCCGTCTCCGGTCACGGTGACCGTACTGTCCGTCAGCGGCGTGCCGTCATACTCTTTCTCGCCGGATTCGGAAGTGAGCGTCACCTTCGCAGGCTCGATGATGATGCTGCCGTTGACATACCTGATGTCGTACTGGTTCGTCACGTCTTTACCGTCTCGCTTGATCACCGCTGCGTTCGGGACAAGGACTGCGGAATACGTTTTGGAATCCGCCGTATCCGACTGGCCGTCTACCTGGATGCACTCAAGTTTGTCCCCTTCCGACAGGCCTTCGACTTTGACCATTCTGTTGATATCGTTCGGATCTTCGAAAGCCGCATCGCCCGGGCCCTGTATTTTCCCGTTATATGTGTATGTCTGGTCATTTGCCGTGATGGTTACTACCGTTTTTGACTTTTCGTAGGTGTACGTGAACGTCGTATCGCCGGTGAGTTCGGCGGAAAGCGGATCGGCATTCCAGCTGCCCTCGCCGTAATTCTCATCCGGTTTATTGCCGACCGCGGGGATAACCTGCTCGGTAAGCTTGTTCGCGTTGTTTCCGACAAC
>JAEEGH010021170.1_pt1 | contig 13450 bp, 11 predicted proteins | sample 9134181 | NCBI WGS metagenome assembly JAEEGH01 (sample SAMN16246544, study PRJNA631951) | gut metagenome | biome: gut microbiome; feature: rumen; material: DP-attached | host: Bos | place: Iran: Karaj | collected 2018-10
GAGGATGAGGTGGAGCGCAGCGAGGAGGCCATCACGCACTTGCAGGAAGCACTGCTGATTCTGGAAAACTATCCAGAGGATAGGGAGACCCGTCGCATTGCGCTTTCGTTGCTTGGCGACCTCTATTATAACCATAAGCACTACGATGAGAGCATCAAGACTTATAGGGAATTGATGAAGGTAATGGATGCTCCGCTGGATAGTGCACTGACGCTGAAGGACATAGGCTCTTACTTCGCTATGACGGAGCAGCAGGATTCTGCGTTCTACTATAATCGCAAAGCATTGGAAACAGCACGGCTGACGGGTGATTCTGCACTGATAGCCAATTACCTGCATTCGATGGCTTTGACGCATCAGCTCTTTGAGGCTCCTGATTCTGCCATCTATTATGAACGAGAGGCATTGAAGATGGCACCTCAGGAGGAACCTAAAGGCAGATTCTACTATCTGCTGGGGGCCTTGCTTTACGATAAGGATGAGCAACTGGATTCTGTGATCAGTTATATGGAGCGTGCTGCTGCGGATACCACTTACGATGGGCGTTTCATGACGTTGCGCACACTGAGTGATTTGGAACAGGAGCGGGAGAATTATGAGGGAGCTGTGGGCTACTTGGAGCAGTATGCCGACTATGTGGACTCGCTCTATACCAATGAGCGCAAGGTAGATGTGCAGCAGTTGGCCTACGACTATAACACCCGCTTACAGGTGCAGCAAACCCAAGCGCGTGAGAAGCAGAAACGCTTCGTGCTGTTCATGGTCAGTATGGCTGTAATCTTCTTGCTGACGCTTTACTACCTGCATAAGTACCACCGTAAGCGCAAGGAGCAGCTGCGCACACAGATGCAACTGAACAGTGCGCTGGAGAAGATGGAAATGACACAGACACTATTACGAGATAGTCGTCAGGAAATGACACAACTGCGACAGATGCAACTGGAAGGGCGTGCAGAGAATGAACAACTGAAGCAGATGCTCAGTCATCTGGCTTCACAGACGGCTTCGCTGCAGAAACAGGCGTTGCATCTATGCAACCATGCGTTCCAGCAAACGGAGAGTTATCAGCGCATCATGGCACTGGCAGCGCATAAGGAGGAGAAGGAGCAGATACTGCCTTATCTGAAGGCAAAGGAACTAGAGCGTGTGCATGAAGAGGTGCTGGGCATCTATGCCGACTATATCGAGGAGCTACAGAGCCAATATGAAAAGTTGGACGAGCAGGACATCCTCTACCTCTGCCTGTCAGAAGCACTTCCAGATACCCGTGCAGTGGCCATAGGCATGGGGGTAGGGAGCACTAACAATGTGCATCAGCGTAAGAGCAGAGTGAAGAAGAAGGCGTTGAACAGTGAGTCTTAGATTTTCTGATAGGCCAATCGCTCATCGCCATTGAGCAAGTAGATGATACCACAGTACTGGAAGCCTGCTTTTAGGAGACAGTGCTGCATGATGTGATTGTCGCGATGGGTATCTATCTTCAGATTGGGAATCTGCTCAAAGCACCAGTCGAAACAAGCCTTTGCCACTCCTCTGCTTTCTGGCGTACTGGCAAGGCGATGCACCACGCCATAAAGGGCATCGGCATCGAGCCATTGACCTTCGTAGATATGTATATAGGTAGGGTCTATGCCTGTGATAAAGGCGAAGGTGCCCACTATGTTGCCACATTCATCTGCCATCAGATAACTGTTTCCTTGGCGAATATCATTCTCCACCAGTTCACGTCGAGGCTCTCCACCTGCCCATTGGTGCAAGTTTCCATCACTGCGCATGATGGTACGTGCATGGTCGAAAAGCGTAAGCACTACGTCGATTTCTTCAGGCTTTGTATGGCGGATATGGTACATAGTGGTGGTTTTTTGATGCGAAGATAAGTGTTTGTTTTAAATTATTCGTATCTTCGCAACATAAAAATAAAAAAGGATTATGATTATCACATTACCACTCCAAGAGAATATCTTCCAAGCCAAGACGGTGGAGGAACTGAATGAAAAGATTGTAAAAGCATTTGAGGAATTGGCTTACAAGCCTGAAATAAAGAGTGCTGATGACCATATAGAGCTGACCGTAGAGGATTCGCCTGCTGGTATGACGGCATTGGTACAGTTGGGCAACTTATATCTGGCTGCCAGTAAACCTGCGGATGCTGAGAAATACTACCGGATAGCTATGGAGCAAGACCCGCTGAATTTTATCGCAGTGACCAATGTGGGAGCTGCTTGCTTGGATCGCAAGGAGTATGGCGAGGCCATCAAGCTCTTCGAGCAGGCACTGGAGCGGAATCCTTATTATGTGAATGCACACTATGGTCGCACGTTGGCTTATTTCCAGCAAGGAGACACAGAGCGCGCTTTCCAAGTATGTATGGATGGTACGCAGAAGACACTGCAGGCAGTGGATAATTCGGGCACGCGCGACAATCTGCTGCGCATGTTGGTTTCGCTGGCTGAGAAGATGGTAAGTGAGATGGATTTCAAGCCTGTGATTGATGGACTGAAGGCGAAGCTGGAACAGGCAGATGGAAAGAAGATTGTGATTGAGGCAGATGATAATATCGTGCATTCTGCGACCTTACAAGTAGCTAAGGCTCAAGGAAATGAGGCGCATGAAATAAAGTATCAGTCTAACTTGCCATTTACGGATTATCTGATACTGCGGAAGCTGATTCGTCTGCAGATGGTACAGGAAGCCCGTAAGCGCGGAAAGAATAAGGTGGTGGAATTTACGGGTACCAATCTGGCCAATTTCAATCGTCGCTTTGGGGTGTTCTTCAGCAACTTTGCCACGAAAATGAAGGCCGAGAGTCTGGAGGCTTTCAAGTTGGGTGTTGCCAATGGGTTCTCATACCAGTTGATGAACTTTGTACACGACTTGATCGTGGAGGACCGCATTTATTTCGATTATCCACAGTTGCGCCCCATGCAGTTGCTCTATCTTACCCGTCAGGAGCAGGAGAGTCTTACTGCCATTCGTCCGAGCAAAGAACTGGATCTCATGCCACAGACCGTAGTGAATGCCAGTCGTCTGATGGTACTGATTGCTTCACTGTATTATGCCAATCTTTATGGCATCAATGTGGTGAGCGAGTATCATGGCAATGAGAAGGAATACCAGAAGGTGGATGGACTCTATGAAGAGTTTATCGACTATTTGGAAGGTGACCCACAACCAGGTGATGAGTATGCTTTGGTGGAGGACTTTGCTGAGGAACTTGGATTTGGCGATTTGATCACCGTGCACGGAGAGTCGGGGCTGATATTGTAAACTGACGAAACCTAAATAACTGCCTTTTTTCAATAGTATCCTTATGTGGAAAAAACCTTGGAACTTGAAGGAAGGTTTCCTGATAGGAACGGGACTGATAGTCTGTGGCTTGGTATTGCAGTTCAGTGTCGGACCTATAGAATGGAAAGCTTTCGCTTATCCTGTAAACCTGCTGATGGCCGTACTCATCGTACTGGGCATATTGTTAGCTTATGCCCTACGAAGTAGATCGTATGCCATACGCTTCATGGGCAGTTATGCAGCAGCCATCCCTGCATTGGTCTATACTGTCATCCTGACGGCAATTATGGGACTGACACGACAAGTAGCAGACGGACAAGAGGCGGTGGATTTCTTTGGCATCACACATATGCTTTCTTTCTGGCCCTTTGTGTTGATTTATGTGTATATCGCCATCATCTTAGGACTGGTCATCTTGCAACATCTGACGCATTTCAAGTGGAAGCGCGACATTCCTTTCTTGTTGAATCATCTGGGACTATTTATTGTTCTGCTTAGTGCCACTTTAGGTAATGCTGATATGCAGCGTCTCACTATGACTGTCACGAAGGAGCAACCAGAATGGCGGGCGATAGATAATCAGGGTTATGTCAAAGAATTGCCCATTGCCATCCAACTGAATGATTTTACCATCGATGAATATCCTCCTAAATTGCTCTTAGTGGATCATACTACAGGACAGGCTTTGCCCGCAGGTAATCCTGTGTCTGTGGTGGCTGATAGTGCTGAAGCTGATGCAGAGGGATATATTGGTACATTGGGTGAGTGGCGTGTCAAATTGTTGGAGTCGATAGATATGGCTGCACCACAAGTCATTGGGGATTCTACAACGTATGTGTCATGGGAGCAAAGTGGGGCCACCAGTGCCGTGCGCGTATCTTTGAAGTCAGAGAAGACTGGTCGTGAAGTAGAAGGGTGGGTGACCTGTGGAAGCTATCGATTCCCTTATAAGTTGCTTCCAGTGACAAATCTTGTAAGTCTGGCAATGGCAGAACGTGAACCTCAACGCTATACTTCCAATGTGGAGGTGCTTACCGTTTCGGGAGGTCATTACCAAACGAATATTCAAGTGAACAAACCCTTTGAGGTAGAAGGTTGGAAAGTGTATCAGCTCAACTATGATACAGAGATGGGCAGGTGGAGTGAGATCAGTGTGTTGGAACTGGTGCGCGATCCGTGGTTGCCAGTGGTCTATACGGGCATCATCATGATGTTATTAGGAGCCGTTTGTATGTTTGTTTTAGCACAGCGAAAGAAATGAGTTGGAGTCAGTTTATAATCTTTGCAGCTGTAGCCATACTGTTTTGGGTATATGGCGCCTATGCTGCATGGAAGGACCGTTCGAAGACTGCCTATGTGAGCACTGCATTCGGCCTGTTGGTTTTCTTTGCCTTTATCCTAGGCTTGTGGATATCTTTGGAGCGCCCACCGCTTCGTACGATGGGTGAGACGCGTCTGTGGTACTCCTTCTTCCTTCCAATGGCTGGATTGATAGTCTATGGCCGATGGAAATACAAGTGGATTTTGTCTTTCAGTACCTTGTTGGCCATCGTGTTTATTTGTGTCAACCTCTTTAAGCCTGAAATACACAACAAGACGCTGATGCCAGCTTTGCAGAGTCCGTGGTTTGCACCTCATGTTATCGTCTATATGTTTGCTTACGCCTTACTGGGTGCTGCTACCGTGATGGCACTCTATCTGCTGTTTATCAAAAAAGAGGAAGTCGCAGAGAAGGAAATGGACATTTGCGACAATCTGGTGTATGTGGGGTTGGCGTTCATGACTATCGGCATGTTGTTTGGAGCCTTGTGGGCCAAGGAAGCATGGGGGCATTATTGGGGCTGGGATCCGAAGGAAACTTGGGCGGCTGTCACTTGGTTCGCTTATCTGGTGTATGTCCATTTCCGTATTTATCGCCCTAAGCAATATCGACAGGCTTTCTGGATATTGTTGGTATCATTTATACTGCTACAGATGTGTTGGTGGGGAATAAATTACCTTCCGTCGGCACAAGGTACCAGCGTACACACCTATACATCATAAGACAAAAATAGCGAGGACAATGCCTCGCTATTTGGTTTTTCATGCTATCAGATAATAGATACATCCAGATTCTCTTCGTTGGGTCAACTTGCCCTCTTGCATTAACTGGCCTATAGCCAAACAAAGATCTGTGTCATTCAGATGGCTCTGTCCTTGCAAATCATCGAAAGAATACTGACTTGTCTTCTTCATGACAGCATACAGTTTTCTACTGTTGTTAACGATACTCTCTTTGTTAAACATCATAGTTTAAACCCTCCTTGTGTTTATGTTTGTTTCACTTCGTCAAATATAGGAAATAGTTTCTATATATCAAACACTTATTTGTTAAAAAGATGTTACATTATTAAATTTGGTATAAATAGTTAGTTATTTAGCACTATTTAATGATATTCTTCAGTGCTTCGGCTATTTTTTCATACCCTTTTGTCGCTGGATGAAGGCCATCTGTCCCATAGAGGGTGGGATCTATTTGTCCGTTGCTCAGTGTCAGAACAGGTGTAAGATCCACGAGCTCTGTCAATGCATCTGTCTTTAGTTTCTGTTCCAACAGGCGGTTGACTTCTTTCACAGCGTTGTTCATATCCTTTCGTGGGAAAATCTTCAGTACATGGATGTGTGCCTGTGGTTGTTTATGACGAATGACATCTACCAACTCCACAATGCCTTGCGCGATCTTTTCATGACTCTCGCGTATGCTGATATTGTTGGTTCCAATCATCAGACAGATGTGTCGTGGCTGTATGTCATCCAATTCGCCGTGTTGTATGCGCCACAGCACGTTTTCTATGCGGTCCCAACCGAACCCCAAGTTCGTCACTTTCAACCCCTCAAAGAGCTTGTTCCACGCCTCTGTGCCACGATGTATGCGGTGCGATGGTTCGCCAGCCCAGTAATGGGTGATGGAATTGCCTATCATCACGACATCTGGTTTCACCATCCGATGGCGCTGCAGCACTGATTCATGACGTTCGTTCCATTCATATACCCCAGGTTCTCGACGTTGTCTGACAGGCATATACTCACTCAGAGGATGCAAGTCTAGTATGTCCGTAATCTTCTTCATGTAGGCTTTGGCATAAAGCTCCATGCCTACATCCGTCGGATGACTTCCATCGATCTGCGCATCAGGAGTGATGCCAATCTCCTCGAGCGTCAGGTAATAGATATCTTTCACGCCTTGGTCCACGAGTGCTTCATAGGCTTTTCGAAGTTCCTGATTGAGTGCATTCCCATCGTTCGTAGCATGCGGATTGGTCTTGCCGTGCATGTAGCCGTCGTTCTCCACAAGTAGGATAGGGGCACGGTTCTTTGCTCGCAGTTTCTTCACTCCAGCGATGGTGCGACTCATAATCTCGTCTTTCCACTGGTGCATGTTGGGCATGCAATCGAGGATATACAGACGTGCATCCAGTTCGCTGAGTGCATCGAACACCTCTTCTTCCATCCAGCCATTTCCAGAGAAGCCGAAGTTGAATACGGGTGCATCCAGTTGTCGTTGTAAGATGTTGGTCCATGCCATCGCGGGTCTGGAAGCCGATGCTCCTTGCAAGATGCTGGTACCATAAGCCACAATGGGTTTCTCTGAGGATAGCGGACTCCATTTGAACGAAGCACCTTCATTGGTGCCGATTTCCATCCAGGTGACTGTGTTGTAGAGTGGGAGAAACAGGCGGAATTCGCTGCCCATCTTATGGGAATTATGATATACGAGTCGCTTGTAATAAAACGTGATAGTATCGCTGACGGCATTGCCAAACGTGTATTGGCCAGGACAGGCACACCAGTCCGTCACACCATTGCTGTCAGTCGCATAAAGGTCGATGCCGCTTGTACCAATGGCAGTCATGTTGGGAAGCGCCTTACGTCCCGATACGGTGTAGCGCACCGTGATGTCTGTGGCATTGGTGTAGAAATCAATGTGAAGTCCCGAACTGTTGGTCGAAAGGTTCCACAGCGCCTCTCTCATCGCTGGTTTCATTCGATCTGGAAAACGATGGTAGTTTCCTTTCATTTCAGTGTTCCATCCACGTCCCTGGACCCTTGCCGTATCTCCTTGCTGTGGATTATGCCACACCACTTGCGCCTGTAGGCCAAGCAACAAGCAGCAGAGCACGCACATTATCGTCAGTCTTTTACACATAGCGTTTTCATGTATTGATTGATACAAATGTAATAAAAAATTGAGAGAATGTCGTGCATATTGAAAAAATACTGTAACTTCGCAGAGATTAAAAGCCTACTACGATGAAATGGAATATTGAAAAGATTCAGAAGTATGCCCCCCATTTCTCAGAAAACAAGCTGTGGAAGAAGTTGGGCAAGATGGCCAAGAAGGCAGGTGTTCATACCATCTATGCAGTCTTGCTGTGCTACTATGTGCTCAACAGTCCTAACGTTTCCACGCAGGACAAGGCCATCATTTGGGGAGCTTTGGGTTATTTCATCTTTCCTCTCGATCTGATTCCCGATGCCATTCCTGTGGTAGGTTTTACAGACGATCTTGCCGCTTTGGTCTATGCCTTGCGTACCATCTGGGTAAATGTGACACCTGAGATTAAGCAGCAGGCCCATGAGAAGCTGAAAACCTGGTTTAGCGACATTGATACAGATTCCATAGAGTTGTTCTAACAAAAAACCGCCGGGAGCATTCACTGCTGCCGACGGCTCGTAAAATCAGACTTAAAATAAAGTGGTTAGAAACTGAGATGAACGCCTCCCATAAAAGTTGCCTTTGGCATTGGGAAACCTGCGTTTATCTCGTATTTTTGCGCCAGTAAATTCTCTCCCTTCACATAGAGGGTAGCAAAGTTACTCAGACGATAATTCACATCGGCATTCCAGATCACGAAGCTCTCTTTTTGAGGATTGTCGCCCACAGCTGTATAAAGGTTGCCAATCCACTGCACACCCGTATTGAATGCCCAGCGGTCCTGACTGTAATTCACACCAGCAAAGAGTTTCTTCTCAGGTGCAGCAATCACTGGATTCTCCATGTGGAGGGTGCTGGCATTGGCGTTCACTCCCCAATGCTCGTCTATCTGGTATGCCACGTTGGCCTCAATACCCCAGTTCTCTATCTCACCTGTATTCACGTTGCGAGGCTTTCCATCGATGCGCATGGTTTGGATCATATTGTCGCCCTTGATGTAGTACACGTTCAGGCCATACGTCAAGGCACCGTCAAGGTCACGCTTGGTGAAAGACAGTTCGTAGTTCATCAGGCGTTCTGGTTCCAACTCTGCATTCTGTGGAGGGAACATATACATCTCACGGATGGATGGGTTACGGAAGCCCTTGCTTATCATCGCCTTGATTTGGGCATCTTGTGGCAAACGGAAAGAAAGACCACCTTGTGGCACCCATTCCGTTCCTGCTTGTGAATGGTTATCCAGACGGATACCAGCATCCAGTGTCAGCCAAGAGGTGAGGTCCTGACGAAAATCGACGTAGCCTGCAATGTCGTTTTCAGACTTGTCCGCATAGGTATTGGTTACCTCACGGGTGGCACGACTCTCATTCCAGGCATGTCCCTTGATATGCTGGAAGTCGATACCGCCTGTCAGACGGTTGCCTGGGAAGAGCTGTACACTCTGATACCAGGAGAAGCCCATCATTGCATCGTCAGAGAGGTAGTAAGCTTTTTGTGGCGTACCTCCCGTAGAAGGTGTGTAACCATCGTTAATCTTGTGATGTCCCCAGTTGATGAAGAAACTCAATGATCCAGAGGTCTTGTCGTAATGGTTCTCTATCGCTGCCTGAGCGGCCCCCCGGGTAATCCATTGGTCGCCTTCGAGCATATGTGCCTGCACGGTACCAGGATTGGTGGCACTGAAATGTGTCAGATTAATGTCCGCAAATGCTTTCCAATTATCCGTAAAATCATAGCCCAGCTTGCCATAGCCGCCAAACTGCTCGAACTCCATGTTGGGACGATGCCCATCAGTACGGTTGTAAGAACCAGAAATCACACTGTTGAACTTCCCAGCTTTTACACGGTTGGTGGCTTCAGTCTGTAGCGTATTGTAAGAACCATAACCCACATTCACATCAGTCTTCACGCCATCTTCCTGCATCTTGCGTGTCACGATGTTGATCACGCCTCCCATGGCGTTGGAACCATAAAGCACGGAAGCAGGGCCACGCAGCACTTCCACCTTCTCCGACATCAAGGTCTGGTAAACATCAGCGATAGGATGTCCAAAGATACCCATATATTGAGGATGGCCGTCGATGAGGACCATCAGCTGTCCGCTACTGCCATTGATACCACGTAGGTTGATACCTCCCGCAGCACCACCAGAAACGCCATAACCCATCACGCCACGACTGGTGACGAAGAGGCTTGGCACTTGCTCTGTAAGGGTAGGGAGGATAGAGGTACGATGAGATTCCGTCAGTTTCTTGTGGTTTACTGTGGTAATGGTCATAGGCAGATGACGGATGTCTGTCTCGTTGCGTGTACCTGTGACAACTACCTCGTCGATGGTACGCGAGGGTTCTTCTTCGGGGGTCTGTGCATAGACACCCAGACCAATGCCCAACATCAGGGACATTAAAATCGTTTTCTTCATTGAACTAATACTTATATAATTATTAAAACTTTCTAAGCCATTAGTTCAAGCATCCTGTATTCACTTCTTTTGTTGCGACTCCACAAACTCCTTGATGATTGGCAGCATATCCTCCACCGTTTTCTCATTGTAGCATTCCGATTCCATGGGACACCAGTCCGTGAGTCGATGGTTCTGGATGTAGCTCACTACCTGTCCGTATTCCACAGGAATGCCTGCTTCTCTGAGAAGCACCAAGGCTGAGAGACTGATAAGGTCGGCATACACCTGCTTCGCTCCTCCAGCGATGAGGATGGCAGCGGCTGCTTTACCTACCACATGGTCGGCCACCTGTGCACCTTTCAGGAAGTTGCGTTCCTGATCGTAAAGACCATACAGATCCATGATGCCACGACGGTGGAATTTCTTGACCTCCTGATTCTCTATCACGCAGGAGCAGTCTTCATTGTGCAAGATGTGAATAAGGTCTTGAACCATAGTCTTTCTTTTCGGTTACAAAGTTCTTAATAATACATATAAGGTGTTAGTGTGAATCAAACCAAGGGTTGTCTGTTTCAAACAATTTTTCGTTTTCGATGCTCCGAAGGCGAGAAACCCGTATGCTTTTTGATGAATTTACTGAAAGAGGCAGGTTCTTCAAATCCCAAGGAGAGGGCTATCTCTGCAATGCTTTGCTCTGGATGGTTCTCCAACAAAGACACGGCCCTGCTTACCATGCGACTGGCGATGATGTCCGAAGTGGTCTTTCCAGTCACTTGTCTCACTACACGGTTCAGGTGGTTCACGTGCACAGCCAACTTATCCGCATACTGTGCTGGTGTGCTAAGCATGATGGAGTGGGTGGAAGCATCGATAGGGAACTGACTGTCGAGCATGTTCAGGAACAATTCCACGATGCGTTGTGCAGCACTCTGGTGTACCTCTATCTGCTCTGTTGTCTGAATCTTGTTGACCTCATGAACCAACAAGTGAAGGTAGCTGCGTAGCATATCCATCTTCTGGCTGTATGCAGAACATGCTTCATCATACATTCGTTGGAAGAGCGCCTTGAAGAGTTGCATGTTCTCATACGTCAGGAATACCAGCGGTTCTCGTTGCAGATTCAGAAACGGTGCATCTGCCAGTGTCTCCGTCTTTTCCTCTGGACTTAGGAACGCTTCGTTGAACAGGCAATGAAAACCCGTCCCGCGCTCGTTGTTCACAGCCTCCCAGGCATAAGGCATCAGGGGACTGGCAAAGACGAGTGCGGGACGGTCTATCTCTACCCACTTGTCGGCATAGTACAACCTGCCTTCTTCAAGCAGGAGGGCGATGGTATAGAAACTACGATGACTAAAACTCACACGTCGGGGATGAAACTCGTTCATCCCCACGCTAAAATGTGGTTCTTCTATCGCGTTCAAAGCGTTTCTTGCTTTAATGCCTCCACGTAAGCATCGATGCGTTGCATCTGTGCTGGAATGTCAATGCGTTGCGGACATTCGGGAGAACATTGGTTGCAACTGGTACAATGGCTGGCCTGACGGAGTTTTGGCACGCTGCGGTCATAACCCACCAAGAAAGCACGACGCGCCTTTCTGTAGTTCGGGTCTTGCTGACTCTCTGGAATGTTTCCGTCGTTCACGCACTTGTTGTAATGCACGAAGATGCTTGGGATATCAAGCCCATACGGACAAGGCATGCAATACATACAACTGTTGCATGGAATGGTAGGATAAGTCACCATCAGGCTTGCCGTATCCTCCAGATAAGTCAAATCCTCTTCTGTCAATGGTTTCAGCGGAGCCAGACTTCGGATATTGTCCTGCAAGTGCTCCATATAGGTCATACCACTCAAGGCTGTCAACACACCAGGATAGGTGCCACAGAAGCGGAAGGCCCATGAAGCCACGCTTCTTTCAGGCTCTTGCTGCTTGAAGCGCTGTACGATGTGCACAGGCACGTTAGAGAGTCGTCCGCCAAGCAGTGGTTCCATAATCACCACAGGGATGTTACGCTTCTCCAGCTCCCCATAGAGGTACTCTGCATTCACATTACGAGCGTTGGTCGCCTTCGCATGTCTCCAATCCAGGTAGTTCATCTGGATCTGCACGAAGTCCCACTTATACTTCCCCTCGTCATGCAGTTGCAGCATGTGGTCGAATACTGCCACCTCCCCATGGAACGACCATCCCAAGTGGCGGATGCGTCCTGCTTCACGTTCCTTCACCAGAAAATCAATCAATCCACAATCGAAGAAGCGCTCGTAGAGCAAAGGGATGCCACTGCCACCACCAATGGAGTGCAGCAAGTAGTAATCTATGTAGTCGGTTTGCAGCTCTTTGAAGGAGGTATTATACATATCCACAGAGCGATCATACATCTGCTTAGGAGTGAGACCTTGTCCTGCAAAGCGCTGATTAGACATCTTGGTAGCTATGAAATACTCATTCCTAGGATGGCGTTTCAGGGCGATACCCGTTGCACGTTCCGACTGTCCCTGTACATACACAGGCGCTGTGTCGAAATAGTTCACGCCATGCTCTAAAGCATAGTCTATCAGTCGGTTCACCTGCTCTTGGTCTATCACATTTCCATTGGCATCAGGTTGTGGAAGGGTAGGCCAGCGCATACAACCATAGCCCAGCAATGATACCTTGTCGCCCGAAGCAGGCGTTGTTCTATAAGTCATCTGTCCTACGGGCACCTCTGTCGTATAGTGTCCAGCGGGGTCATATTCAGCAGGCTTCTTAGGAGCACAGCCAGTCATCGTAGCGGCACCAGCCACCGTACCAACCCCAAGGGCTTTGATAAAATCTCTACGGTTTACTTTCTTCATAACCACTTTATTTAGTATATCAGAGCCAAATGTAAGCATTTTCCTTGAATAAACAAATAATTGCCTACTCAAAACGAAAAAGAAGATAATAAAAACGAAAACTGTTTGCCTGTTCAAAAAGCCCCAAGAGGGTTTTTACGATTTTACTTGTAGATTAACTGCAGATTGACTAACTTTGTACCCATGATAAAAAATAACTTCTAATAATTCACTATTTATGTCATTTGCATTTTACCTGATTATCTGTGTTTTCATAGTAGGATATATGTGCATTGCGCTGGAGCATCCCTTGAAAGTCAACAAGGCCGCTACGGCGCTTTTCCTTTGCTTCATACTATGGACTATCTTTGCGTTTGCTGGCACGGGTGCCATGACTCCCGAATTTGCGGCTAAGATTGGCTCTGAGGACATTCACACGTTCATTACAGAGCATATCCTTCACCATCTTGGAGAAACAGGAGAGACGGTCTTCTTCCTGCTGGGTGCCATGACCATTGTGGCAGTGATAGACACCTGGGGAGCATTCCGCATCATCACTGATAAGATCAGCGCCACCAGCAAGGTGTCACTGCTGTGGATCCTCGGCACACTGGCCTTCTTCATGTCAGCTGTGCTCGATAACCTTACCACGACTATCGTGATGATTACCCTGCTGAACAAGCTGATCACCAATAAGGACGACCGCTGGTTCTTCGCTGCCATGATCGTGATAGCTGCTAATGCTGGT
>JAEEGH010021173.1_pt1 | contig 13449 bp, 11 predicted proteins | sample 9134181 | NCBI WGS metagenome assembly JAEEGH01 (sample SAMN16246544, study PRJNA631951) | gut metagenome | biome: gut microbiome; feature: rumen; material: DP-attached | host: Bos | place: Iran: Karaj | collected 2018-10
TTTGGTGCATTGGCAGCAGTATTTCTGACGGTAGGTGCACTGAGCAGTGCAGTAGTTTTGGCGGATGCATCTGAAGAGTCAATAGAGGGTCTGAGTGATGATGATGAGGTGATAGTCAGCTATAAAGAAAAAGATAAAGACTGCGACAGCTGTAGCTGTGGTAATAAAACATATAAAGATGTAACTATGACAAAAGGCGAGTATGATGCTCTGAAGGAGAAAAGCTATATTGAAATTATATCTGTAGGGCCTGCAAACGAAAGCAGCGAGACAGAGGCTGCTACTGAGGAAACCGCAGCTGAGGCTGCTACGGAAACTGCAGATGAGCCCGAGGCAGCTGCAGAAGCTACAGAGGAGACTGTACAGGAGACTGCGGAACCTATTCAGATCGAAAGTGCTTTATGGGAAAAGGTTGACGGTGAGAATGTATTCCATGTTTCCGGACGTGTAAGCAAGGAGCTGTTAGATCAGGGATGGAAGCCGGAGGAATTCTATCTGCTTCCCGGAGAAAACGCATCCCTTGACGACTGGATAGGTATAGCTACAGCCCAGGAAGGGGTTGACCTTGATATCTGGGACAACGAGGACGGCAGTATATCATTTAAGTGGTCCGGTTCTTTCTATATGCCTGAGGCAACACTTGCTGATGATGCTGATGCGTATGTATGTTTCTCAGTCCATGACGCTGATTATACACAGGAAATGCCCAGTGCAACGGTTTGTCTGAAGCAGGGCGAGATGTATGAGAAATAAATCAGACATAAGGAAGCATTAAAATAATTTTGAATTATCAGAAAGCAGATAGGATAGCAGGCGCCGTCTTATCTGCTTTTAAAAATTCACAGAAAAACTAAGAAATAACCATATATAACGGGAGGGCGGAGCGATACATCCGGTATTCACAATATCATGCTTTGACATATCAGCCTATATGCTCTTTGGAACCATAGGAATGTTTTTTGTCTGCATATTCAATTCTTTCAGAATGGAGAGGGCAAAATTATCCTATAGGGGGCTTTTTTTCTATATAGCAAGCTGTATCGCTATGATGCTCATATGCAGCAGGATCGCTTATGCTGTATCAGACATTGCCGTGACCGGTTTTTCAATTAAAGGTTTCTTCCAGGATCTGATCTACGGCGGGATAGTTTTCTACGGCGGAATGCTTGGGGTGATAGCGGGAGCAGCCATTTTTGCAAAGCTATCCCGCAGGAGCGTACGCATGATGCTGGATCATATCACCCCCTCGATACCGCTGTTTCATATATTCGGGCGCATCGGCTGTCTTTTTGCAGGGTGCTGCTATGGCTTCGAATGTTCGTGGGGAGTTCCCAATGAGGATTTTCCGGGTAAGCTTTTCTTTCCGGTGCAGGCGATAGAGAGCTTGTGTAATTTGCTTATCTTTTCCGGCCTGCTCATAATGCAGAAAGTACGGAAATCCGATAAATATACCCTTGAAGCATATCTCTTTACCTATGGGATATGCAGGTTCATACTTGAATTATTCCGTGGGGATACAGGGCGTGGTATTTGGCCTGACGGTCTGTCATCATCACAGCATATCTCTATAGCACTGGTTATATTTGTGGCAGTGGAGATGTACTGTATCCAGAGGCGTTGTTCTTTTTGTAAATGAGGTCGGTTATGTTAAAGAAAAGCTACAGTATCATTGCATTAGATATCTCTAAGGCAGACAGTGCGAGAAAGTTCCTGAATACTTTTGAGTTTGAAAAGGTGCACTGAGCCTCGGCTTTATTGTGACATATCGACCATTGGATAAGACAAGAAGAATAATGCTTTGCGTTGATTCGGTGGTTTTATTTTTCTGAATATCCGGAATGCTGTAAAGAAAAACTATTGAGCTTGAATAATGGATCATTATCAGGTGATGATATCTTATGAATTCCTCCGGGTGTTTTTCCAGTGTCTATCCTCGTCTAAATCCATTTCGGGGCCGACAAGAAAGGCGCGGTAACGCCGACTGTATTTGACTGTAAACCCGATTTCGGTGAGTTCTTCAAAATCTCTTGCCCTTGTGCGTTCGTTACTGTCAGGAAAAAGTCTGTAGTACTCTGCTTTTGTGTCTGCAAAGAGAGGCATGTCGGGCAGTTCCCCAAGATATTCGGGAGGAAATTGAACAGGATCTTCCTTTATCAGCTCCTTATATTCAAAATATTCATCATATTCTGATTCATAACATTCAAGCTCGTATAGCCCGGTTTTAGTCAAACCATATATAAGTGTCCCTAGACGGTACAGCCTTGCAAGGTGTTTTTTTCTGCGTTCAGTCATTTTTATGACCGGTTTATGTGTCGGTGGATCGACAGGCTCGTAATTGTCATTTTTTTTGTTATATTTTAAATATAACAGTCCACAGTCTCTGAGATCCTTGAGGTCTCGCTGAAGCATGCGTGTCCCGATACCGAACTTATTTCGAAGCTCCGTAGGACCATGATAGTACGAGTCTCTAATGTACTGGTATATATAAATCTGTCGTCTGATTGTTTTCATATTAATTCACAAGTCATTTTTTATCATACTTCTTTACATCGGCGGACAAGCTGTCGGTGTGAGAAAGTGAGTGATATATAACAAGTGGGAAATCTTTGTTATTTATTTTATCATACCGCGCCAACCTGACGCTATAGCGTCGCTTAAATTTTTGACAGCTGATAGACTGTTTTCAGAGTATCGTGATCGTTCCTGAATATGAGAGGGCTATCGTTCTGCTTCCCACACTTTCAGGTAAGTATCCGGTGTGAGGAAGATATTAGGATATAACAAGTTGGAAGTCTGAGTAAATAATATTTCTTCTAAGCTGGGGCTTTCAGATGAGCACTATCGAGATAATAAGGCAGGCATTTGGTCCGGGTATTTAAGAATCGTTATACTAGCTGAAACAAGGAGGTAAGGTCTATGCTGTGTTATGAACTGGTCTATAAATGTGCTTTGAAGTGTACCGAAGAAGACAATTATGAAAAAAAGATACAGGCTGTTAATAAGCTTCTGAATATTGATTTCGGTGAAAATTATTCCTGCATTTTTCGCGTCAGTGAAGATGGCTTTAATGTTGTAGCCATGACAGTTGAGCCTGCTGTCCTGGATCAGCTTAGCCGGAAGGTTGAAAAACTTGCACAGCAGATGATGAATATTAAAATGGTGGAATGCAGCGTTATCAGAGAGATAACTGTTAAGGAACTCAGTGTACATATAGATACGGGATGGGATAACGGTTTTTTTGAATCAGGACGCAGACGCTTTTCGAGAAATGCAGGAATGAGGATCGATTTTGAAAGTGGCTGTTTTAATGTCAAAGAAGAAGTATTGGATGAGACGCTAAAGACCAGGGATGAGGCAGAAAGGGAAGCGGCTGTTATAATGGCAGATCGCAGTCTAAGGGAAGAATTGGACAGGATTTATTTTGAAGGCAATAGCAGCAGCTTCTACGGTGTTCCGGTGCATTATCACATAAAGGCAGGAAATATGGAGGCGGCTATGGAAATAGTGTACCTTCTGGCGAAAGCGCTTCATTCCCGGGGGCGTCTTCCCTCCGCACGTATCCGCACAATTACTTCGATCACAGCCGGATGTTTTAATGAGAGTGGTATGGATAATCTTATTGAAAGATCAGGACTTTCAGCTGTCGCAATGGAGCTTAAAGGTGTATCTGATGAACAGGAATATGCAACGGAGTTTGGTAGAGTTGAGAGGTACCTTACTGATCATATTTTAAAGAGTAAAGAGGATACACAGTTTTTCTTTATTGAAAATACTTCTGAACCGGGTTTTGGCCACCATATGATAGATGCGCTGTCTGATAAAATCGATATCATTTTGATAAAAGAAGGCAGGGGAGACAGAGATGAGGCCAGGGAGTATTTGAAAGGTTTGATACGGTCATCACGCTATGCCGAATTAGTGGATGAAAATGTTTTTAAGGAACTTGATGAACGGAATTCTTATCTGGCAGCAGATGTTCATAAAACATTTGAATCATGGAAGAGAAGATGTCTTAAGGAAAAAGCATATATCTCGTACAGCTCTCAGAGAAGATATAAAACAAAAAAGAAGTATAAAAAACAGAGAGCTTATGAAAAACTTATGGGAATGACAGGATTAAATAATGTGAAATCCCTGGCAGACAGAATTCTTGCCTTTTACAGGCTGGAAAAAAAGCGGGAGAAATTTGGCATTGAAAGCTGCGATATTTCACGTCATATGATATTTACCGGGAATCCGGGATGCGCCAAGACCACGGTGGCAAGGCTTATTGCGGAGATACTTTCAGAAGAGCAGATCCTGGAAACCGGAGCTTTTGTGGAGTGTGGAAGAAGTGATCTGGTCGGGAGATATGTGGGCTGGACTGCAAAATGTGTAAAAAGAAAGTTCAGAGAAGCCAAAGGCGGAGTGTTATTTATTGATGAAGCATACTCACTTTTAGATGACAGCCACAGCTTTGGGGATGAGGCAATAAATACAATAGTGCAGGAAATGGAGAATATGCGCAAAGAAGTGATAGTTATATTTGCGGGTTATCCTGTGCCTATGAATGATTTCCTTGAAAGAAATGAGGGACTGAGCAGCAGGATAGCTTTTCATGTATCATTTGATGACTACAACGTGGAGGAGATGTTGGCTATTCTTGAGCTGATGTCAAAAGATAGAGGATACAGGGTAACCGGGGATGCCTTGGAAAAGTGCAGCAGAATATTCTATAATGCATCAAAGACGGAAAATTTCGGTAACGGACGTTATGTCAGGAATTTGCTTGAAAAAGCGATGCTAAACCAATCGGGAAGACTATACGGACAGTGCTGCAGGAACATAAACAAATCTGAACTGCAGACACTTCTCCCGGAAGATTTTGAAGAGCTGAATGTTACATACAGGGAAGAAAAAAAGCGAAGGATAGGTTTTTAAAAAGCGGAGGTCTTGATGGACTGGATAAAAATATACAGAGGTGTAAATCAGATTGGTGGAGTAGTTACTGAGATACGAAAAGGAAGTCATCGTATTCTTATTGATTTTGGTGCTGTTCTTCCAGGAGCTGATAATGCAGAAGCAGCTGATGATGAATTGGTAAAAGAAGTATTTTCCGACAAGGATGTAAAGACTGATGCAGTGCTTTTTACTCATTATCATGGCGACCATGTGGGACTGAAAAACAGGATACCTGATGATATTCCGCTATTCGCCGGAAGAACCGCAATAGAGATTATGAAATTAATCGCGACCGGAGTAGATTTTGTAAAAATAAAGAATGGAAAAGAAAATGAAACAGAGTTGCCTGTAATAAACAGGATAAAGCCTTATTGGCGTCCCGGAACATATAAGGATTTCAGCGGTATAAAGGTCATGCCGCTGGTTTGTGATCATTCGGCGTTAGACGCCTATATGTTTGTGATAGAACTGAATGGCAAACGGATACTTTATACCGGGGATTTCAGAGCTCATGGTATACCGGGACATAGTACTTTCGAAAAAATGATAACGCAGAAAGTTGGAAAGACAGATATTCTGGTAACAGAGGGAACGATGGTATCAAGGATAGCAGAAAGTGCATATAATCCCATAAGGACTGAGGCACAGCTCAGGCAGAAAGCCATGGAGATATTTTCGTCCCACAGAGAAAATGTGGTACTGGTTTCTTCGACCAACATTGACAGTGTTATGAGTTTTTATAATGCTGTTCCGGAGGGAATGGCATTTGTCTGCGATCCTTATCAGGCGAGGATCATGAAGCTCGCTATTGAAGCAAGGCATAAATATTTCCCCGGAGATTACAGATACCGTGAAAACATAAATGTTATCTGTCCGGATGATAACGAGTACTGTATGAGAGATCTGAAAGCATTTAAAGTTCCGGGGACAGACAGGCATCCTTTTGTGATGGCAAGGTGGGAACTTATAAATGAAAAAGGGATTGTGATGCTGGCAAGACCTGATCGTAATCCGGCTGTCAGGCCCGGGAAATTTAAATCTTTGTTAAATAAAATGAAAGATCCGTTTATAGTATATTCCATGTGGGACGGGTACCTGAAAGGCGGAAAGGCTGAGGATCCTGCTGTGGTGAGTTTTATGGATGGACACATGGGGGGCGGACATATGGAACAATTGCATACAAGCGGCCATGCGTATGTGGAGGATCTTGCAAGGCTTATGGATATGACAGATCCATGTGCGATCATTCCAATGCATACGGAAAGTGTTGATGATTTTGCAAAAGTGGAAGCTTTTGGAAAGTTTATCAGCAGGATAGAAAAAAAGAATGCGGGCGAGGTATATGAGATATGAGTGGAAAAAATGATACAGGATCGATCATGCTGGACGAACTGATAAGCGACAGTGTATTGAATGATTATTATTCCGCCGGAATAAAAGCTGAGGTGGTGCTTGATACGATGATGACACCGGTTATTGCAGATCTTTTAAAAGAGCAGATTACTTTTACCGGGAAGCCTGTTTATATCACAAAAGAATTTCCTTTGAAAACATCTGCCAAAGATCATAGAAACAGAAAAGCAGATTATGTGCTTATGGATAATGAAAGTATTTACCTTGTTGAACTTAAGACATCTATGGGAAGTATTGATAAAGAGCAGTTAGACGCATATGGGGAAAAGCTGGAAAAATATGATGGAAAAAAACTTGTAGACGAATTTACTGAGCTGCTTAAAAGCGTATTTGGGATTACCGATGAAGAAAATAGCGATTTAGTTTCAGTGACGGATAGAATTGTTAAAAGTCTTACTGACTCGAAGATCCGTTTTAGTGACCCTGGTAAGTCTGATCCGCAGGAAGAGCAGAGAGAAGTAACTGAACAGTTTATAAGAACTCTTATGAAAGATAATAATATTAAATCGTCAAAAAAGTATTTGCTTCAAGCAGCACAGATTGTTAATAACAGCAATCCGTCAGACTGGGGGACAAAAGATATCAAACTGATCTATATGATGCCCTGTGAGAGCAAAAGTAAAATACTAAAAGAATTTGAGGAAGTACGAAAGAAACCGGTTCAGTATTTTTATTTTGATAAGATCCGCTCAGGCAGCAAGGGGGATAATGCCGGGGAAATGTTATACATTGACTGGTTAAAGGAAAAAATATTAATTCCGCTGTTTTTGGCCTGACACTATAATGTCGCATACAGATTTTCAAAATGCTATACTGAGATAACAGTCGTAAAAGTATTTAAGAACCGTTATACTAAGGCCATAAAGACCGGTCATGATCCGGGATCAGGAAGGAGATCGCACAAATGGAAGAATTAAGAAACAGCAACGGTGAAAAGATAGCGAAGATACTTGATTATACAGGAAATGAGAACAGCAGCATAGTTATAGAAGAGGACTGGGAAATCAGAATTTGTCACAGCACAGACTATGAGGACAGAGAAATAATAGAAATGTGTTCATACGCTGATTATAATGGGGATGCTCTTTTTGATCCACTGTTCAGGATAGAGCTTTATCGGGATGAAAACGGAACGCTTGTAAGTGCAAAAGCACTGTACTATCTGTCCAGGACTTTTATGGGAGATATAGAGCTGTACTGCACAGGAAATCCCGATTGTTGGAGCAGCAGTCATTATGAAGAGGATGAAGGAGAATTAGACGATCGTCTTTCGAGCTGGTTGCGTACCATAGATATGCGCGGGTATCTTACCAAGGGAAAGGTGACAAGGATATGATCTTATATTTTTCTTCTACGGGAAACTGCAAACATGTTGCCGAAAGGGTTGCGGAGGCGTTGGGTGACAGGGCTGAGTCTGTCCTGACATCAGGTGACAGCATACAGCTTAAAAAGGGTGAATATTTTGGGATCATTACTCCTACATACTTTGTGGAGCTTCCTACTATTATAAGAGAATTTTTAAACAGAGTGACGATAGAAGCTGAAGGAGATAACTATGTATTCGTCATAGCTACATACGGCACTACCCCCGGATGCACCGGAACAGATGCCAAGAAACTCCTGAAATCAAAAGGAGTCGCAATGAATGGGGCATTCAGTGTAAAGATGCCGGACAACTGGACAGTCTGGTTTGACTTAAGTGATCCTGAAAAAGTAGCCGGTCAGAATGAAAAGGCTGAGCTTGAGATGGACAGAGTCATAGAGAGGATACGCAATAAGGAGCAGGGAAATCATATGTCCCTGCGGTTACCGTACTTTGTGCGTTTCTTCAGCGATATCGCATTCGGTTTTGCCAGAAAGACAAAGAACCTGCATCTGGAAGATGGCTGCATAGGCTGTGGTCTTTGTGCATCGAAATGTCCGGTAAAGGCGATTGAGATGCGGGATGGTAAGCCGGTCTGGGTAAAGGAAAGATGTGCATTGTGTCTTGGATGTCTGCATCATTGTCCAAAATTTGCCATTCAATATGGCGGCGGTGCCACCAGAAAGCATGGCCAGTACAGGAATCCGCATACGAAGATATGATCATACAAATCCGTTGCAAGACGGATCGAATAACAGTCATAGTAAGGCTGTGGCATGGATATAAAAAAGATGTTAGAATACCAAATGGTGTTCAGGAAAGCCGCCATAAAGGATTTGCCTTGCAAGTGCTTCGGTATGTTCTGAATATCTGTCTGTCATAAACAGTCTTGAGGGGACATATATATGGACAAGAAATTAATCCTTATAACCAATGATGATGGAATCGATGCACCGGGAATAAAGCAGCTTGCCGAGGCAGCTTTGAGATACGGTGATGTGTATGTGGTGGCACCTGACGGACAGCGCAGTGCCATGTCTCACAGCATCACCTGTAAAGAGCCAATTAAAGTATGGGAATATGATATGCAGATAGATGGTGTGACAGCCTATGCCTGCTCGGGCACGCCTGCTGACTGTGTAAATATCGGCGTTAAGCAGCTGCTTCCGAGAACTCCGGATTTTGTTTTTTCAGGGATAAATAAAGGCTACAATATCTCATCGGATGTTCAGTATTCTGCGACCATTGGAGCGGCTTTCGAAGGGCGTCACCTCGGAATCCATTCCATAGCATTTTCAAGGGGAGCCGGAGACTGTAAGGAAGTGTGTGACAGGTATCTCGTGGAAATGATGGAGTATTGCATGGAGACCCCCCAGGGCAGGAATCAGGTATGGAGCATCAATTTTCCGGAGTGCTCTCTTGCGGAATGCAAGGGCATAAAGAAGGGAACCGTTGTATTTACTGACGGTTTTTATGATGATTCATACAGCAAGGAATCTGAGGAGGCCGGAGTAAAGGGATACCGTATTTCTTCAAAGAGGATATGGGATGCACCGGAGGGAACGGACTTGCGTGCTATCATTGACAATTATGTTTCGGTAGGCTTTGTGAATAATGTATCTTGAATACATATTGTGGAGAAAAATGAAAAAGAAAAACTGTTTGATTGTAATGCTGATGACCTTACTTATGCTTTTAACCGCTTGTGGCAAAAAAGCAGAGGTGAAAGGGGATGAGATCTTTTCCTGTAATCCTGACAACTTGCTTGGTCTGGAGTCGGTATATATAGATGAAGGGAAAATGTATATCGGGTTTGAGGATAAATATTTATATGATGACGAGTATCCCTATGGAGTACAGGGTTTTTTTAATAATGAAAAACTGCTTAATAACAATTATGTAGGTGTGATCATTGCGGATGGCGATCCGGTTTTATTTGAAGGTGATGATGTTGCAGTGGATGCTGACGAATTGACACTGAGTTTTTCAATTGATGGTCTGGATCCTGAAAAAATAAACGGGGTCTCTTTTGCTATAGGTGACAGATATAGGGTTGACTTTGAGGCTGGCACTATCAATGGAGACTGCTACGGAGGTGACTGCACCGTTTACTATGAGCAGACCTATAATACTGAATTTTCTTCCTGGGGAGCGGCCAAATCGGAGACCGTGGGAGAGCCGGAGACATGTGAGCCGTGAGAGTAGTATTTGTATCAAATTATTTTAATCACCATCAAAGGCCGCTTTGCGAAGCTTTTTCCGGAGCGGATGGAGTTGATTTTTGCTTTTACCAGACCGAGCCTATGGAAGAGGAGAGAGTCCGCATGGGCTGGGGAATAGATATAGCAGATTATCCGTATGTGAAGATTTTTCATGATGATATTGATGCCACACGGAAAGATATCCTTGAGAGCGACATTGTGATCTGGGGCGGCGTCGAGATGGAGGATGAGATCGAGCCTCGCCTTCAGGCCGGGAAGCTTACCTTCAGATACAGTGAGCGTATCTATAAAGAAGGTTGGTGGAAATTCATTTCGCCCAGAGGCCTTAAGAAAAAATATCACGACCATATACGTTACCGCAAGTCGCCAGTCTATCTGCTGTGTGCAGGGGCATATGTTGGCGCTGATTTTAATCTTATCCATGCATACCCGAAAAAGAAATTTGTCTGGGGATATTTTCCGGAAGTAAAGCATTATGATATTGAAGAACTGATGGCAAAAAAAAGCCGTGACGGTGAGCCTGTGCGCATACTCTGGGCCGGCAGGATGATCGATTGGAAGCATCCGGAGTATGCCATTGATTTAGCGGACCAGCTGCTGCATGCGTCGGATAAAGAGATGGGTAAGTGTATCAGACCGGAACTGTTAGGGATGCTCCGTGATAATGGCGGCTTTAAAATTACCATGGCCGGCGGCGGTGAAATGGAAGGCGCGCTGAGAGCTGAGGTGAAAGAAAAAGGCCTGGAAGAAGTAGTACGATTTACAGGTTTTCTTAAACCGGAAGAGATACGCGCTGAGATGGAGAGGTCAGACATCTTCATTTTTACAAGTGATGAAAAGGAAGGCTGGGGAGCAGTGCTTAATGAAGCCATGAACAGCGGATGCCTTGTGGTGGCAAGACCGGGTATCGGAGCAGTGCCTTATATGGTGCAGCACGGACATAACGGAATGGTCTGTACCGATACGATGCTTCAGTTTTGCGGAATGGTGATCTGGATGGCTCTTGACCGTAAACACTGCCATGAGCAGGGGAAACGTGCATACGAAACTATGGTGAAATACTGGAATGCGGAAAATGCCGCAGCACAGTTTCTGCGTGTGGCAAAAGATCTGATGGAAGGTAAGAAGCCGGAATATTCTCCGGTTGAAGCCGGAACAGGTGCCCTGCAGCCGATGTGCAAAGATCCCGAGATAGGTCACGGCCGGGGCGGCCGATTTACGCAGAGATGGTGATTACATTTTTGAACGCAAACCCAGTGTGCCGGTATCGGTATAAAAACAGCTGCTGTTATGCCCGGTGTGACCATTGAATGGACGCACCGGGTTTTTTTATACCCTTCTTTATGAAGATTTTGTGAAACAGTTGAGAAAAGGGGCTAAAAATCATATAATACTATGATGAACTTAGTGTGCACATATCGGTAATTTTATTGTACTGCCTGAGGCGTTTACTGCCGATGGAATGCGAGTGAGTAAATTGAGTTTAAACATATTTTTATTTTTCACGAGGAACGGGCTGGGACAGCAGAATGACTATACTAAAAAGAAAGAAATCCATAATGAGAGAAGATGCCAATAAGGGCAACCGCATGCAGGACAATTCCGGCGGAGGATACGGCGGAAACGGCGGCGGCAAGAAGAATGATAATGATAACGGCGGGGACAACAAGGAGCAAAGGCGTGGCCCCAATATAATGGTATTTATCATTGTGACCTTTATAGCGCTGCTTGTTATCAGCTATTTTGTGAGCAGGTCTTCATCCAAGAGCGAGGAGATTACTTATGATCAGTTCCTTACCATGGTTTCTGAGAATAAGGTTGAGAGTATTTCCATCGAAGCAGACCGTGTCATCATAACTGAGAAGGCAAAAGGTGACAGCAAATTCGATATAGGCAAAAGCTACTTCACAGGACTGGCTGAGGATTCCACTACACTGACAGGACGCATGCTGGATTCCGGCGTGGAGGTCAGCAGCAAGGTAGAGAGTGGCAGTAATCTGATAATCAATATACTGCTTACCTATGTGCTTCCTCTTGTTATACTCTGGGTAGCACTGGGCTTTATATTCAACAGGATCGGGCGTTCCGGGGGCTTTGGTTTTGGCGTAGGCCGCAGCAATGCTAAGATGTATGAAGGGAAAGAAACCGGCATCACTTTCAAGGATGTGGCCGGAGAGGATGAAGCTAAGGAATCCCTTGTAGAAATCGTTGATTTCCTGCACAACCCGGACAAGTATTCCAAGATTGGTGCAAAGATCCCTAAGGGGGGACTGTTAGTGGGACCTCCCGGAACCGGTAAGACACTGCTTGCAAAGGCAGTAGCCGGTGAGGCGGGGGTTCCCTTTTTCTCGCTGGCAGGTTCAGATTTCGTTGAGCTTTATGTTGGTGTTGGTGCTTCCCGTGTCCGTGACCTTTTCAAGGAAGCGGAGAAAAATGCTCCCTGTATCATATTCATAGATGAGATAGATGCCATTGGACGCAGTCGTGATTCCAAGTTTGGCGGAAATGATGAACGTGAGCAGACTCTCAACCAGCTGCTTTCCGAGATGGATGGCTTTGATGCCAAGAAGGGCATCATACTGTTGGCAGCTACCAACAGACCTGAGGTGCTTGATAAAGCTCTGCTCCGTCCCGGTCGTTTTGACAGACGTATCATAGTTGAGGAGCCTGACCTTAAGGGACGTGTGGAAATCCTCAAGGTTCATGCCAAGGATGTGCTTCTTGACCAGACCGTGGATCTTGACGAGATTGCCCTTGCAACTGTGGGTGCAGTAGGTGCCGACCTTGCAAATATGATAAACGAGGCTGCTATCCTTGCGGTAAAGCGCGGGCGTGAATATGTAAGCCAGAAGGATATGCTGGATGCAGTGGAACTGGTAAGCATGGGTAAGGAGAAGAAAGACCGCATACTTTCCAAGAAGGAGAGGCAGATCGTATCCTATCATGAGACGGGACATGCGCTGATCTCTGCACTGCAGAAGAATACAGAGCCGGTACAGAAGATCACCATTATCCCCAGGACCATGGGTACTTTGGGTTATGTGCTTAGCTATCCCGAAGAAGAAAAATTCATGCAGACCGAGAAGGAGCTTCGTGCAGAGCTGGTAAGCATTCTGGGCGGCCGTGCTGCGGAGGATATCGTATTCGATACTGTAACCACCGGTGCTGCCAATGATATTGAAAAGGCTACACGCATTGCCCGGGCAATGATCACCAGGTTTGGTATGAGCAAAAAGTTCGGCCTGATGCAGATAGAGAGCGTTGACAATCCTTATCTTGACCGTTCCACTACCCTCAACTGTGCGGATGAGACAGCTGCCATGGTTGATGAGGAAGTGATGAAGCTCATCAAGGAAAGCTATAAAGAAGCTAAGCGTCTTCTTAAGGACAACCGTGAAATACTTGATAAGATAGCCGAGTACCTGATCGAAAAGGAGACCATAACCGGCCACGAGTTTATGGAAATCTACTGTAAAGAAAAGGGTATACCTGTTCCGGAAAAGGGTCGGG
>JAEEGH010021174.1_pt1 | contig 13448 bp, 12 predicted proteins | sample 9134181 | NCBI WGS metagenome assembly JAEEGH01 (sample SAMN16246544, study PRJNA631951) | gut metagenome | biome: gut microbiome; feature: rumen; material: DP-attached | host: Bos | place: Iran: Karaj | collected 2018-10
TGGGGCGGAAAAGGTGCTCATCGATGGGGCCTTGTTTCGCCGGAGCCTGTGCGCCCCCGAGGCGGCGGAGGGCGTCATCCTTTCCACCGGGGCCAGCTACGGTCCGGACATGGGGAAGACCGTGGCGGACACGGCCTTTGTGGCCGAGCTGTTGACCCTGCCGGTCAGCGGCCCCTGGCCCGATCTGGCGGGCCGCCGATTCGCCCGGGAGGATCTGTACGATGAGTTAACGGAAGCTCTGGCGGGGCGGGGGGACGTGCTCTTTGCCGCGGGTGCCTTCACCGACGCCATGGCGACGCTCCTCCTGCGGCGCAAAAACATCCCCCAAAATATCTGCGTGGAGGACGGCACCCGGCTGCTGCTGTCCCGGGAGAACTACGAGAAGCTTCAGGCACGAGGCGTATCCTTCCGGGTCCGCCGGCAAAACGATCTCATCGCCGTGACCGTGAACCCCTTCTCCGCTTACGGCGCGCCTTACGATGCCGCCGCCTTCCAAGCGCTGGTGGCGGAGAGGGTAACCGTGCCCGTGGTGAACGTATGGAAAGAAAACCAATGGAATTGACATTGAACCAGCAACAGGATATCGGCCTCAGCTTCGTGCTGGACCGGCTCCAGACCCTGAGCCCTCTGGGCCGGGAGAGGAAGCGGGCCTTGGGCCCCTATGCCCGTTCGGAGCGGGCTGCTTTGGAACAGGAATTGGAGAATCTGGGCCGGGCCGCAGCCCTGGGGGACGAGCCCGCCCTCCGCCGGTTCCGGCAGGGGCTCATGCAGCTTCGGGACATCCGAGGCACTGTTTCACACCTGGGGGAGCGGGACCTCGATCAGGTGGAGCTCTTCGAGCTCAAGCGGTATCTGCTGCTCCTGGGGGGCCTCGCTTCGGACTTCGACGAGCTGCAGACGATTGCCCATTGGGAAGGGATCGTGCTCCGGGATGTGCCGGAGGCCCTGACCATCCTGGACCCGGAGAACTCCGGCAACCCGGCCTTCTCCCTGCGGGACCAGTGGTCGGGGGAATTGGCCGCCGTCCGCGAGGAAAAGCGGGCCATGGAAAAGCAGATCGCCCAGGCCGCCGGGGAAGATAGGGAAGCCCTGCTCCTGCAGCGCACGGGGATCGTCCTTCGGGAAGCTGAGGCGGAGCAGCATCTATGCGCTGAGCTCTCTCAAAAATTGACGCCGTATGCAGATGTTTTAGCCCAAAGCCTGGACATGCTGGGCCGTCTGGACCTGCTGTTTGCCAAGGCCGCCCTGGTTCGGGAGCTGGGCTGCGTCCAGCCGGTTCTTACAGATAACGAGCTGTCCTTCGTGAACATGGTCCATCCCGCCATCAGGGACAGCCTGCAGCGACAGGGGGCCGCCTTCACGCCCCTCAGTCTGTCCCTCGACCCCGGGGCCGCCGTGCTCACCGGGGCCAACATGGGCGGCAAGAGCGTGTGTCTCAAGACCCTGGCCCTGAATGTCTATTTGACCCATTGCGGTCTGTTCCCCTGCGCCGAAGAGGCGGCGGTGCCTTTCTTCGACGGCCTGTGCCTGGTCCGGGGGGAGGGGGAGGACGGCCGGGAGGGCCTTTCCTCCTTCGGCGGGGAACTCATGGCGGCGGACGCGGCCGCCCGGGCCGTGCAGCATGGCTTCTGCCTGGTCCTCTTCGACGAGTTCGCCCGGGGCACCAACCCCGCCGAGGCCGTGAAGCTCCAGCAGGGGGCCCTCGGTTACTTCAACGCTTCCGGCTCCATCTGCCTCTTCGTCACCCACTACGAGGCCGTGGCCGCCCGTGCAGCCCGCCGCTTCCTCACCCGGGGCATCCGGGACCTGGACGTATCGGAGGGCCGCCGCATGATCGAAGCCGGGGCCGACAAGCTCGCCGTTCTCCGCCGCTTCATGGACTACGGCGTGGAGGAGATCACCGATGCCGCTGTGCCCCAAAAGGCCCTGTCCGTGGCGGAGCTCCTGGGGGTGGAGGAGGGCTTGCTCCAAGCCATCCGGCAGGAATATATGACCCGTCCCGATTGACAAGCCAGCAACTTTTTTGGTACAATGACTACAACAGAATAGGGAGATAGAGGCGCGGCGCGCAGGGTACCCGGCGGGGAACGGGCGAACGGTCCCCCGGGAAAGGGGCGCAGCCGCCGAAAGGGGAGGAAGCTTCGCCGCTTCCGCTTCTTGGGGGTCGGGCGGACATGGCTCGGCCACTGTCGTCTGGTTGACGAAGCGCTATCGATTCGGCATCTGCCGCGTCGATAGCCTTTTTCTTTGGACGGAGCGCTATGGTATGACCTTTTCCATAGCGTTTTTTATTTCAAAATGTATAAGGAGGCAGGAGTATGCAAGTGACCATTCGGGTGCGCATGAGCGCCCACGACGCCCACTACGGCGGGAACCTGGTGGACGGTGCGAAGATGCTGGAGCTGTTCGGGGACGTGGCGACGGAGCTGCTGATCCGCCGGGACGGGGATGAGGGCCTGTTCTGCGCCTACGACATGGTGGAGTTCAAGGCCCCGGTCTATGCCGGGGATTACATCGAGGCCACGGGCGAGATCGTGTCCGAGGGCAATACCTCCCGGAAGATGATTTTCGAGGCCCGCAAGGTCATCACCGCCCGGCCGGACATCAGCGATTCCGCGGCGGAGGTCCTGGCGGAGCCCGTTCTGGTCTGCCGGGCCAGCGGCACCTGCGTGACCCCCAAGGACAAGCAAAGGTTCAACTGATATGGAGAAGCTCATCATCACCGCCGCTATATGCGGCGCAGAGGTCACCAAGCAGCAGAACCCCGCCGTCCCCTACACTGTGGCGGAGATGGTCCGGGAGGCCCGGTCCGCCTACGACGCCGGGGCTTCCATCATCCACGTCCACGTCCGCTGGGACGACGGCACCCCCACCCAGGACCGGGAGCGGTTCCGGGTGGTCATGGACGCCATCCGCGCAGAGCTTCCCGACGTCATCATGATCCCCTCCACCGGCGGGGCCACGGGCATGCAACCTGCAGAGCGGCTCCAGCCCACGGAGCTGTTCCCGGAGATGGCCACCCTGGACTGCGGCACCTGTAACTTCGGCGACGAGATCTTCGACAACACCATGCCCACCATGCGGGCCTTCGGGAAGCGGATGATCGAGAACCACATCAAGCCCGAGTACGAGTGCTTCGAGATGGGGCATCTCGATACCATCCTGAACATGGCCCGCAAGGGGGAGGTCCCCGGCGCGCCCATGCAGTTCAACTTCGTGCTGGGTGTCCCCGGCTGTTCCCCCGCCACGGTCCAGAACCTGGTCTGGATGGCCAGCGCCATCCCCGCCGGGTCCACCTGGACGGCCACGGGCGTGGGCCGCAGCGCCTTCACCCTGGCAGCCCCCGCCATCGTCATGGGCGGCAACGTCCGGGTGGGCTTCGAGGACAACCTCTACCTCTCCCGGGGCGTGAAGGCCCGGAGCAACGGGGAGCTGGTGGAGAAGGTGGTTCGCCTTTCCCGGGAGCTGGGGAGGGAGATCGCCTCTCCTGCGGAAGCCCGGGCCATCCTGGGCCTTGTCGGCGGCCCCAACTGCCCCGTCAAGTGAATATATACAGCATAAATTTATAAAAATACATTTTATACGGAGGGAAAATTCATGGCACTCAAAGGCAACAAGTACGGCACCCATCGCGTCATCGAGCCCAAGGGCGTGCTCACCCAGGCGGCGTATAAGATCGACAACAACATGGACGTTCTCTACTCCAACGAGATCATCTGCGACGTCCAGTCCCTGAACATCGACTCCGCCTCCTTCACCCAGATCGAGGAGGCCTGCGGCGGCGACGAACAGAAAATCGGCGAGATGATCATGGGGATCGTGGCCGAGCGGGGCAAGCAGCAGAACCCGGTCACTGGCTCCGGCGGCATGTTCATCGGCACCGTGGCCTACATCGGCGAAGATCTGAAGGATCGGGACCTGAAGGTGGGCGACAAGATCGCCTCCCTGGTGTCCCTGTCCCTGACCCCCCTCCGGATCGACAAGATCCTGGCCGTCCACAAGGACATCGACCGGGTGGATATTATCGGCAAAGCCGTCCTCTTCGAAAGCGGCATCTACGCCAAGCTCCCCTCCGACATGAGCGAAGCCCTGGCCCTGGCCGCCCTCGACGTAGCCGGCGCCCCTGCCCAGGCCCGCAAGCTCCCCAAGGAGGGGGATTCCGTCCTGATCCTGGGGGCCAACGGCAAGAGCGCCGTCCTCTGCGGCTACGAAGCCATGAAGAAGGTGGGCCCCACCGGCAACGTGGTGGGCCTGGTCCGCAACCCCAAGCAGGTCCCCGCCCTCATGGAGCTGGGCGTGTATCATAAGGTCATCGTGGCCTCCGCCACGGAACCCGTGGCGGTGCTGGAGGCGGCTCTCGCGGCCAACGGCGGCAAGGAGTACGACATCTCCATCTGCTGCGTGAACCAGCCCAACTGCGAGATGAGCGCCATCCTGCCCGTGCGGGACGACGGCCTGGTGTACTTCTTCTCCATGGCCACCAGCTTCACCAAGGCGGCCCTGGGCGCCGAGGGCGTGGGCAAGGACGTGAACATGATCATCGGCAACGGCTATACCAAGGACCACGCCGAGATCACCCTGAACGTGCTCCGGGAGAACCCGAAACTCCGCGCTTTATTTGATGAGAAATACGTATAAAATTTTGCATAAGGAGTCTGGATATGCATTTTGAGAATTACGCCCGGAGGAACGGGCTGTTCCGGGATGTGCCGGATGAGCTGTGGAACGACTGGCACTGGCAGGTCAAGAACCGGGTGGAGACCCTGGAGGACCTGAAGAAGTACGTGAACTTGACCGAGGAAGAGGAGGAGGGCGTGCGCCGGACCCTGGGCCGGCTGCGCATGGCCATCACCCCCTACTACCTGTCCCTTATCGACCTCAACGACAAATACGATCCCATCCGTCGCCAGGCCATCCCCACGGCCCACGAGCTGGAATCGGCCCCCTACGAGGCGGCGGACCCCCTCCACGAGGACACGGATTCCCCCGTGAAGGGCCTGACCCATCGGTACCCGGACCGGGTGCTGTTCCTGGTCACCGACCAGTGCTCCATGTACTGCCGCCACTGCACCCGTCGGCGGTTCGCCGGGCAGAAGGACTGCGCCGTGCCCATGGAGCAGATCAAAGCCGGTATCGAGTACATCCGGCAGCATGAGGAGGTCCGGGACGTGCTCCTCTCCGGCGGCGACGCCCTGATGCTCTCCGACAACCTGCTCGAGCAGATCATTTCTGAGCTTCGGACCATCGAGCACGTGGAGATCATCCGCATCGGCACCCGCACCCCCGTGGTCTGCCCCCAGCGGATCACAGCGGAGCTGTGCGCCATGCTGAAGAAGTATCACCCCATCTGGGTCAACACCCACTTCAACCACCCCAGCGAGATCACCCCCGAGGCGGCGGCGGCCTGCGCGCGCCTGGCTGACGCGGGCATCCCCCTGGGGAACCAGAGCGTCCTTCTCGCCGGCGTCAACGACTGCGTCCACGTCATGAAGAAGCTGGTGAACGAGCTCGTGTACATCCGGGTCCGGCCCTACTACATCTACGCCTGCGATCCCTCCCTGGGCCTTTCCCATTTCCGCACCCCGGTCAGTAAGGGCATCGAGATCATGGAGGGCCTTCGCGGCCACACCAGCGGCCTGTGCGTGCCCACCTTCGTGGTGGACGCCCCGGGCGGCGGCGGCAAGACCCCGGTGATGCCCACCTACCTGATCTCCCAGAAGCCCGGCAAGATCGTGCTTCGGAACTTCGAGGGCGTCATCACCACCTATTCCGAGCCCACTCGCTACGAGGAGAACTGCCACTGCCCCGTGTGCACCGGCAAGCGCAAGGAGAGCAAGGTGGGCGTAGCGGGCCTGGAGCAGGGCGTAGAGCAAAAGTACATGACGCCCAAGGGCCTGTTGAGAGAGGAACGGATAAAGTAATGGCATCCAAGCTGAATCTGGATCAACATAAGGTGGATCGGGCCCGGGCTGCCGCCCGTCAGGTGGCGGTGGACACCCAGGCCTTCATCGACCGGCACACCACGGTCACCGTGGAACGGGCTGTCTGCCGCCTGCTCCTCATCGACGGGGTGAACGAGGTGGGCGTGCCCCTGCCCAACGTGGTGGTGGACCATCTGCTCGAAAAGGGCCTGCTGCCCTACGGGGCGGCCTACGCCCTGGGCAACGCCATGGTGGAGACGGGGCTCACGCCCCAGCAGATCGCCGAGGCCGTGGACAAAGGCGAGCTGGACCTTTCCCAGGTGGCCCCCCACAGCTTCGACGAGATCAGGGCCGCCATCGAACCCGCGGCGAAAGCCAGCGTGGAGCGCATCCGCTGTAACGTGGCTCAAAGGAACGCCTACCTTTCCGAGTACGGTGACAAGGAGGGACCATACCTCTATGTCATCGTGGCCACGGGCAACATCTACGAGGATATCGTCCAGGCCAAGGCCGCCGCCCGGCAGGGGGCCGACGTGATCGCGGTCATTCGGACCACGGGCCAAAGCCTTCTCGATTACGTGCCCTACGGGGCCACCACCGAGGGCTTCGGCGGCACCTACGCCACCCAGGAGAACTTCCGCCTTATGCGGGCCGCCCTGGACGAGGTGGGGGCGGAGGAGCATCGCTACATCCGCCTGTGCAACTACTGCTCAGGCCTGTGCATGCCGGAGATCGCCGCCATGGGCGCCCTGGAGCGGCTGGACGTGATGCTGAACGACGCCCTCTACGGCATCCTGTTCCGGGATATCAACATGCAGCGGACGCTGATCGACCAGAGCTTCTCCCGCCGGATCAACGCCTTTGCGGGCGTCATCATCAACACGGGCGAGGACAACTATCTCACCACGGCGGACGCGGTGGAGGAGGCCCACACGGTCCTGGCGAGCCAGTTCCTCAACGAGCAGTTCGCCCTGTGCGCCGGGCTCCCCGAGGAGCAGCAGGGCTTGGGCCACGCCTTCGAGATCGACCCCGCCCGGGAGAACGGCTTCCTCTACGAGCTCGCTCAGGCCCAGATGGCCCGGGAGATCTTCCCCAAGGCGCCCCTCAAGTACATGCCGCCCACCAAGTTCATGACGGGCAACATCTTCCGGGGCCACGTGCAGGACGCCCTGTTCAACATGGTCACCATCCTCACCGGCCAGAAGATCCACCTGCTGGGCATGATGACCGAGGCCATCCACACCCCCTTCATGTCGGATCGGGCCCTGTCCATCGAGAACGCCCGGTACGTGTTCAACACCATGAAGGACCTGGGGGAGGAGATGACCTTCAAGCCCGACGGCATCATGGCCCACCGGGCGGACGAGGTGCTGACCAAGGCCGCGGACCTGCTGGAAAAGATCGAGCACGACGGCCTCTTCGCCACGTTGGAGCACGGCACCTTCGCCGACATCAAGCGCATGCGGGACGGCGGCAAGGGCCTAAATGGCGTGGTGCTGCGGGCCGAGGGGTACTATAACCCCTTCCTGAACCTTCTGACAGGAGGTGCCAAATGAGCGGCGGACTCTACGATATGAGCGTCAAGAGCTTTGACCGGACCCTCGATCTCACTCGGGTCAAGGCCTACGGCGACACCATGAACGACGGCAAGGTGCAGCTGAGCTTCACCCTGCCTGTGAAGGACGACGAGCGGGGCATGGAGGCCGCCCGGCAGCTGGCCCGGAAGATGGGGCTTGAAGAGCCCAACGTGGCAGGTGCCGTGAAGCTGGACGAAAACTTCACCTTCTACGTGGTCTACGGCTCCTGCATCCACACGGTGGACTACGAGCACATCGAGGTCAAAACCGTGGAGAGCAGCGTCATGTCCATGGAGGAGGTCAACGACTACATCCGCAGCCACTTCGGCCGGAAGCTGGTGTTCGTCGGCGCGTCCACGGGCACCGACGCCCACACCGTGGGCATCGACGCCATCATGAACCGGAAGGGCTTCGCGGGCCACTACGGTCTCGAGCGCTACGAGATGATCGAAGCCTACAACCTGGGGGCCCAGGTGGAGAACGAGGACTTCGTGAAGAAGGCCGTAGAGCTGAACGCAGACGTGCTGCTGGTGTCCCAGACCGTGACCCAGAAGGACGTGCACATCCAAAACATGACCGAACTTATCGAGCTTTTGGAGGCGGAGGGCCTTCGCTCCCGTTTTGTGGTCATCTGCGGCGGCGCCCGGATCACCCACGAGCTGGCCAAGGAGCTGGGCTTCGACGCCGGCTTCGGCCCCCGCAAGTTTGCCGAGGACGTGGCCTCCTTCGCTGTGGAGGAGCTGACCCGGCGGGGGCTGGACCGATAGGAGGATTCTATGGATATCCTGATCATCGACGGCCAGGGCGGGAACCTGGGGAAGCTGCTGACCAAAAGGCTGCGGGAGGCCCTGCCCCAGGCGGACATCACCGCCGTGGGCACCAACTCCACCGCCACGGAGAATATGTTGAAGGGCGGCGCGGACCGGGCCGCCACCGGCGAGAACGCCGTCATCGTCAACGCCCGCCGGGCGAAGATCATCGCAGGCCCCCTGGGCATCGTCATCGCGGACGCCCTCCTGGGGGAGGTGACCCCCGCCATGGCCACGGCCGTGGGCCGAAGCGACGCCGTCCGGGTGCTGATCCCCATGAACCGGTGCGATACCCTGGTGGCCGGGGTGGGGGAGAGGCCCATGGGCGAGCTCATAGATGACGCCGTGCGCCGGATCGTGGTGCTGCTAAAAAAAGCCGATTGACAGAGGGCCCGCCCCTTTGCTATACTTTCCCCGTCGGCAGGAAGTCGGCACGGGGCAGCACGCCCGCCAAGACTATCATTTGAACGGATGCTTTGAAGGCATCGCCTTCCGTGAACGGAGGGCGGTGCTTTTTGCGTCCAAAGAAAGGAAAACCCATGAAAAACAAGAACGTTTTGAAGCTGACCTACGCCGGCGTGTGCCTCGCTTTGTGCCTGGTGCTGCCCTTCCTCACGGGCCAGATCCCCCAGATCGGCAGCAAGCTGTTGCCCATGCACATCCCCGTGCTCCTCTGCGGCTTCCTCTGCGGGCCGGTGTGGGGCCTCGCCGTGGGCCTCATCGCGCCCATCCTCCGCTCCCTCCTCTTCGGGATGCCGCCCCTCTTTCCCACGGCCACGGCCATGGCCTTCGAGCTGGCGGCCTACGGCCTCCTGGCGGGCCTCTTCTATAAGCTCCTGCCCAAGAAGACCTCCTACCTGTATCTGGCGCTGATCCTCGCCATGATCGGCGGCCGCCTCGTCTGGGGCCTCGCCATGACCCTTCTCATGGGCGCCGCCGGCAAGAGCTTCACCCTGGCCGCCTTCTGGGCCGGCGCCTTCGCCAACGCCTGGCCGGGCATCGTCCTGCAGCTCGTTCTGATCCCGCCGGTGGTGGCCGCCCTCAAGAAGGCCAAACTCATGCTGAACGAATAAACCGATCTCCCGCCCGACGAAGCGCCGCCCCCCGCGGCGCTTTTGCTTGTCACATTTTTGACATAAATACAAAAATATGTTTTGATTTATGCCTGCCTATATAGTATACTGTTCCCATAGTGGCAGGGTATGCCATGAGTCTTGAGAAGAAGGAGGGCGTTCACCTTGGAAGAAGTCAAATCCGCCGCGGCGCAGAGTCCCTATGCCATAGAGATGCTGCACATCACCAAGCGGTTCCCGGGTATCATCGCCAACGACGACATCACCCTTCAGCTGAAAAAGGGCGAGATCCACGCGCTCCTCGGCGAGAACGGCGCGGGCAAGAGCACGCTGATGAGCGTGCTGTTCGGCCTCTATCAGCCGGAGGAGGGGATCATCAAGAAGGACGGCAAGGAGGTCCAGATCAAGGACCCCAACGACGCCAACGATCTGGGCATCGGGATGGTCCATCAGCACTTCAAGCTGGTGGAGTGCTTCACGGTCCTCGACAACATCATCATGGGCGTGGAGCCCACCAAGGCAGGCTTTTTGCAGAAGGACGAGGCCCGGAAGAAGATCCTGGCCCTGTCCGAGAAGTACGGCCTGCAGGTGGACCCGGACGCCCGCATCGAGGACATCACCGTGGGCATGCAGCAGCGCACCGAGATCCTGAAGATGCTCTATCGGGATAACGAGATCCTGATCTTCGACGAGCCCACCGCCGTTTTGACCCCCCAGGAGATCGACGAGCTCATGGCCATCATGAAGAATCTCTCCAAGGAGGGCAAGAGCATCCTGTTCATCTCCCACAAGCTCAACGAGATCATGGCCGTGGCCGACCGGTGCTCCGTGCTCCGCAAGGGCAAGTACATCGGCACCGTGGAGACCAAGAACACCACCGCCGAGGAGCTCTCCGCCATGATGGTGGGCCGCAACGTGAACTTCCACGTGGCCAAGGAGCCCAAGGAGCCCGGCGAGGTGGTCCTCTCCGTGGAGAACATGACCGTGGCCTCCAAGGCCCATAGCAACAACGCCGTGAAGAACGTGTCGCTGAAGGTCCGCCGGGGCGAGATCGTGTGCATCGCCGGCATCGACGGCAACGGCCAGACCGAGTTCGTCTACGGCCTCACGGGTCTCGAGCCCCTGGTATCCGGCAAGATCCTGCTCAACGGCAAGGACATCAGCAAGGCCCCCATCCGGGAGCGGAACATCCTGGGCATGAGCCATATCCCCGAGGATCGGCATAAGCACGGCCTGGTGCTGGACTATCCCCTCGAATACAACTTCATCCTGGAGCGGTACTTCGAGCCGGAGTTCACGGACAAGGCGGGCTTCCTGCGCAAAGGCAACATCCGCAAGTACGCCGAGAAGCTCATCGACCAGTACGACGTCCGTTCCGGTCAGGGCCCCATCACCATCGCCCGCAGCATGTCCGGCGGCAACCAGCAGAAGGCCATCGTGGGCCGGGAGATCGACAAGGACCCGGAGCTTCTGGTGGCGGTGCAGCCCACCCGCGGTTTGGACGTGGGCGCCATCGAATACATCCACAAGCAGCTGGTGGCCCAGCGTGACGCGGGCAAAGCCGTGCTGCTGGTATCCCTGGAGCTGGACGAGGTCATGGACGTGCCCGATCGGATCCTGGTCATGTACGAGGGCGAGATCGTGGGCGAGCTGGATCCCAAGAAGACCACACAGGAGGAGCTGGGCCTCTACATGGCCGGTGCCAAGCGCGCTGCGGAAGGAGGGGAGAACAAATGAAAAGCTGGCTCTCCGCTCTTTATGAAAAAGAAGGCACCAAGAAGCTGCTGGCTTCTTTGGTCTCCATCCTCATCGGTCTGGTTGTGGGCGCGATCATCGTCCTGGTCGTGGGCCTGTTCAACCCCCGGATCTCTCTCTCCGGCGCCTGGGACGGCGTGCGCCTGATCTTTATCGGCATCCTGAACACAGGCCGCGACACGGCGGGCAATCTGTCCTGGGGCTTCAACCCCACCAACGTGGGCAACATGCTCTTCCGCGCCACGCCCCTCATTATGACCGGTCTCTCCGTGGCCGTGGCCTATAAGACTGGCCTGTTCAACATCGGCGCGCCCGGCCAGTATCTGATGGGCACCATGGTGTCCCTGATGGTGGCGCTGAGCCTGCCGACGGAGTCCATGGGCGCAGTGCTCGTCTGGATCATCGCCTTCCTCGCCGGCACCCTGGCAGGCGCCATCTGGGGCTCCATCCCGGGCATGATGAAGGCCCTGCTCAACATCAACGAGGTGCTGGCCTGCATCATGACCAACTGGATCGCCGCCAATGTGGTCACCTGGGCTTTTGACGGCAGCGTTTACCGGAACATGGCGGAAGGCACCAAGTCCGGCTATGTCTATAAGACCACTTATAACGGCGTCGCAACCGCCAAGCTGGGGCTGGACAAGCTCTTCCCCGGCTCCCAGGTCAACGCCGGCATTCTGGTTGCCATCGTGGCCGCCATCGGCATGTACATCCTCATCAACAAGACCACGCTGGGCTATCAGCTCAAGGCCTGCGGCTCCAACCGCCACGCCGCGCGCTACGCCGGCATCAAGGACAAGCGCAACATCGTCCTGTCCATGGCGATCGCGGGCGCGCTCTCGGGCGGCGGCGCCGCGCTCTACTGGCTCTCCGGCAACACGGAGTTCTTCTGGTCCACCTACCAGTCGCTGCCGGCCATCGGCTTCAACGGCATCCCCGTGGCCCTGCTCGCGGTCAACAACCCCATCGCGGTCATCTTCACCGGCATCTTCATGTCGATGCTCAACGTCATCGGCCTGCAGATGAGCAACCTCACCGCCTACAACGAATACCTCACCGACATCATCGTCGCGGTCATCGTGTACCTCAGCGCCTTTGCGCTGGTGATCCGCATGATCTTCGAGAGCCGCAAAAAGAAGGCTCCCGCCGCGGAGAAAAAAGCGAAAGAGAACGAAGAGCCGCCGAAACCGGATGCGGCGCAGAACGGGAAAGGAGGCGAGCAGGCATGACATTCCTGATCCAGCAGACCCTGATCTTCGCCGTCCCCCTGATGATCGTGGCGCTCGCCGGCGTGTTCTCCGAGCGAAGCGGCATCATCAACCTCGCCCTGGAAGGCATCATGATCTTCGGCGCCTTCGTCGGTGCCCTGACCATCAATCTGATGCAGCAGGCGAATACGTTCCATATCGTTGACGCGGCGCTCGACATGAATGCGAACTGGGGCAGCTTGCAGTTGTTCCTGGTGCTGATCATGCTGATGACGGCAGTTGCGGGCGCGCTGTTCTCGCTGCTGCTCGCGTTTGCGGCGATCAATCTGAAGGCGGACCAGACCATCGGCGGTACGGCGCTGAACATGCTGTCCCCGGCGCTCGTCTGCTTCTTCATCCGCTTGATCGCGCAGCAGAGCGAACTGAGAATGTTCAAGGGCGACGCTGCGAGCTGGTTCATGGTAAAAAAGACCATGCTCGGCTTTGACAAGGCAAAGGAGCTCGGTTTCCTCGGCGAGACATTCCTTAACAAGGTCTATCTGACGACATACATTTGCATTCTTCTGTTTGTAGTGCTGTCGATCTTCCTCTATAAGACACGTTTCGGTCTCCGGCTTCGCGCATGCGGCGAAAACCCGCAGGCGGCTGCCTCGCTGGGCATCAACGTCTATAAGATGCGCTACAGCGGCGTCGTGATCTCCGGCGCGCTCGCAGGTCTGGGCGGCTTCGTCTATACGCTGACCACCTCCAACTGCGTCGCAAACGGCGACGTCGCGGGCTTCGGCTTCCTTGCTCTGGCGGTTATGATCTTCGGCAACTGGAAGCCGTTGAGTATCGCCGGCGCGGCATTGCTGTTCGGTCTCTTTAAGTGCGTTGCGGCGTCCTATTCCACGCTGGACATCAACGGAGACGGCGTCTTCCTGCTGCTGAATCTCAGCAAGGATCCGGTCTGGGGCAAGATCCTCAATCCGCATATGTACCGCCTGATCCCGTATGTGATCTCGCTGCTGGTGCTCGCGTTTACTTCCAAGAAGTCGCGCGCGCCGAAGGCGGAAGGTATTCCGTACGACAAGGGCATGAGATAATGCGGTTGTCGATAACAATG
>JAEEGH010021176.1_pt1 | contig 13447 bp, 10 predicted proteins | sample 9134181 | NCBI WGS metagenome assembly JAEEGH01 (sample SAMN16246544, study PRJNA631951) | gut metagenome | biome: gut microbiome; feature: rumen; material: DP-attached | host: Bos | place: Iran: Karaj | collected 2018-10
CACCGGCAACCGCTTCCCGAACACCAAGAACGTCAGTTTCGGCGTCCAGATTACTTTATAGGAGGACACAAGCATGAAAAAGACATTGACTGCGGCCCTTGCGGCCATCGCCACGCTCTCCTTCGTCTCCTGCCAGGGTTTCCTGGAGACCAACCCGACGAGTTCCGTCTCCGACAACCAGGTATTCACGTCCATCCAGGGCGCCAACGCGGCCCTGAACGGCTGTTACAACCTGCTGCACTTCAACGACGAGAACTACGGCCGCGGAGACGTCACCGGCTACATCAGCCAGATCTGCACCTTCGACACCACCGGCGAGGACATCATCGTCAACGGCGGCTGGTACGGCTATGACTACAACTTCTGGGGTCACCAGCGGGGCGACATCTTCAAGACCTACACCCTCTGGAACTACTACTACGTGCTGATCAACAACCTGAACAGCGTCATCAAGTTCACGCCCGAGATCGAGGGAGCCTCCCAGGCCGACGTGAACGAGGTCGTCGGACAGGCCCTCGTGATGCGCGGCTGGTCCTACTTCATGCTGGCCCAGTTGTTCCAGCACACGTACCAGTTGTCCTCCCCGAAGAACATGCCGGGCGTCCCCATCTACACCGAGCCTACCACGGATGAGACCGAGGGCAAACCCCGCGGGACCATCAACGATACCTACAAGCAGGTCCTCGATGACCTGACGGCGGCCGAGACGATGCTCGCCGGCTACAACCGGCTCGCCAAGAACCATGTGGACCAGTCCGTGTGCCAGGGTATCCTCGCCCGCGTTTACCTCGTGATGCAGAACTGGAGCAAGGCGGCCGAGTATGCGGCCAAGGCCCGCTCCTCCTATCCGCTCACGACCAACGAGCAGTGGAATGCCGGCTTCAACGACATCACCACCCCGTCCTGGATGTGGGGCCTGATGCAGGACAAGGAGAACAAACTCTACGGCAACGGCGACTACAGCCCGTTCGCCCTCTGGGCCAACTGGGTCACCCGCAACGGCGGCGACCTGTGGTCCTTCAACTGCTGGTTCCTCCCGGACGCCTTCGTCGCCCTGTTCGAGGACGGTGACATCCGCCGCCAGCAGATGTTCTTCCGCTCCGACATGGGCAACGGCCTCTGGTGCTCGCGCAAGTTCTATGACAACCTGGACCTGACCGGATCGTTCGTGTACATGCGGGCGGATGAGATGCTCCTCATCGAGGCGGAAGCCAAGGCCCGCGGCGGCGACCAGCCGGGCGCCCTTGCGCTGCTGAACCAACTGCAGTCCATGCGGGGTGAGACCCCTTCCACCAAGACCGGTGACGCCCTCGTGGAGGACATCCTCCTGGAGCGCCGCAAGGAACTCTACGGCGAGGGCTTCGGCTGGCTGGACATCATCCGGAACTGCAAGCCCCTCGTGCGGGAAGGCAACCACGCCGACTACAGCGGCCATACGCCCATCCCCGCCAAGTCCTGGACCTTCGTGTATCAGATCCCGCAGAGCGAGATCCTGAACAACCCGAACATCAACGGCGAGATCTGGCCCGCAGGCGACCAGAACCCCTTCGCCCAGTATTATGACAACAAAATCCTGGAGTAAGCCATGAAAGCAAATCCGACCATCAAACATGTGCTGGCCGTTGCGGCCGCCCTGCTGACGCTTGCCTCCTGCGTGGAGAAGGAAAGGGAACTTCCTGCGCTTTCCGCTCCGGGAAGCATCGACTATGAAGCGGATTTCGGTTCGCTGACCCTCTATTGGACGCCGGTCGACAACGCCGGCCAGTACTTCTGGAAGGTGGAGAACGCCCTCGGCTACACTGTCGCCAAGGGCACGACCACGAACACCTCCGTCGTCGTGAGTTCCCTGCAGCCGGCCACCACGTACACGGTCCGTGTCAAGGCGGTGCCCAAGGGCGTGGACGCAGAGACGTATGCGGCCTCCGATTTCTTCGTGAAGGAAGCGACGACCGCCGCGCCGAAGACGTATGACTTCGAGTGGTCCTATCCGGCCACCATCTGGTGGTACTACGACACGGACGTCTATCGCGAGACGAAGGGAAAGACCACCTTCGGCTATGACAAGACCCTCAAGGCCTATGTCATCCAGGCCTGGGCCGGCGTCATGGGCATGGACATCGTCTTCACCCTGTCCGACAGCGGCGAATGGCTCATCAACTATGACGAGTCCACGGCCTACCTGAGCGGTCCGGACGGCAATTCCGTCGTCGGCCTGGCCCACGGTATCGGCGGAACCGCCGCAGACCGGTGCTGGTTCTACACCAACAACACCGGCAGTTCGCTGGAACTCAGTTCCACCGGCGGCCGCGGCTATGCCTGGATGTACAACCCGGACGGGAACTGGACCGGCTACTGCGTCGAATTCGGCGAATATGTCCCGGACCCGCCGGCACCGTACGTTCCGGACGCCGACGCCGAGGAGTCCTGGTCGATGCCCGCTACCGTCGCTTTCGACGGTGAGGAACTGGGCATGGCCTCGGTTTCCTTCGATGCGGCCACCGGCCTCTACACCGTGGAGGACTGGTATGGCGTGGAAGGTCACGGCATCGCCTTCACCCGGGATGCCGAGACGGGCAAGTGGATCATGGACACCGAGAACTCCTCGGCTTACATCGACGGTCCCTACGAAGGCACCGGCCTGTATGAACTCTCCCATGGCAAGTACGGCAAGGGCCTGGCCTCCACGTTGCTGCTCGATCCTTCGGACAGCGGCTACGAAGGCGACGCCAAGAACGGCGATATGTGGGCTGCGGTGACGGATCCTTCCGGCAAGAAGGGTACCTACACCATCACCTGGGTGACCGACATGACCCCGTTCCGCTGGACCTGCGACATCTTCGTCGGCGGGAACTACCTGGCTCAGGGTACCATCTCCTACAATGCCGAACTGGGCGAGTACAAGATCGAATCCTGGCATGGCGTCGAAGGCTACGACGTGGTCTTCACGATGGGCGAGAACGGCTGGGTCGTGGACTTCGACAAGTCCAGCGCCTATCTCAGCGGTCCGGACGGCAACGGCGCCGTGGGCCTTGCCCATGGCATCGAAGGCGCCGACCTGGCCAATTGCTGGTTCTACCCGACCGGCAACTACGGCGAAGTGGTGGGCGACAGTTCGGCCGGCTATGCCAGTTGCTGGATGTACAACTACGACGGCAACTGGAGCGAGTACCGGGTCGAATGGAAGGAAGGCAGTTGGAGTGCCAAGGGCAAGGTGACGGCCAATGGTGCCGACATGGGCACGGCCACGATTTCCTACGATGTCGATACCCAGGTCTATACCCTGAGCGGCTGGTACGGCGTGGCCGGTTACGACGTGGTCTTCACCCTGCGCGAAGGTACCGAGTGGAACATCGACTATACGGGTTCCTCCGCCTGCAACACGCCCGACGGCCCCGACAGCAACAATGCCATCGGCCTGGTCCACGGCGTGGAAGGCGCCCCCACGACGAACTGCTGGTTCTATGTGACCGACGGCTACAGTTACTTCAACGGCGGCTCCGGCGGCGGCGCGGCCGGCTGCTGGATCTTCACGCACCTGGGCGAATGGGCTCTGTACGAGTTTACCTGGCCCGCTGAATAGCAGCGCTATCCAACAATGAAGAGGGCCGACCCATCGGGGCCGGCCCTCTTTTGTCATTCCGGGCGAAGGAATCTATCCCTTGTTCACCGCTTCCACCAGCCTCCTGGCCAGTTCCAGGAACGCCAGGGAGTCGGGACGGGTGCCCAGGGCGACGGGTTCGCCGCTGTCGCCGGCTTCGCGGATGGACTGCACCAGGGGAATCTGGCCGAGCAGGCCGATGCCCAGGCGCTCCGCCATCCGGGCGCCGCCGTCTTTTCCGAAGATGAAATACTTCTCGTCCGGATGCTCCTCGGGCGTGAACCAGGCCATGTTCTCCACCAGGCCGAAGATGGGCCGGTTGATGGACGGGTTCTGGAACATGTTCACCCCCTTCTCCACATCGGCGAGGGCGACGGTCTGGGGCGTCGTGACGATGACGGCGCCTTCCATCGGGATGTCGTTCACCAGGGAGATGTGGATGTCGCCGGTTCCCGGAGGCATGTCCACGAGGAGGTAGTCCAGCGGGCCCCACTTGACCTGCAGGATCATCTGCTTCAAGGCGCTGCAGGCCATGGGCCCGCGCCAGATCAGGGCCTGTCCCGGCTGGGCGAAATAGCCGATGGACATCCATTTGACGCCGAATTTCTCAATCGGGATGAAGAGTTCCTTGCCCTCTTCCTCGCCGGGTTCGGCCTCGGGTTGAAGTTCTTCAGTCGCAGTCATGATGGGTACGGAAGGACCGTACACATCGGCATCGGCGAGCCCCACCCGGTATCCCAGGCGGGCCAGCGCGATGGCCAGGTTCACGGCGACGGTGGACTTGCCCACGCCGCCCTTTCCGGAGGCGATGCCGATGATGTGCGCGACCTCGTTCACCTGGTCCAGGTTCAGGTCCAGCACCGTTTTCTTCGCCGCCGGCGCCTCTTTCACGACGGTCTTCACCTCCACTTCGGTGCCGCCGGGCGCGTTGCGGTAAACCGCGGCCCGGACGGCCCCGACGAGGTAATTCTTGAGTGCATCCGGCCGCTTGCCGAAGCCCAGCGTCACCGTCACCTTCCCTTCCGACACCGTCACCTCCTCGACCATGCCGAGGCTGACGATATCCTTGTCATCCTTCCCGGGATGCTGGACCTGGGACAGCCAGTCAAAAATCTCTTTTTCTGTCATTCCGAGCGAAGCGAAGGAATCTATCTCGCAAGATCCAGTTCAGCGATGATGTTGCTGGCGCCGCCGAGTTTCTCCACGAGGAAGAGGACGTAGCGGATGTCCACGCAGATGCAGCGCTGGAGGTCGGGTTCGAACATGACGTCGGAGGACATGGACTCCCAGTTGCCGTCGAAGGCCAGGCCGATGAGTTCACCCTTCGCATTGAGGACCGGGGAACCGGAGTTGCCGCCGGTGATGTCGTTGTTCGTGAGGAAGCATACGTGCACCAGGCCGTCGGAAGGATCGGCATAGCGGCCGAAGTCCTTGGCCTCGATCAGGCGGCGGAGTTTCGCCGGGACGATGAATTCCGGATTCTCGGGATCTTCCTTCTCCAGGACGCCCTTGACGGTGGAATAGTGCTTGTACAGGACCGCATCCTTCGGGGAATACGGCAGGACGTGGCCGTAGGTGAGACGCATGGTGGAGTTCGCATCCGGGTAGGAAGGCTTGCCCTTCTCCCACTCCATGAGGCCGGCGGTGAAAGCCTTGCTGCCCTCGCGGAGGGGAGCCTGGGCGGCCTGACGGCCGGGATAATGCTTCAGCATGGCCTCCGAAAGGGCGTTGGACAGGCGCACGGCGGGATCCTCCCACAGTTTCTCCCAGTCACCGGCCTTCACGCGGGCGGAGACTTTCTCGAACGAGGTGAAAGCGGACTCGTCGAAGAGGTAGTTCACGTAGGCGGGGATGTCCATCGTGGCGAAGTCCTCGAAATCGACGCCGAGACCCTTCGGATAGTCCTCGGCCTTCGCGCGTTCGCGGTAGAACTCCAGGAGCGCGACGGCTTCCTTGCGGTCCAGGTCCACGACATAGTCGCGGTAGGTGGACTCGAGCGCGCTGAGCACTCTCGGATCCTGGCCCTGGCGGGAGACGGCCTGCGCAAGGCGGCCGGCGATGCCCACGAGTTCGATGCGGGAAGGAGCCTCGCTGATGAGGGAGATGGCGGCCGCGTCGGCGGCGGAGGCCGTGACGGCGTCCTCGATCTGCTTGAGGGCCTTGCCGTAGGCGGCGACGCGCTCGGGCTTCTGGTTCACCCAGGCCATGAAGTCACGCTCCTTCTGCTCTTCCCGGCCGATGATGTCCAGGTTGTCGAAGGCGAGTTCCTCGCCCTGCCACTTCTTCCAGCCGTTGGCGGAGGAGGCGTACTTGTTGGCGTACTTGAGTTGGACGGACGGATCGGCGCACATGGCCTCCCACATGATGTCCTGGCGGACGGTGCGGGCGTCGATGGCGATGCGGTTGCCGGCGATCATCTGCTTGAGTTGGGCGGCCGTCTGGAACCGCTGGGTGCGGCCCGGATAGCCCATGATCATGGAATAGTCGCCTTCCTGCACGCCGGCGAGGGAGATCTTCAGGTGGTTCTTCGTCTTGTAGGGACGGTTCTCCGGGCTGTAGTCGGCCGGCTCGTTGTCGGGACCGGCATACACGCGGAACATGGAGAAGTCACCGGTGTGGCGGGGCCACATCCAGTTGTCGGTCTCACCGCCGAACTTGCCGACGGATGCCGGGGGAGCGCCCACGAAACGGACGTCACGGTAGGTCTTGGAGACGATCAGGTAAGTGACGTTGTCGTTGTAGAAGTTCGTCAGTTGCGCGCGGCAGTTCTTGTTCTGCTTCTCGGCCTTCTCGGTGATGGCGCGGCGCTCGGCCTGCATCAGTTCGGCGACCTTGGCTTCGTCCTTCTCGGTCTTGCGGATCTTCTTCTCGGCCTTCTCCAGGGCGGCGGTGACGTCGGTCATCGACTGGAGGAAGGTGACGCTCAGGCCGCGGGCCGGGAGTTCCTGGTCGCGGGTCATGGCCCAGTAACCGTCCATCAGGTAGTTGTGCTCGTCGGTGGAGAGCGCCTGGATGTTGCTGTAGCCGCAGTGGTGGTTGGTGACGATCAGGCCTTCGCCGGAGATGATCTCACCGGTGCAGCCGCCGCCGAAATGGATGATGGCATCCTTCAGCGAGGTGTGGTTGATGCTGTAGATCTCTTCGGGGGTGAGTTTGCAGCCGGCCTCCTTGAGGGCCTTGCCGTTCATTTTCTGGAGGAGCGGCAGCAGCCACATTCCCTCGTCGGCGGAGGCGGTCAGCGCGAGGCTCAGGGCCGCCACGATAGCAAAGATTCGTTTCATGTGTGTCAGAAATATGTTTTTACAAATGTAACAAATATTTTCGAGTTAGAACAGGCCGGGTTCCAATTCCTTGACGTGGAAGGACTTCCGGTGCCAGGGGGTGTAGCCGTACCGCCGGATGGCTTCGATGTGCTCCGGGGTGGGGTAGCCCATGTTCCGGTCCCAGCCGTACTCGGGGTATTCCGGGGCGATTTTCCGCATGAATTCGTCGCGGTAAGTCTTCGCGAGGACGGAGGCCGCGGCGATGGCCGCGAAGGTCGCGTCGCCATGGACCACCGTGCGGAAATCCTTGAAGCCGTAGCGGCCGAAAGGACGGAACTTGTTGCCGTCCACCAGGAGGAAATCCGGGGCGGGATCCAGCCGCAGGACGGCCCGCTGCATCCCCGTGACGGAGGCCCAGAGGATGTTCAGCCGGTCGATCTCATCGGCCTGGACGGCCTCCACGGCCCAGGCGACGGCCTCGGCCTCGATGATGGGCCGGAGTTCGTCCCGGGCCTTCTCGGTCATCTGCTTGGAATCGTTCAGGAGGGGGTGGTGGAAATCCGGCGGAAGGATCACGGCCGCGGCGTACACCGGCCCGGCGAGCGGGCCTCTTCCGGCCTCGTCGCACCCCGCTTCCAGCCGGCCGGGTTCCAGGAAAGATTGCAGACGGATTTCCTTCATGTAACCAAAGGTACGGATTTTTTATTGTAATTGTACGAAAAATGGCTATCTTTGCGGACTACGCGCGCTTTGCGCGTCCGGAACGCTTAAAAATAGTAATCCAATATCATTGCAATGAAAAGTTACACTACTGACAAAATCCGCAACGTGGTTCTGATCGGCGCCTCCCGCTCCGGCAAGACCACGGTCTCCGAAGCCATGCTGTACGAGGGCAAAGTGATTGACCGCCGTGGCAGCGTCGAGGAGAAGAACACGGTCTCCGACAACACCGAGTTCGAACAGACCAACCAGAAGTCCATCAACGCGACTCCCCTCTACGGCGAGTTCAACGGCTGCAAGATCAACTTCATCGACGCGCCGGGTTCCGATGACTTCAGCGGCGGTGCCCTTTCCGCTTTCAAGGTGGTCGAGAGCGCGATCATGGTGATGAACGGTACGGCCGGCGTCGAGGTGGGTACCACCATCTTCTCCCGCTATGCCGACCAGTATGGCAAGCCCATGGTCATCGCCGTGAACCAGCTGGACCACGACAAGGCCAACTGGGAAGGCGTCCGTCACGCCATTGCCGAGGAGTTCGGCAAGAAGGCCGTCATCTGCCAGTTCCCGGTGAACCCGGGTCCGGGCCTGGAGGGCTTTGTGGACGTCATCACGATGAAGTTCTACAATGCGAAGAACGAGGAGCTCGACATCCCCGCCGCCTATGCCGACGAGGCCGAGGAACTCCGCGCCGAACTCATGGAGAAGGCCGCTGAAGGTTCCGACGAGCTGATGGAGAAGTTCTTCGAGACGATGGAGCTCAGCACCGACGAGATCCGCGAGGGTCTCCGCGCCGGCCTCGTGGCCTGCGAGACCATTCCGGTGTTCTGCGTCGCCGCCAAGGCGAACATGGGCGTCCGCCGTCTGATGGAGTTCATCGTCAATGTGTGCCCGAGCCCGCTCGGTACGGTCCAGAAGACCGTCGACGGCGGCGAGGTCCGTTGCAATCCGGCCGCCCCGGTGAGCCTGTTCATCTACAAGACCTCCGTCGAGCAGCACCTCGGTGAGGTTTCCTACTTCAAGGTGATGAGCGGCACCCTGACCGAAGGCGCCGACCTCGTGAACCCGGAGACCGGCAACGGTGAGCGCCTCAGCGCCATCTACGCCGTCGCGGGCTCCAAGAAGGAGAAGGTCGCTTCCATCAGCGCCGGTGACATCGGCTGCGTCATGAAGCTCAAGGCCGGCAAGACCGACGTGACGCTCACCGTTCCCGGCGGCGAGGCCATCGAGCACATGGTGTTCCCGGATGCGAAGTACCGCTGCGCCGTCAAGGCCGTGGACAAGAACGACGAGGCCAAGGTCGGCGACGCCCTGAACAAGATCGCCGCCCAGGACCCGACCATCACCGTCGAGTACTCCAAGGAACTCCGCCAGACCATCCTCTCCGGCATGGGCGAGCAGCACATCAACTACGTGAAGTGGAGAGTGAACAACGAGTTCAAGCAGAACATCGAACTCTTCGCCCCGAAGGTGCCGTACCGCGAGACCATCACCAAGATCGCGACCGCCCAGTACCGTCACAAGAAGCAGTCCGGCGGCGCCGGCCAGTTCGGTGAGGTGCACCTCCTCGTTTGCCCGTACATCGAAGGCCAGGAAGCCCCGCGCAACTTCAAGATCGACGGCAAGGACACTGTGTTCAACTTCAAGAGCCAGGACATCACCGACCTCGAGTGGGGTGGCAAGCTGGAGTTCTACAACTGCGTCGTCGGCGGTTCCATCGACCTCGGCTTCATGCCCGCCATCCTGAAGGGTATCAAGTCCAAGATGGAGGAAGGCCCGCTCACCGGTTCCTACGCCCGTGACATCCGCGTGTATGTCTATGACGGTAAGATGCACCCGGTGGACTCCAAGGAAATCGCCTTCATCATCGCCGGCCGTAACGCCTTCAAGGAGGCCTTCAAGATGGCAGGTCCGAAGATCCTCGAGCCGATCTACATGGTCGAGATCATGGTCCCGGGCGACTGCATGGGTGATGTCATGAGCGATATCCAGAACCGCCGCGGTCTGATCGAGGGTATGAACTCCGAGAAGGGCTTCCAGATCCTCCGCGCACGCGTTCCGCTCGCTGAACTCTACCGCTACTCTACGACGCTGAGCTCGCTCACCTCGGGCCGCGCTTCCTTCACGATGGACTTCCTGGAGTACCAGCAGGTTCCTGCCGACGTCCAGGACAAGCTCCTCAAGGCATACGTCGAAGAGGACAAGGACGAATAGTGATATCCGCCCTTCACATCAACAAATCCTTCGGGACCCTCCAGGTCCTGAAGGATATTTGTTTTACGGCTTCCGGTGCCGAGGTGGTCAGCATCGTCGGCGCCTCCGGAGCCGGCAAATCCACGCTGTTGCAGATTCTGGGGTCGCTTTCCAAACCGGACTCCGGGCGGGTGGAAATCGACGGGGTGGACATCTATTCCCTCTCGTCGGCGGAGCTGGCCCGGTTCCGCAACCGGAAGATCGGGTTCGTGTTCCAGTTCAACAACCTGCTGCCGGAGTTCACGGCGCAGGAGAACGTGATGATTCCCGCGCTGATTGCCGGACGGTCGCGGCGGGAGGCTGCCGAAGCTGCCTCGGCGCTGCTCTCGGAACTGGGTCTGGGCGAGCGACTTTCGCACAAACCGTCCGAGCTCAGCGGCGGCGAGCAGCAGCGCGTGGCCGTAGCCCGCGCCCTGGTGAATTCCCCGGCCGTGCTCTTTGCCGACGAGCCCTCGGGCAACCTCGACAGCAAGACCAAGGGCGAACTGCACCGGCTCTTCTTCGACCTGCGTGACCGCCACGGCGTCACCATCGTGATTGTCACCCACGACCGCGACCTCGCCGCCCTCTCCGACCGCGTCCTCGAAATGAAGGACGGCCGGTTCGTGTAGGGCGGGTATCCGTCAGAGCAGCCCCGCCCCTTCGTTGGGCCAACTTGGACCAGTGCAAGCTTTTTTACTTCCCCTTATTTCTCCGCCACATCCCTCAGGCGCAGGAGCAAAGCATTTGGCTGGTTTCCAACGAGATACGGAAAATGAGTGGTCGTTTTTGGCTCACTCAAATTTGATAACTAACTGATTATCATAGCGATGTCGTGCTCCTTCCAGTTTAAACAATTCTCCGTCAAACAGGATGCCGCCGCGATGAAGGTGGGGACGGACGGGGTGCTGCTCGGCGCCTGGGTGTCGCTGCGGGGGGATGAGCGGCGGCTTCTCGACGTCGGCACCGGCACCGGTCTGATCGCCCTGATGCTCGCCCAGCGGACCTCCCCTGTCACAACCCCGGTCACCGCGGCCCAGGCTGCGTCCGCGCCGGCAATCCTGGGCATCGAAATTGATCCGGCGGCGGCAGCGGAGGCGGCCGGCAATTTTGCGGCGTCCCCCTGGGCCGATCGACTTGTTGCTCGTCCCGTGAGCCTCCAATCTTTCTTTGACAGTCAAGTCCACCCGGATCATCATGAATCGGACCTCATAGGGTCGGTCTGTGTTGATCGGGTATCTGGTCACGAAGGGCTCGGTCGGGGCCCCGAACCAGAGCCCGGAGCTGCCGGAGCTTTCGATCTGATCGTTTCCAATCCGCCGTTCTTCAAAGCATCGCTCAAGGCGCCCGAAGCGCGGCGGCGGACGGCGCGGCACGACGACACGCTGCCCCCGGCGGAGCTCATCGCCGCGGCCCGCCGGCTGCTCTCGCCCGCGGGGCGCCTGGCCGTCATCTATCCCCCGGAAGAAGCCCGTGCCTTTGTGCTCGAAGCCGAGGCGGCCGGCCTTTATCTCACTCGTCTGACGCGCGTCATCTCCGTCGCCGGCCAGCCGCCCAAGCGTCACCTGCTGGAGTTCTCCCGCACCGCCGACATGCCCCGCTTCGACGACCTGGTGATCGGCTCGGCCGAATACCGCAATCTTACCGGCGACTTTTATCTCTAAAATCGTTATCTTTGTAGCCATAGATAATCCTTCTCATTTATGGCTAAAGAATACACGTTGGAACAAATCGCCTCGCAGGTTCGACGCGATATTGTCCGCATGGTGACGAAGGCGTCGTCCGGCCACCCGGGCGGCTCGCTGAGCAGCACCGACATCCTCACCTGGCTCTTTTTCAAAGAGATGAACGTCACGCCGGAGACCTGGAACCGCGCCGGGAAAAACCTCGACCAGTTCTTCCTCTCGGCCGGTCACATGACTCCGGTCTATTACAGCGTCCTCGCCCGCCGCGGCTATTTCCCGGTGGAGGAGCTGAATACGTTCCGCCGTTTCGGCACGCGCCTGCAGGGCCACCCCTGCGTGGAAAAAGGACTGCCGGGCATCAACCAGGCAGCCGGTTCCCTGGGGCAGGGCCTCTCCGTGGCGCTGGGCGCTGCGCTGGGCAAAAAGCTGAACGGGGATCCGCGCCGTGTCTTCTGCCTCATAGGTGACGGCGAGAGCGAGGAGGGCCAGATCTGGGAGGCAGCCCTGACGGCAGCCCACCACCAGGCAGACAACCTGGTGGCCATCACCGACTGGAACCACAAGCAGATCGACGGCGACACGGAAGATGTCGCAGGTCTGGGCGACCTCTCCGAGAAGTGGCGCGCCTTCGGCTGGGAAACCATCGTCGCCCCCGGCCACGACTTCAAGGCTATCGAAAAGGCCTTTGCCGATGCCCGCGAAAAGGGCGGCAAGGGCAAGCCGGTGATGCTCCTCTTCCAGACCGAGATGGGACACGGCGTGGACTTCATGGCCGGCACCCACAAGTGGCACGGCAAGAATCCTTCGCCCGAGCAGTGCGAGGCCGCCATGGCCCAGCTCCCCGAGACTCTCGGAGACTTTTAGCCAGCCGTAGCCGAAAGTAAACGTAACTAAACGTAAATAAACGTTTAAAAACGGATAGTGACGAAAAACCGAAATACACCATGAAAGAATATATCAATACCGGCAATAAAGACACCCGTTCGGGCTTCGGCGCAGGCCTGGCCGAACTGGGACGAACCAACCCCAAAGTCGTGGCGCTGACCGCCGACCTCAAAGGTTCCCTCAAGATGGATGAATTCGCCGCGGAGCATCCGGAGCGCTACTTCGAGTGCGGCATCGCAGAGGCCAACATGATCGGCATGGCCGCCGGCCTGGCTATCGACGGCTACATTCCCTTCGCCGGCACCTTTGCCAACTTCGCGAGTGCACGCGTGTACGACCAGATCCGCCAGAGCGTCTGCTACAGCCGCACCAATGTCAAAATCGCCGCATCGCACGCCGGCGTTACGCTGGGCGAAGACGGCGCCACCCACCAGACCCTCGAGGACCTGGGCATGATGCGCATGCTCCCCGAAATGGTGGTGCTTTCGCCCTGCGATTACAACCAGACCAAGGCGGCCACCCTCGCCGCTGCGGCCTACGACGGTCCCGTCTATTTGCGCTTCGGCCGTCCCGCGGTCCCTAACTTCACCCCGGCCGACGCCAAATTTGAAATCGGCAAGGCCATCCAGTTGGAAGAGGGTAAAGACCTTACCATCCTGGCTACCGGTCACCTGGTTTGGGAAGCCATCCTCGCAACGCAAGAGCTTGAAAAGCAAGGTATCAGCGTAGATCTCTTCAATATCGCCACCATCAAGCCGCTGGATGAGGAGGCCATCCTCGCATCGGCAGCCAAGACGGGCCGCGTGGTCTGTGCGGAGGAACACATGATCGCAGGTGGCCTGGGTGAAGCGGTAGCCGGCCTGCTGGCCCGCAAGAGCCTGCATCCTGCACAGATGCGCTTCGTAGCGGTGAACGATATCTTCGGCCAGAGCGGAACCCCGGCACAGCTTTTGAAGGCGTACGGTCTGGACGCAGAGCATATCGTTGCAGCTGCGAAATCTTTTTAATGGAAGACAGCGACATTCTCGAACTCTTCAACGCGGGTGAGCGTGACCGCGCGTTCAACC
>JAEEGH010021177.1_pt1 | contig 13447 bp, 16 predicted proteins | sample 9134181 | NCBI WGS metagenome assembly JAEEGH01 (sample SAMN16246544, study PRJNA631951) | gut metagenome | biome: gut microbiome; feature: rumen; material: DP-attached | host: Bos | place: Iran: Karaj | collected 2018-10
AGCAGCACAGGCAGCTATCGCTAATAAGTAATTGGCTGCTTTGCTTAGGCGGTTAGCTTAAATAGAGTGTTTGACCCAGTCCCTGGGGTTTCCTGGGGGCTGGGCCTTTTTTTGTGGTGCTATGGCAGGGGGACGGAGAAGGTTGGAGCGGAGCGTGCACGGGGGCAGTGGAGAATTAATTATTGCGCGCTGGCACTGCCTTTGTGTTGAGGTGTTGGGGAGATTGGGCAGTGCTGTGGGATGGTTTTGGTTTCTACACTGCCTGAGAATTGGAGGACGGCTGTGAAATGGCAGTGTCTTAGAGTGCTTTCACCTGTGGCACTGCCCGGGGTGTGCGATTTGGGCAGTGCATGAGGGGAATTTTGGTTGTGGCACTGCTCAAGAATTGGTGGGCGGCTGTGAAATGGCAGTGTGTTGGAGCGCTTTCGCCTGTGACACTGCTCGGGGTGTGCAATTTGGGCAGTGTAGAGAGAACGTTTTGCAATTTGTACTGCTCGCAGAGTGAGATTCGGGCAGTACAGGAGAGCGGTTTTGCAATTTGTACTGCCCGTGGTGTGCGATTCGGGCAGTACAGAGAGGAGGTTTTGCATTTTGTACTGCCTCCGGCTCATGATATGAGTAGTACTAGAGAAGAAAATGCATCTAGTACTGCTTGAGAGGAGAGATATGGGTAGTACTAGGAAGAAAAATGAATATAGTACTGCTCAGATACTGTAAATAAGGAGTGTCAGTTATATCTACAGAGCTGCGGTCTTTTATGGAGAAAGTAGATTAGCTATAATATATTGAAGAAATAGTTAATGTTAAGTTTGTAAAGGGGGACAAATGGATATTTCTTATAAGAAGCTAACAACTTCAGAATTAGATGTATTTATTGATATGAGAATTACTCAACTTACCGAGGAATATGTTTCATCAGGGCGAACTGTTCCTACGGATGTTGATCTGCAAGTCGCATTGAAAGATTATTATAATAGACATTTATCGGATGGTACATTTGTTTCCTGGCTAGCCATGGATGGCAACGTAATAATTGGAACCAGTGGCATGTCTTTTGTGGAGAAGCCGCCATATTTTGGATGTCCAACCGGAAGATTGGGGCTGCTTTCTAGCATGTACACTAATCCTAATTATCGTAGGATGGGCATAGCAAAGGAATTGCTTAATAAAGTGATAGAAGAAGCGAGAGCTTATGGCTGTGGAGCTGTACATATTACAGCTTCGGATATGGGGGTGAAATTGTACACTGCTTATGGGTTTAAGCATAATGGCAATTTTATGCAGTATACACTTGTCGAATGTTATAAGAATTGAGCTTTTAGCTGTGGAAAACTTTTATAAATAAGACAAATGGCAAAGGTATCAGGGCAGGTGGCCCATAGAAGATTGCTATTTCATAGGTATCATACATTTGGCTTTGAAATAGCTAGCTTCTATGGATGTGTCTAATATACCATCGTTTGAATTAAGAGTTTCCTGAACAATTTTAAGGCCCAATCCATGATTAAGCTTATCCATCTTTGTGGTTTCAAGATTTGGGTTAGAGGCTAACACATTTTCAGCTATTTTATTAGATATTTCGCAGCTTAAATAGCCTTTGATGCACTTAATTACAATGTGAATGTCTGGGTGGTCCACATTTTCACAAGCCTCCAAGGCATTGTTATATAGATTCAAAAAGATGGTACAAAATTCATCATCATTAATTGGTAATTCAGAAGGCAAAAGAATTTCTGAATAAACTTTTATTCCGTGCTTTTGAGCCTCTGATATTTTACGATTTAAGATGTAATCTATCATAGAATTACCAGTGGAAATTGCAGAGATACTTTGGATTTTTGCACCGATTGTTTCATCCAAATAAGCCTGAAGCTTATCATATTTTTGCTCATTCAACAGCGTCTGAATGTACAAATAATTATTCTTTAGTTCGTGACGCTCCTTCTTAATACGTTCTTCTAACTCCAACGAATATCTGTATCTGAATACCTGGGCCTTGGTTTCAGTAAGGGCTTTGTCTAATCGTCTTTGTTCATAATTGCCTATCATAAAGGTTGAAAACAAATCATAGAAAATTGGCAAAATAGGAATGATAAGAAATGCCAAAATAGCATCCTTGTATTCATCCCAAAATGAAATATTCATAACTCCAAGAAGATAATAAACACTGAGACTGATAGGTAGATATAATACTGCATAGTATCTAGGATGGATGTTGTTTTTATCAATTATTAAAGGGTAGTTGATAAAAGTTGAAGCTAGGAGTATAAGTAGCCCAACGAGTATAATGAAAAATATAATATCGATAATCTGGTATTCAGCGGCAGGAATGATTTTTTCATTTCTATAGATAGGAGAGCAAGCCATTTTTGCCAACTGAATGAATGCTGTGAAAAATGAAATATATACTGTTTTTGAAAGAAAATTGCCTTCTAAACAAATGTGGGAAAAGAGAAGAGCAAGTGGTAATGAAATAATATAAAAATACCAGTAAGGTCTATTGTAATCCCAAAATGGAAGAATATAAGGAATATATTTTAAAGTCAAAAAGACACCCATGGTAACCACAAAATAGCTAGCGGTTGTCCAAGGTGCTTTCTTTTTGGGAAATATGCAATGCAACATATATATAAGGATGGCAAAATGAATAATGCCTTCTATTTCCCAGTTCCTAAATATCTGATACAACATAAAATCTCCTTTTATGACATAGAATAATTGATAAATAATTGTTTTAGAGTATCGCTGCTGCCTCGACTTATCGGTAACTCCTCGCCACCAGTTAATATGATACTATTCTTCGTAATTCTGAAAATGTAATCCATGTTTACAAGAAAGCTTCTGTGAATTCTCACAAAATGAAAGCTCTCAAGCTTTTCCTCTAAATCCATAAGCTTCATTTTCACCGTGGAATCACCATTTGTGGTAACGATTTTGCATTCCTTACGCTGTGCTTCAACATATATTATGTTTCTAGCATCGAAGGATAAAACATCGCCGCCATTGTTCTCTATGATGGTAAAGGTCTGTGGAGAACGTCTTTTTAGTTCATTGATTATGGAATCTACCAAAGACGGGCAAAGCTCCTTCAATTCGGATTTACGAATAAATCGAAATGGCTGGACTTCGAATGTTTGAAATACTAGCTCCTCTTTATTTGAAATAAAAATAACAAGAGCATCCTTGGATAGCTGTCTTATCTTTCGGCAAACGGATATACCATCGATGTTTGGCATTTCAATATCTAAAAAAATGATGTCATAGTTAAAATGACTTTCAAACATAGACAGAAAGTCTTCACTATCTGTAAAGAAATCAAAGGCAACTGCTGTATTACATTTCGCAAATTCGTCAGCTAGCAAAGCCTTTGTAGAATTTAAAATATCAAGTTCATCATCAACAATCGCTGCTTGATACATAAGACCTCCAAAATCATTTATTAATCTATATATGATTATACTTAATAGATTAGTTTCTTACTAGGAGCATTCCGTACCATATTTTTGCATTTCGTACCAAATCCTATTTTTGGAAAAAGAAGATGCTAAAGTATACCTATCTTAATTGTTAGGAGGATGTTTTATGAGCGTGAAAAAATTCACCAGACTATGGACAATCATTATTGCAGTAGTTACTTTACTTGCAATAGTTGTTAGCATCGTTCTTACGGGCCCATTATACACTGTTATGAACATGTATTTTGGAAAAGGCGATGCTGTTATTAAGCAAAATGAGTTCGCTAGTTCGCTAGACGGAGATTATTACAAGCTTGAGCATCAGGATGCTGATAGTCTTCTTAGCGCCAGCGCACAAAAAGCTGAACAGGTAGAAGAGGAAGGAATCGTTCTTCTTAAAAATGATAATCAGGTTCTTCCTCTCACAGCTAAAGAGACAAATGTATCTTTATTCGGAAGAACATCTGTTGATCCAGTTTACACTGGTGCGGGAAGCGCGGCTACTGAAAGTACTCCAGTAGATTATAAGGCTGCTTTGGAGGCAAACGGTTTTAATGTAAACGAAAGCCTTTATGATTTTTATGCCAACCATGAAATCACAACAACACCAATTAAAACAAAGATGCAGACTGGAATGGGTGAGATGGATGTTGAATATACAGGCCGTGGATTCATCTCATCTATGGGAACAGCAATGTTTACAGGCGATATTATTGCAGAGGTGCCAGCGAAGGATTATCCAGAAGATTTAAAGGATAGCTTTGCAAAATATGGTGATGCAGCTATCGTATTCATTGGCCGTGTTGGTGGTGAAGGTTGTGACCTTCCAACAGATATGTCTGAGTATGATGTGGCAAAAGAGGACAAGAATAAATCTTATCTTGAATTAGATAGTCGCGAGATGGATATGCTCTCTTATGTTAAGGCTCAGAAGGATGCCGGTGCATTCAACAAAATCGTAGTTGTTCTTAACACAGCAAACGCCATGGAGCTTGGATTCTTGAATGATGAATCATATGGAATTGATGCAGCTGTTTGGGTAGGTTGTATCGGTGACCAGGGCGCAAATGCAGTGGCAAAGGTATTAAACGGAACTGTTAATCCATCAGGTAGAACAGTTGATACTTATGTAAGTGATTTAACAAAAGACCCTACATACGTTAACTTTGATGATACTTTCTACAACAATATTGATGGAAGTATCGGTGGATATGAATCTGGTAGATTCAATGAGTATGAAGAAGGTATTTATGTAGGCTATCGCTATTACGAAACAGCGGCAGCTGAGGCAATGGATGGAAACTATGATGGTTTTGATTATGATGAGGTTGTAGTTTATCCATTCGGTTATGGTTTATCATATACAACTTTTGAAAAAGAGTATGTGGGAACACCTAGCTACAATGATGGCATATTTACATTCAATGTTAAAGTTACTAACACAGGCGATGTTGCCGGTAAAGATGTAGTTGAAATATATGAGGAAAGCCCTTACACAAAGGGTGGCATTGAAAAGAGCAAGGTTGTTCTTGCTGGATTTGCAAAGACTAATGTTATTAATCCTGGAGAATCTGAAGAAGTTACTATTGAAATAAAGGCAGAAGATTTAGCTTCATACGATTACAAGAATAACAAGGCTTATGTACTTGATGAAGGTAAATACAAATTCTACCTCAGCGACAATTCACACAGCTGGGCTTCAATAGATGCAGAAGATTCTGCAAAGGTATACACACATGATTTTGATGCATGGGTATTTGATAAAGACAACAAGCGAAGCACAGATTTAATCGCAGCAACAAATCAGTTTGATGATGTGTCTGCAGAGTTTGTAGATATTCCAACAGAGGGCAAGCCGCTCAACTTCTCAAGAGCAGATTTTGCCGGAACATTCCCTACAGCTCCTACTGAAGCTGATATGACAGCAGAAGATTACATTAAAACAGCTCACGAAAATGTTTATGATGAAAACACAAATAAAGAAACTGGTAACGTAGAAGGAAGTGTAGCATACACTGACAAGATGCCTACAACAAAGGCAAACAACGGAATTCAGTTAGTATCATTAAGAGGTTTGGATTACAACGACCCAGCATGGGATTTATTGTTAGATGAGCTTGATATGTCCACAGTTGCTAACATGCTTGCAAACGCTGGATACAACACAGCAGAGCTTACAGATATCGGCAAGCCAGCGACTCTTGATTATGATGGCCCTATGGGATGGTCTACATGGGTATCAGCATCTGGCAAGGATGCAATCTGTTTAGGCTTCCCGGCAGAAGAAGTTCTTGCAGCTACATGGAACGAAGCATTAGCTGAAGAAATGGGACAGATTATTGGCGAGCAGGGTCTCTATAACGGATTTAATGGTTGGTATGCTCCAGCTATGAACACACATAGAAATGCTTTCGCTGGACGTAACTATGAGTATTATTCAGAAGATGGTTTACTTGCTGGTAAGATGGCAGCTTCAGAAGTAAGCGGAGTAATGAAGTACGGTTCTTACTGCTACTTAAAGCACTTCGCACTTAACGACAAGGAAGATGGTAGAAATGGTATTGCAACATGGGCTAACGAGCAGGCAATCCGTGAAATCTATTTGAAGCCTTTCGAGATTGCAGTTAAAGAAGCAAAGGCAGATGTGAACTACTATGATGAGGATGGAAAGCTTCAGACATCTACAATCAAGGCAGCTACTGCAATCATGAGCTCTTACAATAGAATTGGCTGCACATGGTCAGGTGCTCGCTATGGACTTATGACAACAATCTTACGTGATGAATGGGGATTTAATGGTGCAGTTCTTACAGATTATTATGGTGGTAGCGCATACATGGATCCAGATTCAGGAATTAGAGCAGGAAATGATTTAATGCTTAATACATTTGCTGATGGTAGCCTTTCAGACCAAAAGTCAGCAACAGGTGTAGCAGCTATGAGAAGAGCAGCACACAACACTCTTTACATGGTTGTAAATTCAAACGCAATGCAAGGCATTGTACCTGGTTCAACAGTTACCTACAAGCTTGCAACATGGCAGAAATGTTTAATTGCAGGCGATATAGTAGCAGCAGCTATCGTTATTCTTGGAATTGTATTAATTCTAAAGAAAAGAAAAACTGCATAACATTCTCTAAGCCAGAGCCTGATGGTTCTGGCTTCTTCCTTTGCGCTCCATGGGCAGTGGAGAATCAAAATATCGCCTGTATAGACAAACGATGGCCCTAGGGGACGGGGTTAGTGGTCCATTTTTTAATTAATCTAGATTTGCTGGAGGAGTACATGGAACTAAAGGCATTGGAATATGATTTGACCGTATGCAAGGTTGAATTGATCGAGAAAATTGATATGACATCTGATTTTTTCTTCATAGGTAAAACAGATGAAGAAATATCTTTGGTTTGTAAGACGGCCGATACACCGAGAGAAACAATAGAACGCGATGATGGGTGGAAAGGGTTCCGCATTCAAGGTGTTCTTGACTTTTCGCTAATAGGAATCTTATCAAAAATATCAGGCATTCTTGCAGATAATAGTATTGGAATTTTTGCCGTATCAACTTTCAATACAGATTATATACTTGTAAAGGCAGAAAATTTCGACAGAGCTTTAAGTGTACTGTCTGCAGAAGGATACACTATTTTATAACTTCCATTTTATTATAGGAGGATGTTTTTAAGATGAATAAAAAAGCATTAGCTGTAGCGTTAGAGCTAATCCCAATAATATCAGCTCCACTTGCAATTATATTTATTTATTCAAGTGTAGATTCGCAAGTAATCAGAAGCCTTATAGGTGTATTTACTTTGCTTGGCTTCTTTGGATTTGTATTTTCATTTATTGGTAGAAGGATTGCAAAGGAAGAAAAAATAGTTAGGGTACTAGGCATATTGGATATACTAGCGACAGTAGCAATTATCATCATGTATGTGCTTGTTTTTATTGCATTGGGTTCATAGGAGTCGAATACAGTAATCTATATGATAATAGCAGGAGACACTTCAGTGCCTCCTGCTATGTTTTATTTTACATATTCTTCAATTGCACGGCTAACAAACTCAGCAGTACCAGCTCCACCAGCGTTATCAATATTTGCCTGGAATTCTGCATTGGCTACATACATCTTGCCAAGGCCCGCAAGAATTTCATCGGTGCATTCGTAGAAGTTCTGTGTGATGTAGTCTTGGATTTCCTTTACCATAGCCTGAGATTCAGCGGATTTAGAATCAGAATCCTTAATTGCCCCACATTTCTCAAATAGCTTCATGAATTCACACCATAGCTTTTTCTCATCATCCTTTGTGCGAGAAGAAGCTTTGGTTTCATATTCCGCAAATGCATTGGTTTCACCCCAGTGCTCCTTTGCTTTTTTTGTATATTCATCTAACTTACTAGTATCAAATGCTGTAAAATCCATAAAATTATTACCTCCGTTTTGTATTCCACGGGCAAATTCTATAAGGTTTTCCAGATGTTCTTTTTTCATAGTAAGAAGCTCTATCTGTTGTTCCACGGCCTTTTGCTTGTCAAAGTTTGGCCGCGTAACTATTTCCTTAATTTCCTTTAATGGGAATTCAAGCTCCCTAAATAATAGTATCTGTTGTAAGCGTTCCATTGCTGCATCGTCATACAGCCTATACCCTGACTCGGTGTACTCAGCCGGCTTCAGTAGTCCAATCGAATCATAGTATTGCAGTGTGCGTATACTCACCCCTGCTAATTTGCTTACTTCATTTACTGTCATCATAGCTTTTCCCTCCGTGGTAATTATACAATAAACTACGACGTAACGTCAGGGTCAACAGTTTTTTTGAAATATTATATTATGATATTATATGCCTATGAGTATTCAGTCGTTGATAGATTTAGGTTTATTAGAAGAATTGTAGGAGGACTAAAATGAAAAAAGAAGAGTTTATTGAAAAAATTAATGAAGCAGGACTCGGAGGAAAGGTTTTTATTGAGCCGAGCAAATATGCGGGCGGACCTTATTTTTTTGGATGTTTTTATGATGGAACTAATTGGATTGCATACGAAAATGATGAAAGAGGCAAACATGAAGATTTAATAAGGACACCATCAGAGGATGATGCTTTTCAGCTGTTGTATGATTATATGATTAGTAAGTTTTAATAACATGGATAATCATTTAATGGCCCTGGGGGACGGGGTTAGTGGTTCATTTTGGGGGATAATATGATTGAAACAGAGCGTTTATTGCTGAGAGAGTATCGGATGGATGATTTTGATGCCCTTTACGAAATAATGTCTGATGCTGAGACGATGCAGCATTATCCGTCGCCTTTTGATGAGGATAGGACAAAGGGCTGGATTACATGGAATTTGGACAATTATGAGAAGTATGGGTTTGGACTTTGGGCTGTTGTGCTAAAGGAAACAGGTGAGTTTATCGGAGACTGTGGAATTACCATACAAAATATCGATGGGGAAATGCTCCCGGAGATTGGGTATCACATTCATAAGAAATATTGGAGACGTGGATTTGCAAAAGAAGCTGCAAGGGCTGTAAGAGACTGGGTTTTTCAAAATACACAGTATGATACAATCTATTCGTACATGAAGTATACAAATGTAGGTTCATATTCCACGGCTGTAGCCAATGGTATGAAGAAAGTAAAAGAATATCCTGATCCTAAAAATACTATTTCTTATGCCTACGCTATTACTCGTTCAGAATGGGAAGCAATGCAATGTAAATGAGTTAAAGGGGACGATATGATGACTAGCATAGAACGTATTACCAAGATGGAAGCCATTTTGGAACAGGCAACAGCTGCAATGGATGAGTTGGAGCAGAAAATAGATAATCTATACAAGATGCAGGACGACATTAAAAAGTTAGAAGCATATTATTCCAGTGAGGATTGGAAGCGTGACTTTGCCCTGGATGAGAAGGGAAAGCTTCCAAAGGAGCTAAAGCGTGGCGTTTTATCAGAAGATGCTATCTATGATTTGCTTGAGAGAAACAAGGAATTGATGGCTACGGTCTGCGATTACAAAGACTAATGATCGCAAAAGTGGAAAAGCAACCTCTTCCTTGGAAAAAGCATATAAAACGATTGGCTGGAATGTACAGTAGAAAATAGAAATGGAGAATATTTATGAAGCTTATAGTTGTAGACATACAAAAAGGAATAACCGACGAAAGATTATATGATTTTGAGAGCTTTATAAAGAATGTGACTAAAATCATAGATGCGGCGAGACAAAATAACGTTGAGGTTATTTATGTGCAGCATGATGATGGCCCAGGGTCAGGTTTTTCTATTGGCGACAGAGATTTTGAGATTGCAGATCAGGTAGCGCCAAAAGAAAATGAGAAAATATACTTTAAGACAATAAACAGTTGCTTTGGCAATCCTGATTTCGTAGATTATATCAAGAGCTCCGGAGAAAAAGATTTGATGATAGTTGGATTGCAGACAAATTTTTGCATTGATGCGACTGTTAAATCGGCTTTTGAAAGAGGTTTCAATGTGATAGTGCCTCAGGGAACAAATTCTACTTTTGATAATGATTACATGGACGGTGAAACCACTTATAGATATTACAATGAGATGATGTGGCCAAAAAGATTTGCAAGCTGCATTTCTGTTGATGAGGCAATAAAGATGATTTGCCTAAAAAACTTATAGAAGCTATAATAAGAAAAGTTTCGATTTAAAGGAGTTAAAAATGAGAATAGCAGTTACATATGAAAATGGTCAGGTGTTTCAGCACTTTGGACATACAGAGCAATTTAAAGTATATGAGGTAGAGGATGGCAAAGTGGTGTCTTCTGAGATTATTGGTTCAGATGGACAGGGACACGGAGCCTTGGCAGGTCTTCTTAGCAATAAGTCAATTGATGTACTTATTTGTGGTGGTATTGGTGGTGGAGCCCAAGCAGCTCTTAGCGAACAGGGGATTGAGCTTTGTGCAGGAGCATCAGGTGATGTTGATGCTGCAGTTGAGGCATACCTTAAGGGCGAGCTTATTAACTCAGGAGTAAATTGCAATCATCATGGTGAAGGTCATACATGTGGCGACCATGAAGATGGTCATAACTGTGGCGGACATTCTGGTTGTGGCGGATGCCATTCTGAGCAGGAAATAACTGGTAAGAATGTTGGCAAGACATGCCGCACACATTACAGAGGTACATTTAACGATGGAACACAGTTTGATTCATCATATGACAGAGGCGAGCCACTTGAATTCGTTTGTGGAGCCGGCATGATGATCAAGGGATTTGATAAGGCTGTTGCAAATATGGAAGTTGGAGAAAAGGTAGATATTCATCTTATGCCAGAGGAAGCATACGGACAGCCTGATGAGGACGCTATTTTTACAGTAGAGATAGCACAGCTTCCAGGCTCTGAGGAGCTAGAGGTAGGCCAGCAGGTATATTTACAGGATCCATACGGAAGACCATTCCCTGTAAAAGTTGTTGCCAAGGACGAGAATAATATCACTCTCGATGCAAATCACGAGATGGCCGGCAAAGAGCTCAATTTCGCAATTGAGCTTGTAGAAGTATTGTAATTTATAAAAACCTGATCTGAGGATTAGGTTTTTATTTTTAAGGAGAGGACTATGATAACGGTAAATTTATATTATAAGGGGACAAATGGAAGCGCTCGCGCATTCGCAGACGAGATGGAATCATCAGGTATTGCAGATGCAATTAGGGCGGAGGCAGGAAATCTTCGCTACGAATATTTTCAGCCTATCAATGACCCGGAAACAGTTTTGCTCATTGATTCATGGGCTGACCAGGCTGCAATAGATGCCCATCATGCATCGCCTATGATGAAGCAGCTTGCTGAATTACGAGAAAAGTATGATCTTCACATGACTGTTGAGAGATTTGTAAGCGACGAATATGAGGCAGATAAAAAGTTTATTAGAAGTTAGAGTTGAAGACTTGGAATAGAATTTCCGCGGCCCAATATTTGATAAAGAGAATAATGAAAATGTAGGTGTAATAGAATGATAGGATTAGGGACTTTAATTAACACAGTAGCTATTATTTTTGGAGGATTAATTGGCAATTTTACTGGTAAATTGTTTAAAGAAGATCAGCAACATGCAATAACTAAGGCTTGCGGAATCAGCGTTTTGTTTATTGCTATAGCTGGTGCTATGCAGGGAATGATGGCTATTGATGGTAAAAATCTTGTCAGTGGAAAATCAATGCTTGTTGTCCTTTGCATTGTGTTTGGAACTATAATTGGCGAATTAATTGGAATAGAAAATGGTTTTGAACGCTTTGGAGAATGGCTAAAGGTAAAATCGGGTAATAGTGGTGATAAGGAATTCGTAAATGCGTTTGTAACAGCGTCTCTAACAGTTTGTATTGGAGCTATGGCGATAGTTGGTGCTATTCAGGATGGAATCTTGGGAGACTATTCCACATTGGCTGTAAAATCTGTGCTTGATTTTATCGTAGTTGCGGTTATGACTTCATCATTAGGAAAGGGCAGTGCTTTTTCGGCAATCCCTATTTTCTTGTTTGAGGGGTCCATAACTTTGCTTGCCAAACTAATTTCACCAATTATGACTGATATGGCAATAGCATATCTGTCACTTATTGGATCTATACTAATTTTTTGCGTTGGTGTAAATCTCGTATGGGGAAAAACAGTGCGAGTTGCAAACATGCTTCCTGGATTGATATTTGCTGTTGTAGCTGTATATATTCCAGGCGGAATATTTTAAAGACTATGATCAAGATAGAGCTTAGCTCTATCTTGATTTTCTTTATATGAAACAAGAGGCGGTATAGAATTTACTTTTTTGCAATTCGCATTTTCGGTATAATTATAAAAATAGATTGTGTAAAGGATATATAGTAATTATGACAGCTGAAGAAATGTGGAGAGCATCTGGCATTGATGGTGAATATATAGCATGGGGATTCGGTGATGATGCTGATACACTTGCAAAATTAGTAAAAAATGGGATAAAAATTGCTACCTGTTCTGCCTATGTATTTTATGAAATAGAAGATGAAGATTTACCCCAAAAGGGAGATTATAATATTATTCTTGATTCTAATGAAAATGCAGTTTGCATTATTAAAACAATAAATGTATATGTCACTAGGTTCAATGCTGTTTCAGAAGAACATGCATATAAAGAGGGCGAAGGTGACCGTTCTTTGGAATATTGGAGAAAAGTGCATAAGGAATTTTTTACAGAAGAGCTTAAGTCGTTAAATAAAGAGTTTGATGAAAATATGGAATTGGTTTGTGAGGAATTTGAGGTAGTCTACAAAGAAAACGGAGTAGTTATTTAATATAAGATAATATGGGGGATATTAATGCATAAGAATGGATGCGTGAAAGTTGGTAATACAGACATGTATTATGCAGCTTTTGGAGAAGGAAAAAAGAATCTTGTAGTTTTACCGGGATTGTCTGATGGACTATGGACTGTAAAAGGAAAAGCGTGGTTTTTAGCTGGGACATATAAAAGATTTTTTACCGACTATACGGTTTATATGTTTAGCAGGAAAAATGCCATTCCTGATGGTTATTCCATTGAAGATATGGCAGAAGACCAGGCACTGGCAATGAGAAACATAGGAATTGATAAAGCTATGGTGATGGGAGTATCTCAGGGCGGAATGATAGCACAATTTCTGGCAGCAAATCACCCTGAGCTTGTTGAAAAACTAATTCTTGTTGTTACAGCACCCTATGCAAATGAAACAATAAAAACTGTTGTCTCAAAATGGATAGATATGACAACTACATCCTCTCACACAGAATTAATGCTAGATACAGCTGAGAAGGTTTACACAAAAGAATTCAATGAAAAGAATAAGAGTTTTCTTCCTCTTGTAGCCCGATTCACTAAGCCTAAAAATTATGATAGATTCTGTAAAAACGCATATGCGATATTGGATTTTGATGCGAGAGGTGTACTATCTCAAATAAAGTGTCCAACATATATTTTATCTGGTGACTGCGATAACACAGTGG
>JAEEGH010021178.1_pt1 | contig 13447 bp, 12 predicted proteins | sample 9134181 | NCBI WGS metagenome assembly JAEEGH01 (sample SAMN16246544, study PRJNA631951) | gut metagenome | biome: gut microbiome; feature: rumen; material: DP-attached | host: Bos | place: Iran: Karaj | collected 2018-10
AGCCTATCTTGATAACAATTCTTTTCTTCATTTTTATATCAGTGATACGTCCTTGATATGGTCTATTTCCGGTTCTGTCCCGATAGTGCCGACGACGGTAATGATGTCCAGTCGGGAGTTGCCGTTGATGTGGCGATACTTGATGTAGTGGTTGATGGCACCCCGAAGACTTCTCAGTTTCTGATAGTCGACGGCTTCCTCAGGTTCGCCGAACAAACGGTTGCGGCGGGTCTTCACTTCGACGAATACCACGGTGCCGTCTTTGTCCTGAGCAATGATGTCGAGGTCGCGGTGGCCTGATTTCCAGTCGCGCTCGACGATGGCGTAACCGTTGCGTTGCAGATAGTCTGCCGCCGTGTCCTCACCCCACTTGCCTAACTCGTTATGCGCCGCCATCTCTAATTGTCAATTGTCAATTATCAATTGTCAATTCTGATTTACTTCTCGGCGTCCTTGTTGCGGATTTCCACACGGCGAATCTTGCCGCTGATGGTCTTCGGCAACTCGTCGACAAACTCCACAATACGGGGGTATTTGTAGGGAGCGGTCTCCTTCTTGACGTGCTGCTGGAGTTCCTTAACGAGGTCTTCACCAGCTTTGTCTTTCCACTCCTTGCCGAGCACGACGGTAGCCTTCACCACCATGCCGCGAATGTCATCAGGCACGCCTGTGATGGCACACTCCACGACGGCGGGGTGGGTCATCAAGGCCGACTCTACCTCGAACGGACCGATGCGGTAACCGCTTGACTTGATGACATCGTCGATGCGGCCCTCGAACCAATAGTAGCCGTCCTCGTCGCGCCAGGCCATGTCACCCGTATGGTAGATTCCATCATGCCAGGCCTCACGCGTCAATTCAGGGTCACGATAGTATTCCTTGAAGAGTCCAAGCGGCTTGCGGTCGCCTACTCGTACCACAATCTCACCCTTCTCACCATCCTCACAGCTGGTACCGTCGGCACGCAGCAGGTCGATGTCATACTGGGCATTGGGAATGCCCATCGAGCCTGGTTTCGGCGTCATCCAAGGGAAGGTTCCCAGTGTCATGGTGGTCTCGGTCTGTCCGAAGCCTTCCATCATCTGGATGCCTGTCTTTTCCTTGAACTTGTCAAATACGGCAGGGTTCAGTGCCTCGCCTGCGGTGGTGCAATACTCGAGTGACGACAGGTCGTAGTTGGACAGGTCCTCGCGAATCATGAAGCGGTATATCGTGGGCGGTGCGCAGAACGATGTCACGCGGTATTTCTCAATCTGGCGCAGCAACGTGTCGGCATTGAACTTCTCATGGTCGAACACGAAGACCGTTGCACCTGCAAACCACTGGCCGTAGAACTTTCCCCAGACAGCCTTGCCCCAGCCCGTATCAGCTACGGTCAGGTGGAGTGAGCCCTCGTGCAGGTTATGCCAGAAGACGCCTGTTGTCAGGTGTCCCATAGCATAGAGATAGTCATGAGCCACCATCTTAGGCTCGCCACTCGTTCCGCTGGTGAAGTACATCAGCATCGTGTCATCGTTTGTGTTGACGAAGGCGGGTTTCACAAAAGGCGGAACCTTTTGCCACTCAGACTGCCAGTCGTGGAATCCCTCAGGGATGGGCTTGCCGTGATCTGTAATAGCAATATATTGCTTGACCGTAGGACTTTCGGGCATGGCAGCCTGTATCTGGCTCACCACATAGGCATCATCCACACAGATGATGGCCTTCACTGATGCCCGTGTGTTACGATACACGATGTCGTGCTTCGTCAGCATGTGGGTGGCAGGAATAACGATGGCTCCAATCTTATGCAGGGCCAACATCACTACCCACCACTCGTAGCGCCGCTTCAGAATAAGCATCACGGGGTCGTTCTTGCCAATACCCAACGACATCAGGTAACTTGCTGCCTGGTCGGTCTGCTCTTTCAGTTCACGGAATGTGGTACGTATCTCCTCACCTTGGTCGTTGGTCCAAAGCAAAGCCAGTTCGTCAGGCTTTTCTTCAGCCCAAGCGTCCATCACGTCGTAGGCGAAATTAAAGTTCTCAGGAATGATGAATTCTAAATTCTTATTGTAATCCTCTACAGACTCGAAATGCGTCTGCTTTAAAAACCTTTCTATCATAATCCTTTCTTATTCTACTGTAAATGCCAGGAACCTGACTGCCTTATCACCCACGGCCAGCATGCCATGAGGCTTCGATGAGTCGAAATAGATGCTGTCGCCCTCGCTCAGCGTCATGGTCTTTCCACCAATGTATAGCTCCATCTTGCCTTCTAATACTAAATTGAATTCCTGGCCTGGGTGTGAGTTCTTATAGATAGTACGGGCGCCGGGTTTGGGCTCTACGGTGACAATGAATACGTCGGCCTTGTGGTTGACGAAGCCGCTCACCAGACTCTGGTATTTATAGGCTTTTGTCCGTTCCACCGACATGCCCTGTCCTTTACGTACCACGAAGTAAGATTTCATGTGGGGTGCCTCGGCAAACATCAGTTCCTCTGCACTGACACCATATTTGTGGGCTATCTTCATCAGGTTCGAGATAGTGATATCTACCTCGCCAGCCTCTATTCGTTCATACTTGTCAGCGGAGATTCCAATGGTTTCGGCCATCTCACTGACGGGAATGTCGAGCACGTCGCGCAGTCCGCGCAACCGTTCGCCTATTTGTCTTAATTGTTCGTCCATAACTAATTATTTTTTCTTTCTACATCCAAATCACGAAAAGCACCAATTCTTTCGTTTATTTAGAGTGTTTAGATGTTTAATGTTCAACCCGCTTTCCGTTGTGGAACTTTCCATTCTTGTCGTGGGCATCATAAAAATCGTCTTTGTCAACTTCGAACGTCTCCACATCAGCACCCTCGATTAGGTCATCAAAACACCAGACGTGTGACTTGTCTTTCGAATAGATACCCATCACTTCATAGGTTTCGGGGTCGGCACCCTCCAATATTCCGGTGAAGTAATAAACGTGGTTTTTGTCCTTTGTATGTGCCATCTCGATAACCTCAAAAGTCGCAGGGTCGGCACCCTCAACCCGCATGCTGTCCCTATAGATAAACTGCCCGTCAGTAGCCCAGAAATTATCTTCCGACTGCTTGATGATGCGGAACTGCTCCATGTCGGCGACATGCATCGGTTTTCCCTTATAGTAGAAGTCACGCTTGTCGCGGAAAAGCGGATAGTCTTTTGCCTTCACCGTTGCTGGGTCAGCATTTGGCACCAAAACGTCCTTGAACCACACGTGGCTGTCGTCGCGGCCCAACCAGCCCTTAATGCTCTCAAACGATGCAGCATCTACTTCGGGAAGTTCTTTTTCCTGGGTGCCGAAACTGAACGTCCAGTAGGTATGGTACACCGTACCGTTCTTCACCTCGTACTTCCCTTCATTGCTACAGGCAGTAAGCAGCACCAGCGTGACGACGGTTACGGCAAGTCTCTTGAATAGTTTTTTCATTGATGAAATTCACAATTTGCGCGGCAAAGTTACGAATAACCGAGCGAAAAACAAAATAGATTTACTTTTTTTGTATAAAACAAAAGTAACTTTGCGAACTTTCGTTGGCAAAGTTACGATTTATACGTTTTATATGCACTAGTCACGACAGATAGGCATCGTCATGCAACGGGCGCCGCCGCCAGCCCGAGGCAGCTCCGAGGCAGGAAAGACGGCTACGAATTTCTCATAGTCATCCATCGACACCTTTCCATTGACGATGTCCTTGGCCTGCAATACTGCGAAGCCGGCCTTGTCAAGTGCCTCGATGGTATAGGCATTACGTCTGTAACCCAGCACCTTGCCGTCGCCAAGCGAGAAGAAGTTGGCACCACTATGCCACTGCTCACGCAGCTGGATCCACGGGTCGTAGCCACCTCCATAGATGGGTTCGATGTCCCATTCCAGGTGACGCAGTCCTGCCAGAATGTCCTTTACCTGCCGATAGCTTATCTTGCCATTCTTGATGGTGATGAGCGTGGTGTCCTTTCCTGCGAAGAGCCCCTGTTTGCGAAGCATCGGCTCAAAGGCCATGCACTGGTGACGACCTAAGAAGGTGAATACCATGTCAAGGTGGATGAACGACTCCGGTTCGCGTGGCAGTTCCTGTACGAGTATGTTGAAGTGGTCTCGTTCACGGGCAAAGGTTTGTGCTAGGAACTCTATACCCTTGGCATTGGTGCGAACACCTTCGCCCACTACGAGCAGGTCGTCTGAGGCAATGTGTATGTCGCCCCCCTCTGTGCGTGCCTTGGGATTCCAGGTTGCTGCGTCGATGGTCTCCACGTTGAAGAAATGACGGAAGATGGCATCGTAGATGAGCGACTCACGCTCTCGCACCTCGAATGACATGGAGTTGATGAGCACCCGGTTGTAGATGGTTGACGACGCATCGCGTGTGAATAGCAGGTTGTAGAGCGGCTCCAGCAGGTAGCGGTTGTCGGTGATGCCTTCCCATTGGGGGTTCTCGTAGCCTTCAATCAGGATTTTGGCCAGTTTGACACTGTCCATCCCCATCAGCTCTTCTGCCAGACGGTCATTGGTCGAACCAGAAAGCTTGATGGGACGGTGACCATAATTGAACACACTCTCTGTGACCAGGTGTTCGCGTATCTGTTCATCCTTCAGCAGTTCCTTGAGAATGTCCTCCACGTAATACACCTGTGCCCATTTTTCAAGCACACCGCAGAAACGGCCATACTCTATGTCAACGTTCATCTTGTCGAGTATGTCGCTGTAGAGCGCATGAGCGCAGTTCATGGGAGTCATGCGCTCTATCTCAATACCTGGACGGTGGAGCAGTACGGCTCGCAGCCGTCCTGTTTCGCTGGAGACATTGACCTGTGGGCTTTGAGACCCCCTGTCGTCTCCCGGGGGGGGACATAGCCCCCCACTGGGGGGTTGGGGGGCTTTTGAGCTTTTATCTTTTATCATTGTGTATTGAACATTGTGCATTACATATAGGTATAGCGGTAGTCCGTAGGTGAAACGAGTGTCTCTTTGATGACACGTGGGATAATCCAGCGTATCAGGTTGAACTCGCCGCCAGCCTTGTCGTTGGTACCGCTGGCACGCGCTCCGCCAAATGGCTGCATGCCGACAACGGCACCAGTAGGCTTGTCGTTGATGTAGAAGTTTCCTGCAGCATAGCTCAAGCGCTCTGTCATCTGCTCTACGGCCATACGGTCGCCTCCGAACACAGCGCCTGTCAGCCCGTAGGGAGAGGTCTCGTCGCAGAGCGTCAGCGTTTCCTCCACCTTGTCGTCATCGTAGGGATAGACGGTCAGGATAGGACCAAAGATTTCTTCTTCCATCGACTTGAACCGTGGGTTGGTGGTCTCTATGACGGTCGGCTCCACAAACCATCCCACCGTTTTGTCGCAATGTCCGCCAATGACAATCTTGGCATCGGCAGCAGCAGCGGCATGGCTGATATACGACTGGCACTTGTCGAACGATGCCTCGTCAATGACGGCATTTACGAAATTCGTTGGATCGCAGACATCTCCCATCTTGATTTCTCCTACCATGCGCCTGATTTCTTCCAATACTGGCGGCCATAGCGATTTGGGGATGTACATACGACTAGCGGCAGAGCATTTCTGACCTTGGAACTCGAAAGCTCCGCAGAAGGCAGCTGTGGCAACGGCCTTGACGTCGGTGGTTGAGGGATGGACGAAGATGAAGTCCTTGCCGCCTGTCTCACCCACCAGACGGGGATAGCTGATGTATTTGTCGAGGCCGGCACAAGCCTGCTGCCATAGGGTCTTGAAGGTGGCTGTGCTACCCGTGAAGTGTATGCCGGCAAAATATTTTGACTGTGTAGCCACCTCGCCAATCAGCGCACCGCTGCCTGGCAGGAAGTTGACCACGCCATCGGGCAGGCCGGCCTCCTTGTAGAGCTGCATCAGGTAGTAGTTGGAGAGCAACGCCGTAGTCGAGGGCTTCCAGAGTGCCACATTACCCATGAGCACGGGCGTCATACTGAGGTTTGATGCGATAGACGTGAAGTTGAAGGGTGTCACGGCCAGCACGAAGCCTTCCAGCGGACGGTATTCCGTGTGATTCAGCTGACCCTTACCGTCCTTGGGCTGCATGGCATAGATCTTCGAGGCGTAATGCACGTTGTAACGGAAGAAGTCGATGGTCTCGCAGGCAGAGTCAATCTCGGCCTGATAGATGTTCTTGCTTTGCCCCAGCATGGTGGCGGCATTCATAATGGGACGGTACTTCGTAGCCAGTAGCTCAGCCATCTTCATGACGATGGCTGCACGTGTCGTCCACGGGGTGCGGCTCCATTCCTGCCAGGCCTTCATGGCCGTCTCGATGGCAAGTTCCACCTCTTTGCGGCCTACCTTATGATAGGTGGCCAGCACGTGCTGATGGTCGTGGGGACATGTCACCTGGCCCGTGTCGCCTGTGCGTATCTCCTTGCCACCAATGATGATGGGAATATCTACAACTATTTTTGATTGGCGCTGCAGCTCTTTTTCGAGAGCGATGCGTTCTGGTGAGCCTGCCAAATAGGCTTTTACCGGCTCGTTGGCCGGAGTGGGAAAAGAAATAATGGAGTTATTCATATCATTTATACTTTGAACATTGAACTTTTAAAAGATTTCCGCCATCATACAGCGGGCACTGCCGCCACCTGCCGCTTCAATGGCGTGGATATCGGGTGACAGTATGTGGGTATGCTTGGAGAGAGTGGCAATTTGTGTTGCAGTCAGCGAACGGTGTGCCGTCTGACTCATGACAAGCAACTGCTCTCCACGGTCGTTGTGCAGTTCAAGCATGTTGCCGGCAAACTGGTTCATCTGAGCCAGTGTGATAGGTACCACCTCTTTGCCGTATTGCTCAAGCATGGCTTTCAGCGCTTCACGTTCTGACGGATTGGGGATGCTCTCTAAACAAACTACAGCCTGTCGGCTTCCCACATGCATCATGACGTTGGTGTGGTAAACCGGCATGCCCTGCCCGTCCTGACTATGGAAGGTAAGATAACTGTAACCCATGGCGCTTGCCCACTCTTTGAGGACTTCCTCGTCAGTACGCGGCGACAGACAGGCATAGGCCACCCGGTGTTCGCGGTCGAGTACCAACGAGCCTGTTCCCTCTAAGAAGCGTCCGCTTTCCTCGTAATGGGTGAGGTCGAGAAGGGAGCCCCCTTCAAACCTCCCCCCATTAGGGGAGGCTTTCAGCGCATCGGAACTCCCCCTCTCTAGGGGGAGGCCGCATATTTTTTTGCGCTCCAGCCGACGGTTGGGAGCAAACATGGGATAAAGCACCAGCGTGTCGCCATGCACCGAGAAACAGTTATTGGGGAAGATGCTGTCTGGCGTAAACGGTTCTGGGGTGTCTTGCACCACCTCAACTGTGATGCCGTTCTCACACAGCAGCCGGACAAAGGCATCAAACTCCTCAATAGCCTCTCGGGCAGTAGCCTGTGCAGCCTCTTCTGTCTCGCTTCTCTGCTGAAAGGCATTATTGGCAGCCGTCTCTTCATTGAAGGCGAAACGCACGGGGCGTACCATCAGTATGTGGTTTGTTGTCTGCATTCCTCAAACGTTGTCTTGATGATGTCAATAGCCTCTCTCAGTTCGTCCTCGGTGATGCAGAGGGGTGGGGCAAAACGAATAATGTCGTCGTGGGTGGGTTTGGCCAAGAGCCCTTTCTCCATCATCTTCAGACAGATGTCCCATGCCGTAGTGTTGCTGATGGGCTTTGTGACAATGGCATTGAGCAGGCCTCGTCCACGCACCTCTACGATGAAAGGCGAGTGAATCTTCCTGATTTCCTCGCGGAAGATTTTTCCCATCTTCTCAGCATTCTCAACCAAGTGTTCTTCCTTCACCACCTTCAGTGCTTCAACAGCCACGCGGGCAGCCAATGGGAAGCCTCCGAAGGTAGAGCCATGTTCGCCAGGCTTGATGTTGAGCATGATGTCATCGTCAGCCAGACAGGCAGAAACGGGCAGCACACCACCACCCAACGCCTTGCCCAGTACGACAATGTCGGGCCGTACGCCGTCGTGTTCAGAACAGAGCATCCGTCCTGTACGGGCGATACCCGTCTGCACCTCGTCGGCTATCAGCAACACGTTGTGCTGCTTGCAGAGGTCATGGCACTTCTTCAGGTAACCGTCGTCAGGAACGAACACGCCGGCCTCTCCCTGTATGGGCTCGGCAATGAAGCCAGCCACTTCCGTGCCGTATTCGTCGAGCGCTTTCGCCAGCGCCTCGGTGTCGTTATAGGGAATGCGGATGAAACCAGGCGTGAGCGGACCGTACTTGTCGTACGAACTGGGGTCGTTGCTCATGGTAATCACGGTCACCGTACGTCCGTGGAAGTTGCCCTCGCAGCAGATAATCTTAATCTTGTCATTGGGTATGCCTTTTTTCACGGCTCCCCAACGACGTGCAAGCTTCAGCGCCGTCTCTACGCCCTCAGCACCAGTGTTCATGGGCAGTATGCGGTCGTAGCCGAAATATTCGTGCATGAACTTCTCATACTCGCATAGGGCGTCGTTGTAGAAAGCACGTGACGTAAGGCAGAGTATGTCGGCCTGGTCTTTCAGCGCCTTGACTATTCTGGGATGACAGTGCCCCTGGTTGACGGCCGAATAGGAGGAAAGGAAATCAAAATACCGTTTCCCTTCTACATCCCATACGTAGATGCCTTTGCCTTGGTGGAGCACGACAGGAAGGGGATGATAGTTGTGAGCACCATACTGCTCTTCCAGCTCAATAAACTGTGGTGTGGTCATTGTTTTCTCTGTAGTCATAGATTAGTAGAATTTAAGTTCACATTCTTTTGACTGCAAATATATGCATTTTTTATGAGAAAGCAATCGTTTAGACCACTAATTTATGTTAAGAGCAGGAAACAAAAAATATCTTATTGAAATAGGTTGACACATTTATTAAGTTCTTAAATGTATCAACCTATTTCAATAAGACAGATTTAGGGTTTGTAAAGCTTTTATTTCAGGCCGGCTTTGAGGCCTCGGATGACGGAGGAGGTGAATCCTGCCCGCTCCATCTCGTTCAGTCCTTTGATGGTCACACCGTCGGGAGTGGTCACCAGATCGATGGCTGCTTCCGGATGCAGTCCGGTAGCTTCCAAGAGTTCAATGGCACCACGCATGGTTTGCATGACGATTCTTTTCGCGTCGTCAGCCTTGAAGCCTAACTCAACTCCACCCTCCGACGCTGCCCGGATGTAACGCATGGCGTAGGCTATGCCACATGATGCAAGGGTGGTACCGGCTGCTAGGTGTTCCTCGTCGGTAATCAGGATGCGTCCCATCTGTCCGAAGACGTCTTCTATGAGCTTCGTATGGCACGGCTCACCTACAACGGGAACCAGGAACGTCATCGACTGGAGCTGAGCCATAGCGATATTCGGAATCATCAGGAACAGGGGCATCTCCATCTCCTCGTGTAACGGGTTACGCTTCTGGCGCAGCCAGCTGCGGATATGGTCTGACGGCACACCTGCTGCAATGACGACCAGTATCTGACGCTGGGGTTGTAGCACGTCAGCAATGCCCTTCAACACCTGTTCTACCAACCACGGCTTCACAAAGACGCATACTATCTCTGCCCCCTTTACTGCCTCGCGGTTATCGCTCGTAACGTTGACGCCTTGGGCAGAGAATTTTTCATGTACGGCCTGTGAAGGGTCGCTGACCGTGATATCTCCATTGTTGATGGTAGGCATCTTGATGAGGCCCTCTACCGTGGCGCCTCCCATGGCGCCGGCTCCTATGATAGCTATTTTCATAATGTCTTTAACGTATTCTTCAGTTTTTCAATGAACAGGTCCGCCTCAGCCTTTGTCAGACAGAGCGGCGGAAGCAGGCGTAGCGTGTTCGTGCCGGCACAACCTGTAAAGCAGTGCTCCTGATAGATGAGCGGATTGCGTACTGACTGGTGGGCAATGTCAAGGTCAATGCCAATCATCAGGCCACGCCCGCGAACGTCTGTAATATGCTTGCCGTGGACGTCGGTTTCCCCGCTGCTTATCTGCCGTAGCTGTTCCATCAGGTATTCACCAGTCTCGTGGGCGTTCTCTACGATGTTCTCCTGCTCGAAGACATCGAGCACGGCCAACGCAGCTGCGCAGGCTAAGTGGTTTCCGCCGAATGTCGTGCCTAACTGTCCATAGACGGGTTCAAACTCTGGCGAGATGAGAACGGCACCCATGGGGAATCCGTTGGCGATGCCCTTGGCAACGGTGATGATGTCGGGCTTGATGCCTAACCATTGATGGGCAAAGAATTTTCCACTACGGCCGTAACCGCATTGTATCTCGTCGCAGATGAGCACCGCACCAAATCGCTTGCAGGCATAGGCCAGCTTCTTGGCAAAGTCGGGAGTGGCCATCTGTACGCCACCCACACCCTGTATGGGCTCTAGAATGACGGCTGCCACATCGCCTCGTGACAACTCGCGAATCCACGGCTCCAAGTCGTTCAGCGGCAGGAAACGGGCGTGGTGGTTGTCATTGATGGGAGCCACAATCTTACGGTTATGCGTCATCTCTACAGCCAGCGATGTCCTGCCGTGAAATGCCTTCTCGCAGGCTAAGACACGGTTGCGGTCAGGGTTCTTGAACGATGCCAGTTTCAGCGCATTTTCGTTGGCCTCGGCACCGCTGTTGATGAGGAAGAGCTGATAGTCCTCGTAGCCGGAGATCTTACCCAGTCGCTCGGCCAGCTCTGCCTGCAGCTTGTTCACTACGGAGTTAGAGTAGAATGCAATCTTCCCCAGCTGCTCCGTTACCTTTTCAATATAATGGGGATGCGAGTGTCCGATGCTGATGACTGCATGACCACCATAAAGGTCCAGGTATTCCTGACCTTTGTCGTCCCAAACCTTGCAACCCTGTCCCTTTACAATGTTCACGTCGAACAGGGGATATACATCAAATAGTTTCATGTTGCTATTGCTTTTTACGTTATGTCGTTGTTACGTTATTACTGCACATCAGAAGGCTGAGGCCTTCAGCCTTAATCCGGCCTTCTCATCGATGCCGAACATGATATTCATGTTTTGTACAGCCTGACCAACAGCACCCTTCAGCAGGTTGTCGATGGCAGAGGTGACGAGTAGCTTGTTGCCGTATTTCTCTACGTGTACCAGGGCCTTGTTGGTGTTTACCACCTGCTTCAGGTCGATGGACTTGTCGCAGTAGTGGGTAAAGGCGGCATCCTGATAGAAGTCCTTATAAGCCTCAATCACATCCTCTACTGGGGCAGGCGTCTTGATGACAGCGGTGCAGAAGATGCCACGCGCAAAGTCGCCACGATAGGGGATGAAGTCGATGTCGGCATCGAGATAGCCCTGTACCTGCTTCAGCGACTGACGAATCTCCGCAATGTGCTGATGCTGGAAAGGTTTGTAGATGCTCAGGTTGTTGTTGCGCCACGAGAAGTGCGTCGTTGCACCAGGCTTCTGACCAGCTCCTGTCGAACCTGTGATGGCGTTCACCGCCACATCGTCCTTCAACAGATTCAGATGGGCAGCGGGCAGGAGTGCGACCTGGATACAGGTGGCAAAGCAGCCCGGGTTAGCCACGTGCTGTGCCTTCATAATCTCTTCCCTATTGATCTCGGGCAGACCATACACATAGTCGTGGTCACCCTTGATGCGGAAGTCCTGCGCCAGGTCGATAATCTTCACGTTCGCAGGAATGTTGTGCTCCTTCAGGAACTGCTCACTCTTGCCGTGACCAAAGCAGAAGAACAGCACGTCCACCTGGTCGAAGGGGTAGTCGCTGGTAAACCGCAAGTCGCTGTCACCTATCAGCCCCTCATGCACGTCGCTCACCAGATTGCCTGCATTGCTCTCTGAGTTAGCGAACACGATTTCTGCCTCGGGGTGGTTCAGCAGCAGGCGAATCAACTCTCCGCCCGTGTAGCCTGCAGCACCTAATATTCCAACTTTTATCATTCGTGTAATCCGTTAAATCTGTGGTCGAAAAAAATACGTGTAATTCGTGAAATTCGTGGTTGGAAAATCAGCGTTTCTCGTCTTTGTGTATTCCGTAGTACACTCTTAGCGGTGTACTCGATACCTTGATGAAGCCCTTGGCCTCGTCAGCCGTCCAGCCCGTCTGTGTCTCGCCATATTCGCCGAGCTTCGACTTCGTCAGGTCGTTCTCAGAGTCAATGCCCACCGTCTCGAAGCCGTAGGGACGGAGCTTCAGGATGGCTGTACCCGTCACGTTGCGCTGGCTCGAAGTCAGCATCGCCTCCATATCGGGCATCACGGGCTCCAGGTACTGGCTCTCGTGCAGGAACATACCGTACCAGTTGGCCACCTGGTCCTTCCAGTACTGCTGCCACTTCGAGAGCGTCGATTTCTCTAGCAGGCGGTGGGCCTCAATGATGAGCTTCGGAGCGGCAGCCTCGAAGCCTACACGACCCTTGATGCCGATGATTGTGTCGCCCACGTTGGCATCACGGCCGATGGCGTAGCTGGCGCCAATCTCCTCGATCTTCTGGATGGCCTTCACCTTGTCCGTGAATTTCTCGCCGTTCACGCCGACAATCTCGCCCTTCTCGAACTCAATCTTCAGCAGCGACTCCTGCTCCTTGGCCGTCACGTGCTTCAGGTAAGCCTCCTCAGGCAGACCCTGCGTGGGGTCGAGCAGCTCTCCGCCACAGATGCTGGTGCCCCAGATGCCGACATTATAACTATACTTCAGCTTCGTGAAGTCAGCAAAGAATCCGTGCTCGTTCAGGAAATCCACCTCTTCCTTGCGCGTCAGTTTCTTGTCGCGCGTCAGCGTGATAATCTCCACGCCGGGAGCCATCACGAGGAACGTCATGTCGAAACGTATCTGGTCGTTGCCGGCACCCGTGCTTCCGTGTGCAATGGCCTGGGCATCAATCTCCTTGGCATAGCGGGCAATGGCGATGGCCTGGAAGATGCGCTCTGACGATACGCTGATGGGGTAACAGTTGTTACGCAGCACATTACCGAATAACATGTACTTCAGCGACTTCTCGTAATACTCCTGCGTCACGTCGAGCGTCACGTAAGCCTTCGCGCCTAGCTTGTAGGCGTTCTCCTCGTTGGTCTTCAGCTGCTCAGCCGAGAATCCGCCGGTATTGGCGCAGGCTGCATATACGTCCCAGCCGTCCTGGGCCAGTTTCATCACGGTGTAGCTGGTGTCAAGTCCACCACTGAATGCTACTACTACTTTCTTCTTGCTCATATTTTTATTATTCGTTTAATTCGTTTTAATTTGTTGTTGGAAAATCCGTTTAATCCGTGAAATCCGTTGTTTTATTTCTCATCTAACTGTTTGATGCGCTCAATCACCTCTTCGGGTATTTTAGCGGGCAGGTGCTCCTCGGGGTCGTAGAGCATGGCTGTGCAGATGCAGTATTTACGGCCCGTGCGGTGCAGCACGTCCACGTTGCAACACCCCTCACAACCGCGCCAGAAGGCCTCGT